>Ga0233421_10000696_pt1 | contig 13277 bp, 19 predicted proteins | sample Watercolumn_Mata_3_FD_182725 | JGI IMG/M metagenome (GOLD analysis project Ga0233421, IMG submission 182725) | Freshwater microbial communities from Lake Matano, South Sulawesi, Indonesia - Watercolumn_Matano_2014_107_MG | ecosystem: Environmental > Aquatic > Freshwater > Lake | place... | reverse complement strand
CTACCACCCACAATGTTTATATGATTTTTCCTAAACAAATTCGTGATCTGGTAGAAGCTTTTCAACGGTTGCCGGGGATTGGAGAAAAAACGGCGGCGCGGCTGAAATTTTATTTAACCCATGTTCCCGATCCCGAGATTAAAAAGTTGGGTGATGCAGTGTTAAATTTGAAAAAAAATATTTTTCTTTGCAAGGTTTGCAAAAATATTTCCGAGACAGAAAGTTGCAATATTTGCTCTGATTCTAGCCGAGACCAAACTACCATTTGTGTCGTAGAGCAACCGCTGGATGTTTTTAGTTTTGAAAGTACGGGAAAATATCATGGGCTTTACCATGTTTTGCACGGGGTTATTGATCCTCTTCACAACATTGGGCCGGAGGAGTTGCATATAGATAGTTTAATTGAGCGGTTAGCGGTGAGCGGTGAGCAGTTAGAAATAATTTTGGCTTTAAATCCCACGATGGAAGGCGAAGCAACTTCCATGTTTTTAGTCAAAAAATGTAAAATGAAAAATGAAAAATGTAAAATTACCCGTCTGGGTATGGGTATGCCCACGGGGGGAGATATTCAATATGCGGATGAAACTACATTAAGTAGAGCGTTGGAAGGTCGACGGAATTATGAATAAAACGTCCAATGATCAACGGCCAACATCCAATGAATGATCAATTACTTAACTTTCAATGATTAACACGAATTTGCAAAATATTGCCGGTGATTTTAAAGACGCGGCGTTTGAGTTGGGGCAAGATACAGCTCGAAAATTTGTTAGAGATGTGGTTAAGGGTGTGCCAAAGAGCGCAAAGAGTCAAATAATAGGACCCGCCGACGCCAAGGCTGTGGCGGGCGAAGCAAGTGATAAAAATAAAAAAACGGATCCAACTACGGGTAAACCGGTGCCGTCAAAAAAAGTTCTTTCGCAGTTAACCCAAGCCACGGCTCAACTAGCGCAAACGAAATTAAAAAAAATTCGGGAAGAATTAGATAAACAGAGACTAAAAACAAGCGGGCCCGCCTCCGCTGACGCTTCGGCGAGGCAAGCCGGGCCACAAGTGCCAACAGAAAAGCCAAAACCAAAAGATGATGTGGTGGCCCAAACTTTGAAAGCCTCCAAATCCACCGGAGAATTTGGGAAAAATATTGGGGGATAAGAAAGGTAATGAGTTTGAAGAAAGTTGATAATTGTGCTAAGATCAAAGTAATGAAAACAAAAATTGTTACTGATAAGGCACCAAAAGTGGTGGGGCCGTATTTACAAGCTTGTTGCGAACCTTCCTAAACGGGGAGGTGGTTATTTGTGTTTTTAACACCTCCCAAACAGGGAGGGTTTTTTATGGCAAAAATTGTAGCTATTGGGGCGCATCCTGATGACATTGAATTTTACGCCGGGGCCATGTTGATTAAACTGGCGGCGGAAGGCAACGAGGTGGTATTTGTGGTGGTCACTAACGGTGAACGCTCAGCTGATGGTTTGAAAAGAAAATACGAACAAGAAAGAGCGTCAGAAATGGTAGGAATTAAAAAGACAATTTATTTAGAATTTCCTGATGGGCAACTGGAATATCAAGTAAAAGAATTAAAACAAAGCCTCTTAAAAATTTTTTTGGAGGAAAAACCAAAAATTATTTTTAGTTTTGACCCACATAATCAGTTTGTGGTTCACAAAGATTTTCATCCCGATCACCGAGCATTAGCCACGGCCGTAGTTGATGTGGCTTTGATTGACGCCACTCTTGCTGGTCTTAAAAGGCCAAAATTTTGGTTGTATAATCCGTATAAACCTAACAAAAAACACTATTGCCGCCTGCATACTTCTAAAAAGTTTTTAGCGGTTAAAGCGCACAAAACACAAAAATTAGAAAGCCCAGCAAAAGTGGAGAAATTTAGGGTATACTAAAATGATGAAACTTTACAACACTTTATCCAGAAAAATTGAAGAGTTTAAACCTATTAAAAGTGGGGAAGTGGGGATGTACACTTGTGGCCCGACGGTTTATTGGTCAACCCATATTGGGCACATGAGCAAATATGTGGGAGACGATCTTTTGCGACGGGTTTTAGCCTTTAACAATTATAAGGTTCGGCATGTAATGAATATTACTGATGTTGGCCATCTGACATCAGATGCTGATGAGGGTGAAGACAAGATGGAAAAAGGTGCGGCGCGAGAAAATCTTTCTGTTTGGGATATAGCTAAAAAATATGAAAAAGAGTTTTTTGACACAATGGATCGGTTAAACGTTCTTCGTCCTGATATAATTTGCCGAGCTACGGAGCATATTCCCGAACAAGTTGCTCTTATTGAAAAACTCGAAAGCAAGGGCTATACCTATCAGACAGATGCCGCAATTTATTTTGATGTTTCTAAATTTCCTGATTACGAAAAGCTATCAGGACAGAAACTAGAGGAAAAGGTTGCCGGGACCAGAGAGGGTGTGGCAACCGATTCACAAAAGAAAAGCCCTTATGATTTTGCTCTTTGGATGAAATGTGTCGGTCGGTTTGAAAAACACATTATGCGTTGGAACAGCCCTTGGGGTAAAGGTTTTCCGGGTTGGCATGTAGAATGTTCGGCCATGTCCATGAAGTATCTTGGTGAACGGTTTGACATTCATACTGGCGGAATTGATCACATTGGGGTTCATCATCCGGCAGAGATTGCCCAAAGTGAAGCGGCAACCGGCAAAAAACCGTTTGTGAAATATTGGGTCCACCGAGTTTTCATTTTGGTTAACGGCCAAAAAATGAGTAAAAGTTTAAATAATTTTTATGAGTTAAAAGATGTTGTTGACAAGGGCCTTGAACCATTAGCGGTGAGATATTTATTTTTGACGGGGCATTACCGTCAAGCAATGAATTTTACTTGGGAAGCGTTGGCGGGAGCGCAAACAGCCTTGGATCGGTTGCGGAAACGGTTTCTGACCTTGCCATGGTCTTTGCAATCTTTGCAAGGGGAGGCCTTGCAAAGGGCGCGGGGGCAAGCTGAAATTGAGCAGGAGTTTTTAGAAGCTACTAATGATGATTTAAACATGCCAAAAGCACTAGCTGTGGCGTGGAAAGCAGAAGATCAGGAAACGTTGCTTAAGTTTGATGAAGTCCTTGGGCTAAAATTAGCGGTTAGCGGTGAGGGATTAGCAGTTAGAGAAACCCCAGAAGAAATTAGAAAATTATTAGAAATGCGAGAAAAGTTGCGGGCGGAGAAAAAATTTTCAGAAGCTGATAAACTAAGGGAGGAAATTATTGCCAGGGGATTTAAGGTCATGGACAAATAAAAATTAGAAATTAGAAATTAGAAATTTCGTCGATGGAACTGCCTAACTATCTAAAGATTATTCTTGGTTTTTTGGTGGTCGTGTTGGTAGGCAATGTAGTTTTTTTAGACTATTTTTTTGTCACTCAACGAAGCGAAGTTTTAGACTTAAAAGCTCGGATGAGCCAGTTTTCAGATTCGGTAAAAGCGGCCGTAGAAAGAAATTATTTAACCCCAGCAGAAACTGCACCGTCTGCGCCTTCTACTAGCCCCCAAACAACAACCCCTACCGTTACCAGTCAAACTTCCTGCCCTCAGTCTTGTTTGCCGTTGATTGATTCTGCCATTACCGCTCACGCGGCCAAAAGTGTTACCACCGTTCCCGCTACAACCACAACCACCACGCAGGGGTTGCGCGGCGAATATTTTATTAATTTAGGAACGGGGAGCGTTTTAAATTCTGAGGCTTCATCAACTAACTGGAAAACTTTGACTTCAGCCCAGGCCACTTTTGACATCAGTAATTATTCCAATGTAAAATCCATCACCTTAGAACTTTTTATGCACGCGGACAACAGCGGGGAAGTCCACGCCCGGCTGTTTGACGCTACAACCCCAGCTATTATTTGGGGCAGTGAATTAAGCGTAGCTTCTAATACCTCTACCTACAAGTCCGCCCCCATTTCTTTAACCGGCGGTAACAAGACTTATAAAATTCAAATGTATTCGCTTCTGACCACTGGCTACCTTGATCAGGCAAGGATCCATATTGTTACCCAATAAATGTTAAAGAAAAGAATTTTTGGCGGGGCACTTTTAGTGGCGGTTTTTATGTTGGTTTTAGGAATTTCTTGGTTAATTTTATCCACCCAATTTAAAGGAAAAAGTGATTTGGCGTTTTATGAATATCCTTCCGCTTCTTTTAAAATTCCCGAGGAAATATTAAAAGGGCAAATTGCCACCACAGCCGCGTTTACCGCTCGCATTCCTATTATTATGTACCACTATGTAGAATATGTAGATAGGCAAAAAGATCCGGAAAAATTTAATTTGGCCACATCACCCTATGTTTTAGAAAGGCAAATTTCTTTGTTAGCGGCGGCTAATTACAGTTTTTTATTTGCTAAAGATCTACCGGATATTTTGGCCCAAAAAAATTCGGTGCCGCCCCGGCCGGTGGTGCTAACTTTTGATGACGGCTATGAAGATTTTTATTTTAATGTTTTGCCAATTTTGCAAAAATACCAAGTTAAGGCCACGGTTTTTGTCATACCCAATTTTATTGGCAAAGAAGGCTATCTAAATTTAGAAGAACTCCAAAAACTTCGCGGTTCCGGTTTGGTAGAAATTGCCTCTCATACTTTAAACCACGCTTATCTAAAGAACTTAAAAATTGATTTGGCCAAAAAAGAAATTCAGGAAAGCAAAACTAAATTAGAAAGTTTACTGGGCATTGGTGTTTACAGTTTTGCTTACCCGTGGGGGGCATTTTCTAAGGAAACTTTACAAATGGTTCGGGCGGCAGGTTACACCACTGCTGTTTCGGTAATTCCCGGCATTAACCAAACAGAAGAAAACAAATTTTATCTTTTTCGGATTCGACCTGGAGTTTTAGGTACCGTAAATCCGGCCAAAATGTTAGAATTGTACAAATGAAAAATGTTTTGTACTGGTTTATGATGTTAGGTTTGGTAGTAGCCATGGGGGTAATTGTTGTGTTAGGATTACGAAAAGGAGATAAAGTTACGGAAAGAATGACGGTAAATATTAATAGTCAGGAAAAATTAAAAATTGAGGACCTAGTTGTTGGTTCTGGGGCGGAAGCGGTGGCGGGCAAAGAAATAACGGTTCATTACACCGGAACTTTAACTGACGGAAAAAAGTTTGACAGTTCGCTTGGTCGGGGAGAACCGTTTAAATTTACTTTAGGCGCGGGGCAAGTCATTACCGGGTGGGACCAAGGGATAGCTGGCATGAAAGTTGGGGGCAAAAGAAAATTAACTATTCCGTCAGAATTAGGTTACGGTTCCCGCGGCGCCGGTTCCTCAATTCCTCCTAACGCCACTTTGGTTTTTGAGGTAGAATTACTCGCTGTTCAATAGTTATTTAATAGATAGTTGGAGTAAGGTTTAAAATTAATGCAACACTTTTTTGACGATCGGCCAAAAAGTGTTTGGTTAATTTTGGAGCGAGAAAAACGAGATAAATAAAAATTGAAGATATGAAAATTGAAAAAAAACTTGGCCGGAGATGTTTGGGGCAATTTTAGATGGCAAAAAGACTTTTGATTTGCGGTTAGCAGATTTTAAAATCGAGGTGGGGGATATTCTTGTTCTTCGCGAATATGATCCTAAAACCAAAGGCTACACCGGAAGAGTTTTGGAAAAGAAAATTACCTATGTTTTAAAAACTAAAGATTTGGATTTTTGGAAAAAAGAAGAGGTGAGAAAATTTGGGTATGTGGTGATGGGGATAAATTAATGTTTTATTTTGCGGTTGGCGCAAGAAAGAATAACCATTGGTTTGCCAGACCGAGTAATTAAGACTTTCTTCTTGCCAAAGTGAGCCTCATTTAAAATCTCTGAAAAATTTTGGCGAGCGTATTTAGCAGAAACTGTCTTCACGAATGAATAATAACATTCGTAGTATTTTATGTCAATTAGTAATTATGTACATTTGATACACTTTGTATATATTGACACGGTTGGCGTGGACGAGTAAATTAATAGCAATGAGAATGAAAGCAAATGTTCTTTGCTTCTGGTTGGCTTCATAGTAAGTTTGAAGTCCGCTGGAGGCGGACTAATAAAACAGGTGGAAGGCTGAGCTGATGCCTTCACAAATTCCGAGAGGACAAAGCAAATTTTCTGCGGGGTTGAGTAGAGCAGTTAGGCGGGAAAATTCTGACGGCGCCTGAAAACAACCAGCCTGTTTTCAAGTTTTGTTTATAGTTTTAAATATTTGGCAGTGGCTGAATATGCCGCTACGCAGGGTAAAAGCAACCTGATCTCCGTGATGAACGGGGCTCCAACGGCAAGTGCTGAGGAGAAATTATCAGGGGTTGAGAGGCCAAAAAGTAGGATTGCATGGTCCGAATCCATGGCAACTACTGCGGAGGCTTCATAACTTGGAAGAGTAGGTTAAGGGGTGGAAAGAAGTTTCTAAACCAAGACAATTCTTCCCTGCCAATTTTTGACTAAGTTTAGTTAGTGAGCAAAGTTAGTCAGGCGGTGTTTGATCAACAGGTTTTTTCCCAGCGGGGAAGTGTAAGAAATGATGTTTTTCTTTGGGTCAGAATCTAACTCGCCGGCCAGATAATAAACTGTGCCATCGTCTGCAGTTACCGCAATTGGCTCAATAATTTTTGCCCGGCGGAGTTTGTCTTTTAAATCGTTTAATTGAACCTCTACAAACTCTCTTTTTTGGTGAGACTGTTCGTAATTAAAATTATCATGCCAAGTACCATGGTCAGCGGCCTCGGCAATTTCGTTACCAGCTTCTAAAAGTTTTAATTCTAACTCTCTAACTTTTTTCTCTAGTTTAACTTTAGTTTCTATTGTCAAATAAAAGGGATTTTTGTTCATGTGGGTATTTTAACAGAAATTCCGCTTCATAGGTGCCTCATAGGTGTAACTCCTATGAGGCTGGTTTTCAAATGATTTTCAAATGGTTCGATTAATCGATTAATCGAAACAAAAATGAGACTCCTTGCTAACCAAGTTGCGAGGTACCTTAAGGCCTCGAAGTCTCTTCTTGGAGCCAAGCTCATCCTCGCCGTGGCGGGATATTCGCAGGTTCAAGAATAATGGCCGGAAAAATGTGAATTGTAAGTTTGGTTAGTGGCTTGGTTGGTTGTTAGCAACAATTCGTGTTAAATCATGTTAAAAAGGTAAAATGGCGTGAATTGGGGGCAAAAAGGCGGGGGATTCACAAGGTTGTTGGCAAAAATTATTGAAGTTTGGTGAACCAAATCCTGGTGGTTTGAGAACCGCCGCTAACATTATCAACACACATAAGCATTGGGCCCTCTCTGTTTAAAAGACTAACGGCGGCTCGCATGTGAACTATTGGGTCCCAATTGACATTATCCTGCCGAACAGTTAGGGCCCCGGTATTATTTTCCGAAGGACAGCCATCAGCCAAGGCGTTGGGAATTTTGTTGTAAGCAAAAAGTCTTATTCTAGCATCTCCTTTTGGGGGCAAATCAGCATTAATTTCTAGCCTGGTTCTTTCACTGCCCCCATTTACAGCTTCAGGGTCAATTTTATACCAAGCAACTTTTCCTGATCCTAAAGCCACATCAACAGGGTTCCCCATGAAGGAAAGAGGTTCAAAAGGACTAAGACCATCCGGGTGGGTGGCTACCGTCACTGGTTTTGCCTCGGGAGTCACTGGCCCGCCAGTATTTGGGCCGGGGGCGGTATAGATTACGTTTCCAGGCCATATCTTGTTGGGATCGGTAATGTGGGGGTTTAGAGCGGCTAAATCACTTACCCTCATTTGACACCTTTTTACGGCAATTCCTGAAAAAGTATCTCCACTCTTGACTGTTATTTGGGAAGGACAATTTGGATTTTCAGCAGAGACGGCAGAAGGGGGGAGATAGCTTGAGAGCCGGCGGCAAGAGCCAAAGCGGCGAGCAGAGCCTTTCCCAATCTTCTGTCAGGAGTAATCATAACTTGTTTGTAGTAAATCTCTCTAAGCCTTTTTTGTCAAGACTAATAAAGTGGATCAAAAGAGGGCAAAATTAGAAGATTACAATATTTTCCCTTCTCTATTTTCAGTTTGAAGAAGCGGCAAAACGAAACAGTCTTGGCCAAAAGAGTTGACGCCTACAAATTCAGCTCCGCCTTTATAAATTCGCTCTAACGGTTCGCAATGTTTGCAACCATTATGGGGACAAGATAATTTGTTTAGTGTTCGAGCCAACTTAATTTCTTTGGCAATTTTTAGAATTTTTATGAGAGCCGCGTCTTTGTCTGGTAGGGCTTGCTGGGTGGGTTTGAGGCTATTTTCCAAGTACCAATAGCTGGCGGATAAAACTTTTCTTTTTTGACAGCTAGCTGCCAGTAAATAATAGATAGGCAACTGGAGAGAGTCTTCATGTTCGTCATTTTTACTCGTTTTAAAATCAATAATATTTACTCCGTCTTTTTCTTCCCCGCCTGCCGGCGAGGCAGGTAGATATTCTAACCAGTCAATTTTGCCGCATAAAATTATGTTATTTTCTTCGTCCAGCCAAAAATGGGGCAAATCCATATTTATTTTGACGGCCAAATTTTTCAACGGTCCGGGATTAAGTTCCAACTTTCTCAACATTTCCTGCCCGCGAGTTTTATATTTGTATTCCGTTTCCACATTAAAAAATCCTCCCAATTTTCCGGTATATTTTTCCCAAACAATTTCAAATTTGGGAATTAAGGTTTGGGTAAAACGGGTATTCGTTGGTAAAATTGATAACGCTTCTATCACCTCATGAACCGCTGACCCTAAAGAAAGCGGGGGAGTAGTCAGTTGCACTTTATGATTAGTTTCCGGCCGTTTCCAAACATTTTTCAAATTGTATGCCCGCGGGCAATTCAAAAAATCAGAAATTGAGGAATGAGAAACCCAGGTGGCAGTAAATTTATCTTGGGGCATGGGGGTATTGTAATAAATTTTAAAAAAGTTTGGTATACTCATTGGAAAATATATATGAATTTTCCTGATCAAGAAGGTTTTAGAGTATTTAAAAAGTTGGCGCTTGAGCGTATCAAAGAAGCGAAATTACTTTTGGAAAAACATCCAAGCGGGGCTTATTACCTTGCGGGATACTCTATAGAATTAGGTCTTAAAGCCTACTATTGCAAACAGATGTGGTTTCCACCAAAAGACACGAGAGATTTGTACGATCACGACCCTACAAAATTATTGCAGTCGTGTGGCCTAAAAGAGCAATTTGACTTAGATAGTAAAAACGATAAAAATCTTGCAGCGGCATGGGGTGTTGTTAAAGACTGGTCGGAGGTAGCACGATACAGGATTATAAAAAAGAAAGTGGCAAAAAGTTTTATTGATGCTGTGTATAATAAAAAGTATGGAGTATTGATATGGATAATGAGGAAAATTTAATTTTGGATCAGTCGTTCATAGATGACGGTAGAAAACTCGTGGGGAAGTTAGACTCCACAGAAGTTAAGCCGTCGGCTATTTTGTGGTTCTATTTTAAAGAACAAAAAGTTTGGAGACTATTAATAGCTGATTCTTATTTTAATGAACTGACGGCTATTAACAGGTATAAGAAATTCATGAAGTTTTTTGACCAAAATGACTATCAAAGACTAAAGTTTGAAAATATAGCCTTGCTTGGTTCTACGGATCAATTAATTTCTCTCATGAAAGTGGCTCTTGTTACGGACCCCAATTCAATTTCGGAAACAAGGTTCCAATCAAGCACAATCAACGGTTTTTTTGTAGATGACGCTTTAATTTACCGTCTGAGCTAGATGTTAACTCTATATTGGCGGTTTTGGAGCTGCCAAGAATTATGAGGGAAAAAGGGCACAATGACCAGCGGTTTTTAAGATCTAAACAAGAAGTGGTATAATTTTGATATAACACAAATGTGGCTCGTTATACCTTTAACAGTTATCACAAGTATCTTTATTGACAATTTATTTGAACAGGGGGGCCGAGCCATCTTGTCAATGACGATAGGATCTTTTGTTTTTTATGTTTCATACGAGCTCAAAGCCTTAAACGACAAAATTGACACAATGAGACATTGTGGTGGATTTGATGTAGAGGAGTTCGAGCTAAGGCATACAAAATTAGAAAAAAAGGTGGAGAAATTATCAAAAATGCTTAAAAAAAGAGTTCACAATGAAGCCCCCGTTGAGTAAGTGAAAATTCGAGACTATTTTTAAACTCTTGCCCCTCGAATCGCCTATCCTGAATATGATATAATTAAAGCATATACGACTAATTTAGGTCGCCAAGAAAGGCGGCCTTTTTATGTTTTAAGGTCGAACTAATAAATGGGAAGGAGGTGGAAAAAAAATGAACAAATTAGAATTTAAAATAATTTGGCAAAAGTTGATCTTTTTTGTGCTTAACCCAATAATTATCGAGCTAAACAAATTGAACGAAAGAGTCGCACGGTTGGAATCAAAGCCAGTAGTGGACGAAGCTAGCCGTTAAAGTGATGCCTGTAAGGGTATGGTCGTTTTTGCTAAAATAACCGCAGTGTTTGAGAAAAATTTTGATGACTGGATAGAGAAAAAGAAAAATTGTCATTTTCAGGTCAAATCTCCACCGCTTTTTAGGGAGAGGGACATTTGGTGGGTTTCGGTGGGAGTGAATGTTGGTTTTGAGGAGGACGGCAAGAACGGAAACTATGTCAGGCCGGTCTTAATTGTTAAGAAATTCAATCGGGAATTATTCCTTGGGGTTCCCATGAGCACAAAATTAAAAGATAACAAATATTATGTCCCTGTAACTGTAAAAGGGCAGACGGTTTCGGTGATGACTTCGCAAATTAGAGCCTTTAGTTCTAAAAGAATGTGGAACAAGTTGGCCGAGCTTGACGAAGGAGACTTTAATAAAATTTTAAGATCGCTAGGAGAGTTTTTTATTTTGCCCTCCTTGCAAAAGCAAGAAGGTCGTGGCTAATGCCAATTTGTACGGATTATATTCTTTTTTAGGGCTTTTGTCAATAAAAAAATATGCTACAAGTAGGAATCGTGGGTCTCGCAAACGTAGGAAAAAGCACATTGTTCAACGCTCTTTTGAAAAAACAACAGGCGCTAGTGGCCAATTATCCGTTTGCCACGATTGAACCGAATGTGGGGATAGTGCCGGTGCCGGATGAAAGATTAGTTAAATTAGCCCAATTGGTCAAATTGGAAGAAAAGATGGAGCAGGAACCGCCAATCGTTCCTGCCACTGTTAAATTTGTGGACATTGCGGGGCTCGTTCGCGGGGCTTCGGAAGGGGCAGGTTTAGGGAATAAATTCCTCGCTCATATCCGGGAAGTAGATTTAATTTTGGAAGTAGTCCGGGATTTCTCTGACGAAAATATTATTCGCGAAGGAAGCGTTTCCCCCAAAGATGATATTGAACTAATTAAAACAGAATTAGATTTAGCCGATCTTCAGACTTTAGAAAAATCAAAGGAAAATAAGGAAAGCCTACCGCTTTTAGGGAAGAAACCAATAATGTTGGTTTATAACGTAACTTATGGGGGAAATGAGGGAAATGGGGGGGATGAGGGAATTAGAATAGACGCCAAAATTGAAAACGAACTGGCCGGATTTTCCGAAGAGGAACAAAAAGAGTTGCTGAAAAGTTACGGACTTAGCGAGCCGGGGTTAAACCGGGTGATTAAAAAAGCTTACGAAATGTTGGGGTTGATTTCCTTTCTTACCGCGGGCGAAAAGGAAGTGCGGGCGTGGACCGTTCGGGCTGGTTCGACGGCCCTCACAGCAAGCGGAGTAATACACACGGACTTTATGAAAAATTTTATCAAGGCGGAAGTGATTTCATATGAGGATTATGTGGGGTGCGGGGGTTATGGAAAAGCCAGAGAAGCGGGAAAAGTGAGGTTGGAGGGAAGGGATTATATAATTCAGGATGGGGATATTGTGGAATTTAAAGTGGGGTGTTAAAATCAGGGGCAATGAATAATTACGAACTGACAATTTTAATAAAGCCGGATTTGGGAGAAAAGGAAGTGGCTAAAGAAGCTAAGAATTTGGCGGACCTTTTGGAAAAAGCCGGGGCGAAAATTATCAAAAAGTTGGAACCTGCTAAAAAAGCTTTGGCCTACGAAATTAAAAAACTGCGCGAGGCGTATTACTTCTATTTAGAACTAGAATTAAAACCGGAAGCCGTTTTAGCTATTGACCAGAAACTGAAGTTACAAGAGAATACCATAAGATATTTGCTAGTTAGAAAATAATTTCTAATTTCTAATTACTAATTTCTAATCAAACACCAAAATGTCATCGAAATCTTTAAACAGAGTTTTATTAATTGGCAATGTCACTCGCGATCCAGAGCTTCGCTACACTCCGCAAGGAAATGCCGTGGTGTCTTTTGGGTTGGCTACTAACCGCAGTTGGAAAACGGACACCGGGGAAATTAAAGAAGAAGCCGAATTTCATCGGTTGGTGGCGTGGAATAAATTGGCAGAAATTTGCGCCCAGTTTTGCCTTAAGGGCCGCAAAATTTATGTGGAAGGGCGACTGCAAACGCGCACTTGGACGGGGACGCAAGACAATTTACAACACACGGTTACGGAAATTGTGATTGATGACATGATTTTGCTTGGCTCGCCCGTAGGGGCGGCTGGCGCGCCAATGAGCGCTGGTCAACCAACAGTAGCGCCAGTTTCAGTTGCAGTTTCAGCCTCTCCAGCACCGGTTGTCCCAGCTCCAGCGGCAGAAGAACCAGAGAAGGACGAGGAGGGCGAGAAGGGAAAGAAAAACAAGAGGGAAAAGAAGGAGGAAAAACCCGCCTCCACTGAAAGTTTCGGCGAGGTAAAACCCGCCGTCGTCACCGGTGACTCTGGCGAGGTAAAGCCCTTCGACGCGGCTCAGGGTAAAGAAGATGTGAATGTAGATGATATACCTTTCTGAATTTCAACGCCAAAGGCTCGTTTTTGCCTTCGGCAAAAAGAATTTCTAATTTCTAATTACTAAAAATATGTTTCGTAAATTTCAAAAACCAAAACCAGTTAAGAAAAATTGCCCGTTTTGTAAATCCGCCCGGAAAGGGCGGGATCTCGCCTCTGGCGGAGAAGACAAGGAGCCTGATTACCGGGATTTTAATGGCCTTCGTAAATATACTAGCGAACGGGGGCGGATTTTAGGGCGGGCCCGCACTGGCATTTGCGCCAAACACCAGCGGCGCGTGGACCAGCACATTAAACGGGCACGGTTTTTGGGATATCTTCCTTTTGTTGAAGGAGTTTAGTAAACTAATCTTCATGCGTTTTACCACGGTAAAAAATTTTTTCCTGATATTGTCTTTGGTTTTATTGGCAGG
>Ga0233421_10000693_pt1 | contig 13314 bp, 11 predicted proteins | sample Watercolumn_Mata_3_FD_182725 | JGI IMG/M metagenome (GOLD analysis project Ga0233421, IMG submission 182725) | Freshwater microbial communities from Lake Matano, South Sulawesi, Indonesia - Watercolumn_Matano_2014_107_MG | ecosystem: Environmental > Aquatic > Freshwater > Lake | place... | reverse complement strand
TTCCTCTTAGAGTGAGTGTGGTTTTATTTACAATATTTACTTTTTTCATACCTATCTATTAGATAGGTTAAGTATATAAGCTTTATGGAGTAACTTTAGAATACTAAACTTTATTAGTCTATACTGTGTAATATCTTAGTATGGCGGGCATAGAATTTGAAAAGCTGATAGAAATAATCCGAAAATTTAAGGATAGAAAAATAGCAGTTGTCGGAGACATTTTTTTAGATAATTATATCTATGGAATACCAAGAAACAATCCAGAAGCAGACACGCTTTGTCTTACTATCGATAGGAATAAGGAAGAATTCAGGTTGGGGGGCGCAGCAAACGCAGCTAGAAATATTAAGTCATTGGGAGCTAGAATTTCATTATACGGCCTGATTGGAGAAGACGAGTCTGGAGAGGTGATAAAGAAGCTTTGTAACGAGGTTGGAATAAACTTAGTCTTTGCTAGAAGCGGAGAAACAATTAAAAAAACAAGGGTAATGGGCAAAAGGTTTAATCATCCTTTAATGCGTCTGGATTATGGGGAACAAGAACTCTCTAAGATTTCTCAAGTAGACGAAGAATTTCTTTATAAGGAATTAATCTCTCAAACAGATTATGACGGAATCCTTATTCCAGACTACGACAAAAAAGTCTTGAAAGGCACACTATCTCAAAAAATAATAGACTGGGCAAACAAAGTTAACATATTCACATTGGTTGATCCTAAAGTGAAAAATTCAACAGATGCAAACAAATTTATTGGGGCGACGCTCATAAAACCGAATTTAGACGAGGCTAGATTAATACTTGGAGAGAAAGAAACGAACAAAGAATCGCTAGTTAGAGCTCTCAAAGAGAAAATGTGCAGTAAGTATGCTGTAGTAACTTGCGGGAAAGAGGGAATGATTACTTATGATGGCGGATATCATAATCTTCCAACAGCAGCTCGAGAAGTAGTAGATGTTTCAGGAGCAGGGGATACAACAGCTGCAGCTTTGCTTTTAAGCCTTGTTTCAGGCGCGAGTATTGTAGAAGCAGCAACGATTGCAAATTATGCAGCGGGGATAGTTGTAGAAAAAGCAGGCACCGCAGCAGTTTCAAGCGAAGAATTAATAAAAAGAATTTTACAAGAGCACTCTTAAATACACCAAACCATAATACCCGCCATCTAATTGAGAACTGATTTTTACAAACCATGCTAATTATATTATAGAGTTTTAAAATCGTCACCGACGATTTTTAATATTTTTATTAGACTATTTCATTGTTTTTTATATTGAGAAGTTTGCAAAAATCAAACTTCTCAAGAGAGAACTTTGAAAATTCCTATGCGGAAGTCGAATTATTCAAACTTCTCTATTTAAGAGCGAGATTGATTTGAGGGTATCATTTAAGGCTCAGTGTACTTAACCCAGTCCCTCAAATAAAAACCTTTAAAACGACTTTTATTCTTTATTTGTCAAGCGGGGATGCCGGAGCGGTCAAACGGGACAGACTCAAGATCTGTTAGCTTAGTGCTTTCCGAGGTTCGAATCCTCGTCTCCGCATTTCATGTTCGAAGAACATGCCAAATCTAAGAGGATTTGTGAACTGCTGTAAGCCTGCAGATTTTTAAAGGAAGGTTGAACAACAATGGAACCTTGGTTCTCTTATGTATCCTAGCGCCCGCATCCTTCTATAAGTTCAATGCGTAATCGTTCCTTATTATGTCTTTCAATCAAGAAAGAACATGGAAAGCATATACGATTATGAAAAAAGATTGAATTGAATTTGTAATATTTAGTATTATTATGTTTATTACTACTATTCGCAACTAATTGCGGTTTTGCTCATGACGAGCGCCAGCTCGTTGTCTTTCTTTCCAGAAAGAAAGCACGCAAAGAAAGCCTTGCGAGGTATTGTGACATATTGGCGTAACCGCCATGTTTCAAGATAGTCCTCGCTTCGCTCAGAAAATTATTATCATAAATGCAATTTCTAGAAATTAAAAAAGATTAATGATGGATTCAAGAGAAATTTTTACTGCTTACTTGGAGCAGTTTCTAATTGCTTAGTACTAAATTCTTTGTCCAAGTCACTAATCTCTTGTTGAATAGTGTCAATATTTACTTTTTTAAGGATGAGGACAGCATTCTTTTCACGCGCGCCGATAGTAGTAGTGTCGGCAGAAGCAAAGTCAACATCTACTTCAGGCTCAACATTTGGTAGGTTTCGTTTCGCTATTCCTCTCAAACAATGAAAATAATCAATTGATCTAGAATATGGACAATAGCCTTTCTTAAAAGCAACAAATCCCTTTCGACATTTGCTAGAGGGCAAAGGAGATTTTATTTCCAACGAATTGAAGTTAAAATTACCTTTCTCATCAGTTATCGCTTTTGAAGTAATCGCTGGAGTAGCAAAACCTTTTATACTACAAAGTGCATCCATAGTAACTGATGCTCCAATTATTGGATTTCCATCACTATCTTTAATTAGTCCAGATGTTTCTGAAAAACTAATTTTTCCAGATGGATTATAAAACCAAGAATAAATTCTCTTCCAGAAGATTAAATATTGTGCTCTTTGCTCTTTATATCGTTCCATTTGCTTCTCACAATTAGCTTTTTCTCTTATATAATCTGGATCTCGCGCTGCATCATTTTTGTTAATGCAGATGCCCTTATAACAAACCTTTCCTTCTGTTGAACAATCATAAATTTTATATTCGGGAACATTTGGGAAAGGTTGACCTTGTTTACGAACTAAATCTATCTCTTTATCAGTACAATATGCTTCATTTAATAATTTCTTTGAAGGCTCGCAACTTCTTTCAGTATTTATTGATTCTGAATTCATTGGGTCACTACAATAATCTCTTCCTTGCCCAGTATTTTCTGGAGGATAAAATGAACGCGAATGATCAGTCCATCTTACAACTTCAGTGAATATGATTCCATTATTGTAATAGTTTAAACCACCATCACTATCTGTACAATTAACAATACGAACTAAGGGTTCGGGTGCTCGAGCTGGAGGAATTTCTTGTGCAGATACAAGCATTAAAAGACTTACTACAGAAAAAAGAATAATTAACTCTTTAGCCATACCAGCCAAAGAGAAAACACCTTTAAATATCTTTTCAAAACTTAAATTTTCCAAATAGAAAGTTATATATGCGGGCACGCATTTAACTCTTTAAGATAGAAAAAGGCATAGTAAAGATAGATTTGCTACGCATTGGACTTTTGGTTGAGGGTGATTAACCCGTATTTTATATTCAAAGAATATGTCAAATCTGATTTATATTCAGGAGACACTGCTCAATAGATACTTTTAAAATAATTGATTATTTCCTAAAACTAAGCTCCTGTAACTCAGCCCTGATTAGAGTGCGACCCTCCTAAGGTCGAAGTCCCAGGTTCAAATCCTGGCAGGAGCGCTTCTTTTACAGAGAATTGCGCAGGTTGTAGCTCTCTTGCGCACAGTTCTTTGTATCTAAGAACGTATTAAGCTTTAGAGCTGCTGTGTTGCATGATTCAACACTCTTCCGACGATAAAAGTTTAAACGAACTTTTTGCTTATCGACGACAAACGAATAATCATACAACACCGCATTTAGAGCAAAAGCTTTTTAATCTTGCTAAAGGTGGTTTTATTAGGCGCGATTAATTTAATGGCAGAATGATTGGTTTCCAACCAATATACACGGGTTCGATTCCCGTATCGCGCATTTTGCGCTATTTTGTATTAATTAGTTCTTATAGTATAATCAGAGTGCCGCAACAGATAACAACTTGCAGGAGCTCCACTTTAGTAAAATTTCTACTCAATTTATCAGCTTTTTATCACAAAAATTTATATTTTTATGTTTATCTGCACCTTACTTGTTGATAAGATAGGTCTTAATCTCTTTCTATTGCCTGTTTTTTCTGCAATCATCTCTATAAAGCCAAATCGCTCCAATAATTTTATATCTTCGCTTACCGATTTAAAGTTTCTTCCCAGCGTTTTAGCCAAAAAATAAAGAGAAGGAGGATTCTTGGTTTTCAAAACATAAAGAAGCCTGGCTCTTTCGTTACTTAATAGCTTTCTTAATGCACTAAGCCCTTCAAAATCAAATTCTATTTTTTCTGTCGAAAATTTCTTAAAAAAAGTTAAGAAAGCTCCCCCTTCATCGACGATATTTATTTGTCTGATTTTTATTTTTGAAGCCATGCTTATCTAAACCTTATACATTTGAAATATATGCTATATTTATATGTTTCGATTAGATATATATTATATTATAAGCCATATATACTATAAAAAACGTCTTTTTCTCCTCAAAACCAACTAAAGTAAACATGTAATAAAAAATAGTAGCAACGAAAGGTTTAAAAACCAATCTCTCGCGCTTGCTTAACTACTCTCAGCTAATGCGAATAAGGATGGAAAGCTTTTTAAAGGAAAAATAACTAATGTAAATACTCTATTAGCTTAGAGTACTAGCCAACTAATGGCACTTGTGTCAGAGCTGGCATGTTCGCTAATGCTCGACACGATCGTGGCAAATTGTTAATAAAAGGCAATTTCTCTAAGGGAGGGTCCTGCGGGACTGCCAAAAGTACAAAGCTGAAAGGAGGTTAAAAAATGAAATTTAATTTTAAGAGAATTGTATCTGTTCTAACTGGCGTTGTAATGCTTAGTTCTACTGTTGCATTAGCTGCTGCAACTGCAAATCAATTTCCCGAGCCTTTCGTAAAGAGCGGTTCGGCAGATGTCGCAGTTGTTTATGGCAGTAATGTTAAAGTAGCGCAAACAGATATTGATAGTGCTCTTAATATTGCAAGAAAGTTGAATAACTATGTTGTTACAGCTTCTGTAACACCCAGTACCACACCGCCTGCTGCCCCGGCTGGAACTGAAGAAGCATACAAAATTGAAACAAGTGCTTCAAAGTTAAGTCTCGGAAGCAATCTTACAGATATTAAAACAACAAAAGTAACTAAGAGTGACTTGCCAAATATGCTTGCTAAAAAAACTTATAGAAGTTATGATAGCCAGTCATATGAATACGAGCAAGAACTTACACTCTACGAAGGATTGAGTTTTACTCATTTTGCAGACAATGATTATAACAATAGAAATCCTACTATCGGTTTGCATCTAACGGGTAATCAACCAGTTCTAAACTATACTATTACTTTCACAAAAGCTGTAGAAAGCGATGTTACCACCGCTGGTAGGCTGGAAGACCTAGAGAACACTAAAATCACTTTATTGGGTAAAGAGTACACATTACTCAACGCATACAATGCCTCGTCATCAACTAAATTCGATTTAATGGCTGGTGCATCAACTGAGACTCTTAATCTCAATGATGAAAAAACGATGGTTGTAAATGGCAAGAGTTATACAGTGAAAATGACTTATGTCGATGCAGACAGCGCTAAATACGATGTAACCTATGATGGAAAGACAGAAAGAACAACTGACCTTCCTAAAGGAGGAACATTCAAGTTAGGAGATGGAACACAGATAGGAGTGAGAGATCTTTCTTATCAAGGAATCCAAGGAGGTATCATGTCATCAGAGATTAGTCTCGGCGCTGAAAAGTTAACACTCGAAAATGGACAAACTGTTGACTTAAATGATAAAGATATTAGTGGTCTAACTGCTTATATCTCTAGAAGCACTAGTGGCACTAAAGTTACTATTACAGGCATAACTGTCTTATGGAAAGTTGATAAAGAAGAGTTTGTAACACCTGCACAGGGCGTAACATTCCCCGGTCTAAATTCCCTTAAATTGTATATGACCAATCTAACTGTTCCTGCTGTGGAAACAACCAAGGTGCAGAATGACGGAAGTGTAAATATACAAATTAAGACAGAATTGAAAGACGGACCTGTTAGCTTCAACATCCTAAGTGGAAACGGAACTCAATTTAATAGAATCGGTAAAGATGGTAGTGGCGCTACAAAACTTATAACTAGCGCAGGTGCAACTGGTCTTGTATTCGATAGCGATACTGACCTATACATGGTTGCTACTTGGAACACAAGTAATTCCGGCGAATCATACCTATTAGATATGAGAACTAGCCAAGATAATAGTGTTAATTACACTAGTATCAGAGGTATAACTACGAATGGAACTGCTGAGAAATGTAAGGTTCAAGCTAGCCAGACGTGTACTATTGGAAATGTAGTCTTAACTGTAAATAGCATAGACTATGCTGCCAATAGCGTAAACGTAAGTGGTGGAACTGGAGTCTCGTTTAATAGGCTTGTCACAAGCAAAGGTTTGTGGATGTGGCTGCCTGTTAATGGAAGCACGGTTGCTAATACAGTCAATGGAGAATTGTTTCTTGATAGTGCTGCTGGAAGTTCAAATGTAACATCTTATACAATAAGATTCTTCGAAGAAGACAAATATAACAACTTAAAACAAGTTGGATTTAATGTCACTGTCGGAGGATGGTCTAGTGATGGTAAAGTCCAGATTACTGGCATCCAGGGAGCTTTCTTAAGCGATAGTGGAGCAGTGAGTAGTTCAAACTACTTTGAAATAGGCGACACTGATAAATATGTCGCTTATATGGGAACATCCCTTGCTACAAAGTTGTTTTATGATACTGCTGGCTCTCAAGATACCGCTGAAATAGAATATCATGGTGATGAAGTTTATGGAAATGTCTATTTAGCAGCGCCTTCTGTAGGCATAACACCTGTAACTCCTGTAACAAACGTAACAAACGTAACAAATGTTGGTATTCCATACCTTACAGATGCTCAGGTTGCCACACAGGCACCTAACAAGAATCTGATTGTTGTTGGGGGCAGCTGTATTAATACAGTTGCTGCAACACTCTTGGGAAGCGCAACTCCGCTATGCGGTGAAGACTTTTCAAAAGCTACCCAAACTAAGGTTGGGAGAGCAGTTGGTACTGGAAACTACTTGGTAGCAGCATTTGATAGCCCATACAATGCTAACAAAACAGCAATGTTAGTTGCAGGTTGGGAAGCAGGAGATACAGTCTCTGCAGCCACTTACCTGACAACACAAGCTGAAAATGTCAGCACCAAGAAGGGAGACGTAGTTGTTAATGGTGTGAAAGTAACAGTTAGCGGTTAAACGCACTAACAAACTTTTTTATTTTTTCTTTTTCTTCTTTTTTTCTTTTTACACTTCTGTTTGTAACTATGATCTGTTTCTCTCAACAGCTAAAGCTTTTGCTGATGCAAAAGCTTTTAACCTCAAATTTTCTATGTTGAATATGCTCATAAGGAGAGACAAAGATGGAATCGAAATCGCGAGAAGAAACAGTTCTGAGGCAGCCAATCGTTACAGTAGTAGGTCATGTAGACCATGGGAAGTCTTCAATTCTAGACGCATTTAGAGAAACCTGTTTTCAAGAAGAAGAAGCAGGAGGCATAACTCAAAAAATCTCCTTTACTAAATATCCTCCAGAGCAATTAAGAACAGCTTGCCCGCTTATCTGCAGCAACAATGTAAGGCTAGAGATTCCCGGCTTTTTATTTATTGACACACCAGGGCATGCTGCCTTTACAAGTTTAAGAAAAATAGGCGGCTCACTTGCCGACCTGGCTATTTTAGTCGTCAGTATCAAAGAAGGAATTAAGCCGCAAACAGCAGAGGTTCTACAGATTTTAAAAGCAAACAAAACTCCTTTTTTAGTTGCCCTAAACAAAATAGATTCTATCTCTGGATGGACAAAACAGGACAACTTAGAAGAATCAATAAAAAATCAGGCAATTCATTCAAAAGAAGAATTTGATTCTGCTTTGCTGACTTTTCAAGGCAGTTTAAAAGAGCACGGGTTTGATTCTGCTCTTTATTATGAAGTCTCTGATTTCACAAAAAAAATTGCGATAGTTCCGTGTTCTGCACGCACAAAAGAAGGAATTTCTGAGCTACTTTTTGTTCTGTGCGGTTTGTGCCAGAGATTTTTAAAAGAAAGGTTAAAAATATCTAAAGAAGCGAAGGGTGTTGTCTTAGAAGTAAAAAAAGAAAAAGGAATAGAGTACACTGAAGCAATTTTATACGACGGGCAGCTTAAAGAAGGAGACGAACTTGTTATTGCAAATTTTGGAGAGCCGATTGTTGCTAAAGTCAGAGCAATCCAGGAGATAGTGCCTTTAACATGCAAGTTCAAACCAACAAAAAAAGTTATTGCCGCATCAGGTATTAGAATACAATTTGCAGATAAAAATAATATAATCTCTGGCATGCCTTTTAAGGAAGCTGGGGAAAATCCAGAGAAAGTCAAGATAGAGTTCAAAAAAGATATTGCAAAAACAATACAAGTTGATAAACAAGGCATCATTATAAAAGCAGACTCTCTTGGCAGTCTAGAAGCTTTAATGAATTTGCTAAAGCAGGAGAATATCCAAGTTGTAAAAGTCGGAATAGGCCAGATAAATAAAACAGATATCTTGTCTGCTAAAGCAAATTTAGAAATAAATGCACTAGATGCAGTAGTTGTTGGGTTTAACATAGACATTGAAGATGGGCTAGATCTCTCCAATGTAAAAGTTCTGACAAACAAAGTCATATATAAGCTTATAGAAGATTTGCAAGAATGGAGAAAGAAAATGCAAGAAGAAATAGAAAAAGAAAAAATACTCGGTTTAGCAACAATTTGCAAATTAGAAATAATTCATAAATGTGTCTTTAGAAATTCAAATCCTGCAATTTTCGGTGTGAAAATTCTAGCGGGCAAATTGAAACGCAACATTCCAATAATAGACGATAAAGGCGAAGAAGTGGCGCGTGTAAAATCAATACAGGCTGATAAGGCTAACATTGAACTGGCATTAGAAGGCCAAGAGGCAGCTATTGCCTTGCCTGGAATAGCATTTGACAGAAGACTAAAAGAAACAAGGTTTCTCTATTCCGCTCTTTCAGCTCAGCAGATTAAACAACTTAAAAAGAATCAAGATGTTTTATCTGGGCAGGAGCTAAGAGTTATAGAAGAAATCGAAATGTTAGAGAAAGATTAAAGTTATTGCTGAAGATTGCTGCTGCTGTTTTCTGAAGATTCTGTTTCTGCTTTTGAAGGTGTTAATTTTACACCAAGAGATTCAAGCTCCTTGACATGGGCTTGGATTAGTTGCTCAGTTATTTGCGCAATTCTCAAAAGCTCATTTCTCTCAGCGAGCAGAGTGTTAATCGAACCTTTGTGATAACCAATTAACTCTTCCCTTGAGATGTTTTGAGCAGGTTTATCTTCAGCCATTACTAAAAGATAAACATCTATTATTTAAATGTATCCGAAAGAATTATTAATCTGTCAATACTTCTATAAATATGTTAACTTTAGAAGACATCAAAAGCAGGATGGGTAAGTTGCAAGGCTGGGCCCTTGAAGGAGACTCCATAGTCAGAGACTTTATGTTTGAGGATTCTAGGATAGCTAGTGAATTCATTTCAAGAGTTAACGAGCTAGCTGAAAGAATGAATCACCATCCTTTAATTTTAATGGACGAAAGTCATATAAGGCTAAGTTTAACTACGCATTCAGCTGGAAAATTAACAGAAGCAGATTTTGATATGGCTGAAGAAATAGATAAAATACAGGTTTCTTAAATAAGCTTAATAGGCAATCTTCTCAGAAATATTTAAATACTACGAGGTCATACAATGTATTATGGAACAGCCATTAACTACAAGATTGCCAAAAGAAATGCTTATGAGCTTGAAAGAATTATCAAAAATAGAAAACATAGACACCTCAACAACAGTCAGAAAACTTTTAGTCAGAGCAATTAAAGACTGGAAGATAGAATATGCCCTTGAAAAGTATAAAAATGGCACTTTTTCCCTAGGCAAGGCAGCTGAATTTGCAGATATAAGTGTTTTAGAGTTCATAGAATCTTTGAAGGCAAAAAGAGTTCTTTTGAATTATGATAATGACGAATTGTCAAAAGACATCAAATCTGCACTCGAATGGTAAAAAAGAAGCTGTTTCAAACGCGAGTACAATTATATTTGCTGCCAAAGTAAATAGGTTTGACTTATTAAAAAACCTTTTTAAAAAAATATTAGTTCCACCAGAAGTTTTAGTTGAAATCTTTAAAAAAGAGTCCCCTGAAAATAATATTATAAAAAGAGAAATCAGGATTTTGATTGATGAGGTGAAGGCTGAGAAGATCGCAGACATCCCCGTTGGTATTGGAGAAAGAGCAGCTATTTCTTGTTGCATTGAGAAAGAAATACCTGTCTTTCTGTCTGATGACAAAAAAGCAAGAAATTTTGCAGAATCTTTGAACATCAAATCTCTCGGAATCTTAGGAATAATCTTAATCAATTTAAAGAAAAGGTTTATAAGCCCAGAAGCTGGAAAAAAAATATTTGAAGAGCTTATAAACAAAGGTTTTTATGTGTCTTCTGATATCTATTCTGAGATGATAAAGCAGATAGAAATTTTTGGAAGTGAAAAAAAATGATAATTTTAACAGCAATTTTACTGCTTTTTCTTGCAATTCCTCTTGGTTTATATCTCTCAGTTAAAGCAAGAGACGAGCTGAGAGATGGAAGAAGATGGTTTGTCTTGTTGCTTATTCTTTCCATAGCGTCTGGATTAGGATTTGGTATTGCGGGCGAGTATGAAATCTCTTTTGCATCTTCTTTCATAGCAATAACTTCTTTTATTTCTTACATAAAAAGTTTCGATAGAAAGCGGATAAAGGCAAAATGAAGCACCAAGAAAGCCAATTCACTAATGCTTGGCAACATCAAAAAGAACTACTTTTTAAAAGATAGTAACGCTGTTATCAATAACTTTAAAAGTCCTTTTTTATTACCCTAGCTAAGATGGAAGAGCAAAAGAGCAAAAATTGGTATGATAAAGCACACAAAATCGCATTAATATTGCCTGCCTTATTCTTGCTCTTTTCGATTTTTTATCTCTATAATTTTACTCAAAGAAATGGAGACATAATCTATAAAGATGTCACACTCACTGGCGGGACAACAATAACTATTTTTGACAGCAACCAGAATATAGAAAAAATAATATCCGGCCTTAAAGCAGAGTTTCCAGATCTTAAAGTAAGAGAAATATCAGACATACTCACAGGTAAAAGTAGCGGGTTTTCAGTCACAACTAAAGCGGAGGTAGAAAAGATAAAACCTGCTTTAGAAAAACTATTAGGATACCAGCTTACTGATAAAAATTCTTCTATAGAGTTCTCCGGAGCCAGCTTATCCTCTGGCTTTTATTATCAGCTTAGATATGCTCTCATTCTTTCTTTTATTCTTATGGCAATAGTTGTTTTTGCTATATTCAGAAATTTCATGCCGAGTTTGATAGTAGTTTTATGCGCATTTGCCGATATAATGATGACTATTGTTACAGTGGATTTGCTGGGAATTCAGCTTTCAAGCGCAGGCGTAATTGCGTTCTTAATGCTCATTGGCTATTCAGTAGATACAGACATCCTCCTAACAACAAGACTTATCAAAAAAGAAGAAGGGGGAACAATAAATCAGCGAATTTATGATGCTTTCAAAACAGGAATTACGATGACTCTGACGTCTATCGCAGCGGTGGCTGTTTCTCTGATACTCATTTATAACTTTTCAGATACATTGCGGCAGATATTCACTATCCTCTTAATAGGCCTTGGTTTTGACATATTAAATACCTGGGTTTCAAACGCTTCATTATTAAAATGGTATATGGAGATTAAGAAAAAATGAAATTAACTTGGAGAATTTGGGTTTTCAGCATAGTCTTGATGCTCTCTATATTAGCCATTGTCAACGTTACAGGTTCTGTAAGGCTAATTGTTTTAATCTTGATGGTGGGAGCTTTCTACGGGTTGCATAAGTTTGAATTAAACAAAAAAGGTGTTTTAATCTTTTTAGGCCTTTCAGTTGTATCTTTCTTGCTGATATTCTATTCTTTTCAGCAAGGGGTTGTAATAAAATCAATAGATAAAAGCTCAGACTTTTTCTCCCAAGGCTTAAGAAATGGAGAAATAATAAATTCAATCAACGGATACAAAATAGAAAATACAGCAGACTATTTTAATGCACTTCAAGAAGTAAAACCAAGCTTAAACGAAACTAAAAAGTTCGAAATTCAAACAAACAAAAATTCACATGTAATATTTACAAATGAAACCCCCCAAATTATAGTGGGAGAAGTTTCAAAGACAAATATTCAAACAGGTTTAGATCTCAGGGGCGGAGCAAGGTCCCTTGTTCAGCCAAGTGAGAAAATAAACGAAGCTGAACTTACTGAATTAATTCGAATAAGCAGAAATAGGTTTAATGTATATGGTTTGTCAGATGTGCAAATAAGCGGGGTAAGAGACTTGCAAGGCAACAGATTCATGCTCGTAGAAGTCGCCGGAGCAACCCCTAAAGACTTAGAAGAGTTAATTTCACAGCAAGGCAAATTCGAGGCCAAAATTGCTAATAAAACCGTATTTGAAGGCGGCAAGAGAGATATAAGCCGTGTTTGTAGGAATGATGCAAGTTGCGCTATGATTACAAGCTGTTCAGAAAAGACTGAAGGGGGCTATTTTTGCAATTTCAGGTTTACAGTTTATCTTACAGAAGACGCAGCAAAGAGGCACGCCTCTACAACAGAAAACATCTCTGTAGACGACACTGGCAAATATCTTTCTGAGAAATTATATCTTTATGTCGATAATCTGGAAGTAGATTCTCTTTTTGTTAGCGTAGACTTGAAAGGCCAAGTTACAACCCAAATATCTGTTCAAGGTTCCGGGTCAGGAAATACAAAAGAAGATGCGTATAACGCTGCAAGAGAATCTATGAATAAGCTCCAGACTATTCTTATTACCGGTAGCCTGCCTTATAAGTTAAATATAGTCAAATTAGATACAATCTCCCCTACATTGGGAAAGAATTTTATCAAGCTGATATTAATAGCAGGCGCAATCGCGATAGTCTTAGTAGCTGTAATAATCTTCATTAAATATAGAAGAATTAAAGCCTCCCTGGCGTTGCTTATGACTTCTTTTTCAGAATTAATAATAATCCTAGGAGTTGCCTCGTTTATTAATTGGAACTTAGATTTGCCTTCTATTGCAGGAATTTTAGCAACTATCGGTACAGGTGTAGATAGCCAGATAGTTATTTTAGATGAAGCTGAAAAAAAAGGTCAGATTCTAAACATCAGGCAAAAAATAAAGATAGCTCTCTTTATCATTATAACTGCATATGTGACCAACGTAGCTTCTTTAATCCCTCTCTACTGGGCAGGTGCAGGACTCTTCAAGGGCTTTATGATAACCACGATAATTGGAGTAACAGCAGGAGTTTTTATTTCTAGGCCTGCATTTGCAGACATAATAAAAAAAA
>Ga0233421_10000689_pt1 | contig 13327 bp, 10 predicted proteins | sample Watercolumn_Mata_3_FD_182725 | JGI IMG/M metagenome (GOLD analysis project Ga0233421, IMG submission 182725) | Freshwater microbial communities from Lake Matano, South Sulawesi, Indonesia - Watercolumn_Matano_2014_107_MG | ecosystem: Environmental > Aquatic > Freshwater > Lake | place... | reverse complement strand
GCGTGATGCGGACGGCAATCGGGCCGTCGTGGTAGACGCCGTGCCACGCTCCCAGGGAGAATGCAGTGTTCAGAATCCAGAGACCAGAAACCAGAATCCCGACTTGGATCCGAGATCCCGCGAGCTCTTGAGCCCTTCTGCCCACTCGAGCGCTGGGGTGTTGGTGCATTTGAGCACGCTCCTCAGTCCACATCAATCGACTCGATCACCAATTCCTGCCCGGACACCACGTCGCCTCCGGAGTTGCACGAGCACATCCCGGCGAAGCCCTCCGTGGAATTCCCATCTTGGGGCAGTCCCCACTCTTTCCCGCACTTGGGACAGCGGATCCGCAGGGGCACTCGCTTGAACTCCAATTCGGCATCCGCAGCCGCCGTTCCCGTCTTCATCTGGTCAAAATAGAACCTAACGCAGTCCGGCACTAGCCCGCCGCCCTCCCCCAGCAGCAGCCGGATCCGGCCTATGCGCTTTGCGCCGTGCTTCTCAGCCTCAGCTAGTGCCTGATCCAAGAGCGCTCGCGTCACTGAAAGCTCATGCATCGGAAGGAAGCGATCCAGTGGTCAAGTGGTCGAGAGGTCCGGACAAGAGCAAACTCCGGCGCTAGACCACCAGGGCACTCGACCGCCTGAAGACTAGGATACCTCTTTCAACAGGTTGGCCGCCGTCGTATCGTCAGGGGCGCGCTGCAACCACTGCTGCATCAATACCCGTGCCCTATCGGTATCGTGCATGTCGTCCAGGTACAGGCGATAGAGCGCTTGAATCGGGCCAGGCCGGGTAGGGTCCTCGGTCAGTGCCGCCCGGTAGGCCGTTTCGGCCCTGGCGAAGTCGCCCTTGCCCTGGTAGGCGTAGCCCCGCCGCAGAGACAGCTCCGGATCCTGGAAGCCACGAGCCTGGATAGAATCGAGCAGACTGATGGCCTTGTCGTACTGGCCGTTGAGCATAGCGAACATGGACGCGTGGTAGTACAGCGGGACCTTGCGGCTCTGGTCGAGATCGAAGCTCAACGCTTTCTCGATAACTTCCAGAGCTTCCTGGTTCTGGTTGGTCTTCTGGTACTCGCTGGCCAGCGCCAGGTAGCTCGCGGCATAATTGATGAGGAGACCCCGCGTGTTCTCGTCCTTCTCGACCTTGGGGTCGAGCATGGAGTTGATCTTGTACACGTCGTACATGAAGTGGCGCGTCTTTGCCACATCTATCATGTTTGCGCCCTCTTCTCTGACCACTCGATTAACCAGCCCTTCGAGACGCAGATGCGGGTCGACATCCTCGAGGTTGTCACTGGAAACGGTCGTGGCGTAGTAGACCGGAGACCGCGGGTTGTAGCTCTCGGTAAAGACCCTGGCCCGGTACTCCTCGGGCGTACAGGCATAGTCATCCGGCCACCGCAGCTTGATTCCTGCGCTCGTAGCGACTATGTCGCGCATCATTATGTCCTTCAGCAGGTAGGTTCGGTTGTTCTTACCGACGAACCCCTGCGGCAGCTTGTCGATCTGCGACTCGGAGAAGGAGATAGGCGCCCCCCAGCGCTTGAGCTGCTTGCAGTACCAGGTGGTATTGAGCAACGAGAGGTTGGCGACCGCCACGTTCTTGCCGAAATTCGGGTCGTAGTCGGAGACCCGCGACAGGACGGTTTGCATGAACCAGAGTGGAAAAGTGTCGTTGTCGCCGTTCGTGAAAAGGACCGCGTGTTCGCCCGGGCAGGATATCAGCATGTTGTACCCGTACTCGGCCGGGATCCAGTCGCCGCGGCGGGTCACCGACTTGTAGTTCAGGAGCATAGGCACGAACGCGAATGCCAGGAGCGCACCGGACATAGAGTAGACCGGAAGCTTGCGCGATTTGACCCAATCGGCAAACCAGCGCAGGAACGCGTAGGCGCCGACGCCGATGAAGATCGTGTAGAAGACGAAAGAGAACGCGTAGAAGTAGTCACGCTCGCGCACCTCGCGGAATCTGAGCTGAGACCGCGGATCCGACGTGGAGTACTTCAGGTTCAGGTAGGTGATGAGCCCGACCGACGCGACGAGGAAAGCCACGAGGATTAGCACGAACGAACGCTTCTCTCTCTTGAGCTGGTGCCACATGCCCCAGAGCCCGAGCAGCGGTGGGATCAGGCCAAGCAGTGCCTGCCAGCCGACGTGCAGGAAGATGTCGAAGAAGCGCGCATTCCCCCACTGCCAGAAGAAGTAGCGGACGTAGAACTTCACCTGCTCGAAATAGGCGACAAACAGGTTGAACTGCGGGTTCTGATTCATGCGCCAGTCATCCTCGGTCAAGAACTGGGTCTTGCGCGGCAGCAGCTTCATCGGGTCGTACTGCTCGCGCTTGAGCACGCCGACGAAGTCCCGCCAGTTCGAGGGGTTCACTTCGTTGATGCTGGGGTTGTGCCCGGCGCGGATGAGCATGATAAACTGGACGCTGCCGGCGAGGAAGACCAGCCCGAGCATGAGGCCCACGTATCTCAGGCTCAGCCTGCCCTGACGGTGCAGCCAGTAGAGGTAGGCGGCGTACCCAGCCGCCAGCAGTATCAACAGCGGGGGCGAACTGACCCAGCGCTCGATGAAAGCGACTGTCGGTGAAGCGAGCAGCAGCACGGTGTCGTCCATGACCCTGTTCCCCGCCGCTACATAGGCAATGACGAAAACGAGGAAGACCATCGCGAGGCCGTAGAACACCGAACGGGTGTGGGTCGAGCGTTCCATCACCCTGATTCCGTACCAGGTCGCTCCCAGCATCAGGGGGACAGCGATGAACGTGCCCGGGGAAAGACCGAGCTCTCCCATTGTCAGAATAACCAGGTACCCGGCGACCAGCTCAAAGAGCCTCAACTGCAGCACGGACTCGCGATCCACGACCATCGCGAAGATCAGCACCGCGAACAGCGTCATCATCGGTGTGAAGTGGATGCCGGTAGAAAGGAAGAGCAGGAAGATCGCTGCCAGTATCAGCCGATTGTCGCCGTCGGAACGTTGGATGTGGTCGCGCCAGACCAGGGCCATGTAGAGAACCGACAAGGCGACTACCACGCACGGTCCGTACACCTCGGCCTCGACCGAGTTATCCCAGAAGGAGAACGCGAAGGCACAAGCCAGGGCGCCGAAGACGCCGGCGACGTGCGACAGCCATCTGTCGTAACGCCGTTCCTGGCTGACGTAGGCCGAAATGAGCTTGAGGACCAGCAGGTAGATGAGCCCGCAGGAGAAGGCGCCGAAAACCACCGGAATGAGGTTGATCCGGAAAGCGTGCTCCGGGCTGGTCGGGAGCATCGAGAAGATGCGACCGATCGTCACGAACAGCGGCGTGCCCGGCGGATGCGGGACTCCGTAGATGCAGGCGGTCGCGATCAACTCGCCGCAGTCCCAGAACGCTGCCGTCGGCGCGACAGTCGAGAGGTAGGCGACCAGCACCACGACAAACACGGCGGCGAAGAGTATGATGCGTATCTTTCGGTCGTTCATCAGGCGGGCCTCCGGGATAGCAAAGGAGTCAAGGATTCAAGGGATCAATGTGCCACGCACCGGCCACCAGGGCCGCCAGCACCATTCGTTCGGTCACGCACGCAGGCTGATATTATAGAGGGATGCCAGGGGAGTCAAATCAGACGCCCCGCATACTGCCGCTCGCCTCTCCTAGGAGAGTTGCTGCAACTGGCTGGCGGCGGACGAGTCACCCGGAGCCCGCCGTAGCCAGAGCTGAAGTAGTGCCCTGCCCTTGGCGGTATCGCGCAGTTTCCCCAGGTAAAGACCGACAAGTGCCTGCACGAACTCGCCGCGACCCGGATCGGCGTTCATCGCCTCGATATAGGCCGACTCGGCCTGCCTAAGGTCTCCCTTGCCCTCGTGGGCAAGGCCGCGCCGCAGGGAGAATTCGGGCTGATTGAAACCGAGCGCCTGGATAGTATCGAGCGCGGCCAGGGCACGGTCATAGTTCCCGTTCTCCAGCGCGAAACTCGACAGGTGGTAGAGGACCGTCATTCGGCGGTCACGGTCAAGGTCCAACCCAGTGGCCAGGGCAAGTACCTGTTCGGCATCGGCTGTGCGGTTCTGCCGCCGGTACTCGTTGGCCATCGAAAGCAGTGTCGCCGCATAGGTCAGAAGCAGGCCCTTGGTATTCTCGTCCTTACTGACCCGTGGGTCGAGTATCGACCTCATGCTGTACACGGAATCAACCAGGTACCGGCTTCGCTCCACATCTACCTGTTCGCCACCCGCGTCCGGTACGACCCGGTAGACCAGGCCCTCCAGCCGGAGGTGCGACTTGACGTCCTGCAGGCTGCTGGGTGAAACCGTGGTCGCAATGTAGATGGGTGTCCGGGGCTTGTAGCCGGGGCCGAAGACCTTGGCGATGTACTCCTCGGAGGTCGCGGCGTAGTCTTCGGGCCAGATGAGCTTGACTCCGCCGGCGGTCGCCACCATGTCGCGAATCATGATGTCTTCAAGCAGGAAGGTGCGGTTGTTCTTGCCGACAAAGCCACGCGGAAGCTGCTCTATCTCCTTCTCGGTAAAGGATATCGGCGCGCCCCACCGCTTCAGCTGCTTGATGTACCAGTTGGTATTCAGCAGGGAGAGAATCCCGACTCGCACGTTCTTTCCAAATTCGCTGCTGTAGCCGGCGATACGCGACGGCACAGTCTGCATGAACCAGAGTGGAAAGGTGTCGTTGTCCCCGTTGGTGAAGAGGACAGCTCGCTCGCCAGGGCACGATGCCAGCATGTTGTACCCGTACTCGGCCGGTATCCAATCTCCCCGGCGCGTGACTTCAGGGTAGTTGAGCAGCATCGGCACGAAACCGAAAGCCAGGAGCGCGCCGGACAGCGCGTATGCGGGTACGCGTCTGAACCGCAGGCGGTCAACCATCGAGCGAAGGAAGGCGTAGGCACCTACGCCGACGAATATCGTGTAGAAGACAAAGGAGAAGGCGTAGAAGTAGTCGCGCTCGCGCACTTCAAGGTATCCGAGCCCGCCCTGTGCCGGGTTGCCGCGCCTCGGGTCGGATGGAGAGTACTTCAGGTTCAGGTAGGTAATGAGGCCGACCGACGCGACCAGGAAAGCGACGAAGATGAGCACAAACGACCGCTTCTCGCGCCGGAACTGGTGCCACATTCCCCAAAGCCCGAGCAACGGCGGTATCAGCCCGAGCAGCGCCTGCCAGCCGACGTGCAGGAAGATGTCGAAGAACCTGGCATTGCCCCACTGCCAGAAGAAGTAGCGGAGGTAAAACTTCACCTGCTCGTAGTATGCCACCAGCACGCCGAAGCGCGGATTCCGGTTCGTGCGCCAGTCGTCCTCGGTCAGGAACTGGGTCTTGCGCGGAAGCAGCTTCATCGGGTCGTACTGCTCGCGCTTGAGCACGCTGACAAAGTCCCGCCAGTTGGACGGACCCGCCTCGTTGATTGTGGGCGAGTGACTTGCCCGGATGAACATGATGAACTGCACCGTTCCGGCAAGAAGCACGAGTCCCAGCATCAACCCTACGTACTTCGGACTGAGCCGCCGCTGGCGATGGAGCCAGTAAAGGTAGCCTCCGTAGCCCGCCACCAGCAGCAGCAAGAGCAGCGGCGAACGCACCCAGCGTTCGATCAACGCCACGGTCGGCGAGGCAAGAAACAACACCGTATCATCCATCGTCTTGTTCCCCGCCGCCACGTAGCCGATCACGAAGACGAGAAAGAACATGCCCAGACCGAGAAATACCGAGCGCGTATGAGTGGAACGCTCCATTACCCGGACGCCGTACCAGGCGGCGCCGAGCATCAAGGGGACGGCGATGAACGTGCCCGCGCTCATGCCCAGTTCGGCGACGGTCAGTATTGTCAGGTACCCGGACAGCAGTTCGAGTATCCGGAGCTGCAGCACCGAATCGCGGTCGACAACGAGCGCGAACACGAGCACTGCAAACACGGTCATCATCGGCGTGAAGTGGATGCCGGTAGAAAGAAAGAGCAGGAAGATGGCGGCCAGTATCAGCCGGTTGTCCCCGCCAGTCCGGTCGAGCTGGTCGCGCCAGACCAAAGCCATGTAGAGGACGGACAGAGCGACCACAACACACGGACCGTATACTTCCGCCTCGACCGAGTTATCCCAGAAGGAGAACGCAAAGGCGCAGGCGAGGGCGCCGAAGACTCCCGCGACATGCGGCAGCCACTTGTCGTGACGCCGCTCCGGGCTGGCATAGAGCGAGATGAGCTTCAGTACAAGGAGGTAGATGAGGCCACAGGAGAAGGCGCCGAAGAGTACTGGGATCAGGGTAACCCGGAAAGCCACTTCCTTCGCCACGGGCAGCATCGAGAAGATGCGCCCCAGGGTGACGAACAGCGGCGTGCCGGGCGGGTGCGGGACGCCCATGGTGAACGCCGCCGAAATCAGTTCTCCGCAGTCCCAGAACGCCGCGGTCGGCGCCGCGCTGTAAAGGTAGACACCGGCAACGGCGACGAACACGGCCGCGAACACCAGCAGGCGCACTTTCGAATCGCTCATGAATCAGACCTCCGTAGCCAGCGCTTGCTGGATATTGTACTTGAGCTGGGACGGCGTGAGCCCGGCAAGGAGTGCTCCGCGGCTGGCAAAGCTGATCTTGCCCGTTGTCTCCGATACGATCACGGCGACTGCATCGGTCACGGTCGCAATACCGAGCCCGGCCCGATGGCGCATGCCCAGCGCGTTCTCAACGTATCGCTCCTCGCTCAGCGGCAACGTGCAGCCCGCGGCCACTAACTGTCCGGCAACGATGATCGCCCCGCCGTCGTGCAGCGGCCCGGGCGGCGTGAAGATCGAAACCAGGAGCGGCGCCGAGACCCGCGCCTCCACCCTGGTGCCGGTTTCGACGTAGTCGCGGAGCCCTATATCGCGCTCGATGACGAGCAGCGCGCCGACCTTGTGATCCTTCATCTGCGCCGCCGCGTCGACGATCTCGTCGATGGCGGCAGCGTCGGCCCCGTGCTTGAGCAGGAACCTGAGCGGCCGGTAGCGCCCGAACCGGGACAGGATGTTCCTGAGTTCGGGCTGGAAGATGATGACGAACGCCACGATCCAGACCGTGGTCAGCGAATTGACGATCAGCCCGAGCGCCTTCAGATCGAGCCAGCGGGATATGAACGAAACTGCCACGAGGAAGAACAGCCCGTAGAGCATGCGGATGGCGCGGGTGCCTTTCAGGAAGCGCAGGAAGTAGTACGCCAGCAGAGCGACCAGCAGGATGTCGAAGGCGTCGGTCCAGCGGAACCGGACGAATGAGAGCATCTAGTTTCTCGATTCCACGGCGTCGGCCAGTTTCAGCGCCTTTACTAAGGGTTTGACGTCATGGACCCGCAGAACGTTCGCTCCGTTCGCTGCGGCCAGCACGCACGCGGCAATCGTTCCATCGAGTCTCGACCCTGGATTCTGAATCCTGGATTCTGGACTCTGGACTATCCTCTCCCCCATAACCGCACCTATGAAGCGCTTGCGGGACGGACCAACCACGATCGGCGCGCCCAGCGACTCAAGCTCCCCCAGCCGGCGCAGGATCTCGAGATTGTGCGCCACGGTCTTGCCGAACCCGATGCCCGGGTCAACGAGCATCTGCGTCCGTTCAATCCCGGCCGCCTCTCCCCGCGCGAGCGCGGCCGCGAGGAAGCCGAAGACCTCGGCCATCAGGTCAGAGTACTCGGGATTGTTCTGCATAGTTCGGGGCCGGCCCTTCATGTGCATCAGTATACACGGGACTCCGGCGCGCGCCACAACCGCAGCCATCCGCCGGTCACCGCCCAGGGCCGAGATGTCATTCACGATATCCACACCCTCGCGCAGGGCAGCCTGCGCCACGGGGGCGCTCGTGGTGTCAACTGACACGGGCGTTTTCACCTTCTTCTTCACGGTGCGCAGCACCGGAACAAGCCGTGCTAGCTGCTCCTCGGCCGGGACCGGCCGGGACCCGGGCCGGGTCGACTCCGCTCCGATGTCGATGAAGTCCGCGCCTTCCTCAGCCATCGCGACGGCGCGGTCGAGCGCTGCCGGCGGCTCAAGGAACCGGCCGCCGTCGGAGAACGAATCTGGTGTGACATTGAGTATGCCCAACACATGCGTTCGTCTGCCGAGATCCAGCGTCCTTCGTCCCAGCTTGATGATACGCGCCGGTGACTGCAGGCGTCCGCTCAACTCGACCAGCTCCGGAACCAGCCGCGCCACGCACTCCGGTTGGGACGTAAGCCGGTCTACAAGAGCACGCAACTGCCGGCTCGTCGCGAACAATACCGCATCGGTATGCCTGACCCGACCCGAGACGATCGCGCGATTCACCGCGCAGTCTCCGCCACAGGCCAGCGCGGTCTGCTTGAGGATGTTGGCGCCGGCTGTCGACAGGCCGTCGATCTTGACCGCGATGACCCGGCTCTTGGCCCGGAATATCGGCCAGCTCAGCGGGTCGGCGCCAACCCGGCCAAGTTCCTGTTCCAAGTCGGCCCGGTTCGCAATGGAGAGCAGACGCACGTGAACTTATAGGCTAACTGACGCCGGAAGTCAAGCAATAGTGAACAAGTGGTCTAGTGGTCCAGTGCTCCAGTATGGAATCTGCAACACTCTATCACTAGGCCACCGGATCACTCGACCACTTTCCTACCTCAGGACCTGGCTGATGCGGTCCAGGGCCCAGTCGACCTCGGACTTCGTGATGATGAGCGGAGGTGCGAAACGGATGACCGTCCCGTGGGTCTCCTTGGCGAGCACACCCAGCCCCATCAGCTTCTCGCAGAAACCGCGCGCCGGACCTGATTCAGGCTTGATGTCCACACCAATGAGCAGGCCCCTGCCCCGGATCTCCCCGATGTGAGGCGAGTTCAGCTTCGCCAACTCACTCCGCAGATACTCGCCCATCGCGAATGAGTTCTCCGGCAGCTTCTCCTCGATAATGACCTCGACCGCGGCTTTGCCGACCGCGCACGCCAGCGGGTTACCGCCGAAGGTCGAGCCATGGTTGCCGGGCGTGAACACCGACATCAGTTCCTTCGACGCCAGGGCACCGGATACCGGGAAGCAGCCTCCGCCCAGCGCCTTACCCACAATGAGCACGTCCGGCCTGATGCCGGCGTACTCGTAGCAGAAGAGCCGACCGGTGCGGCCGAGCCCGGTCTGGATCTCATCGGTCATCAACAGGACATTGTTGCGCGTGCAGATCTCGCGCGCCGCCTTGAGGAATCCGTCCGCCGGCACCTTGATGCCGGCCTCGCCCTGAATCGGCTCGACCAGGAACGCCACCGTATTCGGAGTGATGGCCTTCTCCAGGGCCGCTGTGTCGTTGTACGGAATCATCTTGAACCCCGGCGTGAATGGCCCGAAACCACCGCTGTACAGCCTCTCGGGCGAGAAACCGACAATCGTCGTGGTCCGGCCGTGAAAGTTGCCGTCGCAGACGATGATCTCCGCCTTACCCTCCGGCACGCCCTTCTTTGTGTAGCCCCAGCGTCGGCAGAGCTTGATCGCGGTCTCGACCGCCTCGGCCCCGGTATTCATCAGGAGCACCTGGTCCATCCCGCACGCCTCAGTCACGGTCTTACAGAACGGCCCGAACGTATCATGGTGGAACGCGCGCGAGGTCAGACAGAGCCTGCCCATCTGCTCCTGCATCGCTGTCAGTATCCTCGGATGGCGGTGGCCCTGATTCAAGGCGGAGTATGAAGACAGCATGTCGAGGTAGCGCTTCCCTTCGACGTCCTCGACCCAGATACCGTCACCCTTCGACAGAACGACCGGCAGGGGCAGGTAGTTGCGGGCGCTATGCGTTTCGGCCAGATGAATGTGGTCCAGGCTCTTCACGAGAGCTCCTTTCGGTTACGGGCAGGAAGGTCATTGTAGCCGATATCATGCACTGAGGCAAGCTCGCCCAGCCCAGACCGGTGGCTTACTCTCCGTGACCGGTACCGCCGCTTCCTCCGCCGGATACCGAGACGAACGTTGACATCCGGACGCATTCGGGTCAAATAGAAGAGGTCACAGCCAACGACCCGTGCGGAAGCGCAGTCGTCCTTCGGCCAAGAATGTGACCTGGGCCGCGAGCGCTGAACTTGAATAGGGAGCATAAGATGTCTCTAGCTTCTCACAGCTTGCCACGTTGGATCTGGCGGTCATCGGCAGCTCTCGCCGCCACCCTGTTCCTGGTGCTGCCGAACCTGTCCTGCACGAGATCCCGCTATAGCGACGAGTCATTCTATGAAGATATCGCCTGGGGCATCATGACCGGACTGGTTGACATATACAATCAGAATATCGCGGGTACGCCGACGGGCCCGGTGGACATGGTCGCCAATGGCCCTTTCGGCGGCACCGTGCACATCACCGGTACCACGAGCTACGACTCGGGCAATGACATCGAGACCGTGCACCTGCGGTATGACATGTCAAACTGCCGGATATCGTCCACGTCGTCTTCATCAAACCTGAACGTGGACCTGACCTTGAATGGTATAATCAGCGAGGACGGCACCTGGTCGTCAAGCTACGTGAGCCTTTCCTACAGCTCCGCTGCTCTCCGAATGGATGGGTCCTCGCAAAGTGGCTCCAGGCAGCGCGACGTCAACAACACAACAACCTTCAAGGCGAACCGCACAAACTCGGGAACGTCGGCCGAGTTGTTCGGATTCAGAGTCTCCTGGTAGGAACGCCCGCTCCCTTGTTCGGGCGAACCCGACTGCGCGGGGATACCGACCGACGGATTCCGGCATGAGGTAGCGCCCCGGGCCACATCGCGGACTCCAAACGAGAATCGGGGCGGCAGGACCGCCCCGATTGCCGTGGATGATCCCTTTCTACCTGACTACGAGTTTGCGGGAAAGCACGGTTCCGCCGGCGCTTAACCGGCAGAAATAGACGCCGCTGGCGACGCTCCGTCCTGCTTCGTCTGTCCGGTTCCACGTTACCTGTCCGGGACCAGCCGGCAGATTGCCCGAAGCCAAGGTCTTCACCACCTTGCCGGCGATGTCGCATACGGAAAGGGCCGCCCGTCCTGCGGCCGCCAAGCTGTAGTCGATGGTCGTCCGTAGATGGAAAGGGCTCGGCAAGGCTGCACTCAACTCGGCCCGCGGCGACGGCACTCGCGGCCCGGCGACACCAGTGGAGTCATCTCCTGCCGCCCATTCAATGGCTTGCTTGAGCAGCACCATGGCATCGGCATCGTCGTAGTAGGGTTCGTTCTGGTAGCCCTGAAAGGTGGCGAAGTATATCGGTCCGAGATAGACCGAGCGCCCGGCCCCGACATCGCGCACCGCGATTGACGCCTGACCGGAAGCGTCGGTATAGTCGCCGAGCATAGTAGCTCCGTGCTGGAGCCCGGCATTGGCGTACTCGCCATGGCTCTGAATGTCGAAGTCGTTCACTCCCGCGGTCACGGGATGAAGGCTGTCGGCTACGTGGATCTGGCCGCTGGTCAGAAAGCCATAGTCGCCTGTGCAGCTTACCGCCATTATCGAGTCCATCTCCCATGCGCTGTCGCGATAGACGCCATAGACGATCCAGCCGAGGCCAACAAAACCTCCTCCGCCTCGGACCCAGTCCTTCAGCGCGCTTTGATAGGTGTGGAAGTCATTATCGTTGTGCCCGTCGTCACCGGTTACGACCACGCTGTACTCGGCCAATTCCGATGCCTCGTCGATGTCGGTGCCGGTGACGATCGAATCTTCCCAGCCCTGTGCCTTGCAGAGCGAGTCAATTCGGTAGCAGGCATTGGGCGGGGTCCGGCCCGCCGATGCGGAGTCTATTTCGATTGCCACCTTCATCTCAGTGGCCAAGGCCACGGCTGCGGCAAGCATGAGCGGCAGTACCAACATCCTCATTCTTCGGTCCTCCTTGACTCTACGGACCCTCAGCGACAACCGGTCCCTTGGGCCCGGCCGCGGGGATGCAAAACCACGTGCACGCCCCCCGGCCGCACCCAGCGTGGTATTATCGGGCTTCCCTCCCGGGTGTCAAGCAAAGGCGCTCTCTCGGCCACGCGGAAGAAGAGCGACCCCGCCGCAGCGGGGCCGCAAATCGCCTGAGCGAAGGCCGCGGACTACTTCTTGGTCGGGGCCTTCGTCTCGTCCTTCTTCGGCTCCTCAGCCGGCTTGGCGTTGTCGGCCGGCGGGGCGATCGGCTTGATCACGGCGCCGACCTTGGTCTGCAGCGACTCCGGCTTCACGTTGGCTGGATCGCTCAGGTAGTACTCAAGCGCCGGGCCGGCCGCCTCGTACTTGTTCTCGCCGATCCACTTGTAGAGCTTCTCGTATACCGGGGCGACCTGGTCGTAGGGGCCCATATAGTCGGTCACGGCAATCATCATCGCCGCGGCATCCTTGACGACCATGCCGGACTTCTTGTCGGTCATGTTCTTGGTGGTCGAATCGACCGGCACACAAACCTCGTAGCGGCAACTCTCGGGCTTCACGCTCGCCGGTTTGTCATGCATCATGGCGAAAGGCGTGCCCCGCACGGTCAGCTTCTGCTCCCGGACCGCGGCCATCAGCGCGCTCAGGTCCTTGCCGATCTCGCTGTAAGGACCCATCTTGGCCATCGAGGCAACCTTCATCGCCGGGAGGTTCATGGTCTGCGCCGCGAACACGGGCTCAGCCGGCTTCCCGGTCTTGGGGGCAGCCTGTTCGCCGCCGCAACCGACCATCATGGCTACTACCATCAGGCCGATGGCAAAGCTCAGGACTCTCTTCATCTGCACTACTCCTTTTTGGGTTTCTACGAATGACGAGGAACGGCGGGATTATAGACACCTGTGTCCGCTTGTCAAGTCTACCGCCCCGGCTCAACAGTCGTCGGCGGGGGCGGCCCGCAACGCCTTCTTGCGGGCCTGCAACGACTTAGCCGCAAGAATCTTCTCCTTCGCCCGTCGTGAACGCCGCCGCTTCTGGCGCCTCAGCTTCGCGACCCTTGCCGCCTGCGCGCTCTGTTCGCCCAGCAGGCGGGCTTCCAGCTTGTCGGCGAGCGCTCTTCTCGCCAGGAACCGATTCAGAGCCTGCGACCGCTCCTGCTGCACCTTGACCTCGATACCGGTAGGCAGGTGCTTCAGGTAGACCGCGGTCGAGGTCTTGTTGACGTTCTGCCCACCCGGGCCCCCGGCACGGACGAACTTCTCAACCAGGTCCGCCGGCTTCACGCCCAGCACTGCCAGCCGCGCGGCGAGTGCCGCCTCCTTGTCGAAGCTCGCTCCCTGCGCCATCACCACTCCTCAGTTGCCGAATGACACCATGAGAGCACTGTCGCGCCAAGCCCGAAACTCGAGGTCCGAATGACGATTGAAACCCGAATGCTCCAATTCATCATTTGCCGGCAGTCGAGCTTCATTCGGAATTCGTGCTTCGTGTTTCGTC
>Ga0233421_10000686_pt1 | contig 13357 bp, 10 predicted proteins | sample Watercolumn_Mata_3_FD_182725 | JGI IMG/M metagenome (GOLD analysis project Ga0233421, IMG submission 182725) | Freshwater microbial communities from Lake Matano, South Sulawesi, Indonesia - Watercolumn_Matano_2014_107_MG | ecosystem: Environmental > Aquatic > Freshwater > Lake | place... | reverse complement strand
CAGGGACACTTCTATGAAGAGCCCCGTGTCAAGTTTGGAGTTCGATAGCCCTCCCGAGTCTTTCCGGTCTGTTGCTGTCTGACATTCGTCTCAAGCTTCTATTCGTCCTCGCGTTGACATGTAATCATATCCGAGTCTGAGCTTCCCAGTCTTACCCTCGGCCATTCGACCGGCCAGTGTCCCTCTCGGGCTTGCTCAGATGGTCGGGAATGCTGTCACCTTGTACGGCTCGCCGTACGTCAACACATACCATACCGCCACCAGTAGTTTGCGCGCTACCGCCACTCGTGCCTTCAGGCTTCCGCGCCGAGCCTTCAACCGCCGGTAGAAACTCCCGAGAAAGTAGTCCTTGCTCGGCGCCAGGCAGGCCGACTCAGTCAATGCCCAGCGAATGTAGCGGTTCCCTTCCCGCGTGATGTGTCCCTGCCAGCGATGGTTGGCACTCTCGCGGACAACGGGCACGATGCCACCGTAGGCGCAGAGCTTGCCCGGAGTCGGAAACCGCTTGATGTCACCGATCTCATTCAAGAGTAGATACGCAGTGAGGTGTCCGATGCCAGGTATCGTCATCAGGAGCTTGGCCCTCGGATCAGGCTTGAGCTGGCGCTTGATTTCCTTGGTTACCGCCACGATCCGACGCTCGAGGTCATTTATCAACGCCAGGTAGTTGGTAAGCTCTTCCTGGTACACCGGTCGCAGTTGGAGCTGGCTCAGGAAGTGCCGTCCTGCCGGGCAGAACAGATCGGCAAACTGGTGGCGAATGCCGAGCTTGTCCAACAGCGCGTGGACCTTGTTCTTTAAGCCCGTCCGCAGCCGCACCAGCGTCAGCCGATACCGCAGATACTCGCGGTTGTCGCGGATCGCCCGCGGCGGGATATAGGCCTCCGGCAGAAAGCCGGTCCGCTCCAGTTGTGCCAGAGTCCTGGGGTCGACCTTGTCGTTCTTCAATCGCGCCTCGGCAATCAGCCGCACCTTCCGGGCGTTGGCCAGTCTGACGGTCACACCCAGTTCCTCAAGCTGCTCATACAGCCAGTACCAGTTGCGCGTTGCCTCAACCGTTACTACTGCCTTGCCGGCCACCTCGGAGAAGAACTCCTTCAGCCGGACCCGGTCATCGTGGTAGAGCTTGTCCTCCAATCGGACGTTGCCGTCATCGTCCATCGCCGCGATGGTCGAGAACCGCTTGTGTAGATCCAGCCCGATGTGTAGCATTAGTCGCCTCCTTTGGCTGTTTGAAGGGCTTTCCTAACACTATCACTATACCTTCAAACTCCAGGAGGCTCTTCATGATTGTCTTCCCTATTTTCCGTCGATCATATCTTCCACTGTAAGCTATCATAAATAGGGACGCACTTGATCCGAGTGGACGGAAGTCAGGCTGGCTAGCTACGAGCGCAGGCCCGGCTACTACAACCTGACTTGGAATCGACAGGACGCCAAAGGGCGCAATTGTGCCTGCGGGGTCTACTTCTGCCCGCTGAGTGCAGAGAATCAGCGCATCAGCAGGAAGGTCGTCTTGACCGAGTAGTATCCAGGTCAGGACACGATCCGAATTGCCTGGGTGCAATCCGGTCATGTCCCTCGAAGGCCGCCTGCGGTGCCGCGGGCGGCCTTCTACCGTTCGGCCAGTTCCAGAGCTGCTCAATACGGCGGAGGCCGCTGCGTAGAACCTTCAGAGCCGAAGACTCCTCTGCGGATGGCGTCCGGAACATCCGGGTCCTGACCTCGGGACGCCCACCTCTGCGACAGAACCTGACTTGCCATCCTATAGCTCTCGCCTGAAACACCCTCTCCCAATCGGAGACGCCACCCATCTTCCCCCTCTCTGCAGTTAAGCTGCCGAAATGACAGACTTTAATCCACAAGACCTGTCGAGAAAGTCGCCTCGGGAATCGCCATGGGAACCGTTCCCGGAACGGTTCGGGAGGTCGTTCGCGGAGGCACTCCGGAACCGGTTTCCGTGGCGATCCTAGCCCTGACTTGCCGTGCGAAACGGGTGGCGACTTCCGATCTGACTTGCGCCCACGTGGGCAGGACCACTCTCCTGCCGATCTGGTCGGACGTTTGCTGGCTGGCTCCGGAAGGCACCCTCAGCGTGAACGCCGAGGCGAATCGCGACGTAGCTCTCGCGGCCACCTCGAGAGCGATTTCGCTCGCCATCCGCAAGGCCCCGATGGCCGACGCGAGCAGGACGCCGGCCACACGTTCAACCTGTACTTGCCAGCGAGCTATGGACGCACTAGTCGAGCAGCACCACGGATGGCGGGTCCGGACCTGCCTACAGCGGGATTGCGTGGCGAACTCTGACGGCTGCGATGAAGGACTGCGTTTGCGGTCGGCCTTCACGCGCGAGCAGCTACCGGACTACAGGTCCTTTCTCCTCGCGCGCCAGCGCTTGACGATTCGGTCCACGTCCATGTCTTTGATACCCGACTGCCACCACTTGGCGAACTCCACGTCCGAGCTCATGGGCTTCGGCTCGGGCAGGTCGATCATCACCCGGGTCGGCAACGCCACGCAGTCGCCCAGGATCAGCGCCTCGCCGGTGCGGAGCGATGGGAGCATGTCCATCAGGCCGGAAAGCGAGTCCGGCACCAGCTTGCGGACATATTCCTGGTCGTCCGGGTTGGTAAGCCGCATGGCGATAAAGCTGTTGCACTGGGATAGCACGGTCTCGGACAGCTCCTTCGGTCGCTGGCTGACGATGATCGTGCCGACGCCGTACTTGCGGCCTTCCTTGGTGATCCGCTCGATGGCGTCCTTGGCCGCCGCCAGTCTGAAGTCGGTCCGGCTGGGCACGTAGTTGTGCGCTTCCTCAAGCACCAGCAGAATCGGGAACCGTTCGCGCTCCGGATTCCAGAGGTTGAACTCGAAGACGATGCGCGACACGACCGCCGCCACGACGCCGATCGCCTCGGACGGGACGCCGCTCAGGTCGATACACGCCATCCTCGTGCCGGTATCGATGGAGAGGAAGTCGCGGAGCAGCTGGACAAAACTGTCGTTGTCCGTGTATTGCGTCGGCGAGAACATGAACTTGAAGCGGGGGTCGCTCACTTTGCTGTCGAGCCTTATCAGGAATCGGTCGAACTCCCCATACAGGGGACCCGGCACCATCTCTCCCGAGGTGCTCGGTACCATCTGGATGTTCCAGTTCCGGATCGTGTCCAGCAGGTCGTCCAGATCGAAGTAGATGGGAGAGTCGGCAGTGACGCGTTCTCCCTTGCGCAGCCGGTCGCTTCCGACCGTGCCTTCGCGCGCTCGCACCAGCGCATCGCGCAGCACCGTCATCTGGTTCTTGGCCGAGAACTCGGTCTGGTCCACGGTCAGGTCCTGGAACTCATCAAAGCTGAGCAGCCAGTACGGCAGCTCCACCTTGTCCGCCTCGATGCGCGTGACCTGGTCCGGGAAAGCGGTTGAGTACTCGCCGTGCAGGTCCAGAACAACGATGTGGGTATCCGGGTACTTCCGGATCGCCTCATGGAGAATAGAAACCACAGTGCAGGACTTGCCGCATCCCGTGCTGCCCACGACCGCAATGTGCTGCCCGAAGAAATGGTCGACGTTGATGTAGGCACGCTGGTCATCGGCATGCGACGGGTGGCCGAACGAGAACTCGTACTCGTTGTATTGAGAGAAGATGCTCTTCATCTCGTCGGGAGTTACCACCTTCACCCGCTGACCCACGGTCGGGTAGATGGCAACGCCGCGGATGAACCCGCCGCCCGCTCCCATCGACCCGATCAGGATGCAGTCGGCGACCCTTCGCCCGAGAGAACAGGAAGGCTGCTGCGACGACGACGCCGGATGCTGAGCGTCCATGCGGATGGACGAGACGATGCCGATAACGCTCCGGTCCCGGACCTCGATCTTGACGTGCGAGCCGGGCTGTCCGGGAAAGTAGTCCTTGGCCAGCTCCACCGTGGTATCGACGCACAACTCCACCAGTGCCCGCTCGCCGTTTACCTCGACAACCTGCCCGATTTCGATATCACTAGGTGCACTCATGCTTGCCCACTCCTTTATGAACAACCGGGCCGGCGATACTGCCGGCCCGGCACGCTCTCCCTGGGGTACGCGCTCATTCGGCCATTGCCGGCTTTGCTCCGGCCGAGGAGGAGCGCGACGTAACCAGTCACTCGCGTAACAATATCAGAGCAGGGAGGCGGCGTCAACTTCCGGGCTTGCAGTCGGTTGACTGCCGGGCCTTTTGCCCTAACATCTGGCAGCTATCGCACCATGCGCATTGTAGGTTTCACCGAGACATCGTTGCTCGACTGGCACGGCCGCATAGCGGCGGTTCTGTGGATCGGCGGCTGTGATTTCACCTGTCCGTTCTGCCACAACCACCGGATCGCCGACGACGACCCGGGACTTGCACTGGTGCCCGTGGAAGAAGTCGCCCGGACGCTGCACCGCAAGCGCGACTGGTATGACGGTGTAGTTCTGACCGGGGGCGAACCGCTGATGCACCCGGAGGTTTTCGGTCTCTGCCAGTGGCTGAAGGAAATCGGGCAACAGGTGAAGGTCGATACCAACGGCTCATTCCCCTACGCGCTGAAGGCCCTGCTGGAACTGAAACTCGTACACTCGGTTGCCATGGACGTCAAAGCTCCGCTCGACTCACGCTACGCCCGGGCGGCGGGACGTCAGGTAGACGTCGCGCCCCTGCGCCGGACCATCCGGCTGCTCCTGGATTCGGGCATCGAGCACGAGTTCCGCTGCACGCTCGTGCCCGGACTCATCAATCCGGAAGACGTCGTGGCCATCGGCGAGGCGATAAACGGCGCTCAGGCGGTCGCTCTGCAGGAATACCATCACGCACGGGCGCGCGTCAAAGGTTTTGGCGAGGCGAAATCCTACACGCGGTCCGAGGTCGAGGCGATGGCCGAGGTCCTGAAGCCCTGGGTCAAGGAAATCAGGATCCGCGGCAGCTTCGCCTGAACCTCGACCTCGAACACCTTCTCAAACCCGGCAACAACCGCTGACCGTACCCGGGCGTCATCGGTGACTCCGCCCTCCGTTCTGACAGACGTCATCACCACGTCCGGCATGCCGCAGGGATTCATCAGCCGGAAGCAGGCCAGGTCGACATCCACGTTGAGTGCAAACCCGTGGAAGGTGACGCGGCGCTTCACCGCGATCCCGATGGAAGCGATCTTGCGGTCATCGCACCAGACCCCGACATGGCCCGGCCTGGTCCCGGCCCCAACTCCGAGCCCGGCCAGCGCCGTAGCGAGAGCAGCCTCGACCTGCTCCACGAACCTCCGGACGCCGGCGATTCCCGTCTCCAGCTTGAAGACCGGGTAGCCGACGAGCTGACCCGGACCGTGGAACGTCACATCTCCCCCCCGCTCGATGCGGTGCAACGCCACGCCCCGGCGCGCCAACTCGGCCTCGCTCACCAGCAGGTTTGACGTCTTCGCCGACCGGCCCATAGTGATGACCGGGTCGTGCTCTACCAGGACGAGCGTGTCGGCTATATTGTCCTCGACGCGCAGCCGCCACAACTCGTGCTGCAATTCCAGGGCGCGGCCGTACTCGACCCGGCCCAGGCTGAGCAGCGCGAGGCTGCCCCTACCTATTGACAATGTGGACTGCTTTGGAGTGGATGGCTTCTGCTGCCTCGAACAGCAGCTCGCTCATCGTCGGGTGGGCGTGCACGACGCGGCCCAGTTCGGAGGACGTCAGGCCGAGTTCGATGGCAGTAGTCGCCTCGGCGATCAGGACGTCGGCTTGCGGGGCGGCTATCTGCACCCCCAGCACCTTGTCGGTTGCCGCGTCCACGACCATCTTGCACAGCCCGTCGCTCCGGCCCAGAGTCAAAGACCGCCCCAGCGCCGAGATGGGCACGCGACTTACGTTCACTTTGACGTTCTGGCTTGCTGCCTCGGCCTCGCTGATACCGACGGAGGCGACTTCGGGATCGGTGTACACGCATGACGGCACCGCCTTGAATCGCCACGGCCGGCCACCGCCGAGTGATTCGGCCAGTGAGATGCCGTCGGCCATGGCGCGGTGTGCAAGCATTGGGCCCGTCTTCACATCTCCGATAGCGCAGATGCGGGAGGCGCTTGTCCTGTACCTCTGGTCAACCGCGACGAAGCCCCGCTCATCGAGCTTGACTCCGGCCTGCTCCAGGTTCAGTCCTGCGGTGAGAGGTCTGCGCCCGACCGCCACCAGGACCAGGTCAGTCTCCACTGTCGCTTCGGTCTCACCGGCAGTGTAGCGGACGGCGAGTCCCGGCTCGCGGTCCAGACCTGTAACCTTGACTCCGAGGTGGAATTCGATTCCCTCGCCCTGCATCGCCTTGCGCAGCGCCGAGCTCACGTCTGCGTCGAATCCCGGCAGCAGCTGCGGCATCAGTTCCAGCACCGCCACGCTCGCGCCCAGACGCCGGAATGCGGTAGCGAACTCCAGTCCGATTGCCCCGGCCCCGATGATGGCAACCCGGCCGGGGAGCCGGGTCAGGTTCAGAGCACCGTTCGAATCCACCACGCACTTGCCGTCCGGTTCGAATCCGGGCAGCACCGCTGCGGTCGAGCCGGTCGCGAGGATTATGTTCTCCGCCGTGAACTCGATTTCGGTCCCGTCGGGCTGGGCTACCGTTGCACGCTGACCGTCACTGAGCCGGGCCGTGCCCCTGACTGTCTCCACCCCGTTGGAGCGGAGCAGGAATTCCACTCCTCGCACCAGCCGGTCGACCACCCTGCCCTTCCAGCCGTACAGTGACTGGATGTCGATCTCGGGCTGCCCGAAAACGATACCCATCCGTCGGGCTTCGGCCGCGCCGCGCACCGCCGCCGCCGCATGCAGCAGAGACTTCACCGGTATGCAGCCCCAGTTCAGACAGACGCCGCCGACCCGATCCCGCTCGACCAGGACAACTTTGCGTCCAAGCTGCGCCAAACGTATGGCGGCCACGTAGCCGGCCGGCCCGCCGCCGACCAGCAGAAAATCAGCGCGCCTGTCCACCCGTTCCTACCAGGCCGTGCCCTTGATCAGCTCGGAAGCGATAACCAGCCGCTGGATCTGGTTCGTACCCTCGTAGATCTGCGTTATCTTGGCATCCCGCATCATCTTCTCGACCGGGTACTCCTTCATGTAGCCATACCCGCCGAAGATCTGGACCGCGTCGGTCGCCACCTTCATCGCGGTGTCCGAAGCCAGCACCTTCGCCATCGAGGCGATCGCCGAGGTGTTCTTCATGCCGGCGTCGGCCGCTCTTGCCGCCTCATAGATGAGCGCGCGTGATGCCTCGACCTGGATCGCCATGTCGGCGAGCATCACCTGCACCGCCTGGAAGCTCGCGATCGGCGCATCGAACTGAATACGGGTCCGGGCGTACTCCAGCGCTTCATCCAGGGCTCCGGCCGCGATACCGAGAGCCTGGGCGCCTACGCCGGGACGGGTGCGGTCGAACGTCTTCATCGTGTGGATGAACCCGTAACCTTCCTTGCCGCCGATCAGGTTGGCGGCCGGCACGCGGCAATCCTGGAACACGAGTTCCGCGGTCTTGGAGCAGCGGATGCCCATCTTGTCTTCGATCTTGCCGTAGGTGAAGCCGGGGGTGCCGTCCTCAATGATAAAGGAGGAGAGCCCGCGCGCGCCCTTGACCGGGTTGGTGCTGGCGATGACCGAGTAGATCTTCGCCACGCTGCCGTTGGTGATGAATTGCTTGGTGCCGTTCAGTACGTAGCTGTCCCCGTCGCGCCGGGCGCGGGTCTTGACGTTGCTGGAATCCGACCCCGCGCTCGCCTCGGTAATGGCGAAGGCAGCCAGTTCGCCCGCCGCCAGACGGGGAAGGTACTTCTTCTTCTGCTCCGGGGTGCCGCCGACCAGTATCGGGAACGCGCCGAGACCGCAGGCCGCGTAGCAGAGCCCGGCTGCTCCGTCGACCCGGCACAACTCCTCAACGACGATACACATCTCCATGATGCCGCCGCCCAGCCCGCCGTACTCCTCGGGGAAGTAGACGCCCATGAGACCGAGTTCGGCCATCCCCTTCATCAGCTCGAAGGGGAACTCCCCGGTCCTGTCCAGCTCAGCCCGGACCGGTTTCATCTTCTCCTGGGCAAAGCGACGTGCCAGGTCACGGATTTCCTTCTGCGTGTCGGTGAAGAAGTATTCCACAATACGCTCCTTTGAGGCTAGGTGTTGGCAGCCGGCAGCGCGAGCGACCACACGCTGACTCCTAACCCCTGGTTCCTGATTTCCAACTCTTAACTCCCGGGCCGCTCTCGTCCCGCCCGGTGTCTCACTTCCGCGGCCACCCGCTCCAGCGCCGGTTTCATCACCTCTCGGGTCAGGCGATAACACTCGACGGAGAAGCCGATCGGGTCATCCACTTTCTCGTTCCTGCCCACATACGAAAGTAGCAGCCGCGTCCGCCCGGCCGCATCCGGCTCCAGGTCGGCGACCCTCTGGCGGTGGTACTCCTCCATCACCAGCACCAGGTCGGCGGCCTGCAGCATCGCCCTCGAAACCTGCTGCGCACGGTGCCGGGTCAAGTCCAGTCCGGCTTCCCGCATCACCTCGATCGCGTTCGCAGCCGCCGGGCTCCCGACGGGTGCGTCGGCCCCGGCAGAACCGACAAACGCCGGGGTTCCCTCCAGCATGTTCGCCAACATACACATGGCCATCGGGCTGCGGCAGGAATTGCCGGTGCAAAGCACCAGTACGGAGAAGAACAGGCCCGGGCCCATCACAACCAGTTCCCCGAGCGACTGCTCAACGTCAAGTATTCCCAACTTTCCCCGCCTGTCAACCAAGAACGGGCGCAGGCTGAAATCGAGCCCCGTCGGTCCGGGTCCGGCCGTGTCGCCTGTCACCACGATCGCCGACCGGTTCCCCAGTTCGTCCGCCAGCTCGCCCGGCTCGGCGCTCTCCGCCGGCACTCCCACCCAGATCTCACCTTCGGCCCGCCGCACGATCTCGCTGGCCAGCGGCTCCGCTGCCAGCGCCAGGCCCGGCTGGCCGGAAGCGAACCTCGCGACCACTGGCCCGGCCATGGCTTTCACCACTCTCTCCTGCAGGGATGGCTCCAGCCCGGTGACGGATGACGCCAGTGTCTGCGCCGCAACCAACCGGTATGGCACGCCGAAGCCGTCGAGGGCCGCCTGCTCGCGGGCAAGCAAACAGTACCCGCCGAGCACCGGGACTACCGCCACACCGCTTCTGAGTGCAGCGGCAACCTGCCCCGCCACATCGGCCTGGTTCTTCGGCTGGAGTCTTATGAACTTCGGCACGATTAACCGTTGTGACGGGCGAGTCCCCGCGCGCCGATATCCCGGCGGTAAACCATCCCTTTGAAACTGATACCTTCGAGCGCCCGGTAGGCCTTGTCTCTGGCATCGAGAAGTGAGCGACCGATTCCGGTGATGCCCAGGACCCGACCGCCATTCGCGACCACCTGGTTCCGCTCCGTCTTCGTCCCGGCATGAAACACGACTACGCCGTCTCGGCCGGCCAGGTCGCCGGAGATACGCATACCCTTTTCACACGAACCGGGATATCCATCGGCCGCCGCGACTACGCAGAGGGCAGCGCGGTCTGTACTAGACTCCAGAACGCGTTCGTGCAGCTTCCCCTCTATACAGGCCATCGCCAGCTCGGCAAAGTCCCCGTCCAGAAGCGGCAGGATGACCTGGGTTTCCGGGTCGCCGAAACGACAGTTGAACTCCAGTACTTGCGGGCCGTCCGCTGTCAGAATCATCCCGGCATAGATGACGCCCCGGTAGTCGATACCACGCCTGGAAAACTCGGCCAGCAGCGGCACGAACACCTTCTGCTGAACTTCCAGCTGTAGAGCCGTGGTCATCACCGGCGCCGGAGCGTAGGCACCCATGCCGCCGGTATTCGGCCCCCGGTCCCCGTCGAGCAGCCTTTTGTGGTCCTGCGACGGCGCCAGCACCTGCACACTCCGGCCATCGCACAGACCGATCATTGAGACCTCCTCGCCCGACAGGAAATCCTCGATAACTACCACGCTCCCGGCCTCGCCGTAGCGCCCTTCCCGCAACATATCTGAGACCGCTCGCTGGGCTTCCACAAGGGTTTCGGCGACGACCACGCCCTTGCCCGCGGCCAGTCCGGACGCTTTCACAACCACGGGCAGGCAGTGCTGCTCCAGGTAGTTGCGGGCGGCGTCAAAATCGGTGAAGGTCTGGGAACGTGCGGTCGGGATACCGGCGGCCTGCATCACTTCCTTGGCAAAGGCCTTGTCGCCCTCGATCCGTGCCCCGGCCCGCCTGGGACCGAAGACCGGGAGACCCTGCCGGGCAAACTCGTCCGCCGCGCCCGCCACCAGCGGCGCCTCCGGACCGACGATTGTCAGGTCGGCCCTGCTCTTGAGGGCGAGTTGCAGCAGGCCGGGCAGGTCTGCGGCTGAAACCGGCTCGCACCGGGCGACCTGCTCTATCCCGGCGTTTCCCGGGGCACACAGGACCTCATGGCCGGAGCTCGCGAGGTGCCAGGCGATCGCGTGCTCGCGGCCCCCGCCGCCGACGACCAGTACTCTCAATGCTTCAGCAACCTCTCCAGTTTCGCGGTCTTCATTGCCGCAGACCAGCTGCCGAAGTAGCGGACCGCCGCCGCGTGCAACGTGCGGTAGCGCTTGCGTACCGGGATGGTGGTGCCCAGTTCCAGGCCGGTGGACTTCATGCGCTTGATCTCATTGACTATCTCTGCCTTTGACCATTCCTTCTGACGCTTGATTTTGGCGTAGTCGTAGCCCGCAGCCACAATGGCCTGGCGCCATGAACCGAAATAGACCGACGCGGCGCCAACCAGGCCACCATGGCTCTTCTCCGCCGCACTGACGTTGAGCCGTTCACCGGCACCCTTGAGCTGGCGAATCTGCGCCACAATCTTCTTCTTGTTCCAGAAGCACTTGCGCCGAATTGACTCGTAGTCCAGCCCCGCCGACTTGATGGCGCTCTCCCAGCTTCCGTAGAATCTCCGCCCGGCATAGGCAAGCGCCGGGTAGGTGCGGGCGATGTGGCCGGAATTGAGCTGCTTGCCTCCGCGGCTCAGTTCACCAATCACCCTCATTACCTCGTCTTTGGACCATCGTTTGTACGAACGCTTCATTCACACCTCCGCACAGAATTTACCTTAACCTTTTGACCATGTCAACGGCTACCCGCTGCCTCGCCGGCTTGACAACCCGGCAGGACGTTCTAATATCCTCGCGATGAAGCAACTGCTCCTTGAAATCGGCACTGAGGAAGTCCCCGCCTCGTTCCTGGGGCCGGCGCTCGCCGACCTCGAACGCCGAGTGCGGGCCGCGTTGTCCGAGCACGAGATACCGGCCGGCACTTGCGAGTTCTTCTCCACCCCGCGTCGGCTCGCCATCCGCCTCAGAGACGTGGTCGAAGGCAAACCTGCCCAGGTCGTGGAGCTCCAGGGCCCGCCCAGGAAGGCGGCGTTCGACCCACAGGGCAATCCCACCAAGACCGCGGTCGGTTTCAGCGGTGCGCACGGCAAGACCCCGGCCGACCTGTACGTCAAGCCGACGCCGCGCGGCGAATACGTGTTCATCAAGAAGCAGGCCGACGCCGTACCGACGACAAAGGTGCTGCGCGAAGGGCTGCCTGGAATCATCGCCGCGCTGCCGTTCCCCAAGAACATGCGCTGGGACGCCACCGGCGTCAGGTTCGCCCGGCCGGTACGCTGGCTGGTCTGTCTCTTCGGCGACGAGGTGGTCGAGTTCGAGTTCGGCACGCTCAAATCCGGTACCGAATCAAGGGGGCTCCGCAACTCCGTGCCGCACTCGTTCCGGATCCCGGGCCCGGCCGAGTACGAATCCACGCTCCGCACCCACGGTGTCATTGTTCCGCGTGACGCCCGCAGGGCCGCTATCGCCAAGGAACTGAATCGCCTGGCCGCCTCTGCCGGCGGCCGCCCGGTCGATGACGAAGAGCTGCTGGAAGAAACGACAGACATTACCGAGTCACCCGAACTCCTGCTCTGCTCGTTCAATCCCGACTATCTCGACCTGCCGGCCGAGATACTGACGACTGCCCTCAAGAAGCACCAACGCTGCTTTTCCATCCGGGAGACTTCGTCAATCGACGTTCGGAGTTCGGACTTGCCGAAGCTCCTCCCCTTCTTCGTGGCCGTCACCAACACTCCCGGCTGCGACCACAAACTGGTTGCCGGCTGGTATGAAAAGGCCGCCGATTCCCGGCTGCGCGACGCCCGCTTCTTTGTTGAGGCCGACCTGAAACACGGTCTCGAAGCCCTGGTCGAGGAAGAAAAGCAGGTGACGTGGATCGAAGGCATGGGCACCTACTTCGACAAGACCCAGCGCCTGCGCGCGCTCTGTCGTCACATCGCCGGCCAGGTCGCCTGCACTGACGAGGAAGTGCTCGACCGTGCAGCTCTGCTGTGCAAGGCCGACCTGCTCACCAACATGGTCCGCGAGAAGGAATTCACTTCCCTGCAAGGACGCATCGGCGGGATATACGCCCGCAGGCTGGGCGAGCGGCAATTAGTAGCAGACGCGATTGCCGAGCACTATCTGCCGCGTTTCATCGGCGACAAGTTGCCGATGACCCGCAACGGCGCTCTGCTCTCCATCGCCGACAAGCTCGACAACATCGTCGCCACGTTCCTGACCGGCGAGATTCCCACGGGCTCGGAAGACCCGTTCGCCCTGCGCCGCCAGGCAACCGGGCTGCTCACCATTGTACTGAAACAGAACCTGCCGATTGACATCGGAACCCTCGTCTCGTCTGCCATCGGGCTCTTCCCGTCCGGCAAAGACGAGTACGCCTCACAGATTCCGGGTCTTCTCCGCGAACGGCTCAATGCCTTGCTCGCGGACGAGGGCATCCGGTACGACATTGCCGCTGCGGTAATGGAGACAAGCTGGCAACAGCCGGCGCAGGCGCTGCTTCGAGCCAATGCGCTGGCCGCCTTCCGCGACGAACCGGAATTCCTGAAACTCGTGGTCGGCCAGAAGCGCGTTGCCAACATCCTCAAGGGCCAGACCCTCGACGGTATGCCCGATGAGTCACTCCTCACCGAGCCGACTGAAAAGCTGCTTTGGCAGGAGTCACTCAAGGTCGAGCCCGACCTCAACCGCTGCCTTGCCGCACACGACTACCGGCACGCCTTCGAGCTGCTCTTGAGCCTCCGCCCGACCATCGACAAGTTCTTCGACGACGTACTGGTTATGGCGAAGGAAGATGACCTGCGCACCAACCGGCTGCGCCTGCTCGCCTACGTCCGCTCGCTCTTCGGTCGACTCGCCGACCTGTCCAGGATTGTCATCGAAGGGCAGTAGTGGCCCAGTGGTCGAGTGGTCTAGTGGTCCAGTGAACGTCCGCTTCCTGCCTTCTGCATTTTGCAC
>Ga0233421_10000683_pt1 | contig 13404 bp, 6 predicted proteins | sample Watercolumn_Mata_3_FD_182725 | JGI IMG/M metagenome (GOLD analysis project Ga0233421, IMG submission 182725) | Freshwater microbial communities from Lake Matano, South Sulawesi, Indonesia - Watercolumn_Matano_2014_107_MG | ecosystem: Environmental > Aquatic > Freshwater > Lake | place... | reverse complement strand
CTTGATGCCGAATTTTTGATTGAATCATAAAGATTAGATTTAGTTGAAGTGAAATTAGGGAATGAAGGGAAGTGAAGCAATATTTTTTAGTAGTTAGATAATAGAATTAAGATTTTAATAAATAAACCCCAAAAATTTGACAAAGAACAAACACAATTAATTTTTATAAATAACAAAATCATCAAAAGCTGCGCTTACCTTACTATTGCAGCATAATCCAACTTTACCGGCCGAGAAGGAATTATCTTCAATATCAATAAGCAATTCGTCATTCAAATAACATTTAATTTTTGTTCCGGAAGTACTTACCATTAACTTATTAAATCCGGAAGGTTTTAAAGTAATCTCCTTCCATGGGAATAAATTACTCCATTCCGAATTAAACCACTTTGAAAGCTTATAGTGTCCATCTTGGGCAATTACGAAAGAATAAAAATTATTTCCCTCAGATCCAAAGAGTAGACCAAAACCAAGGTTAGTGGCTTTTCCATTCCATTTTGTATTTACGGAAAAGGTAACATCAGAGTATATTTTAGTGAGACGTATCCAAGAAGTAGAGTTTTTATCGGATGGATTTGAAAAAACTAATTTTCCTTCATTTAGTGTCCATATTTCATCTGGTTTGAAAACACAATTTTCATCTTCAAAATCTTCACGCAATAATTCAGTACTTAGTGGAATGGGTTCCTTTTCTTCATTTACAACTTGTTTTGCTTCTTCATTAATATCCTTTTTATTTTGTTGATGAGGTGCAGTTGATTTGTATTTGTTAATCAAATCTTTAAACTTTTGTAAACTCTTAATGTTATCAAATTCAGAATCAGTTTCAGCATCTTGTGTTGCTGTTCCTCCTTTAAAAGCGGTTTCAAGATTTTGAAGAGATTCGGCTGGTTTATTCATTAAAGAATAAGCAGCAGCAACGAAGTAAAATATTTCATTTTGATTCTGTGTGTTGAGCTCAATTGCTTTTTTGCAATATGATTCTGCCTCTGAAAATCTATTTAACCTTGCTGAAGCTAAAGCCATCCATTTATAAGGATCGGGATAATTGCCGGTGTCCATTTCAATAAATTTCTTACAGCTTTCTATTACAGATGTATATTCTTTGTTCATATATTGACACAATGCAAGATCTAAATAAGCCGGATGTGTAACGGCATCATCTGCAATTAGTTTTTTATAAATTGCCGCAGCTTCTCCAAACCTCTTTTGGTAAGTATAAAGACGGGCTAGTTCTAAACTTACATCCGACAGGTTGGGATTTATTGATAAATCATGCTTGAAATGTTTTTCGGCTTTTTCAAATTGGCTGGTATATGCATAACAAATTCCCATGTGAAAATTCAGCTCAAGATTATCGGGTTTTATTTCGTGAGCACGTAAATAATATTTTAAAGCTTCTTCAAAATTCTGTTTTTTAAATTTTATCTCGCCGGAAAAAGCTAAAGCGTTAAAATCTTTAGGGTCGTATTCTAGAATGTTTTTATAAGCTTTTTCAGCGTCTTCATATTTTTCTTGATTAAAATAGATATCTCCAATATTGTTGTAGAGTTTATAACTCTTGGGATTTTTTGCAATTACCTTTTCATAAAATGGAATTGCCTCGGAGTGTTTTTTAAGAATTTCTTCTATGTATTTTCCATACATCCAGAACACTGTAGGGGAATCGTAATTTAGATCAATTGATTTTTTAAACAATGGACCGGCATCGTTCCATTTTCCTAAGTAAGCAAGAGTAATACCTTTTTCTCCATAAGGGTCAGCCCAATTAGGTTCATCTTTTATTGCAATGTCAAAATAGTTTAGTGCTTCCTCATTTTTATTTAACTCTCTAAGAGCTATTCCGATATTACAAGCCATGCTGTTGGGAATTATTTCTTCACATTTTTTGAAATAAGTTATTGCTTGTTCATATTCTTCCTTAGCCATCGCATTGCTGGCGGAGTTCAAATATTCTTGGAATTTTTCTTTTTGACCGGGAACTGTAACTTTAATCAAATATTTTCCTATCACTTTTCTATTATCACTTCCGGATGCATCAATGCTGTAAAGTTTTTCTTTGCATTCAACACATTCATCTTTCTCGGCACAATCGCTGCAAACTCTTGCATAATCCCCCCCAACAACATTTTCTTTACAAAAGCGGCACCCAATATTCCAAAGACCACCTTTTTCTGCCCAGCACGCTTCACAAATCTTTGCCCTCTTGCTTTGTGATGATACACTCTTGTAACAAGTAAGACACTTACCATATCCTTTATCTTGTAATTCCTTATGAGTCTTACAAATGGAAATAAAAAAGTATTTTGTCTGAGCATTAAGAATAGATGTTAAGAGAGGATTGCATAAAAGAATGAAACTTATTGAAAGACAAAAAAATATTTTTTTGAAATGATTAATTTTATCTCCGTCGTGATTAGCATAAGTTAATTCTGCCGTTCAATATTATTCCATTATTCTATTTCCTTAACAATTACGAAATGCATTTTTTGTAAGGTTAGCGTAATAAAATCATTTTTTTTGTTGCTGAATAATTATTGGAAATGAGCCTGCAATAATACACTCCACTTGAAATATTTTTTTGCCGCCACATTACATTATGCTTTCCCGGCGCTTGCATCTCATTAACTATCTTTTCAATTTCGTTACCAAGAGGGTCATAAATTATTAATGTTACAAAGCTGTATGCCGGCAACTGGTAACTTATAACTGTTTCAGGATTAAATGGATTTGGGTAATTCTGGTAAAGCTGAAACTCATAACTAATATTTTCATCATTCACAGAAACCGGGATTTGAATTTTGAAAACATTATCGCTCTGATCTTTCACGTTAGCATCAGCAAAAGACGAAACTCGAACCAAACAATTTGTTGAAGGTGTATTGGGAATTGTCCATTGATAAATTCCTCCTGATGTACTAACTCTATTAACAACTTCAATCCAATTTGAACCATTGTTTGTAGTGTATTCAATTTTTATCTCTGCCACGTTGATGCTTGTCCATTGAATATTTTGCTTTGTACCAATATCCCAGATTTCACCTCCATTTGGTTTAACAACAGTAAGTGCAGGCTGCAGTTCAATACTGAAAATAGAATTACTTTGGTCATTAATTAATGAATTGACAGCATCTGAAATTTTTACTAAACAGTTCAATGAAGGTGTGTTTGGTATGTTCCATAAATAAGAACCAGCCGCTGCACTTAATTGAGTTGCAATTGTAGTCCAGCTTGTTCCGTTGTTAGTTGAATATTCTATCTTCACATTTGATACGCTTGAACTTGTCCATTGAATGTTCTGATTACTTCCAACAAACCAAATTTCTCCTCCATTTGGTTTGGTTACAGTAATAGATGCCGGTTGTGATATAGTAAATGTCGAATTACTTTGGTCCTTTGTTGTTGGGTTTACAGCATTTGAGATTTGCACTAAACAATTTGTTGATGTTGTGTTTGGAATAAGCCAAGAATAAGTACCTGATGCTGCATTAGTTTGGGCTATGATAGTGTTCCAGCTTGTTCCGGTGTTTGTTGAATATTCTATTTTTACATCAGCAACACCAGTGCTTGACCAAAGTATGTTTTGTGTACTTCCGGCTTGCCAGACTTCTCCCCCATTAGGTTGTGTTACGGTAATAGATGCTTGAGGAGAAATTGTAAATGTAGAATTACTCTGGTCTTTAACATTCGGATAATCCGCATCGGAGATTTGTACTAAACAATTCGTTGAAGGTGTATTTGGAATGAGCCATGAATAAGTTCCTGCTGCTGCATTTGTGGATGCCGCAATTATATTCCAGCTTGTTCCGTTATTTGTTGAATATTCAATTTTTACATTTGTAATATTTGTACTAGTCCACTGAATATTTTGTGTTGTGCCAACAGCCCAGTTTTCTCCCCCGTTCGGAGACACCACTGTTCCTGTTGACATTTGCATAAACGTTATTGTATTTGTATTCATATTGGGTATAACCAAAACATTGTTTTGATTATCGTAAAAAATATCCGCTGGACCAGAATGACCGGAAGAAACTAAAGTAGGACCTGATGTGAAAGCATTGTTAAACTTATAAACTCCACCTTGAGTCCAGGCAGAAATATAATAGTTGCCTAAATTATCTCTGGTTATTCCATCAAGATTAGATAATGTTGTTGTTGTAACAGTTGTAACTGCTCCGCTTGTTAGATCTACTGCTTTTATTGGAGAATTGTTAGTCCAGAATACTGCCAACAAACGATTGTTTGCTTGATCATAAAATAAACCGTTGGGATTATCCGATACGCCCATTGTAACGAATGTGCTTACCGTTTGAGTTGCAGCAGTCCATTTATAAATTTTATGTGCCGGATCGTCTGATACATAAACATTCCCGGCAGCATCAGCGACAATATCATTCGGGAAAATTTTACCAGCGATATTATAAGTTGCAACTTTTTGCCCGTTGGATAAATCATAAACTAAAATACCTTCATCACCGGCTGCATATAAACGATTACCGAAAATTGTAATGCCTCTTATTGATGTTGATCCTCCTTGATTGAAATAGCTCAATGTTCCTGTCATGCTTCTTGCAATAACATTTCCATTTCCAGTATTAGAAATTAAATAGCGATTATAAGCTGCGTCAAAGACTGCACTTTCGGGTGAGTTGTAGTTAATTTGAGAGTATAGTTGTATTGAAGAAAATAAAATAAAAACAAAAATGCAAAATGTGTTTTTCATTTTGAATCTCCTCTTGTATTTATATAATTTTTGCCCTTTCGATTTTGAACATTTAAAAATGCTGCTATAAAATTAGAACAGCACAATATTTCAATTTAGATTCATAGCAATACAAACAAATGAAAGTAATTCCTTTTTGTACATGAGTATTTATTCTTAGTATTGCTCAATTTTAAAGGAAACTGTATAAGGAAAAGAAATAGATTTATCTAAAAATTATTTTCTATTTAGAGAAAAGTTGTTTTCGGTTATTTATATTAAAGCTGTTTGTTAAAATTAAAATTTAAGTTTATTCTCATCTTTAAGTTATGATTTGAACAATATGGAATCAACAAAATTTTTACGTTGCAATTATTTTAATTAATTCTGATTTAACATGATAGAAAAATACAAACACATAATTTGGGATTGGAACGGTACTATCATCAACGATGTTGGGCTTTGCGTTGAGTTGATTAATTGGCTTTTGAAAGAAAAAAATCTTAAGACAATTACAAAAGAAGAGTATAAAAGAGTCTTCACAATTCCCGTTAAAAATTATTATGCCGCTCTCGGGTTCGATTTCAACGAAGAATCATTTGAATCCGTAGGAAGAAGATGGATGAATGAATATGAAAGAAGAAAATTTGAGTGCGGAGTTTATAATGGAGTTATCGAGGTGCTGGATAAAATTCACGAAAAGGGAATAGGGCAGTCAATTCTTTCGGCGTATTCACAGCACACTCTTGATGAAATGGTAAATCATTATGGGTTAGTAAAATATTTTGAGCACGTGGTTGGTCTTGATAATATTTATGCTGCAGGCAAACTTCATCTTGGTATTGATTTAATGAAAAAATTAGGTAATGGTATTGGTGAAACTCTTTTGATAGGAGATACCGAACATGATTTTGAAGTAGCAGATGAAATTGGTGCTGATTGTGTCTTGCTTTCGAGCGGACATCAAGATAAGGTTAGATTAGAAAAATTTGGGGTAAATGTTTTAAATAATATAACGGAAATATTATAAAGTAGTGGTCGCAAAGTTTGCGACCACTACCACTAAAGCTGCGGGATTTCAGGTCAAGTGATAAATCACTTGACCATTAACATCTTCTTAACCTCGGAGAAGTTTCCAGCACGAATTGAGTAAAGATAAATTCCACTCGAAACATCATTCCCGTTAGTATTTTTTCCGTTCCAGATTACAGAATAATATCCCGCAGCTTTTTCTTCATTAAGAAGCGTAGCAATTTTCTGACCATTCAAATCATAAACATCAATTGCAACTTGAGAGGTATTAGGAACTGCAAATTTAATTGTTGTTGAAGGATTAAATGGATTCGGATAATTCTGCATTAAAGCAAAAGCAGTTGGTATTCCTTCTCCTTCTCTAACTGCAGTAACGGTAACATTCGCTTCGTTCGAATAAGAAGAACTTGTGTTGGCATTAAAGCCTTTTACCCTGTAGAAATATTGATGACCTGCAACAACTGCAACATCTGTATAAGCTGTTGAATTGGAAGCAGCATCAATTAATTTTGTAAATGTACCGGAGGCACCGTCTTTCTTCTCAATTGTATATCCGTCTTCACTTTGAGAGTTATCTGTCCAATGAAGAACTGCTTGAGCATTTGTTAACTGAGCAGTGAGATTTGTTGGAGCCAACATTGTTGTTACGGCATTCACTTCATTCGAAAATGTTGAATTTCCATTTGCGTTAAAAGCATAAACTCTATAATAATATTTTGTACCATCGGTTAATGATGTGTTATTATAGAATACTGCATTTGCTTGAGTTGTATTAATTGTTGTCCATTGATCAGTAGGATTTAATCTTCTATCAACTTTAAATCCGGTTTCATCGGTTGAATTATCCTGCCAAGCCAAATTAATTTGTGAAGAACTAATTACAAGTGCAGTAAGATTTGTTGGACTCGAAGGTGCAGTTGCTGAAACCGATGTTTCATTTGAATATGCAGAACTGGTGTTAGCGTTAAAACCTTTTACTATGTAAAAATATTGATGGCCGGCAACTCCTGCATCAGTATAAGTGTTTACATTGCTGCCAACATCAGTTAATTTAGAATATTGTCCTGCCGAGCCGTCTTTTCTTTCTATTGTATATCCATCTTCACTCTGGGAATTATCTGTCCACGTAAGTATTGCAGAACCACTACTTAATTGAGCTGATAGAGAAGATGGGGCATTCATTGTTGTAATAGCATTTGCTTCGTTTGAAAAAGTTGAATTTCCAACTGCATTATATGCATAGACTCTGTAATAATATTTTGTGCCGTCCGTTAATTGAGTATTGTTATAAGATGTTGTGTTTGCATTTAATGTTGCTATTGTTGTCCATGCATCTGTTGGATTTAATCTTCTATCAACTTTAAATCCGGTTTCATCGGAAGAATTATCCTGCCAGGCTAAATTTATCTGTGATTGACTTGCAACAGTTGCAGTTAAACTAGTTGGACTTGTTGGAACAGTTGTACCTGAGCCCGTGACTTGGGTTGAAAAAGATCCTCGTCCATGTGTTGCTACAACAAGCGTATTATCAGAGGAACGGTAATCAAGCATAACACAAACAACATTACCAATTGTAGTCTGTGCTTCAGGTGCCCAAACTGTATTACTTCCGGATAAAGTATTAGTTCTAAAGACGCCAACACTTGTGGCTAAAAATACATTCAATTGATTGCTGACAAAAAATAATTTTGCCCATCTAACAGAAGGTGCAGCCGCACCATTAAGATTTCCTGAAATACTTGTCCAGGTAGTTCCTGCATCTGTTGTATACCACAATCTATCAACATTATAATTACTGAAAACTACAATTGCATTTGAAGAGTTGGTTGGGTCTACAGTAATACAATTAACATAACCTTGCGGGAAATTTGGTCCTGTAATTTCAACTCTTGTAGGGCTGCCTGTATTAGCATTATCCATTCTATAAACTTTGCCGGTTGATGTTCCGTAGTATAAAACATTTGTACTATTAGTTGTTGAAGCACAAAGAGCAGAGACAAAACAATCCGCCACAGTTGAATTTGATAAGAATTGCCAACCGTTAGTTTCTGTTGCAGTTGTTGCAGAAGTATTTCTCCAAACACCGCCACCGGTTGTGCTTCCATTTGCGACTGAGAAGTAAAGTAAATTCCCGTTGTTAGGATCGAGAATATATGGATTAACGAATTGTAAATTTGTAGAACCTGTTGGTTGGATAAATGTTGTACTTACAGGTGCGGTTGTTTGATCTTTTGCATATCGCGAAATATTTCCGTTTGTAGTTTGGTGAAAAACTGTATTAAGTGGATCCGGAGCTATTGCACAAATTGTTCCGTCGCCTCCGCCTTGTTCCGACCAGTTAGCAGGTGTATTTCCAACATTGTTTACTTTTGCCATCCAGTTGCCTCTATCTTGATAACCGCACGCTAAAAATCCGCTGCCCGCTTCCGGTGCAATTGATATAGCATAAGGCTGAGAAATATTTAATCCGGTTCTTATTGGAGGCTGCCAAAATGTATTCATGTTTGAAGTTTGAGTTATATCATTTGTAAAACTAATACCGCCATCACTACCTGAATAAAATACGTTACTGTTTCCCGGCAAAAAGAATCCATAATGATGGTCTGGATGTTCATTTATAAAATCATTCAATGCGTTTGCAGTTCCGGTGGAAGAAGCTCCATAACCGCCAATATGTTTTTGTTGCCATGTTAAATTATCATTAGTTACGTCATGCACTTTAAATAAGCTTACTCCACCAAAGACTACAAAATTTGGATTATCTGGTTTAACATTTAGAATCATATCATACCCGCCTTGAGTCTGAAAGTTTTCGACATCAGGTGCGCTATCGGGAATAACAGAGCTGATATTTGTCCAAGAATTGCCGGCATCAGATGATCGCCACAATTGACAATTCTCTTTGCCTTTAGAAGGAGTGCTATTGTTACCGGAAGTTCCTTGAACTAAAAAATATAAGATGTTATTGTTCGACGGCGCAATTGCAAGAATAATTCTGCCAAAATTTTGCGGCATTAATGCTGGTGTAATGTTAGTAAAAGTTGTACCACCATCGGTTGATTTACGAATACCTTTAATATTAGTAAATGCATCAAGCCCTGCACTTCCGCCGCCTGCAACATAGAGAGTTCCATTATCAGCAGTAGCAATGTCTACCTGTACATTATTAGCAACCGTTAAACCTTGTGTTGATTCAAAAATTTTTGTCCAGGAAGTTCCACCGTTTTGAGTTTTATAAACACCACCATTAGTTGCTGCATAAACGACATCTTGAGCAGTATTGCTTTTATCAATTGCAAGTCTCCAAACAAATTGCCAATCGCTTACCCATGATGAAATACTATTTGATTGTGTTGATGCAATTGGATTCCAGGTATTTCCATTATCAGTAGATTTAAAAAGACCATCACCAAAGAAAGAAGCAATATATCCACCAGATGCACTATTACCGTTATCATTTTCACCGCTGCCGGCGTACCAAGTATCCTGCTTACCGGCTCTTGTATCTTGAATAATATGAGTTACACTGTGAAGTTGAGAAGGCGTTGTTGTTTTAGACCAACTAGCTCCATTGTTGGTTGTTTTCCAAATACCTCCCGAAACACCGCCGGTAATAATTGTTATATTTGGTGCAGTAGTAGTTCTAACATCAATGCCAAGTGATCTAACTCTTCCTGCAATATTATTTGGACCTCTTTCAACCCAGGTTAATGATTGTCCTTTAAATAGTCTTTGCGGGATTGATTCTAAAAATTGTCTTTCAAGAATATAGGTATACTTTGAAATTTCATTTGTTGCCGGGTCACGCAACATTAAAAACATTTGTTTGTCTCTTGCTGCAAAGTCTTCGCGTTCTTCAAATTGTTTCTCAGACTCTTGATAATTAAAAAACTTTTTAACTTGAGACTGGAAAGTAAACAGAACTGCAAGTGCAATAATTATTCCTGAAAAAAAGAAAATCTTTCTATTCATTAATTTGCCTTTCTATAAATGTTTAGAAATTATTAAAAGTGGAATTTTTTATAATGGGAGAAAAAAAATCAGAGTTTTGGGCCTTTCTTAGACTGAGATTTTTTCTTTTTAATGGCAAGGTAATAATATGTGTATGTGTTGTCAAGAATTTTAAAACCAAACCTTGGCGTCTTAACATCCATTACAAAAAATGAATTTACTTACTGCTGGAATAAATCAATGGAGACGGGTGAATCAAAATTAATATTTAACACTCTCATCGGGTCAATTCTTTTTTTATACCATTGCACACCGAGATGTAAGTGCGGACCGGTTGCCCGTCCGGTAGAACCGACTAATCCAATTACTTCACCTTTTTTAACTTCTTTATTTTCTTTTGTAATTATTTTACTCATATGAAGATATACACTTGTTAGACCCTGTCCGTGATCAAGAAGAACAAAATTACCATTGTAAAAAAAATTATTACCCGCTATACGAACTATACCATCAGTAATTGCTCGAATTGAATCACCTTCTTCGCCTGCAAAATCTAATCCGTTGTGAACGTTACTTGGCTTGCCGTTTAATATTCTTTGTAAACCAAATGTTGCACGTATATCAATACTATCTACAGGATAGGCAAAACCACTCATAAATAATGCATGCTTAACCTTTCCGACTTTAGAACGTGCAATTTTCATCAAATAATTTTCATGTGCTATTTGATTACTAAATTTTTTCGGAGGATTTACATATTTTTTTGAAACACGAAGCCTTTGTTCTTCAAATTTTTCTTGTTCAATTGTGTAATTGAATGTTTTTGTTTTTTTATTTTTAAGATGAACTGTAAGCTTGTAATTTCCTTTTGCGTCCCGATCAAAACCGAATAAAAAAATCCCATTCTTATCGATCTGTAATTTAGTATTATTTAGAGTTGCGCTTAATGCATCTTTACATTTACAAATTATCACTCCGCCTTGTTTAGCCTCACCAAAAAATTCAATCTCTTGTGCAAAAGTATTTTGGAAATAAAATAATGCAAACAGAAAAAACCATTTAAGGAAATATTTTTTAAACAATAAAACTCCAATTTGGATAATTAATAGAAATGAAATACAAAAGAAATTTAAAACACATTCCAGTAAACCGATGCCTGACCTGAAAAGTATCGATAACTGGAATTATCTCTGGAAGTACTTCCTATACTAATCTTACCAGAAAGAATTAATCTTTTAGTCGGTTTATATTCTGCATCGATATGTCCTTCCAAAGCAATTAATGTACTTTGAGGAATAATTCCAATTTTTCCGCCGATAGATACCCTTAAATAATCTTTCTTATCAAGGTCATTATCCATCCAAAGGCAGTGAGATTCAAAATTTCTTGGTGAGTAATAATATTTTGATTTGTATTTGTAATTTGAATAAGAATATTCATAACCAACAACTACGTCCGACCAAAAATATTTTCCTACTCTAATACTGAAATCATTACCGGCATTTCCATCATCAACTCCTACATATTGAAAATGACCTGCAATTTTTAATCCTTCTCTATTTTTATAATACCCGCTTAAACTATACAATGAGGCATATTGACGAATATCGAGAAGATACGGGGAATAAAGAATTATAGATGCATCGGTGTTTTGATAATTAACTGTAACATTAACTGTATCTCTTCTTTCATATCGAATAAAAACATCGTTATCGATTCTGTTAAATTTTCCTTGTGCGCCTAAAGTACCCAATCCAACTCCGGCTGAAAGGTTATCCGAAAATCTTAGAATGAATAATCCTTTAAATGATGTAAAAAATTGTTCGCCGGTAAAATACATTGTATTAAGAACATCCTCGTCTAAACTTGCTGCATTTGCCCTAAGAGATGTTCGAATGAACGAAATTCCAAACGAAAGAAAGTTAGTAACACCAAGCTCTAACCTTCCGCCTCCGCTTAATAATCTGAAACTTAGATTATCTGTATAGTAGGATAATATTGGTGCGAGTCCTACATAATTTGGAAATGATTCGAAGATAGCCGCTACTCCGGTTACAGGCAGCCACTTTTTTCTTTGATTGATTAATCCAATTTTGGTTGAGTCAAGATTTTTCCAATCTAAAAGCTGATTGTATACGGTTCGTGCAGAATCCGGTTCTTTTAATTTTGCATAAGTATCGCCAAGAGTTAAATAAACATCAAAATCAGTTGAGTCTTGCTTAACTAAACTTTTATATTCCCGTAGAGCACTTACCGAATCACCGGTAACATAAAATAAATTAGCACGCGCTTTTTGGGCTTCGTAATTTGGCCCGGCGGCAAGAACCTGGTTGTATGTATCCATTGCTTTACTGTACAATTTTGCACGGAAGAAAACATCGCCATATTCTTTTAATATTAAGTTGTTAGGCTCTGCTTTGGCAATGTATTCTTCATAATACGGAAGCGCATCCGAAAATTTTTCTTCAAGAACTTTTTCTCTTCCTTGCTCAAGAATTTTATAAAGTTTTTCTTCTTCAAATCTCAACTTTTGCCAATCTATATTAGACTGCAGTTTGATTACATCATCATTAGTTGGATCAAGATCTTTTGCTTTATTAGCTAAATCTTGGGCGGCATCAAAATCCTGTTCTATAACTTTGATCGATCCCATCGAAACAAGTGCTTGAACATTATTTGGAGATGCTCTTAAAACATTCTCTAAATATTTTTTTGCAAGATCAATATCGCGGTTAATCCAAACAGAAACTTGCGCACGAAAGAGTTGATAGTCTGTATTGTTCGGATAATCGGCAAGAAGTTTATCCATAATATCAATTGCTTTATCAAATTGGCGGTCCCATGCGGAAATTCGCGCCCATCTAAATCTTAATGCACCATCTTTTTCATCTGGATACTGCTCAAAATATTTATCAAGTATAACAGCGGCGCTGTCGTAATTGGCAAGATATTCATAAAACTCTGCAACAGTTTTTAATGCTTCTTTATCAGCGGGATTTGACGCAAGACTTAATTTTGCATTTGTAAGTTTTTCACGGTAAGTGGTATTGCGTTTATCAGTTACAAAAGTCCACTTGTCTTTGTAGCGCGGATCATCCGGTTTTGTAATGCCAATATATTGCAGCTGTTGATATGCTTCTTCCAAACGGTCTGCTTGAATCAAATCATCAACCAATTTTAATCTCGTTTCAATATCGCTAGGTGTTCTTCTTAGAATTCGATAATAACGGTCTATAGGATATTCTTTTTCAAAAGCGCGCGGACTTTCTTGAGTTAAATATGCTTGATTGGTTGCCATATCTAAACCGTCTTGAGCCTCTTTAAAGAATGGTTTATAGCCAAGAGCAGTTTGAAAAGCTTTTATTGCAATTTGATATTTACTAAGCCACATTGTGAAATAACCATAGCGGCTCCATAAACGCCAATCGGAAGGATAACGTTCGACATATTTTTTTAGAATACGTTCTCCTTTAACAATGCTTCCGGTGTGAGCAAGTACTTCTGTGTAACGGATAATTTCATCGGGCGACGCATTATCATCTCTCTTTAAATATTCATCGTACCATAGTTCAGCTTTATCACAAATTTCCATAAGCTTATACGATTTACCAATTTCGAGATAGTTAAACGCTTTGTTTGGATCGATTGCAATATCGCGCTGATGACCTTCAATTTTTTTATATAACAGCGGATACCAAATATCAATCAAATGCTGAAGG
>Ga0233421_10000674_pt1 | contig 13509 bp, 9 predicted proteins | sample Watercolumn_Mata_3_FD_182725 | JGI IMG/M metagenome (GOLD analysis project Ga0233421, IMG submission 182725) | Freshwater microbial communities from Lake Matano, South Sulawesi, Indonesia - Watercolumn_Matano_2014_107_MG | ecosystem: Environmental > Aquatic > Freshwater > Lake | place... | reverse complement strand
CCTGTCGCTCGAACAGCACGTACTCCACAGCCTCCATGTCGGGAGGCGGCGCGCTGACCTGATCGTCGTACCGAATGTACGCGCGCAGATATTTTTCCAGCGCGACTGCCTTGTCGTACGGGTTTGAAAAACCCGCGGTAATTGCCTGCGCTTTGGCGCGGATACGTTCTGGCAAGGTGTTCGGCAACTGCAGGTAGTTGGCGGTGATCCACTCGGAATAGCCCGTCGTATCACTCCGCAGCGAACTTTCGTCCGCCACGCTGATCGCCGAGACGACGGTGTAGGTTCCGCCTTCGCGGAGCGGATGGCGCGCGCGCGCGAGGGTCAAGTCGAATCCGGAGGACGCAGGCATTTTGTCCACGCCGACACGCGCTTCGATCGGCACGCTGAAGCGGAGGGGCTGCGCTTGCGCGTACAGAATGTTTTGGTGGTTGAGGTAAAGCGTGACGGTCTGAGTAACCTCCGCGCGCAGATACTCGGACCCGCCGCTGAACAGCGCATCCCGCGCGTTCAAATTCACCGTCGCCAGGTGGGTGCTGACCCACGCGCTGTTGCCGTATTGGTCGAACACCATCGCGCGCCAATAGCGCCCATTCTCCGCGCGCACGTCCATCACGCGTTGCTGACTCAGGTTGACGGGACCACCCATCGTCAACGTCGCGCCAAAGAACGCGGCGGGACCTGGGCGCGCGTGCGCGCGCAGGGTGCTGAATGCACGGGTGAACTGTTCCTCCAGTTGCTGCCAGGGACCTTGGAGTGGATCGAGCAGGGCGAGCCAGGTGGAGTTCGGCGCGCTGGCGGGGAACGCCCAGACTGCAACCAACAGCCCAATCGCCAGGACAACGCCCGACCACATGACATCCCAACTGACGTCGGAGGTATAACCGATCGCCAGGCGCCGCCACGTTTTTTCCATCGCGAACAGGTTCATCCGGACGAGGAGGAGCAGCGCGCCGAGCAGGTAGAGTCCGAAATACACATCGGCTTGCGGCGCGGCGTAGAATAGATTGATCAGCAGTGCGATGCCGCTCGGGAGAATTGCGCCCCACACTTGATGCTGCCGATAGACAAACCACGCTGCGCTGTACGCGAGCAGCCAGGTCAGCAGCAAAAGTTGGATCACGAACACCAAACCGTCGCTGCCCGAACCGCCGGCGAGGACCCGGCGCAGCCAGACCAGCATGCGATCTTGCAGGACGAACAGTTTCTCATGAAGGGAGAGCGTGTTCGGCAGCAGCCACGAGGCGATGCCTCCGGTCACAGGAACCGTCAACAATGCGATCAAGAGATGCGCGAACAAGCCGCGCACACGCTGGAGCTTTGCCAAGACCCAGCCGCACGCGAGCCCGGCGAGCACCGCCCAGCCGAGGATGCCTAGTCCATCTGTCCAGTCCGCTGCGGCGATCGAACCCGCCAGGCAAAAGAACAACAGGAGGATCAAGCCGAAGGTTGTCACCCCCTCGCTGATTCCCGTTTCTTTAATAGCGCGAGTTGGCGTCACACTCCTACATTAGCACTGCGCTGCAGATTTGTCAACGCAGGGGTGCCATTTGCAAAGAGGGGCTGGAGGGGAGAGGTCGCCAGTGTCGCGGGCAGCCAACGCGCTGCCCGCGTTACGATATCTTTGCGCGCCCGCGTCCCTGGATGCGGCGCGCGAGGTCTGTAAAAGCTATCCCTGCCGCATGGTCGGGGAATTTTTCCATGAACGGCACGGAGGCGTTGATCGCCATGGTCATATATTCGACGACGTAGGGAATCGTCCCCGCCAGCGCTAGTTTCAACTCCCGTTCGATGTCTTCCGTCGTCGTCCAAATCCTGCCCACCGTACGATTGTTGATTAGAATCAGGCGGTTGCGATCTACATTATGCGCCTCGAGGAATTCGACCATCACCTTCGACGCCTTGACCGTACTGACGTCGGGCGTAACGATGATGACGATGGCAGATGAGTTTTCCATAATCGGCAACGAGATCCGCGATAATGTCCGTCCGAAATCCACCAACACATAGTCGTACATCGTCTTTAGCGTCTCAAAGATCGGGACGATCCGGCTCACGTCGAGTGAGCCGGCTTCCTGGGGATCATTCGCGCCGAGCATCACGCGAAAACCCCATTTGAGCAATTGCGAGACGTACTTTTCGGTCAGGATCCGGTCGGGCTTGTCGCCATGCTCTTGCGCTAATTTGACGATCGTTTTGCGCGATTCGTATCCGAGAGAGGGCCCCACCGAGCCCATCGGAAACACCAGATCAACGACCAGGATGTCGGCGCGGGGTTCCAGCTTTGCGAGCGCGTACGCCGTGTTGATGCACACCGAGGTTGTCCCTGCGCCTCCCTTGGCGCTGCAGAACGAAAAGATGCGCCCACGGTCTCCAGCGCTGGCGCCCTTTTTGGGCTGCGCCAGGCGCGCGCGCACTTTGGCGAGGAGTTCGGTATCGGCGCCTGGGCGTTTGCGGATAAAGTGATCGGCGCCCGCATTCAACCCCGCCATAATGTCGTCCGGTTCAGTGCCCCTGCTCAAGATGATCGCCCCCCGATCGGCAAGTTGAGGATCCTCGCGGATGCGCCGGATGATGTCCAACCCGTCGCCATCGGGTAGCGCAGGATCGAGGACGACTAGATCCGGCGCCTCCTGACTGATCTTTTGCAGCGCGACATCGCCCCGGTTGGCGGTATCAACGGCATAACCTTCAGCCATCAGTTTGGACTTGAGCCAGTTGACTGTGGTCGGATCGCGATCAACAATCAGAATGCGTGCGGGCATTTAGCGTCTCCCAAGAATTGACGGAACAGTCGGAAGAATGAAACGGCAGCGCTCCTTATGTTCGCCACAATTATATCACGCGCCATCGGTTTGCGCAATAGCACTACCCGTGAGCAGGGACAGTGCCGACATTGGAACATGATACCCTCCTCGGGAGGCGCAGGGAACACAAGACGAAGGGTGATCAAAAAACACAAAGCGGACTCCGGCACACAGAGTCCGCCCGATCAGCATTGCAAGCCGTATCTACCTAGGTGCAAGCCCAAACGTCAGACTGGTGATTTTCCACTGACCATCCATCTTGCGAAACGTCCACTTGTCGTTATCCTTGACGTTCGTGATCCCGATTTTTGTATCTGCAATCGCCGTCGCGCTGTCGCCTGACAAGGTCACGCGAATATTGGGATGCTCGGCAAACGCAGGGTTCGACGGAAAGACGATGTTGACGTAGCGATCGCGGATCGCCGACCAGTTTTTCCACGTCTTGTCGTCGCCGGGATTGTCCGGCGTGCGGTTGGCGTCGGTGACAACGCCGTCGGTCGCCCACATTGCTTGCAGCCGATCAATATCTTGCTGGACAACAGCCTCCCCTTCCGCGACGATCAACTGTCGCAGTGCTTCTTCGTCGTTCGCGGGCACAGGCGTCGGCGTCCGCTGAATCGCGGGACGCGGTCCGGAACCCGGCGGCGGTGGCGGCGGAGCGCCGCTGTTACAAGCCACTATCGTGAGCAACAACGCCGCGACCACCAAGACCAAAACGACCTGACGCATGAATCAACCTCCACAATCCTCAAGAAATTTGACGGGCGCAATAATAGCACGAATTACCAAAAAGTCAAAATAAGCAATCGGTAATCGTCAATCAGTCTGTGCTGCCCAATTCCTGAAGTTTCTGATTACCGATTGCCGAATCGCCTGATCGCCTGACTAACTATTTCTTCGCTGCCAGCGCCAATGCCAGGTGGACAAACGTGCGCGTCGGCGTGCCATTGCCGAATTTATTCTTGTACCCGTTCTCTTTCCCGCCATGGCTGCTGCCGGCAATGTCGAGATGCGCCCACGGCGTATCGCCGACGAAATTCTTGAGGAACATGGCGCCGATGATTGCACTGGCTGGGCGTCCGCCTGAATTCTTCATGTCCGCCCAATCGCTTTTGATTTGCTCGGCGTACTCTGGATCCATCGGCATTGTCCAGTTCTTCTCACCGGTCTCCTCGCCGATTTTGAATAAAAACTAAGCCAGTTCCTTATTCGGCGTGAAAACGCCGGTGCGCACATGCCCCAACGCGACGGTCATCCCGCCGGTCAACGTCGCGGCATCCACTACTGGCGCAAGTTTCAGCGTCTTGGTCGCGTAGACGAGCGAATCCGCAAGAACCAGGCACCCCTCTGCGTCGGTGCTGACGATTTCAATCGTCTTGCCGTTCGACGCTTTCAAAATGTCGCCGGGTTTGAGCGCCTTGCCGCTCGGCAGATTTTCCGTCGCCGGGACGATGCCGGTTACGTTGATCGCCGGTTTCAACTGCCCGATCGCTTGCATCGCCGCGATGACTGCCGCGCCTCCCGCCATGTCACCCTTCATGTCTTGCATGTTTTCGGATGGCTTGAGCGAAATGCCGCCCGAATCGAACGTGATGGCTTTGCCGATCAAGCCCAAGCCCGGCGCGCTCTTTTTGCCTCCGCCGGTATAGCGCAACAGGATGATGCACGGCGGCTCGTCCGATCCTTGCGCCACGCCGAGGAACGCGCCCATGCCGAGTTTCTTGGCTTTCTCGCGATCAATCACCTCGAATTCCAGCCCGGTAGCTTTGGCGACGTGTTTGGCGGCGTCGGCGAGACGCGTCGGCGTCAGAGTGTTGCCGGGTTCGTTCGTGAGATCGCGCGCGAGGTTGGTTGCGTTCGCGAGGATTTCGCCGCGTTCCGCCCCGGCTTTCATCGCCTTCAATTTGGTCGCGTCGCGTTCCAGCATCACTACTTCGCCAACTTGTTTCACGTCGCTGTTATCGCTAAAGTACTTGCGGAACTGCCACAAGCCGAGGAGGACACCTTCGGCGTTTGCCTGCGCCGCGCTTTCCGGCTCCAGATTGCCCAAACCACCCGCACCGTGGACGACGGTTGCGATTTTGACCGCGCCCGCGTTACGGAGGGCTTTGGCACCGTTCGCCGCTGCCTGACGCGCGCGGTCGAGCGTAAATTCATCGCGCTTGCCCAGACCGACGACGCAGACGTGATCGGAAGGTAATTTTTCGAACGTATGGACAACCGTCGCGTTGCCGAGTTTTCCTTTGATCTCGCCCTTTTTGATCATTTTGGTCAAAACGCCGCGCAGTTTCTTGTCAACCGCGCCCGCCGCGCCATCGGGCGACATGGCGCCTTCGAACAGATTAACGACGATGCCATCGCCCTTCCATGTGGTAATATCGCCAGTTTGCACTTTGAGTTCCATCGTCTCCTCCCGGGTATAGAACAAATGATTCATCGCCAACGCCCTGGATTGTAGCACACTCAGGCAGGGGCGTCAAACGAGACCCCGCGGGCACATTCCATAACACACACCTGGCGCGTTTCAACCACTCTATTCACTTGGAAAGGTGCAAAGGGCAACCTGCCTTGCCTGCTATTCCAGCCTTGCCAGCCCGCGCTTGAGCGCGAGGATCGCGGCGTGCGTCCGGTCGTTTGCCTGCAGCTTGCCGAGGATTGTGCTCACGTAATTCTTCACCGTGCCTTCGGATAGAAACAACGTCTCTGCGATTTCGCGGTTCGTCTTCCCATTGGCGAGGTGTTGCAGCACTGCGATTTCGCGTTCGGTCAGCGGCGCGACGGGCGGGAGATCGGGCGCAGTCGCCGCAGAATGGCTTGCCGCGAGCCGGTTGAATTCCGCGAGCACCCGCCCGGCAATCGCGGGGTCAATCCACGTTTCGCCCGCGACCACGCCGCGCACCGCGCGCGCGATTTCGGCGCTGTCACTGTCTTTCAACAAATAACCACTCGCGCCCGCGCGAATCGCGTCGAACACCCAATCGTCGCTCGCGTACGTCGTGAGGACCACGACGCGGGTTTGGGGAGATTGGGTGGTGATCGCGCGCGTCGCCTGAATGCCGTTCAGCACCGGCATTTGCAGGTCCATTAGCACGACGTCGGGCTTGAGGCGCGCGGTCAAATCAATCGCGTCTTGTCCATTGGCGGCGGCGCCAATCACCTGGATCTCTGGTTCGTGTTTGAGGATCACGCTCAAGCCCTGGCGCACGATTTCCTGATCATCGGCGATGAGGAGACGGATCATGCAGGCACCTCCAGCACGAGGATCGTTCCTTTCCCCACTGCGCTTTCCACGCGCAACTCGCCGTTTGCCTCACGCGCGCGTTCTGCCATGCCGAGCAATCCATAGTGACCTGGCGGCAACGCGTGGGTGTCAAACCCCACCCCATTGTCGTGAATCGTCAACCGCAAGAGCCGATCATCCCTAATCGCCAGCCTCACCTCGACCTGCGTCGCCGCCGCGTGCCGCTCGATATTTGCCAGTGCTTCGTGCGCGATGCGGTACACCGTTTGCTCTGTCGGGGCATCCAGCGCGGCGATGTTCGCGATTTCGACGTCGCAGCGCGCCCCCGTCCGTTCGGCTTGCGCCCGGCACAGGTCGCGCAGCGCTTCGGCGAGTCCCAGGTCGGCGAGCGGCGTTGCGCGCAGTTGCTGAATCGCGCGGCGCACTTCGGTCACGCTGCTGCGCGCGACCTGTTGCGCTTCGTGCAGCTCGGTTTTCGCTTCGTCCAGATCATCATCCAGCAACTTGGCGATCATTTGGAGTTGGATGCTGAGCGCGGACAGCGAGTGGGCGAGAATATCGTGCAGTTCGCGCGCCATCCGGTTGCGCTCGCGGCTCGCGGCAAGTTGTTCGGCGGTGGCGGCGCGCTGCGCCAGTTGCCGATGCGCTGCCTGCAGGGCGCGATGCTCTGTCTGCTGTGCCTCGACCAGGAGCATCACGACGTAGCCGAGCAGCGCGAGCGTCGCGAGCCGTCCCGCCGCGCTCAGCGCAAAACTGACGCCGAATGGCACGCCCGTCCACAAAGCGACTCCCAGCGCGATATGTTCGCCCACCAGGATGCCAAGCGCGAGGAACAGCCCGCGCGGACCATACTGCCACGCGGCAAGCACGACCGGCACGAGGAGCCAAATCAGCGGACTGCTGATCCCCAGCACATCGGCTTGGACGCCGATCGCGCGCAGCGTTTCGTCACGCGCGAAAAACGCGAACGCGATTTCCAAGACCGGTGTCAAGCACAGCCAGCCGAGCGCGAGCGGCAGAAAACGTGTGCCCAGTCCTTCGCGCAGCGCGTTCCAATTGACGAGCGCGATGAACGCCGCGCGTTCCAAGCCGATCGCGAGCAAAGGCAGCAGTGCGCCGCGACCGGGATCGAGCACCGCGTAAAAGACGACGCCGAGCGCGATGAGCGCGCCGCGCAGCCACGCGGCTTGGCGCAGAATCAGGAGTAGACCAGGGGGGAGGGGGTGGGGAGGACGCGTTGAGTTTTTCATCGCACGATGATTATGCCACGGACTTGACCAACTCTTTCAAACACCGAAACACTCCCGGCTCTGGCTGGTACCCCAACTTGCGATTGATCGCCAGAATCGGCGCGTTCTGCGAGTCGTTGTCCGTCCGCAGCGATCCCGCGCCGCAGGCGCGCGCGTAACGAATCGCCAACAATTTGAGCGCAAGCGCAATCTGGCGTCCGCGATATTCCTTGATGACGCCTGTGTGCATATTCCAAGCCGAGTTCGTGTGTGCAAAGTAACCAACCGCAGCCAAGCCGACCCAGCGCTCGCCATCTGCCGAGAGAATTTGCCCATCGGCGCGAAACCAGGACGCGCCAAACACAAATCGCTGGAAATCTTCAAAGCGCGGAAACGTTCCCTCCGACCCAGGAATGTCGAGCGAGTTGCGCTTGTTCAGTTCGTACAGTTTGCGCCGATTCGCTTCCGTGTTCCCCGCGTCCGCCAGCGTGAAAAAGCGAATACCCTGTGCTTGCACTGCCTCGATCACGTCTACGAAGCGCGATTCGTCGAACGTTGCGAGATCGAGCGTCGAATCGAAAATGTGGCGGTCAATTGCAAAGCCGCGCGCCTGCGCGAATTTCAGCCACGCGGGTTCGTGATCCCGTATCTCACACTCCAAACGCGTCGCGCTCTGTGCGCGCGCAAACTCGATCGCATTGTCGTACAGCCGCGCGCCGAGCCCGCGCCGTCGCTGCTCGGACGCGACGACGACTTCGATCCAGAAACTGTTCGGCAACATGACCGGCATATGCCCGATGTTGTTGTAGCCGGCAATCGCGCCGCGCGCGTCCACCGCGACGATGCGCCGATGAATTGCATCGCGCGGAAAATGTTCTTCCCATTCGAGAATTTGCTGAGCCGTGATCGGTTTGGGAGAAAGAACGCTGCGCAATTCCGCAAACCGCGCGACATCGGTTTCGAGATCGAGGGGACGGAAAGTAATCATAGATGTCCTGATCACAGTTGTATTTTACCACCGATTCGGTTGGGGAGGAAACTGACAACGTAATGGCAGGTTCTTTCGACGCGCTCGGCAACCGCGCGGATATTACTGTCGTCACTTGGGATCGCGATGGGGAAAGTTGGGCGTGATTTCCGGCGGCGTGCTGCGCGCACGTTGCGCTGCGCCACCACCTATGCTACAATAGCCACGGATTCCGGTAACGCCATCTTCTGTTCGCCGATATATTTTGTACGCCAAAGGAGGACACAATGAGAAACTGTTCATTCGTACCTCTGGCAATCTTTGGTTTGCTTGGCGTGTTGTCGTCCGCGCACGCGAGCGCGGCGTTGCCTTTGCCACAACCTGCCGTGAGCGCGTCGCAACAGAATTTACTCGCTACGCCAACCCCGAGTGTTCCGCACGGAACGCGCGCACCATCTCCTTCGTTAAGCCCGCTCGTCACATCTTCCGTTCATCTGCCCCTGGTAATGCGCAACTGGGGCACTTCCCCCACCGACATGGTCTCTGTCCCCGCCGGCAACTTCCAGATGGGCTGCGACAGCACCAACAACGGCGGGTGGTCTTGCAACAGCGATGAACTGCCGCAACATGAAATCTACTTGAGCGCGTTTTGGATTGACAAGTATGAAGTGACCAACGCCAAGTACGCGCAGTGCGTTGCGGCAGGGGCATGCACCGCGCCAGCATCCAACTCGTCTTGGACGCGCTCATCGTACTATGGCAATCCGGCCTACGCGGATTACCCCGTGATTTACGTGGACTGGAATCAAGCGAAGGCGTACTGCCAATGGGCGGGCAAGCGGCTGCCAACTGAAGCGGAGTGGGAGAAAGCGGCGCGCGGTAGCAGCGACACGCGCCCGTATCCTTGGGGCAACACCGCGCCCGACTGCACGCGGGCAAACTACTTCGACATTTATCATTATTATTGTGTTGGCGACACCAGCCGCGTGGGTAACTATCCAACTGGCGCGAGTCCGTACGGCGGGCTGGATATGGCAGGCAACGTATGGGAGTGGGTGAACGACTGGTACCAGTCGAATTATTACAGCGGTTCCCCTTCCAGCAATCCACCTGGACCTTCAACCGGGACATACAAGGTGTTGCGCGGGCACAGCTGGAACAGCATCAGTCCCCGCCTGAACCTCACGCTCCGCTACGACGTCACCACAGTCGACAGCTACCGCGACGTCGGTTTTCGTTGTGTTGTGGATTTTCAATGATGGGATAACGGACACTTGCGCGAAAACAAGACCCGTCAGGTTTTGCAAAACCTGACGGGTCTTGTTCATCGCGCGCGATAAGCAGAGCCGTACCAAGTGAATGCCCTGCTCGCGTCAGTGTTCTGCCAATCTCCCTGTTTCTACACTCTTCAAACACCGATACACCCCTGGCTCTGGCGCGTACCCCAACTTGCGCTTGATCGCCAGAATCGGCGCGTTTCGCGCGATGGCATTTTCATCGCCGCCGCACATTCACCGCCATCCACACCCAACCCAGTGCCACGACGAGCGCGGCAACTTGAAACGGGTGAATCTGCGCGGTCTGCTGCAGCCACGCCAACGCGCCCGCCGCGCTCGTTCCCACCGTCACGCCGAGCGAATACACCGCCGTGAAAATTCCCGACGCTGTGCCACGCGTCTGCGGCGCGGTCTCATCCGCGATCAGCGCGGTCATCGCGGGAAACAAAAAACCAAAGCCGATGCCGTACCCGAACATCGCGAGCAACAGCGTTTCCCATTGCCGCAACGCCGCCAGCGCGATCAGCGCGCACGCGATCAGCGCGAGACCCAGCATCATCGCACGCTCGCGCCCCCAACGATCCGACGCGCGTCCAAACGGCAACATCTGGACGATGATCGCGGCGAGCGCGAAACTGGCGAACAACATTCCAACGCGCGATGACGACAAACTCAGGGTTTGTCCCATAAACGGCAGAAAGACGATCAGCCCGCCGAGCGAAAACATCAAGCAGAACGCAGACGTGTACGCCAACCCGAGTCGCTGATTTTGCAACAGCCGCCACGGACTCGCGCTCGCGCGCTCGCCGCGCGAAAAATTCTCGCCGATGAACAGGAACGCAGGGATGACGACGAGGAACATCAGCGCGGAGAGCATCGCGAAAATGGACGCGTACCCAAACCGATCGCGCAGCGCGCCTGCGAGCGGCGGGCCGATCAGCACGGTCAAGCCGATTGCCGCGCCGTAGAACGCCATTGCGCGCCCGCGCGCTTGAGGCGACGCCGCATCGCCGATGTACGCCAGCGACGCGGGCGACATCAGCGCCGCGCCCAAGCCGTGCACGACGCGCAAACCCAGGAGCGCGGACGGATCGGTGGCGAATGGATAGAGCGCGAGCGCGCCGCCGACAATCACCAAGCCCGCGACGAGCGGCGGCTTGCGCCCGATGCGATCCATCCAGTACCCCGCGCCCAAGTTGCCGAGCAAGTTCACCGCCGAGTACGCGCCGACGATCAGACCGACGAGCGTGACCGACGCGCCCAACGATTTCGCGTACGGCGCGATGATCGGCAAGAGCGAATGATTATCGAAAAACGAAACGAACACTACCGCGTAGACGACCCACAGCGCAAAACGCGATTGAGTGTGTGCAGTTTCAGTGATCATTTTTTCAAAACAGCCAAAGATGCCAAATTAGCCAAAGAGGCTAAGCTTTTTGGCACGGTTGGCACATTTGGCACATTTGGCATATTTCGGATTTCCTATTTTCCCAACGTGACTTTTGCTCTGACTGTCCCCGCGCGCTCGTGCCGCGCGATCAATTTGACCACGCCGCCTTTGGGCGCGCGCACGACCCATTCCACTTTGAGCCGCTCTTCGGTTTGATCGTTGAATCCCCACCCGACGGGCGCGGCGGGCTTGTACGCGCGTCCTTCCAGTTGTCCGAATTCATCGCGCGGCTTGCCGGTTTCCAACGTCGCGCCTTTGGGCAATTCGATTTCGCAAACGATGCCGCGCGCGAGCTTGTTTTTCTGCGCGAGTTTCGTCACGTACGTCGGCAGCCAGCCCGTGTTGTGAACGACCAAGCGCACGCGATACGCGTCCTTGCCGAGCGCCGTCGCGCTCGCCTCGACCAATTCGAGTTTCGGCGAGATGAGCAGGTGCCAGACCAGCCAATCGGCGAACGGCGCGATCTCTTTTTCCAGAAATTCTGGCGGCGGATTGCGGAAGGCGTACAACTGATTCCATCCACCCAGTTCGATTTTCCCAAGTTGCGGATGCTCGAACATGTACCAATCCGCATACCCATTGCGCCCCAGGGCTTGGTCGCTCCAACGCAACATTGTCAAATCGTCTTCGAATGGATGTTCGCGGTACCAATCAATGAATTTGTACTCCTTGATTCCGGCTTGCCGTTGCGGACTCCAAATCTCAACTGTCCATCCGAAAATTCCCAGGTGATCGTACAGCCAATCGTCAAAGACGCCGGTGATCACTTCTTTCGGATGGTATCGAAAATCGTGATAGACTGAAACATTTGGATACCCTGTAAGGTCGGTGCCCTTTTTGCCGATTTTTTGGAACGTCCACAAATCTTCGGCAGGCAACGATTCATCGCTCTGTCCACTGCGCGGGCGAAGAATCACGCCGCTGTATGTGTGGAACGCGACGCCGCCCGTGATGTTCGGATGGCTCGTGATGAAATGGACGACGGCGCGTGTTTCGGGTTCCGAAGTCGGGAAGGGACCCGCGCCATTCTGCTCGTGCTCTTGCCGCCAATCGTTTGGAAAATTGCGATTGAGATCGAGCCGCTCTTTTTTTGATTGCAGTTTGATTTCGATGCCATCGTAATTTTCCAGACGACCTTCGGGCAACAAGCGATAGTACTCGCCACCCGATTCCGTCGGATCGCGGCGCACCATCAAACGCGGCTCCGCAGGCGATTTTTTCCACGCGCCGTTCGGATCGGGGACGCGCATCATCAACATGCGACCATCGCCGTCAATGTCTTCTTGCGCGAGTCCGCCGATAGGTTCTTCGTCGTACGGATACGGTCGCGTGCTTGATCGCACGATCTTCGGTTTGTCGGCGAGCGCGAGTTCCGCGCCGTCGGGATTGAAACGTGGGCAGACATAGAACGCGCGCGTGTCGAGGACGCGCGTAATGTCGTCTTTTTTGCCATACTCGTTGACGAGTTTATTGATCAGATACAAGCACGCGGACGACGGCGACACTTCGCTCGCGTGAATGTTACCGTCCACCCACAGCGCGGGTTTCTCCTTTGCATCGCCGGTTGCCGAGTTCGTCACCGTCGCGACCCAAATGTCGCGCCCTTCAAAACTCTTGCCGACGCTTTCGACGCGCACGAGTTTTGGAAATTCTCTCGCAAACTCTTTCAAGATGCGCGTCAGTTCATTGTGACGATAGTACTTGTTGAAACGAATGTCAGGCATGGCGTCTCCTCGAATGATTTGGAATCCAAGCCCGATCAGGTTTTGAAACTCTGACCAGGCTGCTTTCAGAAACAGATTTCAACATTTCCAGTATAACACGAGTGACGGACGAATCAAAATGCTCTACCCGCGCGGGTGTGTTGCACTGCGGCGAAATCTGTGATAGAATAATCACAGATCATAGTCATGCCGTCTTTTCTCAGCCATCACCTCTGGCTCACGAAAGGAGAGCAAAATGAGAGACCGTTCGTTCACCCCGGTTCTAACGATCTTTGTATTGCTCACTGTGCTGGCGTTGATTCACACTGGTGCAGCGCTGCTTGCGCCAACCGCCGTTGCGGGCGCGCCGCAACAGGGTTGGGTTACCCCGACTCTGTTCGCCCTCAAGGGTGTATCTTCCATCTACCTGCCACTTGTTATGCGCGAGGCAGGACCGCACTCCCAAATGGTCTTTGTCCCCGCCGGCAACTTTCAGATGGGCTGTGATGCCGGCAACAACGACTGGCACGCATGCCGGAGTGGGGAGCAACCGCTGCACACTGTCTACCTGAGTGCCTACTATATTGACAAGTACGAGGTGTCAAACGCCAAGTACGCGCAGTGCGTCGCGGCGGGCGGATGCACGAGACCGGCTGACAACAGATCCAGCACGCGTCCATCCTACTATGGCAACCCAACCTATGCGGACTATCCAGTGATTTACGTGAATTGGAATAAGGCAACCGCGTATTGTCAGTGGGCAGGGAAGCGGCTGCCGACCGAAGCCGAGTGGGAGAAGGGGGCGCGCGGAAGCGGCGACACCCGTCCCTATCCG
>Ga0233421_10000671_pt1 | contig 13568 bp, 11 predicted proteins | sample Watercolumn_Mata_3_FD_182725 | JGI IMG/M metagenome (GOLD analysis project Ga0233421, IMG submission 182725) | Freshwater microbial communities from Lake Matano, South Sulawesi, Indonesia - Watercolumn_Matano_2014_107_MG | ecosystem: Environmental > Aquatic > Freshwater > Lake | place... | reverse complement strand
ACATGATGATCGCAGCCTCGTAACCGCCATCAATTCCTGCCATCATCATGTAGGGCTTGGGTTTGCCGCTCAACAAGACAGCCGCGGGATTCAAGTCCTCGAGCACGAGATTGCGATAGGTCCAGTGCGCATCGTTTACGAGAATCTCCGACGCCCCTTGGGCGAGTGCACCTTCAATCGCCGCGTTGACCTCTCCAATCAATAATTTGCGTCCGCGCACGAATTCTGGATGTGCGAGATCTGTCTGATCATAGTGCACTATTCCACTGGCACCTTCAAAATCGGATGAGATGTAAACTTTCATCGTACCATCCCTTGGAAGACATCCCCTTGGTTGCTCGAAGAAAACCTATGCGAGGTTATCCAGCCCCAGTTCTTTCAATTTGGCTTGGGTGGGCATCCCCGTGCGCTTGTCCCAGCCCGCCAATTCGTAATAATTATCCAAGGCGGCTTGGAATTCTGCACGCGTCACAGATACGCCATCCGACGCGCCCCCCTGAAGCGGCTCGTCAAATAATCGCTTGGGCAAAGTGTCTTGCTCGCGCCCCACTCCTTCGCGCGCGTTAAAAAGGCGCAGCAAGTTCAAACGTCGTTCGCCAACGCGTTGCAACTCTTCGAGTGTCACTTGCCAACCTGTGACCGCGCGTATCAGTTCGACCATTTCATCGGGTCCATAGAGTTGCCACGAAGGACCGTAGACAAACTGGCACAAGTCCGCCGTATCCATGAACGAATAGTTCCACTGGGTTGTCAAGGCGAACCTGGCTTTCTCGCGATTCAGAATGCGCTCCGGCTGCGGTTCGGTCAATCCGAGGCGCGCGAGCCGGTTGAGACTCAGTTTGGCGGATTCGGAGGTGTATCCCGGATCGTGCTCGTGCGATTGGTGATCTGCGCCGAATGGATTCACCGCATAGATCAGCGCGAGACTGCGTTTCACCTGCGGCATGTGCGCAGGGAGTTCTTGATTCTTCACCGTGACGACCAGGTTCTCCGCGCCGCGACCGAACTGCTTTGCCGCGCGCGCAGAGCCATTCGCCAGCACGTCGCCAATTCCTTCGCGCCGGGCGATTTTGCCGAGCAGCGCCAACATCGCGTCCGCATTCCCAAAGCGCAGTTCGATGCCGCCGGTATCCTGCGTCGTCAAGATTCCCTTTTCGAAACATTCCATCGCAAAAGCAATCGTTGCGCCGCACGAAATCGTGTCTACGCCGTACTGATCGCAGATTTGATTGGCAAGTGCCACTGCATCCAGATCGCCAATGCCGCAGTACGATCCAAACGTCGCGAGCGTTTCGTACTCGGGACCGCCGTAGAACGGCTCCACCTTCGTCCCTTTGCGCTCTGTTTCGACGACACGCTTGCAGCGAACGACGCAGGCATAGCACGTGTCGTTCTCCTTAAGAATCGTATCCGCCATTTTTTCGCCGGAGAGATCCTCCGCGTGCTCGAACGTCCCGCGCGTGTAATTGCGCGTGGGCAGCCCGCCTGCCGAATTCTGATAGTTCAAAACGCTTGCGGTGCCATAGTCCTGCAATCCCTTCATATCCGGCAGGTCCGGCAGCGTTTTGGCACCCTGGCGCGCGAGTTGGGTGACGCTTGCTGGATCGCACACCTTGACCTTGCCATGTCCGCGCACGGCGACTGCTTTCAAGTTCTTACTCCCCATCACCGCGCCCATGCCGGTGCGACCGTTTGCCCGATTTGACATGTTGATGACCGCGGCAAAGCGAACGCGTTTCTCGCCGGCGGGGCCGATTTGCGCGACCTGGATTTTGTCATCGCCCAGCTCTTGCCTGATCGCGCGCTCGGCGTCCCCCGTGATTTTCCCCCAGAGGTGCGCGGCGTCGCGCAATTCGGCTTGACCATCGCACACCCAGAGATAAACCGGGCGCGGACTCGCACCGGTGAAGACAATGCCGTCGAATCCAGCGAATTTCAACTCGGCGGGGAAAAAACCGCCGGACTGACTATCGCCTGCCAAACCGGAGAGTGGGCTCTTGGCGGTGACGGTCACACGGCTCTGCCCGCTGATCGCCGCGCCAGTTGTCGCTGAGAGCATGAAACAGAGAGTGTTTTCAGAGCCCAACGGATCAGCGTGCGCAGGCGTGTTCTTGAGAAGATAGTACACGCCCATCGCGCTGCCGCCCCAGTAGGTTCGATAGAATTCCTCGGAGGGTTGTTCGGCGTTGATCTGCCCAGTCGTCAGATTGACGCGCAGAATTTTTCCGGCAAAGCCATATAGCATCTCACATCTCCTTGATCGCCCATGGGAAATCGTATTCGTCCATTTTCGCGATGAAAGGATCGGGATCGAATGCCTCGGGACTCATCACTCCTTTGCCCTGCCATACGCCAGTCGCGAGCAGTTCCATTGCGATCACCGGTCCGACCGCAGTCTGCCACACGACGGCTTGCGCGCCGTACTTTTGCATAACGGTTTGGTTATCGGTGATCTGATAGATGTAGGTCCGGCGCGGCTTGCCATCCTTCTTCCCGCTGACAAAAGTACCGACGCAAGCGCGTCCTGTCATTTTATCTCCCAAGTGGGCTGGGTCGGGCAAGCAGGCGGCGACCACATCGCGCGGCGCAACCTCCACACCTTTCACTTTGATTTTTTCCTTGCTGCCCAAGCCCAATTTCTGAAGCGTTTTGAGAATGTCAATGAATTCGTTCCCCAGCCCGTACTTGAACGTGACGCGCTTGCACTTGATCCAACGCGGAATCAACAGAACTTCCTCGTGTTCTACGTTGACACACTCGACGGGACCGATCCCTTCAGGGAAATCAAAGACCGTCGGTTCGGAGAATGGCGCGGTGGTAAACCAACCTTTCCCGGCTTCCCAGATGATGGGCGGATTGAGACATTCTTCGATCGTCGTCCAGATGGAGAAAGTCGGAGCAAACGCATAGCCGTGAACCTGCAAGTCTCCGCCATCAAAGATGCCAATCTCGTCAATTTCGTCGAAGAGATGCTTGGCGGCGTAACGCGCAAAAATCTGCGAGACGCCGGGATCCACCCCCATCGCCGCAAGCGCGAGCAAGCCCTTTTTCTCCCATCGGGCGGCGCGCGCGAATTGGTAATCGCCCAATTTGACGCCGCATTGGTTATGGGGATCAGTTGGGTGAGGCGCCGAGAGGGACATTGCCATGTCCATATAGTTGCAGCCCGCGGCATACGCCGCATCGAAAATCGAAAATACGAACGAAGGATCGCACGCGTTCATTACCAGATCAACGTCGTGCTTACGCGCTAATGCGGCAACTTGCTTGCGATCACCGGCATCCACTTGCTCGGCCACGAATTTGCGCGAACCCAGCTTCTTCTTCACCTCACGGGCGCGCTTTTCGTTGTAATCTGCCAGAACCATCTTCTCCAGCCACGGACGATTCTTGGCGGCGATCGCGATGGACTCGCCCACGCCGCCGACGCCAACCAAAAGGACTTTCACGATTTGCCTCCGAGTGTTCGATTGATTTAACCGAGTGTATCTTCCAAGCGATTTAGGATTGTATCCATTTGCTCGTACGTGATGATGAGCGGCGGCTCGATGCGAATGGTGTGCGCGCTGATGAGCGTTGCCGCCACAAGCACCCCCCGCTTGAACAGTCCCGCCGCCACGCGGTATCCGATTTCAGTGCTATGAAAGTGCATACCGATCAGCAAGCCGCGCCCGGTGATACTGGCGAAGATCGCCGGGTATTGCGCGGCGAGGCTTTTCAACCGGGCAATCAGATAGTTGCCTTTTTGTTCGGCTTGTTCCCACAAACGCTCCCGCAGGGTCACTTCAATCGCCGCGATCGCCGCGCTGCACGCCAGCGCGCCGCCGCCGGTCGTCGTCGTGTGGATGAACGGATTGGGTTCCATCATCACTTGCCAGATTTCTGCGGTCGAACAGAACGCGCCGATGGGCATCACGCCGCCGCCGAGCGATTTGGCAACCGAGAGGATGTCGGGAACGACGTTCCAATGATCCACCCCCCACAGTTTGCCGGTCCGTCCCAGTCCAGTCTGCACCTCATCCGCGAGCAGCAGCGCGCCGTAATGCTTGGTCAATTCGCGCAGGCGGGGCCAGAAATCCTCTGGTGGGACAATCGCTCCGGCTTCACCCTGAATTGGTTCCATCAACACGCCTGCAATCCCGATGCCGATTTTTTTGCAGGTCTCCAGCTGCCGTTCCACCGCGTCGGCATCGCCGAACGGAACATGGTAAACCGGTCCGCCGTACAGCAGACCGACTGGCTCGCGATAATCCGATTTGCCGATCATGCTCAGTGAACCCATCGTCTTGCCGTGAAATGCCTTGACTGCCGCGATAAAGCCGGGTTTCTTCGTGTACAATTTCGCAAGTTTGAGCGCACCCTCGATGGTTTCGGTGCCACTGGCGACAAAGAAGGAATACTGAATATCTCCCGGGGTGATGAGCGCCATTAACCGGGCGAGCACGCCGCGCAATGGGTCAATCAGTTCCTGGGTCGGCATGGGCGTGCGGTTCAATTGGGCGCGCACCGTTTCGACCACGTGCGGATGAGACCAGCCCAGGTTCAGCAATCCATAACCCCCGAGGCAATCAATGAATTCGCGATCCAGGACATCGCGAAAGATCGCGCCGGTGCCGGTCCATTCGGTCGCCGCCCAATCCCCCGCTTCGGTGATGGACTTGCGGTACTCCAGCCACCCCCGGTTAAAGTGCCGGGCGAAGTTCTCCTTCGATTCTTCGATGATTTTTTTTGCCTCGCTCTCCGAGAGCGATGGTTTGTGAATGAGGTCAATCCATCGTTGGGAGTAGCGCTGGGCTTCAACATAATTTTGATTCACACGTCTCCTTATTTCGATCCGGTTCTCGCATTGTGGCGGGCCGTCCGTCTTTTCGATCGCGCGGCTGAATCGGGCTGACACAGCGAGGCAGGGATAGACCACTGGTATACATCTTTCAGGATGAGCGGCATCAAGAACGTCGTCGTTCGTCGAACACCGTGTATCTTGCCGACCACATTTGCCACCAGATCATACAGTTCCTGGTTGTCGCGGGCGACAATTTGCACACTCAGATCGCGATCCCCCGTCGAACACCCGAGGTAGGTCACCATTTCGAGTTCGGCAATTTTGCGGGCAACCTCAAGCACACGCCCTGGCTCGACCTCGACGAATACATCCGCCAGGACAGCGAGCCCGAGCGCCTTTGGATTCGCGATCGCACTGACGCGGAGAATACCTTCCCTGACCAAGCGCGCATAGCGGTAGCGGACAGCGCGCTCCGTCAGCTTGCCGATCTTGCGCGCGATTTCGGAGAAGGACATTCGTCCGTCCTGGATCAGCAGATCAACAATCGCTTGATCAATCGAATCAACTTTAAGGCTCATAACCTCCTCCGCCAATTGGAGAGCGATTTTCGCCCAGTATTATATAACTGATTTCCGATTCTGTCAATATTTTCCGAACAATCTTCCGATTCGGAAGCATTGATTGGTATGGGGGAGCGGAACCCGGTCACTCGCGCGTCAACTCACCTTGCGTGGGATATGATGAGCAAGCCCAGATCTACCCGCGAACCCTGGCACTTGCGTTCCCGCCAGGGCAAGTGTAACGCAAATGACGTGAATGGGGAATCAAGATTGGCGAAGATCCGCGTGATTCGCGGACGACTTGACCGATATTCTAGGAGACGTTCTACCCGCGTGCCAACTGCTCCAACAAGAGCACGTTGTAAATCAACGAACGCGGCAGGTGAAAGGGGTCTTTAACCGGCAGTGCAATCGTCGCGTTGAGTTTGTTTCCTTGGCGATCCAGGTTCTGAATCCATTCGCCATACTGGGGGACAGGGAAGTGACTGAACGCATAGTCATGCACGCGCGCAAACCAAGCGAGACACCATGGTTCCCGCGAAATCGAGTAGGCGAGCAAAAGCGCGTAGAGCGCTTCGGTGTGGGGCCACCAGATTTTCGTGTCCCATTTGTTTTCCCAGAACGAGCCCGCGGCATCGCGCGCTAGCAGAATTCCTCCGTACTCTTCGTCCCACCCCAGTTCGATGTGCCATTGGATCGTCTCAACCGCTTGCCGAATGCGCCGCGCGTCGTTCAATCGCCGAAAAATGTGAATCATGAACCACATGGATTCGAGCGCGTGTCCTGGATTCACCACGCGACCAGGCGGGCTGTCCATCAACGCGTTATCCAGCCGCGCGAATTCGTACAGCCGCTGATGTTCCGGACGGAGGTACACATCCATCACCTGATTCGCGTGCTCCAGCCCTGCGGTCAAGATGTTCGCGTCCTGTAGATAATCTCCCAACTCGGTGAACACGAGCGAAAAGATCATCGAGATGCCATGCGCCTTGCCGCCCGGCGGAATCGGCATCGGTGCGGTGTCGTACGATCCCGGGCGCGCCAATCGCTGCTGAACGTTGGCATACGTCTCGCGCGCCAACTGAATTACTTCCCGATCACCGGTTGCCTGTGCGAGTTCGGTCAGCCCGTACATCGCGAACCCATCCGCATAGATGCTTGTCGCACCTTGCAAATGCTTGCCCTCTTTGTTGACGAGGAAGACCCACTGCCCCTTGTCATCGCGTCCGTATTTTTTCACAAAGTCGTAAATGTGCCGTGCGGCGGCGAGCCATTCCTCCCGTTTTCCTATTTTGTTGTAGAGCGCGGAGAACGTCCAAATGGCGCGCAACTGCGACCACATGTACTTGTCCTCGCTCAGGACACGTCCACCATCTGAAAGGCACGTGCAAATGCCGCCGTTCTTCCAATCCAAGCCGTACTTGAGCCAGAATGGAATCGTGCGGTCGAGCAGCTCGCTTTTGTAGAGAGCCAGCAGTTTAGAAAAATCCAATTGCATAGATGTGTCGCCCTCCCTGGAAAATGTAGGGCAAATTTCAAATTTGCCCTTTCCTCTCATCTTGTTTGGTGCGCCCTTTGGATTTCCCTGACAAATCTTTCCGCGATGTAGCGCGGGCGCGTGATCGCGCTGCCCACACACACCGCCCACGCGCCAATTTCGAGCGCGCGCGCGGCTTGGCTGGGTGTCGCGATGCGCCCTTCCATGATGACTGGGACATTGAGTATTTTGACCAAGCGTTCCAACAAATCGAAATCGGGTGCAGCTTGGGGTGGACTGTTGGTAGTATAACCCGCCAGCGTCGGTAAAATCGCGTCCGCGCCAACGCGCGCTGCGTTCACACCTTCGTCAAATGTCGCGATGTCCGCCAACACCGGTTTGCCGGTCCGCGTCTGCACCTGCCCGATCAATGCTGCTGCGCTCAGATCATTCGGTCGCGGACGATTCGTCGCGTCGAGCGCGATGAGGTCCGCGCCGGCTTGGGCGATTTGAACGGCGAGTTCGACCGTCGGCGTGATCCGAACTGGGAAACCGGGCATGTCGAATTTGTGAATGCCGATGATCGGCACATTCACTGCCGCGCGAATCGCGGTGATGTCCGCAACGCCGTCCGCGCGAACGCCGACCGCGCCGCCCAGTACCGCTGCGTGCGCGAGCGCCGCCATAATCACCGGGGAGTTCATCGGATCGCCCGCGCGGTCTTTCGCATCCGGCTGACAGGACACGATGAGACCGCCGCGCAATTTTTCGAGTGCCGGATGGATTTTCATTGTCCCATCCCTTGCCACGCGAGTTCCGCCGCGCCGATCAAGTTTGCCTGCGTTCCGAGTTGCGCTGGCACAACCGGGGTGTCGCTCACCGATGGCTGAGCGCGCGCACACACGACGCGCCGAACCTCCGCGAAATATGTTTCGCCGATTTGCGCGACACCGCCGCCGACGATGACCATTTCAGGGTTCAGTAGGTTGACGAGCGATGCAATGCCCACGCCGAGAAAAGACGCGCCGCGTTGAATGACTTGCCGCGCGACTTTATTTCCTGCGGCGGCGAACTCGGCGATTTCCTTCACGCCGATTGGTTCGACGTTCGTTCCGGCGCGGCGCGCGAACTCGGCAATCAGCGGTTTCGCCGCAGCATATGCCTCGAGGCAGCCAGTCCCACCGCAAGTGCATGGTTGACGGTTTTCATAGTCAACGATGAGATGCCCAATCCGTCCGGCAAACCCTCGCGCGCCGCGATAGATCCGACCCTCCATCACAATACCACCGCCGACACCGGTTCCCACTGTGATTCCCACGATGGTTCGGTGCCCACGTCCCGCGCCGAAAATTGCCTCGCCGAGTGTCATTACATTCCCATCGTTGTCCGCAAAGGTTGCCAGTGCGAGCGCAGCTTGCACGCGCGCGCGCATCGGCAGGCCAAGCCAATGCGGAATCGTCGCCGTCGCGTAACTTATTGCGCCGGTTTCCGGGTCCACGTCGCCCGCCGTACCGATGCCGATGGCGGCTGGCGCGATCCGGCTCGCCCGGCGTACCGATTGCGCGAGCGCAATTGCGCGCTGCAAAACCGCATCGCCGCCTTCCAGCGCGCGCGTCGGCTCAGTTTGAATGGAGGCGACCTGTCCGTCCGGCAGCGCGATGCCGCACGCGATTTTCGTTCCGCCGACGTCAAGTACCAGTACGGGGTCACGCATGGTTCACATCGCCGCTAGTTCGAAAAAAACAACGGCTTGCAGCGCCGCGCGGAGATCGGCGCGTTTGGACTCGGGTAATGGAACGTTGGGCACGCGCGGTTGTCCGCAGTCAAAACCGAGAAATTGAAGGGCGGTCTTGAACGCACCGGTAAAACCAAAATCCAACAGCGTCGCGATCACGCGATTGATGCGTTTCTGCAGATCGAGTGCGTGCGCCCAATCACCCGATTCAAACGCGCGGTGTAATGTGACGTACGCGCCCGGCATCAAATTGACTGTCGAGCCGATGTTGCCGCACGCGCCAAACATCCGCCCGAACAGACATTGCTCATCCATCCCGGAGAAAATCGTCCAGCCCTGCTCACGCAGCGCGGCGATGCGGCTCATCTCGTACATATCGGGTCCGGTGTATTTCGTCCCGGCAAGATTGGGGAGAGGCAGCAGATCGCGCATCAACGCGACCGCATCGCGCGTGCCGCCAAAGATGTACGGAAAGAAAAGCATCTCCGGCACCGCCGCCGCGAGATTTTCAAAGTAGGCAACGACCCCGCGTGCGTCGTACAACACCGGCGGCAGGATACTGCTGATCCCCACCGCTCCGTGCGCGCGTGCGTGTTGCGCCAAGCGGATGGCATCCCCCAGCGCCGCCGCGCCGACGTGGACGAGCACTGGCACGCGACCGTTCGCGCGCGCGCACACGGTTTCTACAACCGATTGCCGTTCTTCCGCCGACATGAACGCGCCCTCGCCGGTACTGCCGCACAGATACAATCCGTTCACTTGTTTCGCGATGAAATGGTCCGCCAGATCCCGTACGACCGCCACATTCACTTGGTTGTCCGGCGTAAACGGCGTGACGAGCGCGGGCATTGTTCCGTGTAAAGTCTGCATGAATGCCCTTGTCCCTATGAATGCGCTGCAACCGCGTCGCGAAATTCCTTGAGTTTTTTCCCAGCCACTTCACGGAAGAATGGAACGTCGCCGCCGCCGGCGATAATTCGATAACCCTGGGAAATCGCGAGCGACAGCGTCGGGACATTCAGCGCGACGCATCCTGCAAACTTGCCCGTATTCTTCGCGGCGCGACTGGTTTGTTCCATTGCACGGATGAGCGCATCTGAATCCGTCACGGACAGGGTGCCTGGCAGCCCTAAACGTATTTTCAGATCATCCGCGCCCAAGAACAGAGCATCCACGCCGGGCGTCGCGGCAATCGCTTCGGCATGCGCAACCGCTTCGGGTGTCTCAATCTGCGCGAGCACAAGCATCTCGGTATTGGCGGTACGAAAATAGTCCACCCCTTCGAGATCGCGGATGCGGCGCCCGCCGTACGAGCGCTTGCCCAGCGGCGGAAAGCGCGCCGCTTGGACGACTTGCCGCGCTTGTTCCGCCGTGTCTACCATCGGAACCATAATGCCGGAAGGGCGCAGGTCAATCATGGGTCCGATGATGCCGTACTCGTGCCCCGGCACGCGCACGACGGGAGCGAGTCCCATCGCATCGGACACGCGGACACATTCGAGGATCGTGCGATAATCGAGTTGACCGTGCTGTCCGTCAATCCAGGTCCAATCCCATCCCGCGCCAAAAATCTCGAGCATTCCCGGTGCGGGATACGTGATGGATACACCCAAAACAACCTGACCACTTTTCAGTTTTTGCCAGCCCATCCACTAGTCCTTTCCATCAGAATTTTGGCGTCCGACCTCATCATAGAGCGCGAGTAAATTCGGTAAAGGAACATCGTGCTGCACGACATTGGACGGCGCAAGGATCAGTCCGCCGTCCTGTGCGAGATCGCGCTTGCGTGCGGCAACCTCCGCGCGCACGTCGGCGACGGAGCCGAACGGCAGCGTCTGTTGCGAAGAAAGCGTCGAGTGGAATGTGATGCGCGCGCCATACGCGCGTTTGAGCGCGAGCAAGTCCATACATTCCGGCTGCATCGGATCCACAATGTCGAACCCAATCTCGATCAGATCGGGAATGACCAATTGCATTGCGCCGTCGCTGTGAAAGTAGTAATACACCCCTGGTCGCCGCGTTGCGGCGATGACCTGCGCCAGCCGGGGCTTGATTTCGGCGCGCCACCACCTGGGTGAGATCATCATTTGCTTTTCCGTCGCAATGTCCCCCGCCATTTGGATAATGTCCGCGCCTTCCCCGACCATGCGCTTCACCTCGGCGATCTTGTGCTCGGTGACCCGCTCCAGCAATCGCGTGACAAACCCAGGATTGTCGTGCAGATCTATCAAGAACTGCTCATAGCCGCGCAGCTCCCACGCGTCGCGGAAGATATTGCCGGTTTCGATTTGGATCATAAACCGATCTTTGTACCGCTGAACTTGATGGCGCAGGTGAGCGTACCGTTCGGGTAGACCCGGGTCGGGAAATTGATAAACGTCCGGCGTCTCCGCGTGTTCCAGCGGCGGCGATACGTAATGGAAATATTTCTTCTCGCTGTCAATGACTCGACGCAAGCCGCGATCATCTTCAAACACGCCGTTCGGCAGAATGCGAACGAGGTTGCGCGTCCCCGCGCCCACACCGACGGAAACCGGCGCAGGTGCCGCCGTCGCGGCAAACGCGTCCGACGGCTCGAGCACCGCGCGCCGAAAATCGAATCCCAGCGCGTCCAAGATTCGGTCATCGTCGGTTGTGCCGAAATGGGCGCGCAAACTTGTCCACACCTCGGCGCGAAAGAATCCATCCGCCGGGGGGCGGTCTGGCTTTTCGTGAGCAATTGTTTTGCGAACTCGGTCACGCGAATGCATCATTCAATTCTCCATAGCGCGCTCATTCATGTGCCTGCCCCCTGCCGCAAAGCCCTGAACACATCGTCCATTCGATTGAGCGCCCAGTCAATATCGGCGTGGCTATGCGCGGCAGAGGTGCCCGAATGTCCAATCGCGTGCCCGATGCTTTGGAAATAAATCCCGCGCTCAAAGCAACCCCGCACGAACCGATGCCACATCTGCACATCGCGCTGCGCCGCGTCTTTGTAGCAACGCACTTCATTTTCGATACCAAAGTACATTCCAAAGCGACAGCCCAATCCTTGGACGCGCCCGATGATATGATGCACGCGGAAAAGCTCATTCATCCCGCGATGCAACCGATCGGCAAGGCTCAACAGCGAATCATAAAAACCGGGGCGCGTCAGTTCGTCGACACACGCCAGCGCCGCCAAGATACCAAACAGGTGATCGGCATACGTGCCGCTGTGCGCGACGGGCCCGAGCGGCGCGAGCAGCGTCATCAAATCGCGGCGACCGGCGACGAGCGCGATCGGCACGCCGTTTGCAATCGCTTTGGCGATTGCGCAGAGGTCGGGCGTGACGCCGTAATACCCTTGCGCGCAGTCCACGCCGGTTCGAAATGCCGACAACACTTCGTCGAAGAGCAAAAGCGCGCCGTGCTGCTGTGTCAGCGTCCGCATCGCCGCGAGATACCCCCGGTCGGCGGGAATACACCCTGAGTCATAGTTGATCGGTTCGCAAATCACACCGGCGATTTCGTCGCCATGCCGCGCAAACGCCTGCTCAAGCGCAGCCAGATCGTTCCACGGCAGCACGACAACCAAATCGTTGGCAGAGCGCGGCATCCCCGCCGAATCAGGGCGCGGCGGGATGGGCGCGGGACCTGACCAGGGCGCGCCCGAGGTGTTGAACATCACGTCGTTGTGGAACCCGTGAAAGTGTCCTTCGAACTTGACGATCTTGTCGCGCCCGGTTGCCGCGCGCGCGATCCGTATCGTCAGCGCGGTCGCCTCCATTCCCGACGTCGCAAAGCGCACCATCTGCGCGCACGGAATGATCTCGCAGACGCGCTGCGCCAAGCGCGCGACATATTCCGTTTCGCACGCCGCCAGCACGCCCAGGTCCAGCGCTTGCTCGACGGCGCGTCGCGTCGCAGGATGGTTGTACCCCAGGATCGTCGCCCCGTGCGACATGTTGAAGTCGAGATACTCGCGTCCATCCAAGCCGCGCAAGCGCGCACCGTCCCCGCGCGTGAAATACATCGGACGACCGAGACTGCTGTTGAAGCGTCCGCCCGCGCCGACGCCGGCGGGCAGGTATACTTGTGCCGCGTCAAACAGTTTGTCCGCAGACGCGAACTGTGATTCGATCATCGAAATGCTCCATTTCATCAAAGGGATACAACGGACGCGCAATCCGTGCGAAAGGCAGGCGCGTGAAGTTGGGGCTGCTCAAGCCCGGTGCATCCACCCACAGAATCTTGCGCGCGAGGTCACGGTACGACGCTTTGAACATTATGTTCGATTTGGTCACGACGATGAGCGCGCGTTCGGGCAGCAAACCGACGACGCGGTAGAAATCCGGGTGATGCGTCCAGGTGGGCAAACTCGTGATCACGACGAAGACTTGACTGCTTTGCACGACGGCAGTGCGCCCCATATTCATTTCCAGTCCGCCATACGATGCGCCGACCAATTTGAAACGACCGTCGAAGATCGTCCGCACTTGACCTTGCAACAAGACCGGCGTGTTGAAGCGCGTGTCGCGTTTGCCGCCGGCCACCAGCGCGACACGCGCACCGATGCCAGCCGCAATCGCTTGGTCGGCGGCTTGCGGATCAACAATCGTCGCGAGGGCTACGCCCGGCAGATCACGCGCGGCGAGCAGCGCGCGCAGAATTCCGGTCGCGTCGCCTGTTGCGCCTGACCCGATGCTGTCCGCCGAATCGGAGAAAACAATCGGACCGATCCCGTCTGCCGCCGCGAGCGCAATGGCTTGCTCCGGCGAGTGCAGTTCGACGCGAAACGCGCGCCGCGCTTGCCAGAACGCGCCCGCGAGATCGCTCGCCGCGTCACGCGCAACTGCCGCGTTGCCATCGCTCACCACAAGGGTCGCGCAAGCCAAGTCGGGTATGTCCAACCAAGGTTGCACGCAGAAGACCGACGCCGAAAGGATATTCGGGCGACGCTCCAGCGCTTTCGCGCGTCGAACGATCTCACCCAACGGATCATCGCGGGTGTCCATCGTCTCCGGCGGTACGATGAGCGGGACGTGCGCG
>Ga0233421_10000669_pt1 | contig 13581 bp, 12 predicted proteins | sample Watercolumn_Mata_3_FD_182725 | JGI IMG/M metagenome (GOLD analysis project Ga0233421, IMG submission 182725) | Freshwater microbial communities from Lake Matano, South Sulawesi, Indonesia - Watercolumn_Matano_2014_107_MG | ecosystem: Environmental > Aquatic > Freshwater > Lake | place... | reverse complement strand
GAATCAATTTTGGTGACTAGGTCCATAGAATTTTCAACAAGTAAGCGATAGCGTTCCTCACTTTCGCGCAATGCTTCCTCAGCATGCTTACGTTCAGTTATATCGAACACAAATCCTTCATAGTAAAGTGTCTCTCCGGATTTATCGCGTACTTCGTGGACTGTCATCAAAACCCATATAACGGATCCATCCTTTTTCCTCCACCTAGTCTCATAATTCAATGCAACGTTCTCTTCACAGGCATCGTGAAGCTTTATGAATCGTTTACGATCTTCCTCGTCAAAGTAAACCGATTTGCTCATATCACTACTTATCAAATCGTCGACACTAGTGTAACCCAGTAATTCAACGATGCTGCTGTTAGCACTGAGCATTTTTCCTGAACGAGTAGATTGGTAGATACCTATAGGTGCCCAGGTGACAATATCACGATATTTCTTTTCGCTTACTTGAAGAGCTCTCTCTGCCCACTTTCGCTCGGTGATATCAGAAGCTATACCTACAAGTGCAATCGGTTGCCCTTTTTCATCGGATATTACCGACGTAGAGAGATATATAGGAAATAAAGAACCATCTTTTTTCCGATTGAGTAATTCTCCTTGCCATCCACCTTTAAGTGTTTCATTAAGAATAAAATCCTCATGGCCGGAAACTTCAGACCTAATTATGCTAATATTTTTGCCAATGATTTCTTCCTCTGTATATCCATACGTTTTTAGAAATGTTTCATTAACAAAAAGAAGTTTATTCTCCAAATCAGTGATACTTATACATTCCCCGATACTTTTAACTGCATGGCTTAAGAGAGACAGAGCTTCCATTGCTTGTTTTTGACCGGTGATGTCTTCAAACGTTCCATCATAATAAATAATAGAGCCTTTCTCATCTCGTATGGCTCGGGCACTTTCGCGAATATGGATTGTGGAACCGTCTTTTTTTATCCAAGCACTTTCATGACCAATAATTATTCCTTCTTTTGCGATCCTCTGCTGAAATTCAATGCGTTCGGCAGAAGTTTTAAATCCAGACTTGTCTAAATTCCGACGTGTTAATTCATTGAATGAGTCATAACCAAGCATTCTTATTGCAGCTGGATTTGCCATTAAGATGCGACCTTCGGGTGTTGTGCGATATATCCCAATTGTTGCATTCTCGTAAAGACTTCGAAAACGTTCCTCACTTTCACGCAGCGCTTCTGCTGTACGAAGGCGTTCCTCGCGTAATTGTCTTTCTTCAAGAGCATGAACGACCGCCAATCCAAGACGTTTGATATGTTCTTTGATAACATAATCAGTGGCACCTTTTTTCATGCATTCCACAGCTGTGTCTTCGTTTATTGCGCTTGTCAATATGATGACGGGAGTAAGTGGTGCATTTTCTTGGGCAATTTTTAGAGCTGTTAAACCATCAAAGCTGGGAAGTTTATAGTCGGTAATTATGAGATCTGGCTGAAATTCTTTTAAGGCTATCACATATTCATCTGCCGATTCCACTGATCTATAAACACATGATTGAATTGTCTTGTTAATTTCGCGCTGGGCTAACTCAACATCTGGAGGATAATCTTCTACTATTAATATATTAATACTATCATTCATAGAATGAAAATTAGCGGAACTTTCGAATAGACGATTTGTCTACGATTTTAATAGAAATCTGACTGCTTAGATACATAATTTGCCTATAGATATCTTATTCTTTTTGAAAAAAAACTTCTGATTGATTTTGGTTTATTGTATATTTTGGTATAATTTAAGTAAAAAGGCAACTTGTATTATATGTTCCACGAATTCTAATGAGAAATGGTGAATTCAGCGAATCATCAGGATAAATAGGAAAAACACTTATGGCTACTCAAATAAATGTTTTGATTGTCGAAGATAGTCCAACACAAACAAAGCTTCTTCGTTCAATTCTTGAAGAAAAAGGATACATCGTAGATTCTGCTCCTAACGGTTTAAAAGCATTAGAATGCATCCGCCGAAAAAAGCCGAAATTAGTCATTACTGATATAATAATGCCTGAGATGGATGGTTTTGCATTATGTAAAGCTATAAAAACAAATCCCGATTTAAATCATATTCCGGTAATGCTATTAACATCACTTTCAGATCCTCGAGACGTTATTAAAGCACTTCAGGCGGGGGCCGAAAGTTTTCTAACGAAACCATACGAAAGTGATATTCTCATTTCACGAATTGAACATATCTTTACAAATCAGGAACTGAGGAAAAATTGGGACTCGGATTCAGATATTGAAATTATGTTTGGCGATGAAAAGTTTGCAGTCCATTCTGATCGTATGCAAGTTGTCGATCTGCTAATTTCGACATATGAAAATGCAGTCCAAAAAAACAGTGAACTTCATAAAGCGCACAACGATCTGATTGGTGTATACCGACAACTTGAGCAGAAGAATATCGACCTTGAAAAGCTTAATCAGAATTTAACACATGCGTTGGCCGAAGTTAAAACTCTTAGTGGACTACTTCCAATTTGCGCTCATTGTAAAAAGATACGCGAGGATGATGGTTATTGGAATCAAATCGAATCTTACATGGCAAAGAGAGTCGATGTCGAATTTACGCATGGGATTTGTCCGGAATGTGCAAAAAAATTCTTTCCTGAAGTTGCTGCAAAGTTGAAGCGGAAATTAACATAATTTTCCGTTCAATCATAAATATTATATTTGTTCGTGCATACCATGCTAAGCGAGGCAAGGGATTTTCTCGTAGCTCTTTTGAAACCTCACAATCCTGGCGAGTGAATTAATAATTTGATTTGTATTAATCAATCCCTGAGGATAATAATATGAATCGGCATTATTCTTGTCTAATACATTACCAGACTGGGTGCTTGTAACTCATTTAATTGTAGGTTAGATTCAACATAGGATTTGTTTTATAGGTTTGACGCGGAGATGAAAAGACGATCACTTATAATTGTTGTTATTTTTATTGGATTACTTTCCATAGGTATAGGATGGATGGTAATACAGGGCGGTTATTTATCCAGTACACAGTCTCGAAGACCGGTTCAAGTTTACTTTGCCGATAATATTTCGCCTATTCATCAATATGCAATCGACTTGTTTAACACACTCCATAAAGGAGACATAGAGGTTGTTCCGGTTAACCTACCATTTGAAAAGTTTAGTACAAACGAACGCAAAGAATTACTAGCGAGATCTCTAAGAAGTAAAAGTGAGAAGCTTGATGTCTTTGCTGTCGATCTAATCTGGGTGCCGCGATTTATACGGTGGGGTGAACCACTAGATTCGTATTTCTCAGATACAGAAAAAAAGCGTATTCTCTCGTATGCCATCGAGTCTTGTATGGATGGTCAGACGTTAGTTGCTATGCCGTTGTATATTGATGTAGGATTGATGTATTATCGTCGTGACATAATTAGGCGTCTACCAGATGCAGCATCTATAGAACGTCGATTGCAAGAGTCGATTTCCTGGGACGAGATGATGACTCTGCGAAAACGTTTGAAGTATGAGAATAAACCATTTTATATTTTTCAAGCGAAAGATTTCGAAGGATTAGTCTGCAACTTCCTGGAACTGGCAGCAAATCATCAACCAAATTTTATTCAGCGCCGGTCAATCGAATTACAAGCACCTGCTGCAGAAGAGGCATTAACACTCCTAGTGAATTTTGTGAAGACTGGCATAACGCCATCTGTCGTAACAGAATTTGATGAGAATCTAAGTTATACTTACATGCTTGATAACGACGCAGTGTTTGTTCGTGGATGGCCCAACTTCCTAGAAAATTATCGTAGTTTCCATCCGGATACTGCAAAGCTTGCAAACATCGGACGTGCGGCGCTCCCACACTTCAAAGGTCAACGCTCAACATCTGTGTTTGGAGGCTGGAACCTAATGGTTTCTAAAACTTCGCAAAAAAAAGCAGCAGCGATGGAATTCATCCGATTCCTCCAAAGCGATAAAATCCAACGCTTGTTATTTGAACGAGGCGGATATATTCCCATTATTAAATCAGTATATGAAGATTCGGTATTTCTGAAATCACATCCGGAGTTAATGCTATACTATGGCCTTGTACAACGTGGAGTACATCGTCCTACACTGGTGGAATATACAAAGACATCGGATATTATTTCGCATTATGCTCATGCTGCGATAAAACAAGAAATAACGGTCCACGAAGCGCTTCGTCGGGCTGACGAGATGATCAAATCGAATGCAGTGCTGATCAAATGAACTGGCCAATTAATACACGAAAAAATCAACTACTTAAAGGGTACCTAAAATATCGTTTTGAAATACGTCACGTTTTCGTACTGGTTTTGGTGTTGATTGTATTTCAATTCATCGTGTTGTTCATGAATCAGAATTCGTTGCAAAAAGTTTTCGTCAAATCTCAGCAATGGTATCAGCAAGATGCCGCTGAGCGAATTGCGAATTTGACTTCAATGTCGATAGAATTGTTACTGGAATCTAAAAGCCTTAAAAAGACGTTCTCCGAAAGTGATGCACGAAAAATCATTCAGGATTTCAACATCATATTCAGCCAGCAACTTCTTGATAAAAACGTTCAAAGTATTTGCATATTGATTCCCCACGATTCTACTATTGTTGCTATTGATAATGGCCAACAACTCTATGATTTCCTATTTATGAATTCTCCCACACAGACTGCTTCGGGAGAAGCACAATCTGAAGCAATTCGATTGTTTTCTCAAATGAAAGATTCGTTGAAAAAGAATGAGCAGACGTTGACATTAGTAGAGGAACAAAGAATTTTTCATGTTCTGGTGCCATTTGCCCCAAGAGGAGAGTTTGTGGGCGCTGTGTATATGAAAACTACTCCGGATCTTTCATTTCTAACTCAAGAAATGTCATCGAATTATGAACAGACAGCGCTGGTATATTCCGGCTTGATCATCCTAGGATTGCTGGCAATGTTTATTGTTTCGACATATACGCTGGGTGAACGAAACGAAGCACTGAGACAACTCTTCGAGGAACAGAAAAACCATCTCGCCGAACAAATTCATCATCAAAAAGAGATGTTGTTTACAAAGCGGATATATCACACACACCATAAAGCAGAAAAAATCGGTGGATTCATCAAGGAAGATTTGAGGAAAATGACACCTGAGACGATGAACGAGGTGAGAGAGCGAATCAATAAGTATTCAAGCTTTGTCGCTCGGGTTATCTACGATATGAAATGGTACGATCCACCTATTCATACGATACGCGGTCCAATGTTTCAAACAGATGTAAACTCAGTTATTCAATTTATTGTCAAGAATATTTTTCAACGTGTGTCGGACCGTCGAGATACGCCGTTGTTTAATCTCAAACTTGATCCGATGATGCCGTTGTTTGCTATAAATGAGTTTGTGATCTGGGAAGTCCTTGAACCGATTATACAAAATAGTGTTGATCATGCCGGTATTGATACGATCGAAATTACTATTACAACAAAGTTTTATCCCGAAACCCGCAGTTCAATAATACGAATTTCTGACAATGGTAAAGGAATAAAATCCGATCTCCTCGAAGTTGATCCTATCGGGATAAAGAAAATATTCCTTGAGCATGTTACATCGGGTGAGCAATCGAGTAAAAATCATTCGGGTTATGGATGTTATATTGCGTACGAAATAGCAACACAGCGGTTTGGTTGGAGTGTCGATGCTGAAAACCTTCCGGCAGGAGGGTGCCAATTCACTTTTACCCAGCAACATTAAATTGAAGACCTATTGCGAGAAATCCGATGCTTTTAGATAGTACGATTCGAATATTATTAATTGAAGATGAGGAATTTGATGTTCGTCGTGTTCGCAGCACTATACAACCATTTGAAGATCAAATTCGTATAGTGGAAATTGCTTCGAATGGTGATACTGCTCTTGAACTTCTTAACGCACGAAAAGATCAATTTGATGTCGTTATAATGGATTTACAAATTGCGGGTGGAGTCATGGGGGAATCGCTAATCCGTGCGATCAAAAGAATTTCATCCTCCCTACAAATTATTGTTATTACAAAAATGACAGTGAATATTACGGATTTCGATTTTGCCAATAAGTTGCTAAGAGCCGGCGCGTTTTGGTATTGTACAAAATATCCAACAGATATCGAAAACTATATATACCAACCAACAGATTTCATCCTCAGTATTGTTAATGCTTATCAGAGGAAAATTCTTGAGGGGGCGCAATCGCGATCGGAGCGCAAGCTTCTACGTAATGTCGAAGATAAGCTATCCAATGTGAGAATTTTAGGAATCTCTGAACACATCCAAAAAGTACGAGCACAGATTAAGCAGCTTTCTGCTACAGATGCAACCGTTGTCATCACAGGGCAATCGGGAACAGGAAAAGAACTTGTAGCAGCAAATATCCATTACACTAGCAAGCGAAAGTTAGAAAACTTTGTCGCGGTTAACTGTGGCGGGATACCAGATGAGCTTGTTGAGAGCGAACTATTTGGATACGAAAAGGGAGCGTTCACTGGTGCGACTTCACAAAAACCAGGGCTCTTTGAAGTAGCGGATCATGGGACATTGTTCCTTGACGAAATTTCAGAACTTCCAGCTCCTGCTCAAGTAAAGTTATTAAGGGTGCTTCAGGGTGGTGAGATTGAAAAAATTGGAAGGACAGAGAAGATCAAAGTTGATGTTCGGATTATTGCAGCATCTAATAAGATACTTCAAAACGAAGTGCTCGCCGGTAGATTTCGGGAAGATCTTTTTTACCGGTTAAATGTAGTTCCATTATCGATTTCACCCTTAAAGGATCGACCTGAAGATATCCTCGTTCTCTGGGAACATTTCATGCGTGAGATGAGTGTTGATATGGGGAAACAACCTCCTGAAACCGAGGAGCGTGCGTTTGAATTTATTAAAAAGTATTCCTGGCCAGGAAATGTCCGGGAACTGAAAAATGTCGTCCAGCGTCTGCTGCTACGTAATGAAAATATGATTTCTCTTGAAGTTGTGAAAGAAGTGTTACCATTACATCCACTTTCATCTGACCTTCAATCAACTGAAGCCGTTATCCATTTTCACCCAGAAGGGGATCAATCTCTCCGGGAAATGGAAAAGTATTTCCGCAAAAAGTATTTTGAGTACATCCGAGCGCATACTTCATCAGATGCAGAAGCAGCGCGAAAATTAGGATTAGCTCCTCCGAATTTTCATCGGATGTGTAAAGAACTTGGATTGAAAGATTAGTTTTTTCCTAAAGTGATTTTCAAACCACTGTTTCAATATAATTACCCAATACATCTAATAAACTTAATGATTTTAAGTTATAAGAGTGTTAAGTAACCGAAACATCAATAACATCATTATCGAAGAAAAAGGATTCGCATTACCATCGGTTCTTTTCCTGGTTACAATTCTTTCTCTTGTTATACTCTCTATTGTAACAATCAAATATCTTCATCGGCAAAGTGCCTTGCTTGCTGTAGCACAGGTCAAGGCAGACTATGCAGCTCTCAATGGCATAAATCAAGCGATTGTAGAAATTAATATAACTGAATCACCGCCACTTGGAAATGAGCTGACACGGCAATACGATTATGGATCTCAAGGATCAGCATCAATTCGAATAGGACGATGGGGTCTTTTTTATTATATAGTCTCCCAAGGTCAACTAAGAAGAACAGTGTCGGAACGAGTAGCACTTCTTGCAAGTCAACCTACGAGGCAATTTGAAAACGCTTTAGTGTTCGCTAATAATCAACATCAGCTTATTCTTATTACAGTTATTTGCCTTATGCGGATAAATCTTGCCAATTGGCTAGATCTGGAGTAAATTTTGTTTCAAATTTTTTTGGTATTGGAAGCGTCTTAACGTCAACTTGGCAATTTGCAAACCATACAACTTTAGACAATGGACTAAAGGTTGTAGAATCTGGAATATTGTTAGGTCTAAAATCTACGACTTGGCAAGTAAAAGTTGTATGGGGTATACTTGATATAACTGGAGTATCTAATGAAATTAACGAGCAATTAGCGATTGGAATTCGCCCGTTTTTTAAAGCGGAAAATTATCAAAAAATGCATTGGAGAAGGTGATAAATGATAAAACTAGTAAAATTTATTTTATATCTCTTATATAATTACTACAAAGATGGGGCTTCGACGAGAACTATGCCTTACCTATATGCAGTAATGGTTATAATATCTATTGTATTTATGAATATTCTAACTTTTATGAGTTTCTTTGGACAGGATCTAATACAAGTATTTGCTTTGAGCGTTGTACCGGATTCAAAATGGATTCAATATATTTATGCATTCCTATTTGTTCTATTACCGGGATATTTTTTAATTTCCATATTTATTAAGAAAAATGATGTAATTCACCAAGAATATGATTACAAAACAGTGAGTAAAGGCAACGTAGGACTAATTATCTATATTGTAATAACTTTTGTATTATTTTTTTTAAGTGCGACACTAAATAGGTGAAATATGAAATATTTACTTTTTCTAATTATTATAATCAGTTTTTATTTCAATTTATTTGCCCAAGACACAACTCGATATAGTATTCCTCCTACAGGAATGGAGGTAGCACAAAAGGCATCGAGTGTCTCTATGCAACCAACAGCACAGGCATTAGCAGATCTCTTTGTCTCTACCTGCAAGGGTGAATGGGACCTACTATTACATACACAAGGATCATCTTGGATCGGCGAAGCTTGTGGTGAACTCATCGGGGACACCGATCGCAAGATATGAATATGATCCGTATGGATGGATAGCAAACTCTTTCGGTAATGCAGAGATCAAGCATTTATTCACAGGACAGGAGCAAGAGAAAGATTTTAGCTCATCAAGCTTATGGAACTTCCGGGCGAGGGAGTTTGATAGTGAGGTAGGATTGTTCTATGCGGTTGATCCGTCACGCCAAACTCACTCTCCGTTTGGATATTGCGGAGGGAATCCAATAATCTATATAGATCCAACAGGTCGGGCTTATTATTATTCATCCGAAGGTAATTATTTTGGTACTGACGGAGTGGATGATGATTTGGTGTATATTACAAATCAGGAGAATGTTAAGAACAATACTGATAATTATAAGAATACTAATTGGAAAAATGTTGTAGGAAATAGAGGTACAAGTAAATTAGGTATTGGATACAAGGAACTATTAAAACTTGCCGCAACATCGTATGGAGAAGCTAAATGGACAAATGTTTATAAAGAAATGGCTGGAATATCATCTGTTATTGTTAGAAAGGCGAAAGACAACGATGTAAGTATAAGCAAATTACTAAGTACAAGAGATTTTGCTAAGGCTGTGGAAAAAGAAAGGTATATGCAATTTGATAGGAAATCAAATGATGAAAGAGAATCTGATGTTGGAATGAAAACTGCTATCAAAGGAGCCATCAATGCTGCAACAGGAGGTCCTGATTATTCGAATGGTGCTTATTTTTGGGATGGAGCAGATCTCGGAACGGAGGGGGTGAACCATTACAAAATGAAAGATGGATTTTTATTTACTAATCCAAATCATGATATATATAATGTAGGAAGCAATGCAGTTGAACAAAAAGAATATTGGGAAGATGTGGAGGGGAATCGAATAAAACAACGAGGTAAAACCTTTTACTATACTTATGAATCTACTGCTGCACATGGTGGCACAGTGTTCTCTAAATATACTCGGTTGCGATTAATTGCAACTGGTGGAAAGGCATGGAAATAAAATGAAGTTAAAATATTTTCTAATGTCATTATTTTTATTATTCTTATCTCATATAAATTTTAATTCACTGCAAGCTCAAGAACTTGATACGTTATTTAATCAATTAAACAGAACTCAAATTGATTTTATGATAATCAAAGATCCCTTCATTAAATTTTCAATTGAAGGAAGATCTGATGATACTTTATATTTTAGACTAAAAAAGTTGTCTATAAAATATTTAGTCTTTGATATATGTAAAAATACACGAAATGAGATTCAAGTTTTTGACACAAAACATATTATTGCGATATATCATGACACAACAAGAGATTACTTGGATCTGAATATGGGTCGGTCTTCAGATGTTTATACCTTTGTTTTTAATAATAGAAATTATTATTGCATTATTGCAGGTGGAACTGGTTTATTTAATTCTGGTTCTTTTCAGCGAACAAGGTTTTTTATATTAATTGATGTTACAGATAAAAAAAATGTTTTGTTTTATGAAATATGGACTCGAAACAGGAGTATTTTCTCAATTGGAGATTTTAATAATGATGGCGTATTGGATTTTCTTCAATTGACTGGTGATCTAGAAGATGGTCCAACGAAAATTATTCCTCATACCATAGTAAATGATAAGTTAGTTCCAATGTTAAAAGACGAAAAAGAATATTACATCATTATCAAGGAAAGAGAAAACGGGAAAATAGAGATAATAGAAAAGAGATGGTTTTGAAATTGTAGAATTGATAGTTATCATGCGATGAATGGTATATGAAAAAAATATAAAAGGAGAAAACAAAATTATTATCCAAATATCATACAGAAGGAATAATGGGTAGAATATTATTTTACATATATATGTGTCTTATTTCGATGCAACTATATGCACAGGACAATATACCAACACCACCAGTTAATACACAAGCGAGTTCCGAACAAACAATTAATACCAATGCAACACTAGACCTTAAATATGCGAATCTTCCTGCATCACCCAGCGCGCAAGAGTTGGCAGATCTATTTTTTAGTGCAGGTGGAGATATCGATGAAGCAATGAAAGCTATCGTTAGCAAAGGAGAAAACGCGGTAGAAGGGCTCACACAGTTATTGTTCTTCAAGCCCATAAGGAGCTCCAAAGCAGTAAGAGAACTTGGATTGAAAGATTAATTCACCGGCGAGCGTCGGGAGTTCCGCCACAAAGACGGCGGGCAAGATAACTCCCTCCCAGCTTTTTTACATCCACAATTCCAAAGAGACCTTCTCAAGGTATCAATGCAAAACCAAGAGACCTTGAGAAATTGACTACATACTTCATCGGACGCAGAAGCAAACAGGAAATTAGGATTAACTCCACTGAATTTTCATCGAATGTGCAAAGAACTTGGATTAAGGATTAGTTCGACCCTCCTCTATTATATACACACTACGGTCTTTTCGTTCACAATATTATAATTCACAAATTGCAATTATTATGTACGATAATAGCCATTATCACCTTAATAATCGGTGAAAACCGATTATTGAAAATTCGAAAAAATCACACATTTTCCGCTATGGCATAAGATTAGCTCGAAAAAAGATCATTCCTGTTGTGGGGATGATTGCGACCGATTTGGAAGTATTACTTTCTAATGAAAAAAGACATTTCAGAAATCATTTCAATTCACATTCTTCATTAATTAAGGAGATAAAATTATGAGGATGTTACTTTCTTCTATTCTTGTTCTCATTGTTAGTTCAATGGTAACAATGGGACAGACAGTGATTGATAATTTTGATTCAGCAAATCCTGGAACAGATCTGACTTCTTCAGTCGAAGGAGGACTAAGTAAGATAACACTAACACAGAATACTTCGGATAAACATGAGGGTACGAGCTCACTATATGTAAATGTGAAGATTGGTGCCTATCACCCATGGGGATCGTATTCAAATGTCGGGTATAGAAATACTGCTAATGCGACGATGGATTGGAGTTTAAGTGATTCACTCAGTATTTGGATTAAAGTACTAGAAGCCCCCACACATCCAGAATATATGGTTATGCGCATTTCACTTGACGATCGCCCAACTGCAAGTGATCCAAGAGAATCGTATATCTATGAGAATCTAGTAATCGTTGATGCAACATCCGATTGGGTAAATTTACGGGTACCTATCCTGGAACGTAACCAACCAGGAACAGATATACCAGATGGAACGGGTTTTATTCTTGCTCCAACATCATGGGGAGGATTTACTTATAACAATCGAAAGCTTGATCGCAACAAGATTTATCAATGGACAATTTCTTTTGTTACTTCTGGATATACGGCAGGTGTGAACCTTCCTACAGATTCGCTTGAGGTTCTGCTTGATGACTTTACAAGATTTGGAGCGCGTGCTGTTCCAGTGATTCTATTTAATGGAAAAGATTTCACAGCTCCAGCACTCAATTCGTGGGCTTGGGGAAACAGCTCACTTACGGTAGAAACATGAGCAGGTCCAAAGCCCAAAACCAATGCAATTAAATTCGTGTAAGGAAGTGGCTGGACAGGCTGGGGTAGTGATTTAACACCAACAAATATGTACGGAAGCTGGAAAAAAGATTCTCTTCATATTACATATAAGGCTGAAGCTGGTGGAGATCCAACTCTCCGTGCACAATTTGAATCTGCCAATGGAAAACGAGGTATAAAATTTAATCCAATTCGGGATAATCAATGGCATGACATTGCAATTGCACTCGGGAATATGACTTTTGATGATGGCTCTCCTAATTTTGATACGACAGCTGTGAATAAATTTGGACTTATGTCGGATGGAAATGGAGTAGCAGGCAAGGTGATATATTTTACAAATATCTGGACAGGGAATCCTGTTTTTGATGTTATTCCTCCTGATCCACCGTCAAATGTACAAGCAAATGGCGCAGACTATAGGAATCTTATCACTTGGGATGATCCTATTGATGAATCAGGTTCAAAATATAATATTTACTATAGTGAGAAGGCCTGGATTGATTACACCGATTCTACAGTAAGCGATCTTCCACCGTATAATATTCCTTACGGCTCACAACAGCAAGAGCATTACCTTCGTGCACCAAACACGGATCAAAACGTAACATATTATTATGGAATTGTTAGTAAAGATGCGGCTGGAAATGAAAGTATACCAGGATTTGCGTCATCACCAACGACTACACTTGCTAAGGGTGTCCCAACTATTTCTCTTACAGTTCCATCTAACTTTGCTGCAGATGGTGACTTAAGTGAATGGGCTTCCATTCGTCCGTTCGATTTGAATACACAGAAAATGTCAGCGCATGAAGTTCCAAATTTCCCCATTACAGATTCTTTAGATTTATCAGCAAAAGCCTATGTGGCAATCGATGCCGACTATCTATATGTAGCTTTTGATGTATATGACGATATTGTACTTGTCGATACTACTGCTACAAATGATTATGAGCAAGACTGTCCAGATATTTTCATAGGATTATACGATTGGCGAGGAAAATCTCATAGCGGTTATTCAGGCGGTGCTAAACCAGAATATCATCTTCGTTTTTCCAAAAATAGAATTAGAATCGATAACGGTGGCACCATTCTGGATTACGCTAAATGGGGAACAACGGGAGCACCAAATTACGCCTGGATTGATAAAATATTAGAATCAGGTTATGTAGTAGAAGCAAGAATTCCATTAAGACGCTTAGCTGGCGCTCTTGCGAGTAGAAACGACGTTGTTTGTGTTCCTGTAGAAGGGATGCGAATTCCCATCGATTTTGCCATCAATGATAAAGATGAATCGAATAAGAGGAATGGAATACTTTGCTACTAGATCATTACTAATGATAATTCGTGGAGTGATATGTTTTACTGGACGCATACTTGGATT
>Ga0233421_10000665_pt1 | contig 13612 bp, 18 predicted proteins | sample Watercolumn_Mata_3_FD_182725 | JGI IMG/M metagenome (GOLD analysis project Ga0233421, IMG submission 182725) | Freshwater microbial communities from Lake Matano, South Sulawesi, Indonesia - Watercolumn_Matano_2014_107_MG | ecosystem: Environmental > Aquatic > Freshwater > Lake | place... | reverse complement strand
AAATCACAGATATAGATTCAGTGCTGGATCAGGGCAGCACCATTCTAGAACCAGAGATAGTGGATTTTTTGCTGGACACACAGTCAGAGCTGCTTTTGATAGGCCAATCCAAAGGTAAGTTTGGAGGCGGACAGAGGCGCGTCTTCAGGCAGACGCAGAAAAAGACCAAGGAAGGCAACAAGCCCAAGTTCACAACCATCGCCGCTTTAGGCGACAAAAACGGGCACATCGGCATAGGCCTGGGCAAAGCCAAAGAGACAGTCCCTGCAAGAGAAAAAGCGGTTAGAAAAGCCAAGATGAACATCTTCAAAATAAGAAGAGGCTGTGGAAGCTGGCAGTGCAACTGCAAAGAGCCGCACACCATACCTTTTGCAGTCACAGGCAAATGCGGCTCAGTGGAGATAACTTTTATGCCTGCTCCGAAAGGGAAAGGCCTTTGCGCGCATTCTGAATGCGCCAAGATACTCGAACTTGCAGGGGTGAAGGACATCTGGTCCACCACCAGAGGCCAGGCCAAGAACAGAGTGAATCTCATATATGCTTGCGAAAGCGCTCTTAAGCAATTGACAACCCTAAAGGTGCAGCCAAGATTTGAAAAAGAGCTTAGCATCGTGGATGGAAAAATTCCTGTGAAAGAAGAAAAGAAGGAAGAAACACAAGAGAAGGTAAAGAAAGAAGATGGAAACCAAACAGAAGATTGAGGAAGCCTTGAAAGGGCTCAAGGAGCGCGAAAAAGAGAAAGCTAAAGCCCAAAAAACAGAGCATAAAGAACATAGAGAGCATAAAGAGAACAGAGAGCAGAGCTCTGAAAAACTGGCAGTGATACTTGTAAGAGGCACCATAGGCATAAGGCCGGAGATAAAAGCCACCTTGTTCCTGATGAGATTGAGGAAGAAGAACTCCTGTGTTGTTCTTGAGAAGAACAAGAGCAATTTGGGCAAAGTGTTCAAGGTGAAGGATTATGTTGCTTACGGCGAGATAGATGATGAGACCTTGAAAGATCTGGTCGCGAAGAGAGGCAAGGAAGGCAGGAAATACTTTGCTTTGAATTCGCCGAGGAAAGGCTTTGCTAGGCGCGGCATAAAGACCAGCTTCAAAAGAAAAGGCGCCCTCGGCTATAGAGGCAGCAAGATCAATGATTTGATAAGAAGGATGCTTTAGGATATGATTTAAAATGACTCATAACAAAAGAAAAAAGTTTTCCAGGATGCGGGGAAGCCACACCCACGGAGGAGGCGCCAAGAAGAAGAGGAGAGGCGCCGGACATCGAGGAGGAAGAGGCAACGCCGGGTCCGGAAAGAGAGGAGACGCCAAGAAGCCAAGCTTTTGGAAGATTAAAAACTATTATGGAAAGCACGGCTTCACCAGCATCAAAAGGATAAAATTTAAAGCTTTGAACATAAAAGACTTGGAGCAACGAGCAGAAGGGCTGGTCAAAGCGGGGCTGGCCAAGAAAGAAAGCAACTTTTATGTTGTTGATTTTAAGGATTTAGGGTACAACAAGCTTTTGAGCGCGGGCGATGCCAAGAGCAAGTTTAAGATAACGGTTGTTTATGCTTCAAAAGATGCAGTTGAAAAGATAAAGAAAGCTGGCGGGGAAGTTACTGGCTTGAAGCCTAAAAAAGAGAAGAAAGTCAGGCATAAAGAAGCTAAGAAGCCAGTTGAGGACGAGCCAGAAGAAGAGCAGAAGGAAGAGAAAAAGAAAGAAACTCCTAAAGAAAAAAAGGGTTCTGAAAAGGTGCCCATAACAGCGCAGAGCGCTGAAGAGTAAAAACTATAAGACGATAAAAAATGAATCTCGCCTGGTACGACAAGCTCATAACCAGTCTGCCGGAAGTGGCAGCGCCTAAGCAGAAAAAGCTCTCTTTCAAAGAGAAGATAAAATGGACTCTCATAGTTCTGGTCTTGTTTTATATTCTGGGTTTGATTCCGATTGCCGGGCTCGGTGCAAATGCTTTGCAGCAATTCGAGTTCTTATCAACCATTCTAGGAGCGAGCTTCGGAAGCATAGTAAGTTTGGGTATAGGACCTATCGTGACAGCATCTATTGTGCTGCAATTGTTGAACGGTTCAGGCCTTGTGAAGTTTGACTTGACAACGCACGAAGGCAAGATGCGCTTCCAAGGCACGCAGAAAATAATGTCTTTCGCCTTCACTTTGTTAGAGGCAGGCATATACGTTGGCATGGGAGGATTAAGCCCTGCGCCAGGTATTCCTGCAGGATTTCTGATCTTTCAGATATTCCTCGGCGGTGTGATCATAATGTTCATGGACGAGGTAGTGAGCAAGTGGGGCTTTGGCTCAGGAGTAAGCCTGTTCATTGCTGCAGGAGTGGCTCAAGACTTATTCGTGAGAGGTCTTAGCTTCTTCAAGCCTCAGGGTGCAGAAGGAGCCACAGAATTCATAGGAGCAGTGCCAAGATTGTTTGCTGCGTTGATCAATCAAGAGCCGACCACAGCCATGCTGGCTCTCGTGCCGTTGATAGCGACAGGCGTGGTGTTTGCTTTAGCGGTCTATGCGCAGGCGATGAAAGTCGAGATACCTTTATCTTTTGGCAGGATCCGCGGCCACGGCATAAGATGGCCTTTGAACTTCATCTATACAAGCAACATCCCGGTCATATTGGTGGCTGCTCTTCTAGCCAACATACAATTATTCGCAACCTTGCTGGTGCAATGGGGCAAGCCTTTTTTAGGAGATCCTAATGCCGGCACAGGTTTTGTGAGCTGGATAATGTCTCCGGGAGGCAGCGGAGGTCTTGTTGGATTGTTGATACGTCAAGGAAGCTTTGCAATAGGCGCGAAGCCTTATCTTCAAGCATTGTTTTATGTGTTGTTGTTGATGGGCGGCTCTGTCTTATTTAGCATGTTCTGGGTCCAGACATCTGGTTTGGACGCCAAGAATCAGGCCAGGCAGATGATGGCTTCTGGTTTGCAGATACCTGGCTTCAGGAAAGACCAGAGAGTGTTGGAGAGGATGCTGCAGCGCTATATAGGCCCTTTGACCGTGATGGGCGCTTTGACAGTGGGTTTCTTGGCTGCGTTTGCTGATTTATTGGGTGCACTCACCAGCGGAACAGGTCTCTTGCTGACAGTCATGATTGTCTATAGGCTTTACGAGGATATCGCTAGGCAGCACATGTATGATATGAATCCTATGATGAGAAAGTTCATGGGCGGGTAATAATACACTATTCTGCAGTAGTGAAAATAGTAAAATATATAAATGGGGGTTGTTTTCTGCTCTCCATGGAACCTAAAGAACCTAAAACAAATCGTGCTGTCAATTCAGCATTAGACCTTTTAGAAAGAGGACGTGGCGGTGCAAAACGCAGAATAAGCTGCTATTATGTTGTTCATGACAGAGAAAGCTCAGACTTGGCGCGAGAGATAGAAGCAGCAATCAGAGAAAGGGCCAACGGAAGTCCAGCAACCATGATTTCTTTCAGGCTTCCCCATGACTTGGATCCTGCGTTTCTTTCTGCTTTGGAAGAGGCTTTAGCAAGCTCTAATGGAGGCGGAATGCCTGCAGTGGTGTATGCTTTTTCAAAAGCAAATGCGCATTTAAGAGAAGCATTATCTTATGTAACGAGCAGGCACGAACACTATGGCACAGGTTTTGATTGCACTTTAGCAGAACTGACTGCGCCATATCGAGATAGAAGCAAACCTGCCCAAGTATCCGATTAAGTCAGAAGCGTTTAAATTCTTCGCTTTCGCTCAGTTGCCAGCTTCCGATAAAACGTTATCGTGCTGTTCAAGCTTCTCGCTATCGCTCGGGTTAGCATCGGGTTCGGCTTTGGCTTTTTTCTCTGATAATCGACATCTCCCGTAGGGAGCTTCCCCTCTGTCGATAAGCTGTTCAATCTCAAGAAGCCTCACAAATTAATGCTAACCTCATCTTGAACAGCACTTACACAGCAGTTTGACCTTATGCTGGCAAACATTCTAAACGCACCCCCGATTAAGTCAAAACCTTTATAAACAATCCTTTTTTCTCGTTCTTTGTGAAATAAGAAATGGAGGGAGCAACAACATCTTTTTTGGATCCTGTATTCAACCCTTTGCTAGGCATGCCTCCGTTCTGGGCGGTCTTCACCATAACAGCCATAATCACATTAGTAATCACTATAATCTATAAGTACACCACAGACCAGAAGAAGATGAAGGCATTGAAAGATGACCTGAAGAAGATGCAGAAGAAGATGACTGAGCTGGCCAAGACAGACCCTCAGAAAGCCATGAAGATGCAGAAAGAGGCCATGAGCAAGAACATGGAGATGATGAAGCATTCTTTCAGGCCCACACTTTACACCTTCATCCCAATAATAATAATCTTTGGCTGGTTGAACGCCCACATGGCGTATTACGAGTTAGACCCTGGCCAGCAATTCAACATCACTCTGCAATTCGCTGAAGAAGCAACAGGGCAAGTCGCTATCGATGTGGTTCCTGAGCTAGAGATATTGGGCCCGACAGCGAAAGAGATAACCAATGATAAAGTCTCCTGGACCTTGAAAGGCGAAGCAGGAGATTACATGGCAGGATTCAAATACGGTGAAGAAACTTTTAAAAAAGAGATACTGATATCAGAACAAAGGTTCTATGCGCCGCCGCAAAGCATAATCAAGGATTCAAAGCTTAAAAGCATAACCCTCAGCAACAAGCCCATCCACCCTTTCGGAGAATGGTTCAGCCTGTTCGGCTGGAAGCCAGGATGGCTCGGCGCCTACATCATCTTGTCATTGATACTCAGCTTGATTTTCAGGAAGATATTCAATGTTGTTTAAAGGAGGCAGAATATGGCTAAAAACTTGGATAAAAACAAAATAGTTGAAAACAAGATAACCTTTAAGCAATTAAGCGCGCCTTTAAAGATTGCGGTAATCTTCGCCTACGTATTGCTCATTTGGTTCGTCATACTATTGATATCCGCACTAGCAGGTTATGTTGTTTATTGAGCAAGATAAGTTTATCTTCTCCTTAATAAGCCTCTCAAATTGATGCCAACCTTCATTTAGAACCAGATATTTAAAGAGAAACCTTTTTAAATACCCCCTTATTCTCGAGCAATATGCCAACTGGAAAATATCGTTCAAGGACTTTGAGGCGCATCCATAAGAGGACGCCTGGCGGAAGGACCGTGCTTAGATATAAGAAGAGGGCTCCTGGAAAAGCAGTATGTGCTGTCTGCGGAGCTGAGCTGCACGGCATCCCAAGGACTAAGCCCAGCAAGATTAGGCATACGCCCAAGACCAAGAAGAGGCCTGAAAGGCCTTACGGCGGTTATCTTTGCAGCAGGTGCATGCGGGCAAAGGTAAAATCTCAAATTCAATAGATAAAAAGGATAAAACTATTGTGCTTTCCAAGGTGTGATTGGCGACAAGCACCCTTCTATAAGGAAAGCGGAGGAAGCAAAATGATGGAGATAGGAAGACTCTGCGTTAAGATAGCAGGTAGAGACGCTGGAAAGAAATGCGTCATAGTTGACAAGATAGACGACACCTTTGTAATGATAGATGGCGAGACAAGGAGAAGAAAGTGCAACGTCAAGCACCTAGAGCCTTTGAACACCGTAGTGAAGCTTGAAAAAGGCGCTTCAACAACCCACGTCAAGGTGGAGTTCAAGAAGATAGGCTTGACAGTCATAGAGACTAAGCCCAAGACAACAGCTCCAAGAACCTTGAAAGTGAGGAAAGGCAAGGCCAAAGAAGAAGGTGCAGACACCGCTTCAGCGGCAGACAAGCCAACTGCTAAGACTCCAAAGAAGAAAGAAACCAAGAAAAAGACCAAGAAAAAAGAATGAAATCTTACCAAACCAAGAGTCTTTGTCCTGAATGCAAGCAATTGATAGATGCAGAAGTCTTCACCAAAGACAACAAGGTCTTCATGAAGAAGAAGTGCAAGAAGCACGGCAACTTCATGTGTTTGCTCTCTTCAGACGCAGAGTATTATGAGAATTCTCTGAGATTCAACAAGCCAGGCCAAAGAGCCCTGCATTATGAGACCAAGGTCAGGAAAGGCTGCCCAGATGATTGCGGCTTGTGTCCAGCGCACAAACAGCACACCTGCCTGGCATTAATCGACATAACAGAGCAGTGCAACCTCAACTGTCCGAACTGCTTCGCTTCTGCAGGCAAAGGCAAACACCTGACTCTTAAGCAGATAGAGACCATGCTGGACCAGCTCATCAAGTGCGAAGGAAAACTTGACGTCTTGCAGATATCCGGTGGAGAGCCCACCATACATCCTGACTTGATCAAAATCATAAAATTGGCTAGGAAAAGACCGATACGAATGGTCATGATCAACACTAATGGATTGCGAATAGCGCAAGACAAGGCCTTTGTCAAAGAACTGGCCAAGTTCAAAGCAGGCTTCGAGATATACCTCCAATTTGATGGCTTCAAAAAGGAGACCTATAAAAAGCTCCGAGGAAAAGACTTGAGAGATATCAAATTGCGGGCCATAGAGAACCTTGCAGAAGCACAGATACCGATAACATTGGTCGCCACAATAAAGAAAGGGGTTAACGAAGACGAGATAGGATCTATAGTGAGGTTTGCTCTAAAAACAGAGTGGATCCGGGGCATCACCTTCCAGCCCATAACCTTTGTCGGACGTTACGATAAGGATTTTGACCCGAAAGACAGGACAACCGCCACCTGTGTTATCAAAGCCATAGAAGAACAGACGCAAGGATTGTTCAAGAAATCAGACTTTGTACCGCTGCCATGCCCATATCCTCTTTGCTGCAGCCTGACTTATGCTTATGTCAAGAACGGAAAGCCAATGCCTATAACAAGAAACCTTGACATCGATAAATATTATGATTATGTGAGCAACCAGATAGCCTTCGACCCTAAAAGGATAATCCAGAAGGCATTGGCAAGATTCCCTAAATTGGAAACCTTTAAAGCCTTGCAAGACTTTTCATGCTGCGTCCCTGTCAAAAGGCTCATGTTGAGCAGGAAAGAGAGAAGGGATTATGCCAACAACACTTTAAGGATCGTTGTGAAGCCTTTCATGGACGCTTACACGTTCGACATAAAACGAATAGAGAAGTGCTGCATACACTTCATCTTGCCGGACAAAAGGCTCATACCTTTTTGCGCCCACAACATCCTTTACAGGCCAAAATGTCAGTAGAAACTGTTTTTCAATTCGTGCATTACTTCACAGGAGCCTGTGTTGCAGCGCTCTTGACTGCGGTCATCTTCAACTTCATAAACTCAAACAAAGGCCAAGCTAAAGAGAAAAAAAGCATAGTGGCGACCTTCACCATGCTGCTCTTCATGCTCTTGGTGGTCTTGGCTGTTTTTTTCAGGCAAGGCGTCATCGCTTTTTCAGATGATGTCAAAATAGTTCTGATGGTTTCGGGAGCAGCCATTGTTTTGTTAAGCACCATCTTCAACATTCTAGGCAGATTGATGCTCGGCAAGCACTGGGCTAATCAAATAAAGATCTACAAAGACCAAAAACTGCTTAGGAAAGGAGTCTTTGGGATAGTGAGGCATCCGCTTTATGCTTCTTTGATGTGGTTCTTGGTGGGCGTAGCGATGATCTACCAATCATGGCTTGTGCTGTTGTTGAATTTCGCAATCTTTGTTCCTATGATGCATTACAGAGCCAAGCAAGAAGAGCTCATGCTGGGCAAAGAGTTCAAGGATTACAAGAAGTATAAGAAGGAGGTCGGAATGTTTTTTCCAAAAATAAAATGAATCTCGCAAAAAAGGCGGTTTTGCCGCCGGCCAAATTCGTGGCGGCAGCGTTGCTTTTGTCGGCATTTTTTCTAAGGATAGACTGGCTGATACTTGTCGCCTTTGCAATACCTATGACTCTATTTTTCATGACTTTCGGCAAGTTCGCCAACATCACTCCAAAATGCTCGCCTTTCACAAGGTGCATAAGAGCCAAGATGCTGCATTTGGTTTCTAAGTGGGATGCGGACGAGTTGAGGTTCACTTTCTTATTCCCTGCTTTCATGATGCTCTTAGGCTTCACCTTCATCTTTTTCGGATTAAGAACAGCAGGCTACATCATCGTTTTCATCATGGCCATCTTCCAGCTTTTAAGCGGAGTCGGGATCTGCTGCGGAGGAACGATTTATCGCGCGATAAAAGGCTACAAACTCGAGTGTCCTTTATGCAAAGCCCTATTTAATATGGGAGAAGAAAAGCCAAAGAGCAAGAGCAAAAAAACAAGAAAAAGAAAAACAAAAAAGTAAGATGGCACATCCTGTGTTGTTCACGATAGGAGATTTTGCAGTCGAATCCTATCCTTTCTTCGTCATACTCGGATTGATAGCTGGCGCGATAACAGTAAAGTTTTTTGCCGATAAGATAAGAGTAGAGAAAGAGAAAGTCAGTTATCTCTTCATGGCGGCGCTCGTAGGCGGAGTGTTGGGAGCGAAGATTCCTGTCTGGATAATCAACTTCAAAGAGATAAGCGCGTTGCGCGGTTTGGATTGGGCGATAGCTGTTCTTTCAGGAAGGACCATCATAGGCGGAATCATAGGCGGCATACTAGCTGTTTTGATTGTCAAGACCAAGCTTGGAATAAAATATGGCGCAGGAGACCCCTTTGCGCCTGCTCTGGCCATTAGCCTGGCGATAGGCAGGATAGGCTGTTTTTTAAGAGGCTGCTGTTACGGGAAAGAGACTTCTCTGCCTTGGGCAAGCTATTCTCACGACGCTTACAGGCACCCCACGCAGCTCTACGAAGTTTTATTTCATTCTGTCGCGTTCATTATGATGCTTGTTTTCATGAAAAGATACGACAAGCTCGTCAAAAAGAAGGTATTGTATCCTGGCGATATGTTCAAGATGTATATTGTGGCGTATTGCTTCTTCAGGTTCATGACAGAATTCATAAGAGCAGACACCATACCGTTTGTTTTAGGCATGAGCGTGGCGCAGTTTGTGTGCTTGACAGGATTATTGCTTTTCTTAATCTATTTTTTGACAAGATTTATAAAGAACAACTCTTATAAATAGGTAAAATGGCTAAGAAATCTGCAAGGAAGAAGAAAGTTAAGCCCGTTGCAGCCAAGGAAGAAACAACTCCTGTTGTAGCTAAGGAAGAGATTAAACCTGTTGTGGCCAAGGAAGAAAAGCCTGTTGTTAAGAAGCAGAGCGGCTTGCTGTTAGGTTTTCTTTGCTTCTTGATTGTCTTCGGAATTTCCGGCATCGGATGGGGCATACAGCAAAACCTACGTATAGGCTTCACTGTTTTCGGCATGCCGAACATAACCTTTGTGCCGCTCGCATTGAGCCTGGCGTTGGCTATCTGGCTGACCAACAGGTATAAGGCAAGAGGAGAGTTCAACAGAGACAAGTTCTGGTTAGGGTTTTTCCTGCCGATAATAATCGCGTTCATAGCTTTTGGAGCATGCTTGATAATCATAGGCGCGTCAGGCGGGTTTTAGCAGAGGCAACAGTGGTTTCTTAGGATTTTTTATTTTTTATAAACGTCGTCGTGGTGCTTCATTCGCCAGAAATAGATGAAGTTTTTTTCTTTGTACACAGCAAATAGCAGAACGAAGCTGCTGTCGATGTGGACTCTTTTGTACTCTTTCAGGCCGTGGCTGCAGTTTTTGTATCTGTCTATTGAATTGGCATCATTGCTTATTATCTCTTTTATCTTTTTGTTCAAGATGGTGACTCTTATCTTGTCTTTTTTAGAGAGTTTTCTTATCAGGATTTTGAGCTCGTCTGAGATGTCGAAGTTGAACATTAGACCAATCCTCAGTCTTCGATGCCGCAGAGCCTGTCCAGCTCTTTCAAGGTCATCTTTCTGTTGAACTTATTCTTGGCTTCCCATTTTTCGCAGTCTTTGATCATCTCTTTGAGGACTTGCTCTTTCACTTCTTTCTCTACGAATTCTTCCCCGTACATCTCGGTGAATTTGTCCAGAGCCTGCGCCTTGTCTTTCAGGCCGAACTTTTCCTTTATCACGCCCAGCACGCGCCCGGTGTAATCATTGACAGTTATGCTCATTGAAGCCATATAAAATCACCTCTAATCAGTTAACGTCACTTAGAATGATTTGGTATTATTTAAAGCTTTCGCTATTTCTTCGCTATCTTCCACATCACGTCAAAATAGCTTCGGAAAGAATCAGAAACTTCCTTGCTTTTTATCAGGAAGACCACAGGCTTTTTTGTGAGCAAGGCTATTATCACGCTGTCCGCATAAATGTTTATGGCCGCAGGGGTTGTTTGCTCTATATATCTTGCTTCGACCGATGGCGAGTTTTCCTGTGATGCAAATGTTCCTTTGACTTTCCTGTTGAAGATTATTCTTGCTTTTATTCCTTGCTTCTCTCTTTTCAAATGGAAATGATGAAAAAATCTCAAGATATTTTTTTCCTGCGATCCCGCGCCAAAGGCGAGCTGCACATCGCCCTTCTTCAAGGTGTTCAGGATGTCGTCAAACGCTGTTTTTAATCCTTCCATCCCTTCATAGATGACTGCCTGCTGTTCTATCTCAGCTAGATCCTGAATCTGTTTTAGGGATGGCAAAAGGTTCGCTATTTCTTTTTTGTTGTCCTCCAAGGCTCGTTCTTTCCTTTCAACATAATCCAGTATCTTGGCTGGCTCTGCTGCCTTGAAATGCTTTGCTTTCCTTTTCAAGACATAGCTTACGAGGCCTTTCTCTATGAGCTTATCAAGGATTTTGTAGACTTTAGAGGTAGAAACCCCTGATTTCTTCACGATATTGCCTGTTGTGCTTAATCCTAGCTCTAAAAGAGCTAAATAAACCTTTATTTCGCCTTTGGTAAGGCCTAGATCTTCGAATGGTCTCGTGTCCACGCTGCCTTATAAAGTACATCCCCTATAAAAATATTGCTATAATTATCCCCCTTAGGGGAAGATAATATTAATATAGTTGTTTTGTCACTACTGTACTAAAGTAAAAAAAGAGGTGAAACAAAATGAACAAACTCGAATCAATGATATTGGCTTTGGCTATTCCGGCCGCAATAGCTGCTAAAGCAGAAGCCAGCAATGTGAAATGCGTAACGTCGCTTGAAGAAGGCGTGAAGCCTTATGTCGCGGCAAATATGTTTTACCAAATGCCCTCAGGCATTGATGGGTTTACATTTGTGAACTTCAGCGAAGGCGGGTATTATGGCAAGACTACTTTGAAAAAACAGATAGATGAAGGCATAAGTGTAAGAGGACAAACGGTTCATGCGAATGAGCCAATCACTCAGACAGGAGTCGGTATAGGTGCCGTTGTTCCCGGTTTGCCAAAGAACACTTTTTTAGAAGTGAATTATATGCCTGCATGGTTCGATGAGAATGGCCTGGTTGAAGACCAAGCACAAGCGGGCTACTTTGTAAGCGTAAACCTTCCGGCAGGCATTCAACTGAGTAGCTTCGGTGATTGGAATGTTACAGGCCTCAATCCTAAGTGGATGTATGGAGAAGTGGAAGTCAGCAAAAAATTTGGTCCTGTGAGCGTAAGCTACAACGGTGCGTTGATTGGAGATGGAGATGCAACTCCTGACATAGAACACAGAGTTGCTGTTGCAGCAGAATTTTAAGAAAATCTTTTCTTTCTTTTTTTATTTCTTCCTCATCAAAAAAGAAATATTTTTAAAGCAGAGGCGCTTTTCATCATCGAAAATGGACACAGTCACAATCCCAAGGGAAGAATTCGAATCAATGAAGCAAGAGTTAGATCTGTTGAGGAATTCGAAGATTTACAAGAGATTGTTGGAGTTCGAACACAACATCTCTAAAGGAGAAAGATTTACACGAAAAGATTTAGGCTTCTGAAACCCTCTTCTTAAGTTTCTGGATTGTTTTTTGTTGTTTTTCTTGACTTGTTTTCATCTCAAACTCAAAAATGTGTATCTCGGCAGAATTTATGTTGTGCTTAAAGTAGAGTCTAATCGGCGGATGTTTGTTCTTCACTTCATAAATGAACAGCTTCGAATCCAACAAATCACCTCCTAGTGGGCCAATTAGTTCCAGTTTGTCAAACATCTTGATAAGAATACTTTTGATTTGTTGATTTTTAGATGCCCTCTTCAGTTGTTTAAGAATGACTTCGTCAAACACCAGAATGTAGGGCTTGTTCATAAGAAGTTATTTCCTCCTCATCGCCTTTAACAACTCACTCAGATTTAATTCAAAAGCAGCAACAGGCATCTTCAGGTCGAAATTCTCAAGAACTTCAGGATGTATCTCGCCCATGTAAGCAACGTATTGCTTGTTCACAGTTATCCTGCCGACTCTTCCGGAAATAAAAGAAGGATGGTCTGTGTCTTCAATCTCGTATTTCAGGTCTAGAGCTTCCATCAACGAGTCGAAGATCTGCTTTATCTTGGTGAAGTCTGATTCTGGGTTGCACAAGGTGACTGCAACTCTTAAGTCTTCAAGCACGCCAGTGTCTTGTTTTGTATCAACCTTGAATATGGTGCCTATCTCAAAGATGTCGTGCGGGTACTCGTGATGCTTGTACTCTCTCAGAACATAAAGCAGGCAGGGGATGAGCCAGGCCCTCATGACGTCGTATTCTTCAGAAGAAGGATTGGCTATCCTTACAAGGTTCAGGTTGAGGTTCATCTTGTCTTTCTGCACCTTGCTGTCGCATAAACAATAATTCTTGACTTCTATCAGGCCATGCCCTACAAGGACGCACCTTATCTTGTCAGCGAACATCTCTAACGGGTCTTCCCAGCCTATAGTGGCCACTTTAGGTATGGTCTCTTCAAAGTTTTCATAACCATAAGCTATCGCGATATCCTCTGCCAAGTCTACTTGATGTATGATATCTGTTCTGTAAGCCGGGATAAGAACTTCTTTCTTTTCATAGCCAAAGCCCATCTTCTCTAAGAGATGCTTTGCCTGGCTTTCTTTTATATCCAGGCCAAGTCTTTTGTTGATGTAGTCTAAGTCAAGCTTCATCTTTCTCGGCTCCAGATCAGGCGTGATGTGTTTTTTCTTTCCGTAAACAACGTCCATGGAGAAGACTTTGCCGCCCATATCTGCCAAGGTGGTGACTATCATGTTCAAGCATTCTTTCAAGACTCTGAAATCGTGGCCAGAGCATTCTATGAAAACCTCTTGGGTCTTATTGGTTATCTTGCCTGTCTTGTGCGAGTTTATTATAGGAGGCATGCTCAAAACATCATTCTTTGCGTCGATGAAGACAGGGTATTTGTCATAATTCTCAAGCAAGAAGCCGTATTCTCTTCCTGTCGGATGGTCTTTCAATATTTGCAAGCCATTCATCTCTTTATTCGCTTCTAAAGGTATGAACTTGATATTCTTCGGAGGCAAGGCTTTGTAATGGATAGGCATTTTGATATGCTCTAAAGGATAGATGCCTATGGCGCATCTTTTCCTGTTCCTGCCGAAGGTTATGTGCAGTTTTTCCTGTATCTGGATGATCTCTTTTATCTTTTCATTGTCGAAATTCAAGCCTTTTACTATGGCGCACGCAGTGAAAGGCCTCACATTTTTTACAGAAGGCTCTACGATGACAGAATAACCTGATTTCTTGACATCGTATTTTCTCAACCCAGTTTTCTTGCCTGTGAAAGAAGCCAAAGCCCTGCCAAGCCCTTGCTCTGACAGCAAGTCTGGCCTGTTGGGGAAA
>Ga0233421_10000661_pt1 | contig 13644 bp, 9 predicted proteins | sample Watercolumn_Mata_3_FD_182725 | JGI IMG/M metagenome (GOLD analysis project Ga0233421, IMG submission 182725) | Freshwater microbial communities from Lake Matano, South Sulawesi, Indonesia - Watercolumn_Matano_2014_107_MG | ecosystem: Environmental > Aquatic > Freshwater > Lake | place... | reverse complement strand
GACGATTGCGAAAGACATTAGAGTTGTGCTTGTGAAATTGGCTACTAGACTTTATAAAATCGCACATTTGAGGGAGACTGAATCTAAAGATGAACAGTTAGCATTTGCTAGAGAGACTTTTGATGTGTATGTGCCTGTGGCTTCTAGGCTGGGTATCTATAGAATAAAAATCGATTTGGAGGATTTGGCTTTTATGTATTTGGAACCTGAGGAATACGCACGTATTAGTAAGCAAATTGAAAAACTGGGGCGTAGTAGAAAAATATCAATTACGATGATTAGGAAAGAGTTGGAAAAGTTTGTGGCTTATTGTGGATATAAAAATGCTGAAATTTTGGGGAGATTAAAGAGTGTTTATAGTATTTATAAAAAATTGCGTGAAAAAAATTTAAACTCAATAGGTGATATCTATGATATTTTTGCGATGAGAATTATTTTGCCGTCACAATTTGACGAGAATGGTGTTGAAAAAATGGATCATTTATATAATTTGCTGGGAATGATCCATAGCAACTGGAGGCCAATTACTAAGAGGTTTAAGGATTATATAGCTGTTCCAAAACCAAATGGTTATCAGAGTTTGCATACGGTTGTTTTGGGGCTTGTGCCAGATGATGAGCTGAAGCCTGTTGAGATCCAGGTGCGTTCACAAGAGATGCATAGACATGCTGAGTATGGAGTTGCTTCACACTGGATTTATAAACAAAAAAAAGGGAATGTGAATAATGAAGTTTTGCAGTATCAGGTAGAATGGTTGAAAGGGTTGGAAAAAGTTCATGAAGATTTGGAAGGGACGGATGTTGATGTGATGAAGAAGGTAGAGGTTGATATTTTCCGAGACAGAATTTTTGTACTTACTCCTAGGGGTGAAATCAAAGATCTTCCTGTAGAATCGACAGCCTTGGATTTTGCTTATGCAGTGCATACTGATGTTGGGAATCATTGTATTATGGCGAAGGTGAATGGGAGCGTTGTGACTTTGGATAAAGAATTAAAAAATGGTGATGTGGTTGAGATTGTTGTAAAAAAGGATTCTTTGCCGAAACTCCAATGGCTTTCGATGGTGAAAACAAATTTTGCTAAAAATAAAATTAGAAATTGGTTTAATAAACTGGATAGGGAAAATAATGTTAAACAGGGGAGACTGTTTTTAAATAAACAGCTTGAGAAATTGGGATTACCATCTTTGGATCAAAATTATTCTATCTTGAAAACTTTTGGAGATAGAGATTTAACAGTAGAACAGAGAGAAAGTTTAGTGGAAGAAGTGGGAAGAGGGAATAAAGCTGCCAGCAATGTGATCAAGATGGTTTATCCATTAGAGGAGATTTTCAATAGGAGAGAGGCGGCTGGAATGTACCAGAATGTTTCTGATAAAAAGGTGGTGACAGAAGGAGAGGATTTATCGAAACAGGTTTTGGTAGGAGGAGAAAAGGGATTACCGATTAAACTTGGAGCTTGCTGTAATCCATCTAAGAGGAATGAAATAGTTGGATATGTGACAAGGGGTAATAGGATTACGATTCATACTATAAATTGCGTGATGCTTAAGGGTTTGGATGGAGCAAGAATGATTGCCGCTACTTGGAAAGGAAAAGAGGATAGTGGATTTGGAGATGCGAAAGGGTATCGTGTAAAAATCAGAATTTCTACTTTATATTCGAGGATAGGATTGATTAGAGATGTGACGTCAGTAATAGCTTCTTTTGGTTTAGACGTCATCGATATAGGTCTTGATATAGGTGATCAGAAAATGAGGAATTTGCATATAGTTGTGGATTTCCCAACGTTGGAAAAATTTGAACTTTTATTGAAGAAACTTGGTGAAATTAAGGATGTAATGCAAGTTGTGAGGGAGGATTAAATTAAAAAAGATTTGAATGTTTTTCCGGTTTCTTGTTCGATGATTCGTTTTAGAAAGTTTTTGATGTTGGAAGTTTCTTCTTTGGTAAGAGAGATTTTTTCGATTTCGGTCAGGGATTTAGTTTTAAGATATTCGAAAAATTTGCGATATTTTTTTTCGAGATTAAATTCGTTTTCTGCCGTTTTGAAGTCGGGGATTAGGCCTATTCTATCAAGTAATTTGATGATGTAGGCGATTGAAATTAAGAGAGGTTTTTTAGTTGTTCCTAGATGAGAGATAGTCTTCTCAATTAATTTTATGAGATTTTCCAGGGTTTGGTGTTCGTATAATAATTTATCGGTGATTTCGGCAATTTGAAGAGCGCTGCTTAAGGTTTCTAAATTTTCTCTTACATGTCTGAAATTTTCTTCGGTAGAAATTTCGGTAATCAGAATGTTTTTTGGGCCGAGATATAGCTCAGCGTTACAAATATTTAGAGTTTCTAAATGACCTGTGAACTTGCTGGTGATTTTTCTAGCGCCTTTAGCTACAGCTTTAAATTTGCCTAGCTCTTCGTTGTACATGAAGACAAACTTGTCGTTTTCGGACAGATTTTTATGCCCAAGGACAATACATTTTGTGGCAAATTTTCTCATTTAAATTTTAGAGGTCTTTGGTGATTAAGTGCTCGTGAACGGCGATTATGCTGCTGCCAACACTTAATAAAATCGTAATTAATAATTCAACCATCAAATATCCAAACATATTTGGAAGTTCGATTTGTAAGTTTTTTGAGAGAATAAATAACATGATGAAACTCAAGGTGATTGCTAAGAATCCATAAATTATCGCCTCGATAATAAATGGTAAGCGAACAAACCAGTGAGATGCTCCAACTAATTTCATGACTGAAATTTCTTGGCGGCGCATAAAAATGGTGATTTGCAGAGCGTTTAAAATAATGAGAGCTCCTCCAATAACAAAGGTCATAATTAGCCAGAAAATAACTTGGCGAGTAAAATCGGAAACTTTAATGAGATTTTTAGAAACACTCTTGATGATGGTGGTGTCGTTGGTAGAAGTGACATTAGAAAGGTAGGCGCTGTATTGTTGTTGGCTTAGGAAAGTGGTAATTGATTCGTGATATTTTGGATCGGTAGTAGTGATACTAAAGCTGGCTGGAAGAGGATTTCCTAAATTGTATTTCTCGAAAGAGGTGGAAAGTTCTGGATGAATTTTTTTCAATTGTTCTAATGCTTGGGCTTTGGTTGTGTAAGTGATATTTTCGACACCTTCAAGCCCTTTGATTGTGCTCATGATGTTTTGAGTTTGGGGAGTGTCGGTGGTGTCTTTTAAATATAAAACGAGGTCAACTTTTTTATTGAGATTGGAGAGGGCATCTTTAGCAATAAAATTTACGGAAAGGATAATATTGAAGATGAAAACAATGATGGCTATTACGAAAATTGTAGCCAAGGAGAGAACTTTGTTTCTCCAAATATTGCTTACTGCGAATTTCAGTCCTTTTTCAAATAGGTATAAAGATTTTGGTTTAGTGTTCATAGGAATAATTTAATTTGCGGTTATTATACTGTAGCTTCTTTCATAACTTCAAAGTCTTTTTTTACTGGAAGAGAATTTTTGATGATGGAAGATTTGTACATATCGGGACGATATGGCTTAAGTCTCACAATTTTGGCGTCTAGATTTAAGTCCATTAAAAGTTTGTTGATGTGGTATGTGAAAGCAAATTGGTCATAACCTAAGGCTATTACATCGGGTCTGTATAGTTTTATGACTTTCATTTTGTCTTTATTGTCGCCTAAAACTACTTTATCTGCCCAATTGGTGGCCTTGAGATTTTCTAAACGTTCTTTTTCAGTGTGATCTGACCCTTCTCCCTTGATAGTGCGGACGGTTTTGTCTCTAGCGATTACAGCAATAACCTCAGTCCCAAGCTCTTTTGCTTGAGTGAAAAGATTTTCATGTCCGGCATGCAAATAGTCAAAGGTGCCAAATACCATGACGAGTTTTTTCTTCGATTCTTCGGTCATTTTTTTAGATCTGGAAAGATTAAGTTAACCGCTATTAAGCCTGCGAGCACCAGCATTATAATAACAATCAGAATTATGTCTAATGTTTTATGCTCTTTTTCGGGATTAGCAAGAGTTAGTCTTAATGAGGCTAGTCCGTAGATTAGGCCTGTAAGCAAGAAGGGGACATCAAAAGTTTTGTTTACAATAAAAGCTTCTTTGACGAAAAGATTATTCATTATTAGAGCGCTACTGCTTAAATGAGCCAAGCCGCTCACAAGGAAAAATATTAAAGCGACTTTTTTGATGTTTTCGATGGTGTGAAATCTTTTGGTTGGTTCCATAACGAGAGGAATTATATGGCAAGGTGAGCAGAAAGGGAAGAGTTTTCATTTTCCTTTTCTTTTATCCCTCATTATTGTAGACTTTCGACCGTAAATAAGTCGAAAATATGTTGAATGAAGATACAATCAGGTATGTGGCAAAGTTGGCCAGACTTGGACTTACGGATGCTGAGGTAAAGAAATTTACTCCACAGCTTTCCGGGGTGATGGAATATATGGAAATTTTGAATGAAGTTGATACTAAAAATGTTCCCGAGACCAGTCAGGTGACGGGCTTGAAAGATGTTTTTGCTAATGATGAAGTTTTGAAAGGGCAAGCGAGTCGGGAAGAACTTCTCGAGTGTTCGGAACTTCCCGTGGATAGCAAACAAGTTCGTGTAATGGCTGCAATCAAGCAGTAATGTTCTAAAAATTATGACTGATTTAAATAAATTAAAAATTAGAGAAGCTCACGAAGGGCTTAAGGCAAAGAAATTTTCGAGTAGTGATTTGACTAAAGCTTGTTTTGATGAAATTAAAAAAAGAGATAAAGATATCAATGCTTATGTTTCTTTGGATGAGGAGGGAGCTTTGAAAAGTGCTGCTGAAATTGATGCCAAAATTGCTAAAGGTGAGGATATCCCAATGCTTGCGGGAATTCCGGCGGGCATTAAGGATTTGATTAATACGCGTGGGGTGAAGACGACTTGTTGTTCACCATTTTTTAAAGATTTTGTGCCGCCTTATGATGCGACGGTTATTGAAAGGCTCAAAAAAAATGGCTTAGTAATACTTGGAAAGACTAATCTTGATGAATTTGCTTGTGGAGCTTCGACGGAACATTCTTGTTTTGGAGTTACCAAAAATCCACATGATCTTACAAGAGTGGCCGGAGGGAGTAGTGGTGGCAGTGCGGCTGCAGTTGCCGCGGATATGGCTTTTTATGCTTTAGGAACGGATACTGGGGGTTCGATTCGTCAGCCGGCTTCGCTTTGTGGAACATTTGGAATGAAAGTTACTTATGGAAGAGTGAGTCGTAGTGGGGTTACAGCGATGGCTTCCAGCTGGGATACAATCGGTCATTTTGCAAAAAATACCGATGATATTGCGTCGGTTTTGCAAGTAATTGCGGGTCGAGATGTGAAAGATTCGACAACTCCTGATATTGAAGTGCCGGATTATTCAAAATTTTTAAATCAAGATGTAAAAGGTTTAAAAATAGGTTTGCCTAAAGAATATTTTGGTGAAGGAATTGAAAAAGAAACGGCTGATACGGTAAAGGTGGCAGTGGCAAAATTGGAAAAGGCAGGAGCAAGTGTCGTTGAAGTTTCGCTTCCATCTACCAAATATGCGATTGCAGTTTACTATATTACGATGCCGGCGGAACTTTCGGCGAATTTGGAAAGATTTGATGGAGTTCGTTATGGGAAAAAGCCGGAAAAATATCCGGATAATTTGGTGGATTATTATTTTGCGGCTAGAGAGGCAGGGTTTGGAGATGAAATCAAGCGTAGAATTATGATTGGAACGTATGTTTTGTCGGCCGGATATTATGATGCTTATTACAAAAAAGCGCAGAGAGTTAGGACTGTAATTATTCAGGATTTTGCGAAGGCTTTTGAGAAGGTAGATGTCTTGATTGCTCCGGTTTCGCCATTCCCGGCGTTTAAGGTGGGGGAATTGGTGGACAATCCTTTGGCGATGTATATGGCTGATGCTTTGACAATTCCGGCTAGTGCGGCGGGACTTCCTTCATTGGCGTGTCCAGCTGGAATGTCTGCAAATGGCCTTCCGATTGGTTTACAAATTATTGCTCCTCAGTTTGAGGAGGGATTAACTTTGAAAGTGGGGAGTGCGCTAGAGAGGTTGAGGTAGCAGATTTCTAGAACATCGATAAATTGCTTTTGAGTGGTTCGGCTTTGGTTTTTTTGTCTGAGGATTTTTTTAATTCTTCGGTGGAGCGGGCTAATTCGTGAATAGACATCGGATCGAACATTTTGCCTTTGGTTTCTAACATTTTGGAGAATTGCCAGCACATGTTGAAAATGGCTCTTTGGCTGTTGGCGATCTCGGTACTTTCGATAATCATGCCGATTAATTCATTTTTGAAAGAAATGATGGCGACTTTGTCGTCGTAAATATTGATCTCGTTGGTGAAATCGAATTTTTCAGGTGAAACTAAGCACATTTCGCGGAAATATTTGGCGTCTTCAGCTTTTACGATTTCGCCTTCAGCGTCTTTCAAACAGATTCCTCTTAAGAAGATCTTTTTCTTGGCGCGTTTATCTACATAATCTTTGTCATAGGTGGGCCAGTTTTTGCGGATTTCTTTAGAGTTGGAATAGTTTAGAATTTCAGTTTTACTGCTTAATGTGTCGGTATAAATGGCTTTGATCCCCTCTATTCCCTCGAAGTATCTGATTCTGGGGTGACTGGTTTCTCCGGAAAGCATTTTGAATTGAGGAAGAGCGGATCTTAGGTCGTTGGTTCTTTTCTCAAATTGTTCCACGACTACTTCGGGGTTTAGGCCTGTGAAATAGCTCATTTTTTTCTTGGTGAAATAGCTTACTAGTCCGCGTGCTTTTAGCTTTTCTAGGATGTCGTAAGTAGTTACTCTATTGATCCCGGCCGTACTGGCGATTGTAGAAACGACGGAGGTCCCATTTTTTAAACAAGCGAGATAAACTTTGGCTTCTTTATCTGTTAGTCCAATGTTTTTTAGCACGAGTGTAAGCGAATCTTCCATGTTTTAACGGAGTTAGTTGTAGAAAATTTCAACGGGTTGAATTATCGTGGAAGGGAAGAAAAAGATCAATTCAAAGTTTGTGAAATTACTTGCAACAATCGATGATTAATTTTTCAATCGCCAGTTGAAATTCGGAAGAGTTTTCGGCATAGCCTTTTATGACTCCAGTTTTTACTTTGCGGTCGATGTTTAGGAGATTTTTGTAGATATTTTCAATCTGAGGAATGGTGAAATTTTTGGCTTGTTTGGCTGCAGTTTGAATTACAAAAGGGTGTAATTGGAGCCTTTTGATCATGGTGTTTTGATTTTCGTTTTTATCTAACATTTCTTTGATTTGGATAAGAATGCGGAAGTGTCGTACGATCATAAAGAAAATCATGCTAACTTCTTCGCCAATGTCTATCAGGATGCGGAAAATGCGGAGAGATTCTTTGACGTTTTTGATAGCGAGAGCGTCTGTTAATTTAAAAATTGAGGAAGATAAAGTAGGGGAGACTAGTTCATCAATCATTTTTTGAGTAATTTCTTGGCCGTTGGCATAGGTGGCTAATTTGTCTAGTTCGGCAAACACTAGCCATAAATTCATGCTGCAATAGGTGCTTAAGTATAAGGCTACAGCTGAACTGATTTTGATATTATCTTTTTTGGCTTTGTCGAGAATTTGTTTGGTAACTTCTGCGGGGGTTGGAATGGTAAATTCTTCGATAGTACCTATTTTGTGAATTTTTTGGTAAAGAGAGGTTCTTTTGTCTGGAATTTCAGTTTCGTAAAAAACAACTAGGGTGAAATCAGGAGTTTTTTCGAGGCTATCGGCTATTTTCTTTTGAGCTTCGGATTTTTTGTCAGTTCTTTTTTCGGATTCGGTGTTTTTTTTGGCTCTGGGTTTATTTTCTGCGAGAAAATCTTTAATGATGATTAGCTTTTTTTCTGCGAGGAACGGCATTGTTTGGAGATTGGTATCGAATTCAGCAGGATCTATTTTTTTCCCTTCAATAATTTCAATATTAGTTTCTCCACCGTATTTTTGAGTGAATTGTTCTTGCCAAGTTCTTAGCTTTTGCAAGCTGCCGTAAGTGTTTTCTCCGTAAAAGAGATAGATGTTTTTTTTCTGAGTAGTGGCTTCCTTAGGCATTTTTGGCATGGATAAATAATCAGCTCTGTCGGGAGCTGATTATATATCCCTTTGGTTTTAGTGGGCAACTCTTAATTGAGCAATATCTAAAAGATCAGTCAATCCGGGAGGAGTATTTAAGAGGATTCTTTCGTCATATTTCACGACGATTGAACCTTGATTTTGGTATGGATTTGCGCCGACAGCGCGTCTGTATTTGAATAGATTGGAGATGTCTCCGACTAGACTTCCACGAATGGTTAAGGTTTTTCCCATCTCGTATTCCTGTCTTTCAGTTCCTTCTTTTGACTGGATTTCTCCGTCAATATCTCCTTCGGTATCGATAGCTACGAAAATTCCGTCGAGATCGGTGACATTATTGCTAATTTGGATGTTTCCATCGATGACAATAAAGGCAGCAGATGGAATAGTTTTGGGATTGGTTAGGACTGCCGTGCTATCATCATAAGTGACATTGTTTTCGATGATCAGGTTGGCATTTTGGATGATGTAGGTTCGAGCGGCTGGGATACTGGTATCTGGATTTCCGGCAATTGTAATAGCTCCACTGGCTCCGATGGTAAGTTCTTGGTTTGTGTAAACGATTCCGGTTGAAGGAACTGCTGGGTCGGAATTATCAAAAGTTCCGATGTTCCATCTGGTTAATTTTGCGACGTTGGCTTTAATGGCATCGTTAATAAATTTTTCTTTCCATTGTTCAGCGACATCCGCTTTCATCTCGCAGACTGAACTGGAGAAATTTTTGAGGGTGTTTTGGTATTCTTCCGGTAAGTCACCATTTTCGGTATTACTCATTTTACAAATGTCATGAGTTGGTGCTTCAAAAGGATCTTGGTTTCCGTGACCGGCTGGATTATAACCAGTATTGTACTTAGGGGTATCTTCATCCGTTGGTCTTAAAATAAGACCGGTTGTATCGTCGATTTGATAACAAGCTTCTAAGCTATTGATGTTTTCTAGCTCATCGTGGAAGAAGACGTCTCCGCTTTCGCGAGTGAGTACGTATGGACAGAGAATGATGATTTTAACATCATCTTTATCATAAGTGGTGCTGTCGGTTTTATTTCTAAGAGTTGCAGTATTTGGTAATTCTATTCCGCAATCTGGATAGGTTAGATCATCGCAAAAAGCTTCTGATAGAAGGATATTGTTACTGTATTTGTAGTAAACGTATAAGTAGTCGATATTGTCGAGATTATTTATAACGAAATTTGAAGGGGTTTCTTTGATTCTGGAGTCTTCTTCATTTTGCTCATTGAAAAGTTTGGTACAAGTTGGAATTGTATTGATTTCGAATGATTTCTTGTTAGGGCCAACTGCGGAGATTATTGCATTATCGTCACAAATTGTGTTAAGTTCAATTTTTTTCCCTTTCTTTACGCCTTCTACGATAGCAATTCCTTGTAGATCTATGCGTTTGTTGTATTCAGTGTCGCGGATAGGATCAGATTCCTTAATTCTCAAAATGTCTTTGCCGTTAGGAGTGGCAACTACTTTGTAGAAGACGGTTTTATATTTATTTACAATTGTTCCATAAAATAATTCTTCTACCCAAGAACCTGTGTTTGGATCTCTGACCCATTTTTCGATTTTTGGACGAGGGGTGTTTCCTCCTGGAGGATTGTCATCTAGGTGACAGGTGTTGTCACAACCATCGTTATTATTTTGGTTGCCATCATCGCATTCTTCACCTTTTTCAGGTTCTAGGATGCTATTTGGACAGTGATCATTGGTGTCATTATAGTCATAATCCATTTTTACTGAACAGCTTTCCGGTTGGCCGATTCCGCTAATTGTAATGGAGTGGTCTTGTTTTGTACATCCGCCACTGTAAATAATTCCTTTTAAGAAATCGTTATAAGTGAATTGATTGCCTGTTATTGTCCCATTGGTGTTGGTAAATGTTGAGCCTTGACAACCGGAGGAGAAAGAGAACTCTCCGGTAAAATCTCCCAAATGTCCCGCTGTTGGATCTAATTGATATTGAGTTGGAGCTGAAGGATCAAGAGTGGATGGGTAAACTACTATTGAAGTACATTCATCAAGTTGGGTTGTGATATTGAAATGGGCGATACAAATCTTTTCCGGATCGTTGCTAGCTGCTTTGACGGTAATTGCATTTGGGGTGGCAGGTGCTCCATCAGGAATATTTAGATACACACTAGTATTCTCTTTAACTTCTAATTCTTGGGTGAGTTCTGGAACAATTGTTTCAGATAAGATGCCCTGAGTTGTTGTAAAGGTTACCATTCCATCCATTGCTGGTTCAAAAAGTAAATCAGCTTGTAATTCATATATCCCCGGAGCTGATAAATCGCTTCCTGAGTTTAATGGTGTTTTTGATCCATCAGGAGCTATTAGATATACTTGGATAGATTGGCAGGCTGGAATTTCAGCTAAACCTCTTGATTGGAAACAAATATCCTCGAAACCAACAGCTTCTACGTGGAAGGCTTGTGCACCTGTTTGATCGGTGAATGGGAGGAAGTAAATAGGAGTATTATTTGGAACTAAAATCGGATTTTTGAAATTTGGAAACTGAGCTGTTGCTTCAGCAGAGGTTAGTCCGGCTATTTTGAGAATGTCTAAATTGGCCTTTATTCCAAAGATACCTTTTGCGGCAATAAAACGATTTTGAGGATTTACGGGATTGCCGTTGTATTGAGCATTGGCGGTAATTTCATATACGACATTTTGTGAGAGGTCATCATCATTATTGATGACGGTATTATTTTCGTCTCTAATAGTTAGGATTAGTTCCTGACAACTTAGATTATTTTGTTCTTGGGTAATGCTAAAAGTTTTGATACATGCGGCGGGAACATTTGCACCATCGAGTTTTACCGTGACGACGTTATTTCCTATAGTTAAAGCATGAAGATAGGCATTCAAACCTTGTCCTTTAAGCAGACTAGTAACTCCTCCCGCTGGTGGATTGTTTGGATCTGGGGGTGCTACTGCGTAAAATAAGCCGTTGGCAGCAGGAACCATATAGCGAATTGATCCGGCGAATGGATTTCCGTGTTGGTCTTTTGCTACTGCGCTGAAAGTAGTCCAAGAATTTGTGAAAATATTCCCTGGTGGAGTTTGTGTTACGATTAAATCGGAACAAGTTAATACTTCAGCAGGAATATTGAAAGTTGTTTTACAAACGGCTTGGTTGTTTATCTGAAGTGTTTCTGCCTCAGATGGAGCTACTTCAGTATCGTGAGCTGCGTTTGTTTTGATAAGGCGAACGGTAATTGTGTCATTGGCAGTTCCCGAATAATACATTGTTGTATTTAAGCTTCCTACTGCTTGATGATTTGCTTGAGCAACGTAATTTGCTGCAGGTTTTTTGTAGAATGTTCCGTTGGCATTTGAAGTTGTCCATTTTAATCCAACTGGGAAGGGGAGTGCTCCTGCGGAATAAGTTGGAACGGCATTTGGAGATAGTGTATGCATGTACACTTGGTTGCCATTTATAGTCACATATTGAGAAGTGACCGGAGTATTGGTGATTCCGCCGGTACAATAGGTGATGTCTTCATTAGTGACAGTAAAACTCTTTATACAAGGAGCAACGTTTAAATTAGGATTGTTTGATCCATCGCTATTTACTGGTTTTACGCTGACTGTTCCGGTTCCAACATAATAGACGGTTTGAGGAGCTGTAGCGTTTGCAGTGGTATAAGAATTTGTATTGCCTCCGGCGGCGACATAATTGTTTCCAAATTTGGTATAGAAACGGCCGGCTGGGCTGTCGGAAGTCCATTTTAATTTAACATTTTGAGGAGGATTTCCTGCGGAGTAGGTTATCCCAGGTGCGTTATAATTGAATTTATGAACAGTTACTAATTGATTGTTAATTGTTGCAAGTAAATTGTCTGTGGAATTATTGGTGTGAGTAACTGGAAGATTCGTACAAGTGGCAGGGAAGGTGAAGGCTACCTGGCAAGTGTTTGGTTTCAAATAATCTGGCATAGGAGCTAGTTCTTCTCCTGCATTATTTAATCTTGTTAGGATAAGATTCACGGGGCTATGTCCTGTGTAATAAATCTCAGGATGATCTAGCGTGGTAAGGATAAAATCTTCCGTTGGAGTATTATCATTGAGAGAAGTGTAAAATTTACCGTCGTCAGAAATCCATTTATATCTAGTGTCTTCTGGATATGGAATTGTTGCTCCAGTTTCTGAAAAAGTAACACCAGTTTTGAATAGTCTATATAAATCTTCTCCATTTTTTTGAACACCGGTATTTTCTTTGTCTCCGGTTAAGGATTCACAGTAATTTTTTGTAATGATTGCGTCAAAGTAAGCAAATCCACTATACCTAAAACATCCTGGTAGTTTATTAAACTGGAGGTATATTTTGTCGTCTTGGAAAACAGGTGTTACGGTGACTGTTTGAGCTGGTTGAGCTGTGTCAAAGGTAATAGAAGTTGCCTCTGTAATGTCAAAAGCATGGTTGCCGCTAAATCCATTAACATTTTTGAATTTTACTTTTGCACTTCCTGGAACTGGTTCTAACGATAATCCTAATTCATTTAATCTTATTTGGGTATCATCAAGAGCTTTGCGAACAGTTGCTCCTCCACTCGTGATAGTAGCTCCCGCTTGATTTTTGTAGGAATTATTATTGGCATAGATGAATCCTCTAGGGCGTAAAATGTTGTCATAGGTAGAGTCTAGAATGTCATCTAATTCTACTCCAATTTGAACATTAGTGGCGTCTGCGGGACCGTCATTTACGTCGTCATATTTATCTTCTCCATTGTTGTGAAAGTATATTTGGAATCTAACTTTTTGTCCTTCTTGGAAGTAATGAATGTTAGCTGCATTTTCGTCATTTGTCGGCGTATTTGCATAATATCCTCCGCAGTTAGCGTCTTGACACCATTTACTTACGGTGAAGTATCTTTCATCACTACTATAAGCTGGTCCCATATTGGGATTTCCGGTAAAGTTGTTAAAACTTTGATAGGGGAGTCCGGGCATATTTTCGGCAAAGGGAATTCCCGGTCTGTCGGGAGAATATACTTGTTCTTGAAAATCAGCTTGAGCTGGGTTATTACTGGCGTTAATAAGTAAAGTGGTCGTTAGTATAATCCCTAAGAAAACGGATTTTAATTTACGAATTGTGTTCATATATTTTTGTTTTTATTTAATTAATTTTGTTTTCTAAGGATTGTCTTCTCCTCCTGTGTATTGTGTTCCAGTGTTTCCACTTCCGTCACCGCCACCTTGGGCCGTTCCTCCAGGAGGAAGAGTGTCACTATTTCCGGGGAGTCCTTTGGTAGTATCAAAATGCTTTAAATCAGGTCTAAATTTGACTGGTGGTATAAATTTAAGAGGTGGCCGCTTAAGAATTAATGGTGGCTTTGGTTTTTCTTCTTCTGTTGGAGGAGTATCTTCTTCCGCATCAGCTCCATCTTCGCTGTGTTTGTTGTTTCTCTGGCTTGAATCTTTTCTTGTTACCACGGCTGCTACCACTGAGAAGTCATGATTTTCAACTCCTTGACCGAAGATGCTTTCATCCATAATCCTGACAGTGCTGCCGTGAATGTGATCTTTTTTGTAAATAATCA
>Ga0233421_10000660_pt1 | contig 13648 bp, 16 predicted proteins | sample Watercolumn_Mata_3_FD_182725 | JGI IMG/M metagenome (GOLD analysis project Ga0233421, IMG submission 182725) | Freshwater microbial communities from Lake Matano, South Sulawesi, Indonesia - Watercolumn_Matano_2014_107_MG | ecosystem: Environmental > Aquatic > Freshwater > Lake | place... | reverse complement strand
ATTTACATAAAGTTATGCATTGCATTCATAGTTTTTTTCCTTATTTCGTTATTTTTACCAGGAAATGGAGACTCTAATTTAATTGAGATAATACTGGGAGCGGCCACCTTTCTATTTGGCATTATACTCGCATTTTCAACTGCAAATAGACACGCGAGATTCTCTGCAATACGCCAGGGCCTAAGAGAACAAGATGCTCTGTTATTGAGTATATATGAGCTATCTAAGGTGTTTGACAAGAAAATATCAGAGGAAATAAGAAGCAGAATTGATGCTCTTCTAATGGTCCAGGTAGATTATAAATTAGTTGATTTTGATAAATGCGTGAAAAAAATTGAAGAATTGTATTATTATATAGAAAAAATAAAAGTAAAAAATTCAAATCAAGAAAGGTCCCTGGGTTTCATGTTTGAAAATGCAGAAAATCTTTTAAAAATAGAAAAAGAAGTTTCTTACAATGTTAAAGATAGAATTATGCCCTACGAATGGATAAGTTTATTGGTTCTCAGCGGCGTTATACTATTTAGTTTATTCTATCTTATGGAATCTAATACAATTTCAGTTATAGTAATTCCCTTGCTTTCAACTACCCTGATTTTATTATTATTAGTATTAGAAGAACTTGATAGTCTGAGATGGCAAGAACAAAACTGGATTTGGGACCCATTATCGAATCTCTTCATAGAACTTGATTTGATTCCTTATTTCCCTGAGGCATTATTCTTACAAAAGAGACTGAAATTAGAATCATTAAAGGAAATCAAAGAAGTAAGAATTGCAAAATTTACGAATAAGTACCCTAATCTTGAAGGCAAGACAATAGAGATTGTCAAATTATGAAAAAATTTCTTCTCATGTGAAGATTTTTAATTCACATAAGTTTTAATAGGTATTAATAATCCTAAAAAAATGGATGAAGTAACAAAGACAGCAGGAATCTTGTTTTTTAGAGAAGATGAAGTTCTTCTAGTATATCACAAAGAAAAAGCAAAACATCAAACAGGAGTCTATGGAATTCCTGCAGGAAGATTAGAACCTGGAGAAAATGAGATTGAAGCAGCAATAAGAGAAACAGAACAAGAAACAACGCTTAATGTTGGTATGGAAAACCTTATCCCTCTTCCAATTATTTATGCTGCAAAAATCCAGAGAAAAAAGGAATTGCCAAGAATATTCTCTCTAAAGGTGTTTTTATGCAAAAAATTTAAAGGTGAACCAAATGAAACTGAAGAAAACAGCCCAAAATGGATAAAGATATCTGAATTGCACAAATACAATCTTCTGCCAAATGTAGAAAAGATAATAAATGATGGGTTACTGATCTTGAAACAGGAAAAATGACAAAACTAACGATTAAGCAAAAAGAAGAATTCTTCTTCATACTCAAGCGAGAAGAAGCAAAATTAGAACAAATCTTCAAGTCAATCAAACTTAAGGACTCAAAATTTTCAGAGACATTCAAGTTTATGAAAAGCTATTATGATGACATGAAATTCTTCATGAAAAAGAATGAGCATGTCAAGGCTTTTGAATTGCAGAATTATGTTTGGGGCATTCTTGATTCACTTGCAATAAACAAGGCAATTGAAGTTCCGAAAGAACTTCAGAAACATTTCAAGGCAGAATTCTAAGTATATTGTCAAATGCAAGAATCTTTATAAATCTAAGACTTTTAAATTGCCATGCCATTAAGACTTGCGATAGTTGATGAAGTAATGATACATCAAGCTGAGACTCTTGAGGGAATTAGTCTAGAACAAGTCAAAAATTTTGCAAGTTTTTTAGAAAAGATACATTTCTCTGAAGAATCTCCAACTAAAGAAGAAAAACTTGCTTTTAGAAAAGTTTCTAGAGCATTATTCTCCTGTCCAAGAACACAATTAGAAATTCTAAAGACGCAAAGAGATATGATCAAGTTTACTATCTTTCCTGCAAAAAATGCATCGTTATATATCCTGCCTTTATATATAGGGGAAAAAAAATCAACTATGGATTTAAGACAAGAAGACAAAACCAGGCCTATGCAAATATACGAGTTATTTATGAAAGAACCATTATTGTTAAAACTTGATGCTTCATTCAGACAATTAGTCAATAGAAACAATGTTTTTTCTCTTTATGGTAGATTTGCAAATTATAATTCCAGAACAACTCAAAAAGCATTAAACCAAAGCACTTATCCTATTGAAAGAATTTCTGATTCTTGTGAAAATTCAAATGTCCTTAGAGTTGACCTCCCAAAATCTGGAGCTGATGAATACATTCCTGCATTCATTTTTGTTGGAAATGTAAGGCCAGATTATTGCAATGATGCGCTTGTATATGTCAACAAGAGATTTGACTCTGCTCCAGAAATGTTCTATGAGGTAATGGAAAACAGAGCTGCTTTCTTCTCTATAAATGGGATTAAGAATGACATTCATGTTAGAGCAGAAAGAGAGGGCAGAAGGTTAGATTCAAAAATCGCTAGATTAGAAAGGCTTCTTGCCAAGCAATAAATTCTTTAAATGTAAGAAAACTAATCAAGTTACGGGGTTGTAATATAACTTGGTTAGTATTCGAGGTTCGGGAGAGCTCTCTTTGGAAAAGAGACCTTAGAGAGAAAAGATTCGAAAAGCCTCGCTATCTGGATTCGAATTCCAGCAACCCCATAATCTGATATTTATAAGTGTTACTTAATAGTAGTTATAAAAGAAAGGTTTATAAGGATAAAAATTACTTAGTTATTATGGCAGGCAAAAATAATGTTAAGAAAATCCTATCCAGACTATCAACTGTAGTATTGTTATTAGGTGCAGGTTTGTTTGCATTAAATTCATATTTCAAGACCAGCAAACTGGAACTTCTGCCAAATTCAGGCATATTCAATAAATTAGAGGAGAGAATTTCTAAAGAAACTGAGAAACCAAATCAAAATCAAGATAAATACGCTGTTCTAATCTCTGGCAAGACTGAGATAAGCACACAAGCTGATTTATCTTTAGCATATCAAGTTCTGTTAGAAAATGATTTCCCTAAAAGAAATATCTACATACTAGACAGAAAAGGAGGGCAACAGTTTTTTTATCCAGTTGATGGGTCAGCTGAAAAACAAGAAATCAAAAATTTGTTTAGTCATCTGGGAAAAATAGTTGATGACCAAGATTTGCTTTTTGTTTACCTTACAGACCATGGAAAACGGAAAAAATCAAGTTCAGGAGATTCTGTATCAACATTTACTTTACTTTGACAATATTTTGACCAAAGAGAATTTTCAGAATATATCAAAGGAATAAATCCAAGAATAGGAATTTTATTATTTGACCAATGCTACAGTGGAGGTTTTGCAGAAGAATGTGGAAAAGGCAAGTTCATTGGAATTGCCTCGACAAAAAAGACTAGCAAAGGTACAAACCAAATCTACAGATCAATGGGCGGACTTTTTATGTATGCTTTCAGAGATGAAGAGAACTCAGATTCTAATAAAGATGGAAAAGTCAGTTTGCAGGAAGCAATAGCTTACATGTCAGCAAGACACAGAGCAGTAAGATCTGGGAGACTAACTCCTGTTATTCAAGGAGAGTATGATCTGACTAAGGTCTTCTTGGATAATTCTAAAAATTAAACTACCCCCATAACTTTTTAAAACAAATTTCCTTAAGAAATTATGAAAAGAGAGGTTGTATTATCAGTTTTGATTCTTATGATAGCATCAGCTTTCTTTATCAATGGGTGTTCTAAAGAAAAAACTACTATGGAATTCAATTCATCTGTCTGTGGACTTGAGATAGGACAATTGAACTTGAGTGATTATGGTGTCAAGGGTTCTGAATGGCTTTCTGGAGACAAATTGAGAGTTACTGCATTAATAAGAACAAACTGCGCAGAAACAGTCAAGAACGGAAATTTTAATATTGAGGAGAATAAAATCATCTTGTATTATCAAATTGAGAAATGCAATGTCTGCGCAACTTGCATGTGCCCTAAATACTTGACATACACGTTTGATAACCTTGAAAAGAAAGATTATGTTTTTGAGCTAAAGGAAATTTGAGCTCAAAAAATAAATGCAAACATCTGTAAGGAGTATATACAATTACTTCTTGCAAGACTGCCAAAGACATTTACGTCCATACATGTATAATTGAAGGTTTTGTCTTTTCAGGGTTTAATAAAAACGTGATAACAAAATAATCATCACACATACAGCTGTGCACTGCACAAGTTAGTTCTGCATTTATTTTTGTTTTTACATATACAGAAGTAACTTTATTCATTAAATTTAAAAGCATATCTGACATTACATTCACATGAAAAAGAGGTCGAATTTATTCGCTGCAGTAGCAACTTTGACTGGGACTATAATTGGAGCAGGAATTCTTGGATTGCCTTACGTCTTTGCAAAATCAGGATTTTTAATTGGTATGATTAACTTGGTTGTTTTAGGCGTCCTGATATTGTTCTTGAACCTTTATCTTGGAGAAGTAATTCTTAGAACAAAAGGAAAACATCAATTACCAGGATATGCTGAGAAATATCTTGGGAAAAAAGGCAGATTTTTGATGTTAATCTCATCGCTAATCTTTCTTTATGGGGCATTAACTGCATATGTTCTTGGAGAAGGGGAAGTTTTGAGTTTTATTCTTCTTGGCTCTAAAGATTTTATGATTATTTTCGGATTAATATTCTTGGCATTAATGTCTATCTTGATTTATTCAAATCTAAAGACTCTGGAAAAAGGTGAGGCTTTTGGGCTTATGGCAGTTTCATTGATGATATTGATAATTTTCTTTTTCTTTCTCCCAAAAATCAATTGGGGTAATTTCTCATTTATCTCTTCGGGATTTTCTTCATGGTTCATGCCTTATGGTGTTATTCTATTCTCCTTTCTTGCTCTTTCTGCATTGCCTGAAATGAGAGAAGAGCTTTACAAAGAGGAAAAGAAAATGAAAAAAGCAATATTAATCGGAAGTTTGATTCCTGCTATCTTTTACATAATGTTTGTCATTGCAGTTTATGGATATGCGGGAATAAACACTCCTGAGATTGCAACAGAGGTCTTAGGAAGATTCCCTTCACTACTTGCTGTATTCACTATGTTCACTGCATTTATTGCAATAGGAGTTGCATTAAAAGAATTGTTTATCTATGATTTCAGGATGAAAAATGATAAAGCGTTTTTCTGGACAATTTTCCCCGTTTTTATAATATCTATGGTTCTTATGGTGTTTAACTTTGCTAATTTTGTTAAAATTCTGAGTTTAATAGGAAGTTTAGCAGGAGGATTAGCAGGAATTCTAGTTCTTCTGATGGCGTATAAAGCAAAGAAAAATTCAGAAAGGAAGCCAGAATATTCGATTCCATTAAGCTGGTCAATAATCTTTTTGTTAGGAATAATCTTTTTAACTGGAATAATCTATCAGTTTGTTTTCTAGTCAAAACAATCAATGATTTAGACAATCTTGATGAAAGTAAAATCTTTCTGAATTAACTTTGTTGTTAATTGTGACTTTTATTGATGGTCCTTCTATTCTTTCAGTACAAGCATAACATACTTCTGGGAGTTTTTCTGGACCATCAACACTTATCTGACTGCAAGAATTTCCTTTTGTTTCTCGATATAAATCCTTAGCAATAGCCAACATATCAAGATATTTTGATGCTTGTTCAACTTTACGTTTCTCGTTTGGCATTTTTGTAATTTTTATTAGATTAAAAGCCTTTTTAAATTATTCTTCCTTTAATAAATATGATCCCAAAGAAAACTCAGGAAATGCTGAAAAAACAGCATTATGCTATTGTCGGCAAAGGAAAACACTCAGCTGTTCAAATATGCAGATATGCCAAGAAATCACTGGTTGATGAAGATTTCTGCTATAAACAGAAATTTTATGGAATAAACTCGCACAGATGCTGTCAGATGGCTCCTTCTGTCATGAATTGCGAGCATAAATGCATTTTCTGCTGGCGTCCAATTGAGCATAATTTAGGAACTAAGATAAAAAAGATTGATTCTCCTGAAGAGATTATCGAAGGCTGCATCAAAGCTCAGAGGAAAATGCTTTCAGGTTTTGGCGGAAATCCAAAAACAAACAAAATAAAGCTCAAAGAATCAAAAGAGCCAAAACATTTTGCCATCTCATTATCAGGCGAGCCTACATTGTACAAGAAACTGCCTGAATTAATCAAACTGCTTGATAAACAAAAAATTACAAGTTTTGTTGTCTCTAATGGAGAAAATCCAGGGATGTTGAAGAGAATAAATCCAACTCAGCTTTATATCTCGATGATTGCACCTAATGAAAAACTTTTCAAAAAAATCTCCTGTTCATGCAATAAAGACTGCTGGAAGAGATATTTGGAAACACTCAAGTTATTAAAAGAAAAATCAAAATCAACCAGGACTGTATTAAGATTGACTTTGATTAAAAATATTAATATGCTCGAGCCTGATAATTATGCTAAGCTTCTTGAGCTTGCAGAACCTGATTTCATAGAAATAAAAGCATATATGCATGTCGGGTTTTCACAGCAAAGATTAAAAAAAGAGAATATGCCTGAGCACGAAGAAGTCAAAAAATTTGCAAAAGAAATTCTGAAGAATCTTGATAAAAAGCTTAATTACAAATTAATTGACGAGAAGATAAATTCAAGAGTTGTTTTGCTTTCCAAGGGGGAGAAGAATTCAAAGATAGATTTTTGAAACCACTTACTTCTGAAAGAATCTATATGTCAAGGGTTATAGACGCATTTTTTATGAGATTAGTATTTGCGCTAACGCTTTTCGCGAATATGAAGATTTATAAATGTTTCAAATTAAACGAAACATTTATAAATGTATTTTTGTAAAAATAATCATGGCAGGCGAAAAACCAAATATGAATGTTGTTTTCATCGGTCACGTTGACCATGGAAAAAGTACAGCTGTAGGCAGATTGCTCTACGAAGCTGGTGTCTTCTCAGAGCAGGAACTTGCAAAGATGAAAGATATAGCTGAAAAGCTTGGAAAGAAAGGTTTTGAGTTTGCATTTGTAATGGACAGATTTAAGGAAGAGAGAGAAAGAGGAGTTACAATTGACTTGGCTTACAAGAAGCTGATAACAAAGAAATTCGCAGTTACAATCATTGATGCTCCAGGTCACAGAGACTTTATCAAAAACATGATTACTGGAACTTCACAAGCAGATGCTGCAATTCTAGTAGTTGCAGTACAGCATGGTGTTATGGCACAGACCAAAGAACACTTATGGCTTTGCAGAACAATGGGTGTCCAGCAATTAGCTGTTTTAATCAACCAGATGGACACAGTCAATTTTGATCAAGCAAAATACAATAAAGTTGTTGAAGACATGAAAGCATTGCTTAAAGCAGTTGGTTACAAGATAGAAAAAATCAACTTCATCCCAGCAAGTGCCTATAAAGGAGATAACATAGCAAAGAAATCAGATAATTTGAAATGGTTCAATGGTCCTACTTTACTAGAACAACTAGATTTATTTGATATTCCAGAAAAACCAGTTGATAAGCCATTAAGAATGGCAATTCAAGATGTTTACACAATCACTGGTGTAGGAACTGTTCCAGTTGGAAAAATTGAAACAGGAAAAATACACCCAGGAGACAAAGTCATAATCTTGCCTGGAAAGAGCGGAAAAGGCGTTCATGGAGAAGTAAAAACAGTTGAGATGCACCACGAAGCATTGAAAGAAGGAATTGCAGGAGACAATGTTGGAGTTAACATCAGAGGAATAGGAAAACAAGATGTTGAAAGAGGAGATATTATAGCTTTAGAATCAAATCCACCTACATTAGCAGAAGAATTCACAGCGCAGATTGCAGTCATCAATCACCCAACAGTCATAGCAAAGGGATATACTCCTGTTTTGCATATTAATACTGCACAGATACCAGTTCAATTCATATCTTTGGACAAGAAACTTGACCCTAAAACAGGACAAGTTGCTCAAGAGAACCCAGATTTCTTGAAGAACGGTGATGTTGCAATTGTAAAACTCAAGCCAATGAAACCAATGGTAATTGAGAAACAAGCTGTTAATCCACATATGGCAAGATTTGCAATCAGAGACGCTGGACAAACAGTTGCTGCAGGAATCTGCATTGATTTGGTTGCCAAGAAGTAGTGATTCTTAGTTTTTTAACCACAATAATCTTTAAATATGCCTAAAATGTCTTTTTGCATGACAAACCCAATTCCTGAAATTAGCAATAGAGTTTTAAAAAAGAGAGCAAAAAGAATCAAGCCTGTTTTCAGATTTGTTAATGAATCAGGAAAATTAACTCAAGTTGATGTCAATGAACCTGCGTACAAATTTGGAGTTCTTCTTTATGTTGAGCAACCTTGGGATTTAAGAAACCAGGCTATGAATTATGACCTAAAACCAACTGGATTAGCTAATGATATTTCTACTTTAGACAGGATTTTAACTTATCACACAATGTCCGCAAGATTCAACCCAAGTGTTGCAGAGGTTCTTGCCCAGATTCCTCCTAGACTTTTGAGACAAACAGTTGCATATGAAGTTACTCATAAATCCCCTATTAGTTATGAAAGTTTTGGATTAGAATCTTTTCATAAAACAATGACTATACTTTATAAAAAGAAGTAGAATATTTTTCTAAAAAAAAGAAAGAAAACAAGCAAGAAGATTGACAATTATAAACTTACCATTTCAATCTTGTTGCTTGTGGCTGCAAAATTCTTTGCAATTATCATCTTGCATGACAATTGCTCTGCGATATTAATCAAAGAGTTTGTAACTAGGTCATCGACAATCAAAGCAGATATCTTTGAGTTCCTTTTCTGGAATCCATAAAGCAATTTTACAATATCTGAAGAAGAGATTTTCTTGACTTGCTTCAGTTCGCCTTTTTTTATAGCGAAAATAGCTGCGCTTTTGCTTCCTTTCAATTCCTGGGCATATTCTTTAAGAGAATTTTTCATTTCTTCATTCAAATCAGTGTCTTCATTGTCATAATCATCATCTGATTTCTCTGTCCTTGTTCTTCTGTAAGGTTTTCTCTCATTCCTGTCTTCTCTGTTTTCCCTATAATCCCGGTCTTTGGAACCATTCTCAAAATATTGCTTCTTGAATTCATCAACTTTCATCTTTGCTCTCAAGGCCAAGTTGATTTCCTTTTCAGCAAGTTCCTCAACTTCTTTTCCATCAGGAGCTCTTGCAATGAATGCGATGTTTGCTGTAGAAACAGCATCTTTTGAGATAAGGATTCCTCCTCTATCTCCATCGACAAATAAAGTTATTTCTTTTTGCCTGCTCAAATCCTTTATGGTTTGAGGAAGCATGGCTCCGTTCATGGCTATTGTGTTCTTGATACCGGCTCTTAAGAGATTCAAGATGTCTGCTCTTCCTTCAACAACAATTATTTCTGAGCTGGAGTCGATTTCAGGACCTGCTGGCAGTGCTTCTGGACCATATTCAACTATCTTAGCTGTTTTAGCATGCTCAAGAACCTGTTGTTCCATAACTCTTGATTCAGGACTTTGTTCAGAAAGCTTTTTCATCAAGATCTTTGCTCTTTCAAGGATATAATCGCGCTTGCTTGTTCTGACATCTTCTATGTCAGCTATCTCAAATTTGGCATTTGTAGGACCAACTCTGTCAATTGTTTCTACTGCTGCTGCAATTATTGTTGTTTCTGCCTTGTCAATAGAGGTTGGGATTTCAATTACTCCTGTTGTCTTTGAATCATTTGTCTCAAGATTGACTTCTATTCTGCCGATTTTGCCTTTTTTCTGCAATTCTCTTAACTCAAGGTCTTCTCCAAGAAGGCCTTCTGTCTGCCCAAAGATAGCTCCGATCATATCTGGCTTCTCTACAACTCCTTCTGTCTCAAACTTAACTTTGATAATATATTTTATCGAAGGTGGACTTACTTTTCCCATGTTTCTCCTATGTTTATTTAGTTAATTTAATTGTAAATGTATTCTAGAAAAAGAGATTATAATTGCATTTCTTACTATGCTTAACTGAACTAAAAAATTAGTATAATGTTAAGTTAAGTGATTTGTGATGTGTGATAGTGAAATGAATAATCTTCTTCTAGTCACATTTATGATATTATGATTTATATTTTTCAGTATATAAACCTTTAGATTGGGTTTATTGAATTCTCTGGACAAACGCCCATAAGTGTAGATATCTTCCCTGTTTCAGAGGATTTTTCTTGAAGACAAAAAACCAGGGGCATATGATAAAATACCGACGTCTTCTAATACTTATAGAATTAGATGAGAATAGCCTGGACACAGGCTTCTTGACCTGGCCTGTTAGTCACTCGGGCTTTGCCCTTTTCAGTGTCTATAATTGCGCCTTTCACAATAACATTCTTTCTTGCCAAGAACTTATTGCTTGGAACTTCTATGACATTTTTTATTAGAACTATTGAAGATTTCTTTGTTTTTTTATCTAAGAGGTTAGCTTTATTTGTTTTTAACAAGACGGTTCTATAATGGCCGCCCCTTGTTCTTATTACTTTTTTCTTGGTCTCACCGAGGGTAACTTGCCTTGGCTGACCTGGCTTTTCATACAATTTTTTCTTTCGAGATTTCTTATATCTCCCACCAGTTGATTTTTTTCCTGTTTTCATAAAACGTTACAATTAACTTCATTTAAATAGTTTTCGACTACCGAAAAATACGTCTGTAAGTGCTAACTTAGTCTGGTTTTCAAGAATCACGAACTAAAAACGCGATTAGCCTCAATCGCAAACCTCTATACTTGCTGAATAACGTAACTAATTAATGGTAACTAACAAAAGGTTTATAAATCTTGGATAAATATCTATTTTGGAGGAAAAATCCAAAATGAATTTTTATGAAAAAGTCAGCGAATATGCCAGAAAAGCAGTTGTTCCAATTGTTGCTGGTGTTGGTTTAATGACCATTGTTGGTTGTACAAGGCAAGCGGTAAAACCAGGAATAGACCAAAAGGTTTATGGAAATGGAAGTGCAACAATCGAAGTATATAACCAATATATATTCCCTGTAGAATGCGAACCAGCCCCTACTGCAGTAGAAACTGTTTATGTCAAACACTCTGGAAGAATTGAAGTAGATGTTGATGAGTGTAATAGGGGGCATCATAGCAGAGCAGACAAACCTGGCGATGCAAGCGGATTATAATTTTATTTAATTTTAATTTTTTATTAAAATTCTTGTAAAGATTTATAAAGTTCTTGTTACTTGGTAGATTAATTAAATTTATTTACAAAAAAAGATGGCACAAGCAAATCCAAATCCGGGACCTGCACAAAATCCGGCCCCACAACCAGCTACCCCTAAGAAAAAAATTCCTTGGAGGAAGATTGTAACTGCTGCTGCACTTGGAACTACCTTGTTAGTTGGTGGACTTTATCTTGGAAGTAGAGGAAATAAAGGCCCTACATATAACCAGATAAATCATACTGCTGCAGAACAAGTAGAGATTTATGGCGGGAATAATTATGGCCCACAAGATAAAAGAAGAATGACCACAGAAGTAACACAACAAGTCCAAGACACTGTAATGAGATATGAAAAACAACAAGCTAGTGGGCACCACAAAGGACATCATAGCAGAGCAGACAAACCTGGCGATGCAAGCGGATTATAATTTTATTTAATTTTAATTTTTTATTAAAAAACTAGAAACTTGTTTTTAGTTCTACTAAGGTAACTGGCGAATTAGATTCAAAGAATCTTTGAATTGTTGTGTAACATAAATTCCCTTCTTTTCTTACACTTGCACCTCTTTGTTGTACTGTTCCGTCACCAACACAATCTGATGATGTATAGATTAATGAATCTCCTGCATCAAGATAATTCCTTACTGTTCCAGTATCTTCTGAGATAATTGCAGAATGGATATAATCTGTTCCATCAAAAAAGAAAAGAATCTGACCTTGCTTGTAGGAAATTCCTTTTGCTATTAGTGTTTTCAATGGAATTTTTTCTAAAGCTTGTCCAGAAGCATCTTTGATTATGTTTGAGTTCTCTGTAATTATATCTTCAATTTTGTATTCATACTGCTTCCCATAAATTTGTTTTGCTGAAGCTGAAACCAAACTATAACATTCCATTCCTCTAAATTTTTCAGTCATGTGAATTGTTCCTGCAGAATCAATAAAGACTGCTCTTCCAACAAAAGGAACTGTCTTGAAAGATTCCATTGTTGCAATTAGATTATTTACATTATTTGATTTTCTGCTAATTCTCAGGACTTTAGAATCATCAATCCCAAAGTTATAAGAAGAACTCTCAAGATATCCTTGGGAATCAATTTTTCCTGGTGAAGAATATTTTTGTGTGTCTACTGTTAAGTCTGCTCTGTACCAATAACTTCCTTCTTTGCTCGGAACATTAATACACCAATCATCTGTATTTTGGTTTCTCTCGAGATAAGTCATCTTCGTTCCTGTGATAAGGTTTTCTCCATTATAAGCATTTGAACTTGGAACAATCATGAACCATTGTATTGTTGGTTTTGCATATGTCCATGCTTTTATATTAGAGGCAAGACTTGTGCCAGAATAATACTGACTGTTCATGCTTATTACTACACAGACTTTTGCAGTATCAGAGTAACTTATTGTTTTACTTGTCATTGAGAATGCACCATTGCCTATGCTTGAAGCAAGACTGATTATTGGCGTAGAACCTGAAGGAATGTTTGGAAGTGTTGGTGTTTGACTTGGTGTTGATGATGAAACACATCTCTTATCATTATCTTGCCACATGCAATTTAATGAACAGCCATTTGTTAAACAATCGTCTTTTGTTGTGAAGATATTATCTCTTACACCAACAAAATCGATAAATTCTGTCCATGAAAGCCCACCTAAACCTCGTTGCTGTCCTTCACACTTGTTAGGACAATCTCTGCATTGTTCTCCTGCTTTTGCTCCACTATCCCACCAGCAGCCCTGTTTTTCATTGCATGAACTTTTTACTTTGTATTCATCGCATGTTCCTTGCTTAACAACTACTGTTCCACCTGAACGGCATGCTGGAATTGGTCTGTAAACTGATGTTACCCCCTGAAGCCATGTAACTCCATCAACTTTGCCGGCGCCATTTGCGCAAGTTCTGGATAAATAATCAGGATATCTCAAAGAACTTACAGTAGGATTTTTTCTTGATTCTGAATCATAACCAATTAATCTGAATTTTCCGTCTTCAGCAGGTGTTCCTACAATATTAATATGGTTACAACCACTACTAACATAAAGGATTATATCCCCTGGTCTTAGATTGCTTGGTTCAAAATTATCTTTTGTCATAATTGGTTGGTTTCCTGGAGATTGGATATTCTGTGGGCCCCATCTATCCCATGTCAAACTATTAAGCCCGTATTTTTCTTTAGCAATTCTAAAAACATTCCAAGCATATGAACCACAACAAGGACTTGTTGGAGGACATTCTGTTCCTGTTTGGCCCCATTCATTTTCTTTATCTTTCAAGTATTCTGCTGCTTGCAAGAGTTTTTCAACTTCCTGTACACAGGTCTCAGAATATGTGCTTATTATTTTAGCAGTCATTAAACAACAAACCTCGTTAGGATGATTTTTTTTATCAGAAGCATCTGAGAAAATCTCTGAATTATCAGGGCAAGTTGTGCCTTGTGTCCAAGTTCCTTGTTTATTCTCGCAGATT
>Ga0233421_10000656_pt1 | contig 13697 bp, 16 predicted proteins | sample Watercolumn_Mata_3_FD_182725 | JGI IMG/M metagenome (GOLD analysis project Ga0233421, IMG submission 182725) | Freshwater microbial communities from Lake Matano, South Sulawesi, Indonesia - Watercolumn_Matano_2014_107_MG | ecosystem: Environmental > Aquatic > Freshwater > Lake | place... | reverse complement strand
TTGACAGGCAAGAGATATTGAAAGTCGGAGAAGATTTAATCAAAGTTCACGAAGATACAGGGCTTAAAGTAGACATGTTAACCTGCATCCCCCCTTGTTTTTTTCCTGAAAAGATGATGGACTATCCCATGTCAATGCACGGATGCAGTGCAGGAATGGATTTAGCAGTAGTTGGTTCAGATGGTTCTGTAAGAAGATGCACTAAATTAGAAAAATCATATGGAAATCTGCTTCAAGAAGATTTGGCAAGGGTCTGGAAGAGAATTACCTCTTTTGAAAAAACAAAAAATTCATTATGTGATGAATGTTTCTCACCTTATGGATGCTATGGGGGTTGTGAAATGCGAGTTGCTGTTGATAGAACAGATCATCTTATCAAAGGGAAAGAACATCTTCATCTTTCAAAAGCAAGGCAGATGGTTTCGGGAAAAGAATATTTCATTGAAAAGATAAAATTCAGGCCAGAGGGAAATGGATTTTTGATAAGCAATGGTCCGTTTGTTCATGGAAATAGCCATCTTGTTAATTTTATGGACTCTCTTCAAGGAAAAACTTTTACTTTGGAGAGAATTCAAGAAGAGTATGGTCAGATTGGAGTCAATATAATAAACTATTTATACAATAAGAATTTAGTAAGAGATGCAGTTTAAAACAATTTCAACAAAGGACGTAACCCTGAACCTTAATAATTTCATAAAAGACCATTATCATGGAAAATATGAGATTCTAGATAAAATAGTTTTTCTTAAAATAAATAAAAAACGATTTCTCAAAATAAAAAAAGGAAAATTATTGACCACAAAAGAAGTTGCAAAATTAATGCTGGATTATAATTTAAAAAGAAAACAAGCAAATGAGAAAAAAATTGAAAATGCATGGAATAAATACGAGAAAAAAATAATTTCTGCTGTAAAAAAAAGAACAGGCATCAACATGAGCACAAGGAATTTTACTTGTTATTTTGATCCTTACACTAGACTAGGTTTTTATGGAAAAAAGAACACAATATATGTAAGTTCTAATCTTAATGCAAGAGATGGCATGATGGTTATTAGCCATGAGCTTTTTCATGTGTATTACTGGATGAAAATCAAGTCCTTGGGGCTTTCTAAAAAAAACAAGAAAAAATGGGCCTGGGATTTGTCTGAAGTTGCAGTTTATTTCTTAATGAAGGAAAAATCATTAAAAAAATTCTGGCCAAGAACATATATCAACCTTTACGATAATATCAAGGAAGTTCATCAAAAAACAAGAATATTCTGGAAGAAGAGGTTTGAGGATTTTATTCTTAAATCATATTCTGTTCTTGATAATGGAAAATAAGACTTTTGTGTTAAATCCCCAAAATGGTTTTTGGGGTTTAGCTTGCGAACAAGGGATTGATGGATTAAAAGAGCATCTTGCTTCTTTGGAAAAACCCAAGAGAGAATACAATGGCATTCAACTAATTGCGCTTAACACATCAACTTATTGCAATCAAAGATGTGTTTATTGTTATATTGATCCATCACACCCTTATTTCAATACACCTATTGCAATTGGAAGGCAGACAGTTGACAGAGCACTCGAACTTGAGCATGTTCCTAAAATAGTTTTTCATGGAAGCGAACCTCTTTTTAATTTTGATTTGATAAAAGATTCTGTTGAATACGCAGAAAGAATTTCTCCCAATAGAAAAATAAGTTTCTTTGTGCAATCTAATCTTACTTTGTTAAAAGACCATCATCTCGATTTTTTTATTGACCATAATGTCAGTGTATCATCAAGTTTGGATGGTTTTGAATCTCAGCATAATCTTAACAGGCCATTAAGAAGTGGAGAGCCAAGCTACCCAATTGTTATAGAAAATATAAGAAAAGTCATTGACAGACAAAAAGGAATTCATGTAATAACAGTTGTCACAAAAAATAATGTCCATGCCCTTGATGAACTAGTTCTTGACTATGAAAGAAAAGGGATAACCTCTGTTCAGTTCAATCCCCCTATTGATTTTTCAGGGAACGCAAATTATCTTCCAGGAAACGCATTATTAGCAGACTCTTACCTAAAATTATTTCAAAATTCTTTTAATCGTATCTTGAAAGGTGAACAAAAAATCAAAGTCAATAATCTTGTGCAGTATTTATCCGCATTATTTGTTAATAGTGGAACAGACTCCTGCAGATTATGCACTTCAAGCAATGAACATCCGATTATAGCAGTTGATTTTGACGGAGAGATATATCCCTGTGATTTTTATTTTGGCAGGAAAAATCTATCTTTAGGGAATATCTCCCAAAACTCTTTTAGTTCAATAATGAATTCTGAAAAAAATCCAAGATTACAATGTATTAAAGCAGATTCATGCCAAGATTGTAGATGGACAATGCTTTGTGGAGGAGGTTGTTTAGCAGACACTCTTAATTCAAGATTCAAGCCTTATTATTGTGGAACACATAAGACTATTTTTGAATATCTTTCATCAAAAGCCCATTTTCTCGTAGAATCAGGACTTGCAAAGAGAATTTTATCAAGTTAAACAAGAAATCTTTTCTTATGTTCTTCTGAGATAACTCTCATGCTTTCTTCGTATCCTTGGCGTATTCTCCTTAAAGCTTCTCTGCTTTCAGCCATCTCCATTCTTCTAGCATTTTCTATATTCTTTTTCAAAGTTTCAAGAATGCCATTTACATGGTTGCGTTGATTCTCACGAATTTGGCTTACTAAGTCTGTGCCTGTGCTTCTTGGACAATAAGGAGGCAATCCAGGCAATGCAGTTATTGGACTTGAGAATCTTTTGCTAGCATCTACAAAGTCACTTGCAGAATATCTCTGTCCAAATGGCCCATCATATAATGGCATCTGTGTCATTTTATTCCACGCCTGTCAAAACTTTTAGTTCAAGAACTCCTGACTTATATTTTTCATAAGCTCTTTGAAAGTCTCCTGATTGAATCATTCTTACAGCAGGCAGAATTGTTGCATGATATATTCTTGAATAAACTTCATTTACTGCAGTTGGGTTTCCAATTAAATCTAATCTCCTCACAATTTCAGGAGCAACTCTCTTATATTCTTGAATATCTTCTCGTCCTTCGTGTCGAGTTGTCATGACTCCATCTCTGAATTTTCTCAGTATCATTAATTCATGACAATCATCAGGCAATCCCCTTATTCTTATACAAGCTGTTGTCAGATAACAACCAAGTCCATCATGCCATTTTTCTCTTAAACTTCTTTCATCATAATCAGGTTCTCTTGTTGAGCCTTTTCCTCCACAATCAGGACAATCTCGATGATAAGTAGTGAAAGTTCCTTGTCTGAAAAGTCTTCCATCTCCATCACATGTTCCACATCTTACTTTTTTTGTTCTCCCAAGATATTGAGGGGTAATAGGTTCAACAGGAGTAAAAGGGATAGAACTACTCTCTTCATGGTGTAAATGAGAAAGATCTAATACAGGGGGGCTTATAAAGTGGCTTGCAAGATTATGATTTATTATTGGTGTGAAAGGACTTTCTTCTCTCTTTTCAGATAATTTTTTAAGTAAATCTCTTCCATAAACTACATTTTCATTTGCTTTTTCCCTAAGACTCTTAAGATATTCAGTTGTTTCTCTTTCTCTTCTTTCTCTTTCTAATCTTGCTTCTCTTTCAGCTTCCAACCCTGCTATTTGTTTTCGCAATCTATCAAGTGGAGATTCGGATTTTGCAGGTTTGTAAGTTGGATAAAGAGAGCTTAAATCTCTAGACGGTGGAATCGGTAATCTCGGGATTCTAGGAACTAGGTGCATGCCAGGATCAGCTTCATGAAATCCAGGACCTGTTTCTATCTTGAAATTTCCCCTCAAGTCTAATCCGTCATAAAATTCACGTTCTGGGTGCATTTTATTCTTCCTCCTCTTTATGTAAAATCTTTTTTATATATATTTGAAGCATTTCATCTTGGGATATAAGCTCTTTTCTTTTTGCTGATGCTTTTTCTTTTTCTTTTAATTCTTTAACAAATGCTGCAAGACTTGCTTGTTCTTCTGCAATTTTCAAAATAATTTCAGTAGCAGGATTTGGCTTTGGAGTAAAAACATATTCAGGCAGAGTTCTTGGATTGTATTTAGGCAATCCAGGCAATGCAGTTATTGAACTTGAAAAGGTTCTGCTTGCATCAATAAAATCTAAAGGAGAATATCTCTGTCCAAATGGCCCATCATATAATGGCATTTGTGTCATTTTATATTATTTTTATTTTCATCTTGTTTATTTAATGTTGGAAAAGCCAAAGAATTTTATCCCAAGTTGAAGGGGATCTTTCTTCAGGTTCATCATCATCTGATGAACTTGAATCACAAGAACTTGAACTTCCACAAGAAGAAAGGAAGAAAGGGGTATCTAAATGAAGTGGGCGTCTTTCATAAACACTTTGGAGTGGATTTGTTTCAGGTTTTAAATCCACGAATGGTTCTGGAATCCATACCTTCTTATTTTTTTTTCTTGATTCCATTAATGATTTGTAAGGAGATTCAAAGACTAATTTAGATAGATCTGACTCCCAAGAGTTTCTTCGTGGAAAAAGAACAGGGTCGCTTAAAATATCTCTTGATGGACTTGAAAGGCTTCTTTCAGGAATCACTACAGGAGGGATTATTGATCTTGAAAAGTCTCTGCTAACATCTACAAAGTCACTTGCAGAATATCTCTGTCCAAATGGTCCATCATACAAAGGCATCTGCGTCATTTTTTAATTTGTTTTAATTTTTTATTTGTTTATTTAGTGTTGCATTAACCAAAGAACTTTACCCCAAAATGAAGATTTATTCTTTGGTTTTGTTTCAGGTCTTGATCTTGGTTTATCATCATCTGAACTATGGCTCAAACCATGATACGGCAGGTCATATCTTATTGGGATTTCAGGAGCTTCCACTTTCACTAGAGGAGTATATACTGGATATTTGTCTAAAAGTACTCTGGCTCTTGAATCAAGTCTATCCTCTTCAACACCTATTCTAGGAGGAATAACAGGAAAATAATTCTTAAGTTTTGGCATTACAGGTTCAGTGATTATTATTTCATCTAAAACAGGGCATGGTTTTAAGTCAGGCCTTGGTAAACTTGTCTTTTCAATAGGGATATCATACCATTTATCCACAGGCGGCATTTTGTTATAGCCATAAATAGGATGGGGTAGTTTTGGAGCTGGAAGTCTTGTTAAACTTGGAGACAAAGGATCACTTGGATTTAGCAAATCCATAGGTTCATAAGAAGTTCCCAATGGCTGGTAAAAGATACCATTTCCCATTATTATTTAGACGAATTCTATATTTAAAGCTTGCGATGAAATAGAATTTTTGTCACTGAAGTTAGTGAATTCTTGTTCTTTATGTGTAATGTTTTGAATATTCTCGTTTTCGTGAACCTCAAAATCTAAAATGAAAATCTTTAAAAAACCAAGAACATTCAGAAAAAGCCCATAAAAATGAAACTTAGATTAGAACAGGTCCTGAATTCAATTAAGAGAACAGCATCAGTAGGATTATTAGCCTCTTGTTTGGCACTTTCTGGCTCAAGTTTTGTGAATACAGTACAAGCACAAGTGATTATAGAAGAAATTGAAGAAAAGGGTCATCAATATAATCGAGAAGATACTGAATTAATAAAGTATCTAGAATTTTTTGGGATGGATGCTCCAATGTCAGTTTCTACTAAAGAAGTAGGAGGTTTATCAACAAAACCCCAGTTTTATAATGGAGAACTTCCTATAGCTTATTCAAGTGTATTCCCCAGCAATTGCTCTTCATTAAATAAATTGTTTGATAAATTTGATGGATTTATTAATTGCTACGTCTACAATAATTCAGATAATAGACTTGTGGGGGTTCTCTCAGTCAAAGGGGGCATGATATGCGCAGAAGCGATAATAGAGTATGTTGAAAAAATTGATGAAAACAATAGAACATATGTTCGCATGCAAGCAGAAGAATTCCATTTTAATGACAAAGATTCAGTAAGCTTTCATTGTGTAAGTGAGTACAATTCCATTGGATTGAAAATAAGTGAATCAAGAGATTTTGGAAATAAATTAGTTGAATATTTCTATCTCATCCCGCAAGAAGCTAGGAGATAAAGAATTACATCTTTAGGTTTAAGAATTAATTTTCATTGTTCTCTACTTTTGAAAATAACTATCTTCTTAATCTTCTTTGTCTTCTTGGATAGGTGTACGAAATCTAACCCTATCACTAAGATGTTTTGAAAAATCAAATTTTCCTTCACTCATATCTTTATATTCGTCTCTAGTAAAGAAAAATCCATAGGACTCATAAAAAATTCTCATCTTGTATTCAGGTTGGTTTCTCCATATTGAGCTATTAAAGTCTATCATCATTAAAAAAGCCGTTTAAACCTTATAAATCTGTTGATTTTTCATATTTCGTTTTTCAGAAACACATATATAGAACTATTATTATTCCTCAAACAACTTCTTCGCTTTCTTAGAAATATCAATTATATCTTCTTTCTTGTCAAGCATCTTTTCAGGCAATTCATTTAAAGGAAACCACTTAAAATTATCTGATTCCTTGTTCAGACTAACTTTGGTATTCTCAGGAATAGATGCAGCATAAACAACATGCAATACATGAGAATCTCCGTAAATGTCCCAGTCAGGAGCTTCAATTATCATGACTTGAATAATATCTTCTCTTTTCAGGATAATTCCTGTTTCTTCACTCACTTCTCTCATGCAGGCAATATCAGAACTTTCCCCCAATTCAATCCTCCCGCCAACATTTCCCCATTCTCCATTAGGATTTTTCTTTCTTTTTTCTTCATTTCTTCTCAGCATAAGTAGCTTTGAAAAGTCCTTGTTAAAAACACAGACAAAGACACCTAAGCCGAATCTTGTTTTCTTGATCTTTTCCATAAATGAGAATGTTTGAAGTGCTTATAGATTTTACGTCAGTATGCTAAGAAAACCGAAGCGCAGATTTGAACTAGAAGATTTAGTTGTTTGCAGCCATCTTTATGTGTTATAATTGGTGTTAGTGTTCCCTGAGTTCGTGTTGATAACAAATGTTGATTAATGAAATGCAACCACTTATAGACGTTCCCTTCCCCGCTAGGTCATCTTTGCGCTGTGGTGTTTGTAAGGTCATTATGTTATTTATTGCAAAAAAACATATAAAAATTTAAATACCATTTAAATGTCAACTCAAGATGAGTACAAGTTATTTATCTCCTTCTGCATCACCAGAAGAAATCGAAAGGAGAAAAGCCCATGAGTATGAAGATATTAAATCTATTTTTCAAGGCCATCTTCCACTCAATGTAGACGGTTCAAGACTTGGTTCAGATCTTACAATAGAGATTATGAGATTTGGTGAAGTTCTTCAAGGTATTGCTAAAGTTGTAAGAGAACAGGATAAAAAACCAAAAGATAAAACTGTTAGAGCTGTACAAGAAAGAGCGTTACAAGAAATTGCACCCTATTTAACTGAACTCTGCCAAGCATGGGGAAGAAGAACTAATTACCCTGGGGCTTAATAAAAAATTATTCTATCACAACTGCTTATCAACATCTATATGTTTATAATTAACTTTTTTCTTTTTCGCGTTTCAAGAATGGAAAACTAATGAGAAACAAGTGAATAACACAAAACTTCTTGACGTTTTCCCTTCTCGCTAGGTCATCTGTGTCTGGGGAGGGGCGAAAATTAATTAGAATAATAAGTCAAGTATTTGTAAAAAAAATCCTGCACTTAGAAATGAAAGAGCAATAATAAGTTTTACTTCTTCTTTGGAAATCTTGACTTCTTTAAGTCTGCGTCTAGTCTGGTCATAAATCTTGCGTCTTTTGGGATCATCTGGGTGCTCAATTATCGGATTAGTCTTAACGCCTCTGAAATTTTTTAAGGAATCAACAATAAGCAAAATTGAACCAATGAAATTTAGACCCAAACCAATTAATGTTAGGATCATTTTTTCCTCAACCTAATCTCTCCCTTCTTCGCTTCCGCTTCCAACTCATCACCTTCTTCGAAACCCGCTTCGCGGACGAATCCATCTGGGATGACGACAACATACTTATGATAAGATTTACTCGCTCTTTTCTTAGACAATTGTCTTTGAAGCTTCATTTTGTTCTTAGGGTTGCGTCTTTATGTTGATAATTGAAGTTTTATTCTTTTCCGGGTTTCATGAAAACGCGAAAACAAAGATAAAACTTCAAACATATAGACATATTTAAGCATTTCTGTACCTACACTACTTGAAAGTTAATCTGTCTGTACCGAAATATATATAAAGTGTCTGTACCCCCAAATAGCATGACAACTGTTTGTTACGATTGGGAGATGTTTGGATTAGGGTTTTTCTTAGGGGGAATTTTGGATATAATTGTTAATATTGTCTATCAGATAATAACAAATAAAAGAGGTAAAAGCTTCTAACTAATATGAAAATAAAAGAGATGAATGAGGATTCGAGACCGAGAGAAAGACTTGTTAAATTTGGTGTTGAAAACCTAAGTAACGCAGAACTTTTAGCATTAATTTTAGAAAAAGGCACAAAACAAGAGAATGTAATTGAAGTTTCTAACAGATTAATTAATACTTATGGATTAGACAAACTTTCAGAATGTTCATTAAAAGAACTTCAAGAAATTAAAGGAATTGGCTTTGCAAAAGCTTGTCAGATCATTGCCATTTTTGAGTTTAACAAAAGACGTATTTCAGCCCAAAAACCAATAAAACACATTTCTTCAGCACAAGATGTTTTTGATTACTTTCATGAAAGACTTAAGGACGAAAAACAAGAACATTTCTATGTTTTGATGTTGAATGGCAAGAACAATATCATCGGAGAAGAATTAGTTAGCAAAGGAATTCTTGATGCATCAATAATTCATCCTCGAGAAGTTTTTAAGAGTGAGATTAAGAATAGTGCTTCCAAGATAATTTTGGTGCATAATCATCCGAGCGGGGATTCGAGTCCTAGTTTAGATGATAAAGATTCCCTTGCAAGACTTAAACAAGCTAGTAATTACTTAGGATTTTTAATACTTGATTTTGTTATCATAGGAAAAGAGAATTACTACAGTTTTAAAGAAACTACCAATAAGTAGAAAGATTCTTATTCTTTAAATCCTGGAATAACTTATTGTTTGAGGTTATTAAACTAAAATTTCCTCCGATTGTAGAAAACTTACGTATATCATCACTCATTAAAAGAATACTTTTTATACTTGTTGTTTTTTCTTCTAGCAGTCTTAACTTTTCATCATTTCTTCTTTTCTTGAACTCTTCAAGATATAACCCCCCACCCTTGACTTCAATTATGTAAATTTGGCCTTTAAAAAAAACAATAAAATCAGGATTATATTGATGTTCTCCTCTTCCTTTAATCGTTATAGTATATTGCCCTCTTCTATCGTTTTTAATCCAGAAGTTTTTAGAATCTTTTTCTTTTTCCATAGCCTCTTCTAATAAATTTGCCACAATTTTTTCGGGTTCTGAATCAAAATTGACATATTTGTAGATAGAATATTTGTAGCCTGTGAAGTAAGTATCTACAAATAGTGATAGCTTATAATTTGGGCTTAGCCAATTAGCCTCGTTTTTTCCTTTAGCAATTTCAATATCTCTCTTTTTAAAAATATCTCTTAACTTTATTTTGTTAATTTCAATATCTTCATCAAATATCTTTTTTTCGATAAAATTACCAAAAATTACCAAAAATTCCTTAAAAAATAAAGATTTTACCCTGGTTTCATCATATCCAAATTTTGTTTTATAAAATAATTTTTTTACCATAATTTTTTCTATAAGTTTTCTAAATTCTTTCCTTGCTTCTTCATGATCGGGGATAACATTATATTCTAGGATAAATTCGCTTATTATAGATTCAATTTCCTTGTCACTTAATTTAAGAATTTTTTCTTCAGTTTCAGCCACAGTGATTGGTTCACTTGAAACTACTGCACTGATGTTCCTCTCATCAATAATTGTATCAGGGGTTTCTCTTATCATCATTTTACCGTTTTCATTTAAACTTATCTTATCTAAAAATAAATCAATCATCTCTTCAGATTTTTTAATAATCTCTAATATTGATTCTCGTTTTTCTTTATCTTTTTGTAATATTGAAAGACAATCAATTTCAATATCTTTAAGTTTTTCTGTATCTGGAATATCTTCCACTGTTTGATAATTCCAGTTATCATCCCTATCAAATTGATTCTTTGACAACTCTAGGTCTGCCCTTATTTCATCGATAAAGCTATCAAAATTTCTATCTTTATAACAAATAACATAAAGCATTTCAGCTTGTTTTTTTAAATTATTTTCATTATCAAATTCTCTCTGTTCTTTATAGAGCCTAACACCCCTTCCTATAATCTGCTTAATATTATTTTTAACATTGGAATCATTATCACTTAAAATAGTTAAAAGATAGATATTACTTACATCAATTCCTTCATCTAACGACTTTACATAAACAACAATTTCATATTCATTTTTTTCAATATTATCCCATTTTTCAATTACTCCAGCTTCAGTTTTAATATCACTATCAATTCTAAAAGAAAGTTTTGCAATTTCTGAAATCTTCTTAAGTAATTTTTCTTTATTATCACTCATCTTTTTAAAAATACTCAAAAATACTCCAGTTATAGGAGAATTTTCGCTTTTTATTATCTCTAAAACTTCTTCAAGAATTAACTCATCTTCTATCAAACCATTTTGCAGATAGTCGATTATATTTTTAGAATGTTCTATTTGCCTTGCCCTTATAAGCATTAGTGGCTTAACTTTTTCTTCTTTTAAAGATTCTCTTTTAACTAAATGGCACAACAAAGATAAAAAAATCTTTCTTTTATCAGCCTCACTTACCTGGTTAGAAGAAATTTCATGTATGTTTGAATAACCAAGTGCCCTAATAGTCTTGGCATATTTTTGTTCAATCAACTGGCTTATATAATATTTATATATTATTTTTTGTTCTCGCTTATTTTTAGATGTCTCAAGAGCAGTTGCAGTATACTCTATAACCATCTCAGGATTTAGTTGTTTAATTGTCTCAAAGGACTTTTCTTCTTGGTAATGATGAGCTTCATCAGTAAAAATAATAAGTCTTCTTTTTTTAAGAAAATCAACAAAAGGAATGGTGTTCCCTGCCCCATCTTTCCAAAAAGATTCTTCTAGCGGTCTAAGAGTATATGGAACGCCAGAAGATTCATCTTGTTTTTTATCACTACTGCTGTTTTTTTCAAAGAATTTTTGTATATTAAATACATAAATAGTTATCTCTGCGCCATCATCATATTCACAGGTTTTATCTTTATAATTTTCACCAGTTATTAAATTAACCTTGAGAGGCATTTCTTCTGAAAAAATACATTTTTTATCATTTAAGGTGAAGTTTTTAATTGTTTTATCATAGATGAAAGTATTGGGAGTTATGATCATAAAGTCCCTATAGCCTTTTTTGTAAAGATAAAGCATATTTGAACCAATCATAGAAGTCTTTCCAGCACCAGTAGCAATTTCAAAACCCAAAAAAGGTATTTTCTTTCCATCAATGTCTTCAATCAACTCTTTTTTGAAATAATTATCATTCGATAAATTCAAAAAATATTGTAGCGCAAATAGCGCTTCCTGTTTATAATCTCTCATTGGAAAAAACAAATTTTTATTAACAAACTCAAAATTATTAATCTGGGAGGATTCAAAATTTTCTAGACTATAAGAAAAATTAATATCCTTCATTAAATGTTGGTAAAAGTTTTTTAGCATTTTAAATTAATTTATATTTTTTTAATATTGTTTGCGGGATTTTTCTTATAAAAACATCATTTTCTTGATCATTTTTTCTCACATTTATTGCCTTGTTCGTATAAATATTAAGCTCCTTAAAACCAGGAATTTTTTTGATTTTTTCAACAATTTCCGAATATTCATTAAATTTGATGAACTCTAAATCTTTTGAAACACTACAAATTGCATAAACTCCTTTTTCATTTCTGTTTTCTGCTAAAAAAATTTTGTTTTTTGCAAGATCTTTATCTTCCATTAACTTAAAATTTTTTGTATAAAATAAAGCCTCTGCAATTTGTTCATAAGTTAGGTTCCAATTTATATCTTTTCCGCTAATGAGGCTTTCTCCAAGTTTGTAATATTTAAAACCGCCACCACCTTTCCAGTTAACTGCTTCAGATATTCCAGTTATATCTCCTTCAATCACATTTTTTAAACGTGGGATACATTTTTCTTCTGCTTGTATGCCAATTTCTATACCCAAATATCTACCCCCCATCTTATGGGCTGTTGCTGCAGTAGACCCACATCCTAAAAAAATATCGAGCACAAGATCTCCGCTTTTAAATAAACACAAATCTAAACATTTTTTTATAATCCACTCACTTTTTTTTCCTTGTGGAAACTGAACTCCCCCTTCGCTTGAACATTCTTGGCTGGCCATAACTTCACTAACATCTATAAAACTTGGTAATGGCATTTCTTTAGAATTTTCTTTTTTAAGAGGTATTCCTTGGAAATATTGGCCATTATGGTACTTTTGTGATTTTGGGTGCATAATATATCTATAACCAATCCCGTCTCCCCTTTCCCCCAAACCAATTACTTTATAGATGGAACCATAACCATCCAATTGTAATCTTTTCATTAAATAGTCTCTATAAAATCGGCAAGAAGAATTTCGATCAATTAATCCCTCCCTTATGTTCTCCTTCCTAAAACTTTTTTTGAAATCTTTTGATTCAACAATTTCATATTCATCTGGTTTGAATAAATAAACTTCCTTTTCTTTTCCAACTTCAATTTTTATTCCAGATTTTTTTTCAACTATCTGATATTTATACATGCTTAAATCAGAGGTGTCTTTTATACTTTTGAGGATCTTAAAATGATTCCTGGATTTGCAATAGAATAAGATAAATTCCATTATATCATGAACATCTTTATCTCCTTTAAGAATTCTCTCGGGATGTCTCATTTGGACTATAATCGTAGTAATGTAATTATCTCTTCCAAATATTTCATCCATTAAAACCTTAAGATATGCCATTTCGGTATTGTCGATTTGGATAAATATTGATCCATCTTTTCTTAATAATCTTTTTAGCAAGACTAACCTGTCCCTCATCATGGTTAACCACTCTGAATGTTTTAGATTATCATCATATTTTTCAAATGCATTTCCAGTATTATATGGAGGGTCTATATAAATACATTTTACTTTATCTTTTTCATCCTTGTTTTTAAATTGTTCAACTAATGTTCTTAAGACCAGGAGATTATCCCCCCGAATTAACATATTTTCACTAGTTTCATCACCATAACTCTTAACAAAATTTAATATTCTGGGTTCTGAAACTCGGATATCTTCTTTATCCACCCAAATCGGTTTGATCCCTCTCCCTTCACTTTCATCAATCTCATAATAAAGAGATTTATCTTTATTAATCCAGTCAAGTTTCAATGATCCTTTGAACTTTTTTTCTTCAGTCATATTTTCACCACCAGCTTCCTATCTATTTTAGTATATTTGCAGATCTTTTTAAAACTGCATTTTTCACAATGCTCTCCACATTTAGCTTTCCACACTCCTTTTTTTATGCCATCTATGCTTTTTTTAGCATTATTTTCAACTTCTTCTAGTTTCTTTTTGCTAATTTCTACAGGAACAATCTTGGCATGCTCTTGAACT
>Ga0233421_10000655_pt1 | contig 13699 bp, 11 predicted proteins | sample Watercolumn_Mata_3_FD_182725 | JGI IMG/M metagenome (GOLD analysis project Ga0233421, IMG submission 182725) | Freshwater microbial communities from Lake Matano, South Sulawesi, Indonesia - Watercolumn_Matano_2014_107_MG | ecosystem: Environmental > Aquatic > Freshwater > Lake | place... | reverse complement strand
TGGAAGGAGTATGCCTATGACGAATGGGTTAAAAGCAATGCGCGGGGAGGTGTTTGCGCCTTCACCCGAGTCCGTGGCGAATGCCATTATCAAGAGCTACGAAGAGATGGCGCGCGCCGCGGACAAGGATCCCCAAGCGTTTTGGGGCGCCCGCGCGGAAGAATTCGAATGGTTCAAGCAATGGGACAGGGTCTTGGACGATTCAAACAAGCCGTTTTACAAATGGTTTGTCGGCGGGCAGACGAACATTGCGTACAACTGTCTCGATCGTCATGTCAAAACCTGGCGGCGCAACAAACTCGCACTGATCTGGGAAGGCGAGAATGGTGATCTCCGCACGTTCTCGTACCACGCGCTCAATCGCGAAGTGTGCAAGTTCGCGAACGTGCTCAAGAGCATGGGCGTGAAGAAAGGGAATCGCGTCACGATTTATATGGGGCGTGTGCCGGAACTGCCGATCGCGATGCTCGCATGCGCGAAGATCGGGGCGGTGCACTCGGTCGTTTACGGTGGTTTTTCGGTCGAAGCCCTGCACGGTCGTATCGAGGACAGTCAATCGTCGGTCGTCATTACGTGCGACGGCAGCTCTATGAACGGCAAGATCGTCGAACTGAAAAAGATCGTGGACGAAGCGCTCAAGCGCGCGGCGACGGTTGAGCATGTGATCGTCTACAAACGCACCGGACACGAAGTGTACATGGAGCAAGGACGTGACTATTGGTATCACGAACTGGTGGCGCTGCCGATTGCGCGCACGGGCGGCAACAATCGCTGCGACACGGAACCGATGGATGCCGAAGATCCGTTGTTTCTGCTGTACACCTCTGGTACGACCGGCAAACCCAAAGCGATTTTGCACACACACGGCGGTTATATGGTCGGCACCGCGACGACACTCAAATGGGTCTTCGACTTGAAGGAAGAGGATCGCTGGTGGTGTTCCGCCGACCCAGGTTGGATCACCGGACATAGTTACATCGTCTACGCGCCGCTGCTGCTGGGAGCGACTTCGTTCATGTATGAAGGCGCGCCGACGTATCCGTATCCGAATCGCTGGTGGAGCATGATCGAAAAGTACGGGATCACCATCTTCTACACGGCGCCGACGGCGATTCGCGGCTTGATGCGTTTCGGCGAAGCGTGGCCCAATCGTCACGATTTGTCGTCGCTGCGCTTGCTCGGCACTGTCGGCGAGCCGATCAATCCCGAAGCCTGGAAATGGTACTATCGCGTCATCGGCAAAGATCGTTGTCCAATTATGGATACGTGGTGGCAAACCGAAACCGGAATGTTTATGATCACACCGCTACCGGTAGTGAATCTCAAGCCCGGCAGTGCGACGCGTCCTTTCCCCGGCATCGAAGCGGAGGTGGTGGACGAAACCGGGAAACCGGTCAAAGAGGGCGAAGAGGGCTATCTGGTTTTGAAACGACCGTGGCCCGCGATGCTGCGCACGATCTACGGTGACCCGGATCGCTACGTCAATCAGTACTGGAGCAAGTATCCCGGCCTGTACTTCACCGGCGACAGCACGCGTAAAGACGAGGACGGCTATTTCTGGATCATCGGACGCGTGGACGACGTGATCAAAGTCTCCGGCTATCGCCTCGGCACCGCCGAGATCGAAAGCGCGTTGGTGAGCCATCCTGCCGTGGCGGAAGCCGCGGCGATTGGCTTGCCGCACGAAGTCAAGGGGCAGGCGATCCATGCCTATGTGCTGTTGAAGCAAGGGCGCGAACCGAGTGAAGCACTGATTGAGGAATTGCGCCAGCACGTCGGGCACGAGATGGGACCGATTGCCAAGCCGGAGAAAATCACCCTCGTAGACAAATTGCCAAAGACACGCAGCGGCAAGATCATGCGGCGCGTTCTGAAAGCGCGCGCGCAAGGATTGCCTGAGGGGGATGTCACAACGCTGGAAGAGTAAGAGAGCGGAGGGTTGATCTATGACGACCGTTGCGCAACTGTTACAAGACAAGGGATGTACCGTGTGGACGATTGCGCCCGAGGCGACGGTGTACGACGCACTCAGTCTGATGGCGGAGAAAAATGTGGGCGCGCTCATCGTCGTGGAGGGCAAGCGCGTTGTCGGCATTCTCTCCGAACGCGACTATGCGCGCAAAGTGATTCTCAAAGGCAAGTTCTCCAAGGAGACCCACGTACGCGAGATCATGACCGATCGGGTGCACTTTGTTCTGCCTACGCAGACCATCGAAGAGTGCATGGCTCTGATGTCCATCGAGCACTTTCGTCACCTGCCCGTGCTCGAAGACGCGCAGTTGGTTGGACTCGTCTCGATTGGAGACGTGGTCAAAGCCATCATTTCCGAGAAAGAGTTTCTGATCAGACAATTGGAGCATTACATCACCGGCAGTCGCCATTGATGGAAAGGCAATTCAGGTTTGCGCCTCGGCGCGTCCCGCGCTATAATTGCGCTCATGAAATTCCTCGCCGACGCGATGCTCGGTCGACTGGCGACCTGGCTGCGTTTGCTGGGCTATGATACCGCGTACTCGAGCGACGCGGCTGACGCCGAACTGGCGCGCCGCGCGCGCCTCGAGCAGCGCATCCTCCTGACGCGCGACGTGGAATTGACGCGGCGGCGCGGGGTGCGTGCAGTATTGGTCGAGGGGGAGTTGGTCGAAGACCAGGTCCGCCAGGTTTTTCACGTGCTCAACCTGACGGCGCAGGAAGCGTTCTCGCGTTGCGCCGAGTGCAATACCGTGTTGGAGGAGGCGCGCAAGGAATCGGTGCGGGCACAGGTGCCGCCGTACGTGTTTCACACGCAGGAGCGCTTTCGACGCTGTCCGCGTTGCGCGCGCGTGTATTGGCGCGGCACACATTGGGCGCGCATCGCCGGGCAGATGCAGGACCTCTGATTATTTTTCTCTCTCGCCCATCCCGGTAACGCTCCCCTCACACACGCGCAAGACGCGCGCGTGCTTCAGGAATTCCGGCGCAAAATCCCCTTGATCGGTCGCGGTAATGAGCGCTTGCGGCGCGTCCAGCACGGCTTGCGCGAGCGCGGCGCGCCGCGTCGCGTCGAGCTCCGACATCATGTCGTCGAGCAGCAGCACCGGGTCTTCGCCTGTTTCGGCGCGCATCAAGGCAACCTGTGCCAACTTGAGCGACAACGCGATCGTGCGCCCCTGCCCGCGTGAGGCGTACGTCGTCGCGTCCATCGCCGCCGCGTCGTGATTGCGCGTGATGAGAAAGCGAATATCGTCGCGGTGCGGACCTGCCAGCGTCAGCGCCGCACCCAGTTCCCGCGGGCGCAGATCTTCCAACTGCCGCGCGAATGTGCGCGCGATCTCGGCGGGACGCGCTTCGGGCGGCGCAGCCAGATCGAACGCGACGCTTGGTTGATACACCAGCCGCAGCTGCTCGCGCTGATCGGTCAGGCGCGCGTGGGTTTCCGCGGCGAATTGATTGGATCGTTCGATGGCGTCGGCGCGCCGCGCGACCAGGTACGTCCCTTCCTCGATCAGTTGCCGATCCCAGATGCCGAGTTCCGTTGGATTGTACGCGCGCTCGCGAAACTCGCGCAGCAGCCCGTTGCGCTGTTCGACCACTTTGTCATATTTCGACAGCGCGCGTCCGTAGCGCGGGTCAATCTGGGCGAGCGTCGTATCGAGATAGCGGCGGCGGTCACCAGGGGAGCCGAAGACGAGGTCGAGGTCTTCGGGCAGAAACAAGACCGCGTTCAATTCGCCGAGCAGATCCAGCGCGCGCTTGCTCACGCCGTTGACCTTGATGCGTTTGCTCACGCGCCCGCCCGGCTTGAGCGGGTCGTCCATTTCACCAGAGGCGGCGCGCTTTGGGTCTTCAGCCTGCACCAGCACGATTTCGATTTGTGTCCGCGCGTGGTTGCTGCGTTCGACTTCGGCTTCGACGCGCGCGAACGGAATCGGCTCGGCGCTCGCGCCCCAGCGAATGAGTTCGCGCTCCGCTCCGGCGTGCGGCGAGCGTGCGGTCGCAAGGTAAAAAACCGCTTCGAGCAAACTCGTCTTGCCGCAGGCATTGTCCCCTTGGAGCAAAGTGACGCCGGGTGACAAATCGAGTTCGAGGTGACTGTAGTTGCGAAAATTGGTAAGCGCGAGCCGCGTCAGGCGCATAATTCACTCCAATCCATCTGTATTGTAACGGCGAACTAGGCGAAAATCAAATGTGGGGTATGATGCCGAAGACGGTGGCTTGGGCTGTGGTCGCGCACCATCAGCAGCACCTTGATCGGTCAGGGTTTCGACACGGCGTTGTTCACGGTCACCCCGTTCACGGGCACGCTAACGCCGGAGGTGGTGTTGAGTATTCTGCTGAGTTGAATGGGAGGCAAACCATGAAAATCTATGATATTTCCGTTCCGCTTTCGACGACCATGCCGATCTACCCTGGCGATCCGCCGGTCGTCATCGAACCGATCAAACAGGTCGGCAAAGGGAGCCGCGCGAACGTCTCGCGCGTCGCGTTCGGCGATCACACCGGCACGCACTTTGATCCGCCGCTCCATTTCATTCCTGGTGGCAAGACGGTTGACCAACTTGATCTGAAGGTGCTGTACGGTCCGGCGCGCGTTGTTGATTTTACGCGCGTCGAACGCGAGATTTCGGAGCGCGATTTGGTGCGCGCGCACATTCCCACGCGCGTCGCGCGCTTGCTCTTCAAGACGCGCAGTTCGGCGTTGTGGAGACACGCGGGGTTTCGGCAGGATTATGTTGGGATCGCCTGGGACGCGGCGCAGTGGCTCGTGGAGCGTGGCGTCAAACTCGTCGGCGTGGATTACCTGAGCGTCGAAACGTTCGACGCGACCGAGCCGCGCACCCATCGCACTTTGCTCGGCGCGGGTGTCGTCATTGTCGAAGGCTTGAACCTGCGCGGCATCCAGCCGGGCAAGTACACCTTCGTCGGCTTGCCGCTGAAAATTCGCGATGGCGCCGGCGCACCGGGGCGCGCGATTTTGCTGGCGTAGATACCGCGGTCCTATTTCCCGTTCGTCGTGAAGTAATCTATCCAGTACGCAAAATCGTTGACGGAAAAACTGCCGCGCACGCGGATCCGCTGCAATTCGAATGGTGCGCTGACGGATTGGCGCGTGCCCTGCGGTTCGGTCGTCACGGCTGCCAGATAACCGGTTGCGCGTAGGACGTCAATCGTCTGCGCGTCATATTTTCCCGCCGGATAAGAAAAAACGCGGACAGGCGTTCCGATGCGCGATTCGATTAGCAATTTCGATCCGGCGATTTCGCTGACCTGGAACGCGCGCGGCTTGCCCTGCAGATCGGGGTGTGTCATGCTGTGCGCCCCAATCTCCATCTTTTCGATAGCCATCTCTTCCAGTTGATCCCAGGTCATGTACCCCGTTTTTCGATCGTCGGCGTACTGGGTGATGATGAAAAAGGTCGCAGGGAACTTTGACCTTTTCAAGATTGGAAACGCGTTCTGGTAATTGTCGCTATAGCCGTCGTCGAATGTGATGGCGATCGGTTTCGTGGGCAGTGGACTGCCGTTCAATAAAAACTCTCCCAGGTCGGAAAGGCGAACGGGGTGGTATCCTTCGCGCGCGAGGTACTCCAACTGCGCTTGGAAATTCGCCGGCGTAACGGACAGATCGAGCCGGTACTTGTCCGCGTCGGGCGGCGGCACGCTGACATAGTGGTACATCAGAATCGGCACGCGCAAGACCCGCTGAGTGGGATCGCGCGTGATCATTGGCGTTAGCGGGCGCGGGGGCGTCGGCGCAAAGGTCGGCGTGAAGGTCGGTGTGGGTGTGGGCGTGTCTGTCGGCGCTGGAGTTGAAGTTGGCGTCGCGGTCTGCGTGGCGGTTGGCGTCGGCGAAGGTAGAAACGCGCCGGCGAGGTTAGCCACCACCGCAGGCTGAGCAAAGGGAATAGCCGCAAAACCAAGCCCGACAAGCGCCAAGACTGCCGCGACCGGGAGAAAAAGCAGCCAATGCTTGGAGTTCATTTCACCACAAGTATAGCACAACCTGGTCAAATTGTAAAAGCCCGATTGGATAGGTAGAGATAGAGGGATGACAACTCTGGCAAATTGTGGTAACATCCCGGCTAGATGAGTGCTATGGCAGAAGAGCCGTCTTTCCCGAATCAAGCCCAAACTGAACAAGCGTTACAACTCCAGAATGCCCGACTCGCCGCATTGCAGCAAGTCGTCCTGGGTCTCACCTCAACGCTCGAACTGAGCGCCGTCTTGGCGCGCGTCGCCGAAATGGCGCAGACACTCGCGGCGTCGGCGCACGCGCATATATTCTTATACGATTCGCAACACGACGAATTGACGCTCGCCGCAAGCCATTGGGCAGCGGATCAGACGCCGATTTCGCTCAAACCGCGCCGCTCCGGCATCACGCATTCGGTTGCGCGTTCTGGTCAGCCGATCTTTATCGAAGACAGCACCGCGCATCCGTTCTATGCCGGCGTACCCCGGAGTGATCGTCCCGGTGCGCTCGCGTGTCTGCCTCTCGCCAAAGGCAAAGGTATCCTCGGCACGCTCAACCTGGGATACTGGCAGCCGTATCATTTTGATCCAGAGACACGCGCCTTTCTCGATCTGATGGCAAAGCATGCGGCGATTGCGATAGACAACGCGCGTTTGTATGCCGCCGCAACGCTCGCCGCGTCTGAGTTGCGCCGTTTGTATGATACGAGTCTTGACATTACCAGCCAGTTGGAAATTTCCAAATTGCTCGATCTGATCATTCGCCGCGCCGCTGAATTGTTGGATGGCGAGTCCGGCAATTTCTATTTTTACGACAAGACGACCAACGAACTGGTCCCGCGCGCGCCTTTCGGTCAGCACACCGCTGAACGGGTGGAGCGTCTCAAGCCGGACGAAGGGGCGACCGGACGCGTTTTTCTCAGTGGACAACCACTGGTCGTACAGGACCATGATGCCTGGGAGGGACGCGTCGCGCGAATTCCGCGGGGGCGGTATGGACGTGTTCTGCATGTGCCGATCAAGCACGGCGAACAAGTGATCGGCGTCATGTCGGTGAATCGGAGCAAATCGGCGCCCGTGTATACCGACGACGATGTACGGTTGCTCTCGCTGTTCGCGCCCCAAGCCGCGATTGCAATCGAGAACGCGCGGCTCTATCAGGTGGCAGTTGAACAGGCGCGGCTGGAACGCGAACTCGATCTAGCGCGCACGCTGCAAAGCGGTCTAATCCCGCGCGAACTGCCGCAGATTCACGGCTGGGATTTGGCGGCGCTCTGGCGCCCCGCGCGCGAGGTGGGCGGCGATTTCTACGACCTGTTTCCCCTCTCGCGCGCGACGCGCTACGGTTTGCTGATCGCCGACGTCTCCGACAAGGGAATGCCCGCCGCGCTTTTTATGACCTTGGCGCGCGCGATTCTGCGCGCCAGCGTGACGGCGGCGCGCACGCCAGCCCATTGCATCGCGCACGCGAATCGTTTGATCTGCGCCGACACCGCGAATGGAATGTTCGTGACACTCTGTTTCGCGCAATTCGCTCCCCGGTCTGGAGAAATGGTCTACGTCAATGCGGGGCACAATCCGCCATTGCTCTATCGCAAGCGCACGGATCATTTGAGCGAACTGGCGCGCACCGGAATAGCGTTAGGCGTTGACGACAAGATCGCGTTCGGTCAGCGGAGACTTTTGCTTGCGCGCGGCGATTTCATCTTGTTCTACACAGATGGTGTGACTGAGGCGATCGACGCAGGGGAGCACGAATTTGGGATGGAACGCCTGCGGCAGGTTGTCCTGGAAAACCATCGCGCGTCCACCACGGAAATCCTCACGGCGCTCGAAAAGGCGGTCCGCGCGTTCGTCGGGGCTGCGCCGCAATCCGACGACATTGCGGTGGTGATTGTCAAACGGCTGTAACCACCAGTTCAAAGACAAACCTGCCTCGGTACAACCGAAGCAGGTTTTCGGTCCTTTACCAGACCCGTGCATGTCTTCTATTTCGTCCACGTCGGACGATCCCCAGTCTTCGTGGTCAAGCGCGTCAGGTTGTTGCCGTTGATGTCCACCATGTAGATATCGGTTTGGTTTTCACGCGTAGATGCGAACGCAATCCATTTGCCATCGGGCGACCAGGTTGGCGAAGAATCGGAGTAGATGCCGGCGCTGAGACGCCGCAAGCCGGTGCCGTCGGCGTTCATCAGGTAAATCTGCGGCTTGCCCTCGCGGTTCGACGTGAACGCGAGCAGTTTGCCGTCGGGACTCCACGCGGGCGCGGTGTTGTCCGCGTCATTCTTGGTGAGGTTGCGCGGCTCACTCCCGTCAATCTTCATCGTGTAAATGTCGTTGAGCGCGGTGGTGTTGAACGAAACCGCGAGGAGGTCTTGCTTCGACCACGCGACGTGGCGGTACTGTTCATCGCCGACTTGCTTGAACAGACACTCGTGGCGAAAGTCCGTGCATTTGCTTGCATCGGCGTTGACGACGATGAGCGCGCGCGTCTTGTTCGCGCGCAAACTCGTCAGTGCGATCCGGGTCCCGTCGGGTGACCAGGACGGACTGGAGAGTCCGCCAGTATTCTCGCCGCCATAGACGCGCACTGGTTTGTCGTCGGTGTACGGATTTTTGATCATCAGATCGTTGACCGCGTCCGGCGACGCGGCGAAGATGTACGCGAACATGCTGTTATCGGGCGACCAATCGCCGATGCGCGCGAAAGTCTTGTTGGCGATGTCCCAGGTTGGTCCGCTGTCCACCAGCGGAGTGATCTTGCCGGTGCCGAGATTGTAGATCGAGACGCGGTCGATCCCCTTGTCGTTCCAGTGATAGGCAATACTCCCCTTGGGTTTTGCGAAAACTACGGGGGGCGCCGTCAAGACCGGCTTGGGTGTCGCGACGACGGCAACCTTGGTGGGGGGGCGCGTCAAGGTCGGCGGAATGGGTGTCGTCGAAATGAGTGTGCCATCCTGCCATTTGTACTTGCGCGTCACGTCGAGGGTCGGGTTGGTCATCGGATCTTTTGGGCCCTGGGTCAGAAAACTGACACCGATCTCATTTCCCTGCATCATCAGCGACTTGAGTTTGATGCGATCGCCCAGCACTTCTGGCTTGGAGGGCTTGGGCGTACCTCGGTCATTGAGGATGCCGTACAAGTTATAGAAAATCCCCGTGCCGCCGGTGTTGATCGAAAGAATCACGGCTGCATCGGCGATGCCGTCCCCATTCAGGTCGCCGATGGAAAGCAGTTCGCTAAAGCCAACCGAGATCACGGCAGACGAGCTGGGGATTTTTTCTTGATAGGTTCCGTTGACGAGTTTGGCTTTGCCGCTCGCAGGTCCTTCGATAAGGTATTCCGCGTTCTTCAACATATCCAGGGAGAGTGATGGAATCGGCGTGGACGATGGCGGCGGCGTAGATGTCGGCAGTGGAGTGGACGTCGCGGTCGGCAAGGCAGTCGGCGACGGGATCGGCGTCGGCGTGGGCGCTGCGCCGCATGCGCTGGTCACGATCGCCAGCGCAAGCAGCGCACTGAGGACAGTGTATTTCTTCATGCAAACTCCTTTCTCCGCAAAAGCACGAGAGCGCAGGTCGGCTTGTGTTATAGCACAGAAAACGAAATGCGCCAAATCGTCATACGTCAAAATCAAAAAATCAAAAGGCGCAGGGTTTTCAATCCTGCGCCGTTCGATTGGCGAAAAGCCTAGCGCGTCCAAGATGGGTGATCGCCGCCCGTCTTGGTGATCTGCGTGAGATTGCCGCCGTGTGTATCTACCATCCAGATGTTGAACTGACCGCCGCGTGTGGAGGCGAACGCAATCCAGTTACCATCCGGTGACCACGATGGCGTCAAATCCATGGGGCCCGCGGTGAGGCGGCGCAGATTAGTCCCATCCGCGTTCATCATGTAGATGCGCCACTGCCCGCCGTCGCGGTTGGACGTAAATGCGATAGATTTGCCATCGGGGCTGAAGACGGGCGCAATGTCGTCGGCGGGATGGTTGGTCAGATTCCGCGCGCCTTGTCCATTCGCATAGATCGTGAAGACATCCGGCGCTCCGGTGGTATTGTAGCTGATCGTCAGCAGGTTTTCCTTACCCCACGAGACGCCGCCGCGAAATTGCTCGCTCTGACTGATGTTGTTGTAGCATTCGAATTGGTCGCCGCATTTCGTCCCATCGCTGTTGATCACGATGAGCGACCAAGTTGGATTGTCCTTGTTTCCGCTCATCTTGATAAACGCAAGCCGCTTGCCATCGGACGACCAGGTAGGGCTCGACAAGCCACCGCCGGTATCGGAAGAATAGCGATCCACTGGTGGGTTGTCGCCTTCTTTTATCTTCAGAACATTCGATGCGCCCGGCGCACCGGCAAAGACATAGGCGAAACTCGAACTCGCGGTGGACCATTCGCCGATGTGCGCGTTGGTGCCGTGACCGTCCAGCACCAAATCCATTACAGGACCGACAGTGACAAAGGGGCGGATCGCGCCCGAATCTCCCGCCAGCGCGCCGGCGACATCAACGACGGACATGCGATCCACGCCGCCCTCCTGCAGGTGATACGCGATGCTCCCTTTCGGATTCGCCGGTCTCGGCGCGGTTGGCGCGGTCGTCGGTTTCGTCGTCGCGACGACGGGCACCCGCGTGCGCGTGAGCGTGGGGCTGGGCAGGGCTGGGGTCGGTGAAGGCGGTAGCGGCGTCAAGGTTGGCGGCACCGTGGGGGGGGCTGGAGCCCGGGTCAAAGTTGGCGGCGGTGGCGGTAGCGTGATCGTCGGCGTGGCAACGCGCGTCGGCGTAGGTGGCGCGCTGCACCCAACGGCTAGAACGACGAGCGCAGCCAGCGCGAACAGAATCAGTTTTCTTTCCTTCACAAATCGCTCCTTTCGACGAAATGTCGTGTGACGAATTTAACCGCAGAGACACGCCGGCAGCCGATGAATGCCTGCCATCGGCACAAGCCCGCCGCCCTGCGGTATGTCGTATGATAGCCGACGCCACAGCCAGCGTCCGACTCAACTATAGCACAAAAACTGTTGTAGGACAAATTCACGAATTGTCCTACCTCACTCTTTCTCCAAATCCTCCCAGTCCTCTTCCGTCCAATCCTCGAATTCGTCCTGCTCTTCAAATTTGCGGCGCGGTGCGTTGACGCGCGCGCCAGGTCTTTCCGCACGGTGCGATTCATTCTGGGCGGTCGCTGGTCGGCGGCTTGGTCTGAGCGATGGCGAAGGAGCGGCGGTCGTCAACACGGCGCGCCCTTTCGTCGGTCCCTCGTCGGGTCCCACAATGCCCCGGTTTTCGAGCAATTCGATCAGGCGCGCCGCGCGCGAATAGCCAATCCGCAGTTTCCGTTGGAGCAGCGAGACGGAGGCGCGGCTGCTCTGCTGCACGATTGCCGTCGCCTGCGGGAGCAGATCGTCTTCGCGCGTCGCGGTCTGGATGCTGATCGCGCTGTTCCACAAAGGCGGCTGCAAAAATTCTTCTTCGGCGGGTTCGGGCTCGGCGATTTCCTTTTCCATTTTCTGCGGCGGCGCCAGGTCAATCCAATGTTTCACCAACTTGTCCAGTTCGCGGTCAGAAACAAAGCAGCCCTGCAAGCGCACCAGTTTTGCCGAATCACTCGCCATATAGAGCATATCGCCGCGCCCCAGCAATTTTTCCGCGCCCGGTGTGTCCAGCACCACCCGCGAATCAATCTGGCTCGTCACCGCGAACGAAATGCGCGATGGAAAATTCGCTTTGATCAGCCCGGTGACCACGTCCACCGAGGGGCGCTGGGTGGCGAGAATCAAGTGGATGCCGGTCGCGCGCGCCATTTGCGCGAGGCGCGTGATCGCCTTCTCGACCTCCTCCGGCGAAATCATCATCAAGTCCGCGAGTTCGTCCACGATGACGATCAAGTACGGCAGCCGCTCTGCGTTCGGTTTTCCCTCGACCATGTGATTGTAAATATCAATGTTGCGCGCGCCTTGGTGCGCGAACAGCTGAAACCGCCGATCCATTTCCGCAACGGTGCTCTGCAGCGTGGCGACCGCCTTGTCCATTTCGACGACGACCGGCTCGCGCAGATGGGGGATGCCGTTGAAATTCACCAACTCGACGCGCTTGGGGTCCACCATCACGAATTCGATTTCGTCCGGCGTCGCGGTGCACAGCAGGCAGCCGATGATCGCGTTCACGCACACGGATTTGCCGGAGCCGGTCGCGCCCGCGATGAGCAGGTGCGGCATCGAATCGAGATTCGCACAAATCGGCTGCCCGGCGACGTCTTGTCCCAGCGCGAGCTTGAGTTTCGATTTCATCGCTTTGAACGCGTCCGATTCCATCACGCCGCGCAGGCTGACGAGCGCGATCTGCGAATTCGGCACTTCGATCCCGACGATGCTCTTGCCCGGCACCGGCGCTTCGATCCGGATCGGCGCGGCGGCGAGCGCGAGTTCGAGATCGTGCTGCAGCGCGCTGATGCGGCTCACTTTGACTTTGACGCGATGCACCTTGCCGTCCATGCCCTTTTGTTCGACAAAGCCCGGCTCGACGCCGAATTGCGTAATCGTCGGACCCTGATTCACCTCCAGCACTTTGGCAGGCACGCCGAAATGAGCGAGCGTTTCTTCGATCTTGTGAACGCGGTCGCGGATTTCCTGCTGGTTGATTTCGCTTTCGGCGCTCTCTTCGAGCATTTGCGCGATGTCGGGCAGATGCCATTCGCGCGGAATGGCTGGCGCGGGCGGGCTCGTTGTTCCACCGATAATGCGCGCCGCCATTCCCTTGCCCTGCCCCTTCGCCTGTTCCTGACGGGCGCCCTGAGCCGAGTCCACGGGGACGCGCGGCGGCGCCGGAGCGTCGGGAGCGGAGAAAGGGTGATGGAGAGTGGACGGCGCGGCGGGCGTGCGCGCCGACGGAACTTGGGGATAATCCAGGCGCGGCGCGACCGGTGGCGGCGCGGGGGGAGCGGCGCGCGGCGCGCGCAAGCGGGCGAGTTCCTGCGGCAAATGCCTGACGATGCGCGTGAGATAGACGGCGCGCCGCGCGATTTCGGGCAGGGAAATGTTGAAGAGCAGGATCAGCGTGACGCCGACCGCGGCAATCAGCGCGAGCGCCGCGCCCACTTCGCCGAACGCGCCGACGAGCGCGGACAGGATCATCCAGCCGACAACCCCGCCGCCCTGGAACGGACCCGGCTGGTGGGTCGGATTCAGCGGTGCGGCGAGCCAGTGCAAAGCCGTCAGCAGAACCAGATACATCAAGCCGATCCCGATCGGGCGCTCCCAACCCAGATTCCAGGTCTTGTCGAGCGCGTCGAGGATCAGCCAGACACCCAAGCCGAGCAGGAGCAGCGGCGCGAAATAAACGCCCCAGCCGAACAAGCCGCGCAGGAGTTCCGTCCAGACCGTCAGAAAAACTCCGCCGCTCAGACCAAAAGCGCCGAGCGCGGTGAGCGCGGCGAGAATCAGAATCCCAATCGCGACGATTTCCTCCCAGCGATCCGGATCGAGGCGCAAGAGGGGTTTGCTCGGTTTCGGCTGTTCTTTGGGTGCTGCTTTAGCGCGTGGTTTACGGGTGCTCATATTGGAACATTTGTATTATACACCCAATTGCGGGGAAATGTAAACTGTGGGGCGCGTTGCGGGTGTGCGTGAGGCGTGAAGAGCTTGTCCTGAGCGCAGTCGAAGGAGGGTGCGTGAAAAGGATGTGTGAAGCGTGATTCGATATGCACCCTGCGCTATTCGCTATCCGCCAGACGCGCTGCGCCGATA
>Ga0233421_10000653_pt1 | contig 13706 bp, 10 predicted proteins | sample Watercolumn_Mata_3_FD_182725 | JGI IMG/M metagenome (GOLD analysis project Ga0233421, IMG submission 182725) | Freshwater microbial communities from Lake Matano, South Sulawesi, Indonesia - Watercolumn_Matano_2014_107_MG | ecosystem: Environmental > Aquatic > Freshwater > Lake | place... | reverse complement strand
TGCTCGACGCTGCTCGTTACCCAGAACCTCGACACCATCGGCCTGATGTCGTGCAACCCGGCGGTCGGCGGCATCGGCAAGGGACAACTGGTGCGCGAGCTGGATGCGATGGGCGGCGCGATGGGACAACTGACCGACAAGGCAGGCATCCACTTCAGGCAATTGAACACGAGCAAGGGACGGGCGGTGCGGTCGTCGCGGGCGCAGGTGGATAGACAGATGTACCGGAGGCTGGCGAAGGAGCTTCTTGAGGGCAAGGCGGGAAGGGATAGTCCAGAGTTCAGAGACCAGAATCCAGAATCCAGAATGCCGGATGCAGGCAGAAGGACGAACCGAACCAGAGGGACGGGCAGACTTCTCCTGCACCAAGGAACAGTGGCCAGGGTGATGGTGAGAGGGAGGACGTGCGTGGGGGTTGAGACCGAGCTGGGAGAGCAGTTGCGGGCGAAGGCGGTCGTGCTCGCGCCCGGGACGTTTCTGAACGGCCTCGTCCACATCGGTCTTGTGAGCTTCCCGGCGGGCCGCCTCGGCGAAGCCCCGGCGCAGAAGCTAAGCGTCAACCTGCGCGAGTTGGGCTTCAATATCGGCCGGTTCAAGACCGGGACTCCGGCGCGGCTGGACCTGCGTTCGCTGAACCTGAAGGCGATGCAGAAACAGGACGGGGACGAGCCGCCGGTGCCATTCTCAGACTGGACCGACGAGCCGCCACGGAACCTCGCGAGTTGCTACGTCACCTACACCAACAAGACGACCCACCGCATCGTCCGCTCCGGCCTCGCGCAGTCGCCGCTCTACGCGGGCGTCATCAAAGGCCGCGGCGTGCGCTACTGCCCGTCAATCGAGGACAAGGTCGTCAAGTTCTCTGACCGCGACCGCCACCACATCTTCATCGAACCGGAAGGAACGGATACGGTCGAATGCTACCCAAACGGCATCTCGACCAGCCTGCCGGTTCACCTGCAGCTTCGGATGCTCCACTCCATCAAGGGTCTTGAGGACTGCCGGATGCTCAGGCCGGGATACGCAATCGAGCACGACTATTCTGACCCGACCCAGCTCTATCCCACGCTGGAAACCCGGCTCGTGCGCAACCTCTACTTCGCGGGACAGATAAACGGCACTACCGGATACGAGGAGGCCGCGGCACAGGGGCTGGTCGCGGGCGCCAATGCCGCCTTGCGCGTGCAGGAGAAGCCGCCGCTTGTCCTGACTCGCGCCGACTCGTACATAGGGGTGATGATTGACGACCTCGTGACCAAGGGCACGGACGAGCCGTACCGTATGTTCACGGCCCGGGTGGAGTATCGCCTGCTCCTGCGCGAGGACAATGCCGACCTGCGACTGGGGCCGCGCGCACACGAACTCGGGCTGCTCACGGGCAAGCAGTTCAGCCGGATCCAGGAGAAGCAGAACCAGTGCGGACAGGCGACGAAGTGGCTCAACACGGCCCGCATCAAGGCCACGCCCAGGGTCAACCGCAGGCTGAAGAAGCTCGGCACGACGGCGATATCGGAATCGGTTCCGGCGATCGAGTTGCTGCGCAGGCCGGAAGTGACGTGGAACGACCTCATGAGAATGACGAGTGACGAATGTCGAATGCCGAATGTCGGGCCATTCGGAAATCGCCAATCGACACTCGACAATCATGCTGCGGAGATGGTCGAACTCGAGGTGAAGTACGAAGGCTACATCGAGCGGATGAAGCGCCAGCTCGCCCAGTTCGAGGAGCTGGAGTCCATCAGGATTCCGGAGCGGCTGGACTTCAACCGCGTGCCCGGACTCTCAAACGAAGTCCGTGAGAGGCTGGCCCGCAATCGGCCGGCGTCGGTCGGCATGGCCCAGCGCATGCCGGGCGTGACGCCGGCGGCAGTGTTCGCGCTGATGGCGCACCTTAGGAAGAAATGACGAATGACGAAACCCGAATGACGATTGAATTGGGAAAGCCAGAAGTCCGAATCCGACCGGGTCCATTCGGACATTCGGGTTTCAATCGGAATGCGAGTTTCGGACTTCGGGTTTCCAGGAGGGCTTATGACTGTCAGCAGTAACCGCGAAGCACTGCAGGAGATGTGCCGGAGTCGCGGCGCGGTCGGGTTCGGCGTCTGTCGGCTTGCGGACATCAAGACCGACGACTTCCTGCTGCCCGAGAAGACGCTCCGCGAACTGCCGAGCGCGATCAGCATAGCACTCCACCTCTCCCCTGCCGTGCTCGGCACGCTTGAAGACCATCCGAACCAGTTGTACGAACACCACTACCGCCAGGTCAACTTCGCGCTGGACCGGCTGGCACTGGACCTCGCCACACTGATTCAGAGCTTGGAAGCTCAGGCTCTGCCAATCGCGGCATCGCAACTCGTTGACTGGCAGAATCAGCGCGGGCACCTGTCGCACAAGCGTATCGCGGTCGGGGCCGGGCTCGGCTGGCTGGGCCGGAACAACCTGCTGGTCACCCCGCGGTTCGGCGCCCAGGTGCGGCTGGTGACCATACTCACCGACCTGATGCTGGAGCCGGACCGCCCGCTTGAGAACGGCTGCGGCTCATGCCATGCCTGCGTCGCCGCCTGCCCGGCCAAGGCAATCGGAGAGAGTGCGGCTGAGTTCAAGCACTTCGACTGCTTCGCTCTGCTCAAGGAATTCCAGAGCAAACGCTACGTCAGCCAGTATATCTGCGGGTTGTGTGTGAAGGCCTGCGCGGGATCGGACCGGTCCGACTAGCCTGACCGGTCAGCGCGTGTACCGGGACTCGCTGCCGACGCTCGGCCGAGCTTCTCCTTCACTTCCTGCCCCGACAGCCTCCGCCACTTCCCCACTGGCAGGTCGCCGAGCCGCAGCCCGGCAATCCGCACCCGCCGCAGGCGCACGACCCGGCACCCCAGCGCCTCGAGCATTCTCCGCAACTGCCGCTTGCGCCCTTCGGCGAGAACAACACTTAGATGATTCGGTCCGATGCGAGTGACGCGGACTGCTCGGGTCAGGCCGTCGGATAACTGGACGCTCTTCTGCAGCCGGTCGCACAGCTCCGGTCCGGCCGGACAGTCGAGTTCGACTTCGTATTCCTTCTCTTTGCCGTAGCGCGGATGGGTCAGTTCCAGCGCGAGTTCGCCGTCATTCGTAAGCAGCAGCAGCCCCTCAGAATCGCGGTCGAGCCTGCCTACCGGGTAGAGCCGAAACGGCAGGTCGACAAGTTCCGTCACCAGCCAGCCTTCCTCGTGGCCGCGGAAACACGCGCTCAGGTAGCCCGGCGGCTTGTTCACCGCCACAACCACCTTCTCGGCTTGCGGCTTCACCTCTCGACCCCGGTACTCGACCCTGTCCTCGCCCGGTATCACCGACTGCCCCAGCTTCGCCGGCATGCCGTTGACCCGGACCCGGCCCGCCGCTATCAGTTCCTCGCAGTGCCGGCGCGTGCCGATGCCGGCCGATGCGAGGTACTTCTGGAGTCGTTGGCCTCGGCGGCCCCCGTCAGACAGTGCCGGCTTCATACTTCTCAACGCTACCCGACGCCCGCGACATGTCAAACCCCGCACGCTGTCAAACCCCGCACGCGCGACAAAGAGGTCGCCCGGCTGTATAATGTCCGGTGCCATGCCGAGCCTGTCCGCTTGAGTGCGACGCCGACCGGTCGGTGCAACCGGGGGTCTGCGGCGCATCCGACCGGTTCGAGATCGCGCTGGCCCAGCTCCATCACTGGGAGGAACCGCCCATCTCCGGCACGCGCGGGTCCGGGACGATCTTCTTCAGCCACTGCAACCTGCGCTGCCGATTCTGTCAGAACTTCGACATCTCCCAGCAAGGGCGCGGCCGGGAAGTGACCCCGGCCCGGCTGCTGGCGATCATGGAGGAACTCGAGCAGCAGGGCGCGCACAATATCAACCTCGTGTCACCGACCCACTACTCGGACCAGCTGTTGCCGGTACTGGAGAACGCCCGCGCCAGGCTGAAGATTCCCGTCGTCTGGAACTCGAACGGCTACGAGAAGGCCGAGACCCTTGCCCGCTTCGAAGGACTCGTGCAGGTCTATCTGCCTGACCTCAAGTACTACTCGGATGACCTCAGCCGAGTCTGCTCGTCGGCGCCGAACTACTTCCGGTCTGCGTCGGCCGCCGTCACGGAGATGAAACGTCAGGTGGGCGGGAACCGGTACGACGAGCACGGGATCATTGAGAAGGGCCTCATCATCCGTCACCTCGTTCTGCCGGGGCAGAGCGACGACAGCAAGCGCCTGCTCAAGTGGATCCACGATGACCTCGGGCCGCGTACCAGCGTGAGCCTGATGTCGCAATACTACCCGGTCCACCGCGCCGCCGAACTGCCGGGCATGAACCGCCGCCTGTCGCCTGAAGAGTACGAGGACGTCCGGCAGTGGTTTGTGGAGCTGGGCTTCGAGGAGGGTTTTGCGCAGGACCACTCATCGGCCTCTCGCGACTACACGCCCGATTTCGACGGCCGGGGAGTGTAGGCATCGCCGCGTCACCCGGGTTGCCGCCGGGAATCGGGCATCTGGCCGGCGATTTCCGATGCCTTGAGCAACCGTGTCGCTATGCGACAGCAAAACAAACGGGGCGGTCCTGCGGGCCGCTTTGACTTCGCTGCCTCCTGCCGGTAACATGGAACCATGTGCGGAGTAATCGGACTCATTACCCGGCGCGAAGTCGGGCCTGACCTCGTCGAGGGCCTGCTGGCACTTCAGCATCGGGGCCAGGATTCGGCCGGCGTGCTGACATCGGACGGCACGTTTCACCTGAAGAAGGGCAACGGTACGGTGGCGAACGTCTTCAACGTCAAGAACCTGTCACGCCTGACCGGGAATGCGGGCATCGGGCACACCCGCTACCCGACCATCGGGCCGGGCTCGGCCGAAGACGCCCAACCGTTCTACGTGAACCACCCGTTCGGAATCGCCATGGTCCACAACGGCAACGTGACCAACTACTCCGACCTCCGCCACGAGCTGATGTTCGATGACTTCCGCCAGCTAACGAGTTGTTCGGACGTCGAGCCGCTGTTGAATGTTTTCGCCGAGGGTCTGGAGCAGTCGGACCTGCGGCGCTTCGGGCCGGCCGCCGTGTTCAAGGCGGTGCGGGGCGTGTTCGACCGGGTCCACGGCGCCTACTCGGTGGTAGGGCTGATACACAAACGCGGGCTGCTCGCCTTCCGCGACCCGTTCGGCATCAAACCGCTGGTCTTCTCGCAACAGGGCGACGAAGTCGCCTTTGCCTCCGAGAGCGTTGCCTTCGACCGTCTCGGGTTCCGCGGGTGCACCGACGTGAAACCGGGGGAAGCCGTCTTCGTGGACTTCAAGGGCAAGGTCCACCGCAAGCAGGTGCAGCCCGGCACGCCGCGTCCCTGCATCTTCGAGTTCGTGTACTTCGCGCGGCCAGACTCGGTCATCGACGGCATTGAAGTATACCAGGCCCGGCTGCGGCTGGGCGAGCGCCTTGCCTACGAGGTCGCGCGCCAGGGGCTCAAACCCGACGTGGTCGTCCCGGTACCGGACACGGCACGCGCGGCAGCCAGCTCGCTAGCGGCCGCCCTCGGCATCAGCCTGCGTGAAGGCCTCATCAAGAACCGCTACATCGCCCGCACCTTCATCATGCATGGCCAGGACCGACGGGCGCTGTCGGTCCGGCAGAAACTCAACCCGGTCCGCTCCCAGGTAAATGGCAGGGACGTCCTGCTGGTGGACGATTCCATTGTCCGCGGCACTACCTCCCGAGAGATAGTACAGATGGTTCGTGACGCCGGCGCCCGCCGGGTCTTCCTGGCTATCACCGCCCCGCCCCTCCGCTACCCCTGCGTCTACGGCATAGACATGATGACTCGCGGCGAGTTCGTGGCCAAGAACCGAACCATCGGGCAGATCCGCAAGGTCGTGGGCGCGGACGCACTCGTGTACCAGACCTATGAGGGTCTGGTAACCGCTGTCCGCGGCGACTCGGCGGTGCCCAGTTTCTGCACGGCCTGTTTCAGCGGCAAGTACCCGACCGGCGTTACACCTCGCTACCTCGCCCAGATGGAGCGTGAACGCCGGCGCTGGACCGAGTAGCCGGCGGCAGACGCCGGCGCGCAACCGCTCCTGCCTGCGGTTGTTGACCCTGAAACGCGTTTCAATAGACTCAGGCTGACCGCAGTTTAAACTCAGACTCGATGATACCAAACCAGCCGATCTCGCTGCCGATTCGCGGCAGCAACTAGGAGGCCATTTGGCGTTTTCCAGCATAGTTGCGTTGCTCGTGCTCAGCCTCGCTCCGCCCGGCGACGTTGCGGCGAGTGACGTCCCGAACGACGAAGGCGGCAAGATCGCCGTCAGCTGGACCCGCTCGCCCGACACGACCGTAACCAGCTACCGCGTGCTGCGCCAGGCCGTCGGCGCAACCGAGTGGGAAACCCTCGGCTTCGTCGGCCGGCTCGCTTCGACCTACACTGATGATGCGGCTGCCAACGACAGGCAATTCCAGTATCGGCTTATTGCCGTGTCTCCGACCGAGACCGCAGAGTCGGAGCCGTCGGCCCCGGCCGTCGCGACCGCCCAGTGGTTCAACACCGAAACGCTGCCGGCGCTGATCGGCTCGGCCATCCTGATCTTCGTCTTCCTCTACTTCATCAACCGCGCCCGGCGTGACCGCAATCTCTTCATCCGGCGCATCTCCGGGCTCGATCACGTCGAAGAGGCTCTCGGCCGCGCCACCGAGATGGGCAGGCCCACGCTCTACGTGCCCGGCCTCTCCTCGATTGCCGATGTCGCGACCATCGCATCGCTCAACATTCTGGGCGAGGTCGCGAAGCGCACGGCCAAGTACGGCACGCCGTTGATCGTGCCCAACACCGACCCCATTGTCTACACAGTGGCGCGCGAGATCGTCAAGGAATCGTACACCTCGGTTGGGCGGCCGGATGCCTTCAACCAGGACATCGTCTTCTTCGTCACCGACCAGCAGTTCGCCTACGCCGCGGCGGTAGACGGCATCATGACCCGCGAGAAGCCGGCGACCAATTTCCTCATCGGCATGTTCTACGCCGAATCGCTGATCCTCGCCGAAACCGGTGCGGCGACCGGTGCTATCCAGATCGCCGGCACCGACGCGGTCGCCCAGCTGCCGTTCTTTATCACGGCCTGCGACTACACGCTCATCGGCGAAGAGCTTTACGCGGCATCCGCCTACCTGTCGCGGGAACCGCTGCTGCTCGGCGCAACCAAGGCGCAGGACTACTCCAAAGCCATCATCGTCGGGCTGATCCTGCTCGGGACATTGCTGGCACTGATCGCCAACGTGTCCACCAGCCGATTCATGTAGGAGGGCCAGAATGCAAAGACGACTACCTTTGATGCTCGTGCTCGTGACCGGCATCTTCGGCGCTGTGGCCTTCTTCGTGCCGCACGGTGCCGTCCGCAGCGTGGATGAGGTGTTCCGCAATGACGTACAGCGAATCCTCGCCGCGTTCAGCCTGGTGCTCGGCGTCGGCTCCATCGTCCAGCATCACCTCACCAAGATCCAGCGCAAGGCGAGTTTCTGGCAGTACAGCTGGATTACGCTGACGGCGCTGGTTCTCACCGCCATCGTCGGCGTGTTCGGCGGGATCGACCCGAACCGGCCCGGCATCCTACCGACCCACATCGGCAGCTTCTCGTTCCACATCCAGACGATCTTCTCTAATATGATGGTTCCGCTGGCGGCGACGATGTTCTCGCTGCTGGCCTTCTTCATGTCCTCGGCGGCCTACCGCGCCTTCCGCGCGCGCAACGTGGAAGCGACGTTGCTGCTGGCCGCGGCCTTCATCCTGATGCTCGGCGCGGTCCCGCTGGGACGGGCGATCCACGCGGAGCTGCCCTCGTTTGCGGAGTGGATACTGGCTGTTCCCAACACCGCGTCGAAGCGGGGCATCCTCTTCGGCGTCGAACTCGGCATCTTCGCGACCTCGCTCAAGATCGTACTTGGCATTGAGCGCGGCTGGCTCGGCGGTGGAGGTGGCAAGTGACGCCGCAGGCTGACAGCGCCCGCGTCAGTTTCTGGACCCGGCTCCAGGCCATCGACCGGCGCTGGATCTACCTGGTGCTGGCCGCGGTAGTGATAGTGCCGCTCCTCTTCCCGTTCAAGATCAAACCCAAGGCAACGACGCCGGTTCAGAAGCTCTTTAACTACATCGACACGATGCCGCGCGAAAAAGCGCTGGTCATCTCGATTGACTACACGCCCGACACCCGCGCCGAGCTGCAGCCGATGGTCGTTGCCCTGCTTCGCCACGCCTTCGCCACCAGACGCCCGGTAGGCGTGCTGGCGATGGCGGTGTACGGGCTTGGCCTGGGCGAGGAAGCGCTCAGCCAGGTCGCGGCCGAGTTCAATGCCCACGCGACCAACCACGAAGACTCGATCATCAACGGCGAAGACTACGTCTTCTGGGGCTGGACTACGCCGCCGCTGACCGTGATGCTCGGTATGGGCGAACGGATAACCAACGTCTTCCCGGTTGACTACTACGGCGCGAGGACTGAGAGCCTGCCGATCATGCGGGACCTCCGCAACTACGACGACATGGGCATCCTCGTGACGGTTGCCGCCTCGGCCATGCCGCGCTCCTGGATTGTCTACGCCCAGGTCCAGTTCGGCGTTCACTTGAGCTGCGGCATTACCGCCGTTTCGGCAGCCGACTTCTACCCCTACGTCAACTCGGGCCAGTTCACCGGAATGCTCGCCGGCATGAAGGGCGCGGCTGAATACGAAGAGCTCGTCACCGCGAAGATGAACAAGGAAGGTCTCGACTGGGGTCTCCGTAACCGCGGCACCGAGGCCATGTCCTCCCAGACCGCGGCCCATCTGGCAATCATGGCCTTCATCATCATCGGCAACATCGGCTTCTTCGCCACCCGCAGGAGGAAGTAATGCACATCGCAACCGATCCCTGGGTCTGGATCGCGGCAATCCTGACGCTCGCCATCTTCTCCTTCCTCTACCGCGAGAACCCCTTCTACCGCATCGCCGAACACCTCTACGTCGGCATCGCCAACGGCTATGCCATCACCTTCTACTGGCACCGGATCCTCGTGCCGAGCCTGTTCGACCCCGTTGCCCGCAGCCCGCACTTCATCACGAAGGTCTGGCTGATCGCGCTGGCGATTATCGGCGCGCTCTACTTCACGCGGTTCATACCGAAGATATCCTGGCTGGTGCGCATCCCGATCGCCATCTTGCTGGGCTACGGCTGCGGCGCCAGCATTCCGCGCGCGGTCGAAGCGGAACTGCTCCGGCAGCTGCAGGCAACCATCATCACCCGCGCGCACTTCGCGCACTGGGACACCGCGGCCTGGGCAATCATCATCCTCATCGGGGTCATCACCACGGTCAGCTACTTCTTCTTCTCAGCCGAACGGAAGGGCGCGCTAAAGCCCATCAGCTACGTCGGCATCGTCTTCATCATGGTGGGGTTCGGCGCATCGTTCGGCTACACCGTGATGGCACGTATCTCGCTCTTCATCGGAAGGCTGCAGTTTCTCCTGGGCGATTGGCTTGGCCTGATCAGGTAGCCAAGCTGGTCCCTAACGAAACGGGGCGCATACGCGCCCCGTTCGAATTCAGAAGAGGTAGCTACTCCTGTAGATAGACGCGCCAGCAGAAGAACGCTCCACCGGCGGCGACCAGCAGACCGACCCCGGCCACCACTGCGGCGGCTATACCCGCACCCCTGCCTCCACAGCCTTAGACAACAGACCTAAGCTGCAGCCGGGGCGGCGGTTGCCGCCCCGGTCTCCCTCTATTCCACTCCCGGGCCGCATCCAACACAATCGACGTTGGCCGGTCCAGTGCTCTACCCTGCGGATCGAGCGAACCGAGAGCATGGCCACACGCGTCTAACTTGTTTCTCTATGTTATTCAAGAACCGCAACATCGCCATACTATTCGCCGGACTCTTCGTGGTCATGATGGGGTTCGGCATCATCATGCCGATATTGCCCATGTACGCGAAATCGCTGGGCGCGACGTCCCTCCACCTCGGCATGATCATGGCGACTTTCTCGTTCTTCCAGTTCATCTTCGCCCCGATCTGGGGTGCGCTTTCCGACCGCATCGGCCGCAAGCCGATACTGATGCTCGGCCTCGTCGGCTACATGCTCTCGCACCTCATCAACGGTTTCGCGAACAGCGTGGCCATGCTGTTTGTCTCTCGGACCCTGGGTGGTATTCTCTCATCCGCGGTTCTTCCCACGGCGATGGCGTTCATCTCGGACGTAACCGGCGAGCGCGAACGGGGCGCTGGTATGGGGGTCTTTGGAGCCGCCATGGGCGCGGGCGTCATCTTTGGCCCGTCCATCGGCGGGTTTGTCTCCCACTTCGCGAACAGCTTCCGGGCGCCGTTCTTCGTGGCGGCCGGACTCGTAGCCCTGCTCATTCCCCTGGCGTGGGCATTCCTGCCGGAAAGTCTGCCCCGCGAGCGCCGCGTCACCGGCACCCCTGAAGAGAAGCCGCGCCGATTGCAGGAACTGGCCAACGCGCTTAGGAGCGAGCTCGCGATCTACTTCGTTGTTGCGTTCCTGACCAGTTTCGCGGCGGCCAACCTCGAAGGCATCTTCGCCTACTTCTCACTCGACAAGTTCGGGTTCGGCCCGCGCGAGATGGGACTGGTCTTCACCGTCATCGGCGTGGTCTCGGTCCTGATGCAGGGATTCCTCGTCGGCCCGGGAATCAACCGCTACGGCGAGAACCGTCTCATTCTCGTGGGGCTTGTCGGCACCGCCATCGGTTTCATACTGCTGACGCAGTCGTGGAACCTGTTATCCCTGACGGCATTCGTGACCCTGAACATGGCCGGTGGTGCCCTGATCCGGCCCGGACTCACCTCTGCTGTGTCAAAGCAGACCCGGACCGGGCAGGGCGCGACGATGGGAGTGATGGGCTCGTTCGACTCGCTCGGCAGAATAGTCGGCCCGGTGATGGCCGGCTGGCTATACCACTTTCACATCAATGTGCCGTACTTCTTCGGCGCGGGAATAATGCTCGTCGGCGCACTGATAGCCCTGATCTCCCTCCGCAGAGCTCAGACGCCCACACCGATCCCGAGACCTGAGACTGACTAGCCGGTTCCCGCGCCGGCCCCGGTGGAGCCGCGCTGCCGCGGCGATGAGAAACAACGCCCCGGCCTGAATGCCGGGGCGTGAACAGTCTGAAGACCCGCTAGTCGAGTAGTACCAGTTTGCTGGTGGGTTGGCTGACGCCGCCGGCAAGCCGGGCAAAGTACAGCCCGGCCGCGAGCTTTCTGCCGTCTGCATCAGTCAGATCCCAGCCAAGCCGACCCGCTTGCGCCACGGGTAGCTCGCACACGACATTGCCAAGGACGTCGTACACCGCGACCTTGCTGCCCGGCTTTGCTCCGCGTACATGGAACTGGACGCTTCCTGCGCCGAGTCGGCACACAGCCGGTACCGAAAACACGGACGGCACTGAGGAAGGCCTCTCCTCTTCCGCGCCGACTGCCACTACCCGGAACGACCACGCCGTGCCCCATTTGCCCCAGCCCCACTGGTTGCGCCCGCGCACAATCCACTTGTAGATCTTGTTCAATTTGAGGATGGTGTCAGGCAGAAGGCAGCGAGCCGTGGTACCGTTCTGCTCGAGGATGGTATCGAGGCCCTGCACCAGTTTGAAGTGAATGCTGTCGCAAGCGGCCCGCAGCGAGTCGACCACGAGTTCAACCGGCAGACTGTCCGAAGGGATCGGCAGTCCGTTGGGCGGTGCTATCTGCGGCGGTGGTAGCGGCTCCTTGAGCACGCGGAAGCAACCGAAAGTGCCGTCGGCCGACGTCAGGGTCGACCCGCTGTACTGACTTACCCGCAGCCTGACCGAATCGCAGGTGGGAATGGAGGGAGGTATGTACCAGTGATATGCGCCGCTGTCGGCGACATCGGCGGCTGCCAGCCGCCAGGTGGCCCCGCCATCGGTCGAGACATCGATGTCGACGACCGTGCCCGGCGTGCCGCTCTCCCAGGTGATACGAACGGTATCACCGACGTAGAGCACCTCTCCGCGCCCGGTCGAGTTGTAGAACGTATCACCCAGGGGATAGGTGAGCCGAATGTTGTGTGCGTCCCCGGCGTCAGGCGTGACGGCGGCAACGTGCGACAGATCGCTCCCCGAGTGCGCCCACCACTCGGCCGGCGTCCACCACGTGTTGTGGACGTACACGAACTTGTCCTCGGTGCGGTAGCCGAAGCAGGCAAGCGAGTGTGCCTCCCACAGGGCGGACCAGATCATCGCATGGCCGGCGTTGACCTGCGCGACGATAGTGGACCAGGCCCAGTCGTTGCTGCTTCGCCCCGTCGTGTTCGTCACCGCCCAAGCGGTGTAGCCGTTGCTGTACCCGACCTGGAAGAGACCGTACGAGATAAAGAGGATGCTCGTGCCACCGACCGAAGTGTCGGTGTTCATTTCGATCGCGCACTCACGCTGCACGTTGGGGATCTGCCAGTCATTTTCTCCCTCGACCGCGTCGTAGCGCTGTACGTACCAGTCAACCAACCTTCCCGACTTCTGAAACCGGTCCACGTAGCCGCAGACCATCGCGCCCGCCGTCGGCGTGCACCCGTAGCTCCAGTCGTAGAAAGGGGCGAGATTGACATTCGGCACGAACACCTCGCTGAAGCTGCCGAGTCTGCCGTCGAGCGCCCGGTCCCAGAGTGCGTTGTGGTACTTGGCGGCCGCCGCATCCTCGCCCGGGTGTTGCTGCCGGAGTTGCGCCCGCGACTGCGTCACATAGCCGGCGAACCCCTCACGCGAATCCCACTTCCGCTCGAAGTGCTGGCTGAACACGACTGCCTTGCCGGTCCGGCTCGTGAACTCGAGGTAAACCGAGGGACTGACGAAGTAGATACGGGACAGACGGACTTCTGACCCGAGCACCTGCCGGGCCCGCGACTGCGCCCGGGCAGCCAGAGCGTAGTACTCGGATGCTCCGTAGCCGAAACGGATTACGGGTGCCCGGTCGCGCCGCGCTGAAACCAGTACGTGACTGTACTGCGAGCGCCAGCGTGACAGGTCGGTGTTCGCGGTCAGGGTCTGCCGCTCGGCCTGTACGTCGGCCGCGACCTGTTCGTATGCCGGGAACTGCTTCCCGTCAACCCGGAAGTGGAACATCCAGGCGACCGTGTTCCCGTCCTCATCGACGTATGGGACAACGGTGCCGAGCCGGGCGCCCGGGTACTCGACTGCGGCCCGGTTGAGTGCGACCTGACGAGCGGTTGCGAATGGGACGGCGTTGGGCGGAGTCGCCCCGGCCTCGGGCATCGGCATCGCCGCGGCCAAAACAAAGAGGGCCATCAGCCCTGCTGGAATCTTCATCAAAGTGTTCTCCTAGTCGTGGCGCTTTCCTGCCAGCATACAATTCTAGACGGTCTTGGGCGTGGAGTCAAACGGCGTTGTTAGACCGGGGCAGGCAGTCATAGGCGGGAGCCGAACCGGCTCGGCCTTGGTGTCTTGGCGGCTGGTTCGGCCTCTGTCCTACGGTGTGAGCCGGAACCGGTCGCGCGGGAAGAAGCTTGCCTCGCGCACGTTTCCGAGGTTCAGAATCTGCTGGGTCAGCCGCTCCGCGCCGATCGCCAACCCACCGTGCGGCGGCATCGCATACCGGAATATCTCGAGGTAGAAGTCGAAGTTGGCCGGGTCGCCGCCGATCCGTTTGATGCTGTTGACCAGCATATTGTAGTCATGGATGCGTTGGCA
>Ga0233421_10000645_pt1 | contig 13761 bp, 13 predicted proteins | sample Watercolumn_Mata_3_FD_182725 | JGI IMG/M metagenome (GOLD analysis project Ga0233421, IMG submission 182725) | Freshwater microbial communities from Lake Matano, South Sulawesi, Indonesia - Watercolumn_Matano_2014_107_MG | ecosystem: Environmental > Aquatic > Freshwater > Lake | place... | reverse complement strand
CACGTTTCTCTTTAGAGCGAGCCGATAGAGGTTTCTCTCGGTACATCTTTGTGTAACGCTTTATTAGGGGGCACAGAGTTCCACAGAGAGGTTTTTCTCAGTGTAGTTACGACATTTCGAATGTTTCGCAGATGCCCGGCCCACAGTTCAGTCAATTCCTCATCGGCGGACTGCTTGGTCTTCTCGTAGCGGCTTTCTCCTACGCAGTTTGGTTTCTCACCGCAAGCGGTTCCATCGCCACATTCTTTCTTGCACTCGTCGTCTACGGGTGCGGGGGATGGGTGTGGACGGTTCCGATCGTGACGTTTTTCGTGACGTCCAGCGTTCTCTCAAAAATCGGTCGTCCCAAGAAAGCCGAGTACGATCAACTCTTCGAGAAGGCCGGCGCACGTGATTGGGCTCAAGTGGCTGCGAACGGTGGCATCGCCGGTGTTGTCGCACTTCTCACGCTTGTCGTCCCAGAAGGTCAGCTGTATCCTGTCTATCTGGGCGCCGTCGCCGCGGCAGCTGCTGATACGTGGGGCACGGAGATTGGTGTTCTATCGAAGCAACGTGTCTTTTCGGTGGTGACGTTTGGACAGGTCCCAGCCGGTACAAGCGGCGGAGTCACGGTCACCGGCACTCTTGGAGGGGCGGTTGGGGCTGTGTGCGTCGCGCTGTCCGGCTTTGCCTGGTATGGCGACATCATGACTGCATTTCTCGTCGTCATTGCAGGGATCGTCGGCAGTGTCGCAGATAGCGTTATCGGAGGAACACTCCAGGCGAGATTCCGATGTACCGAATGTGGGCGAATGACAGAGCGCACTGAACACTGCTCACGAGCGTGTCTGCACGTCGGAGGGGTGCGCTGGCTGCGGAATGATGCGGTGAACGTCCTGTGCACGCTGGTGGGGGCATTGATAATATGGGGAGTTTGGTACCTTTGAGCTCGAGTCGATGACCCGATTTTGCCACCACTTGGTTTTTGGACCAGATGGGTGCACTCCCTCCGATTGATTTCTGCTGTGCGTTTCCGTACGGTTTCGATGCGGTTGAAGACTTTCCTTGTTCCACCACCATTTGGCAGCGCATCCGCTTCGTATGTGTTACGGCAGTGTGTGGAGCTTGGCGAGTACTTCCTCGATCGCTTCCTGTGGACCTCGGCAAATGAACGCCGCTCTTCGCTCCCGCCAGTCAATACTTCGTACCTGGTCAGAAAGTACGACCCCTGAGATCGGAAGCCCTTCCGGGAGACGAACCTCAAACGGATATCCCTTCACTCTGCTCGTAATCGGACAGACGAGCATCAAGCCGACTCTCTTGTTGTACGCCGATGGCGACAGTACCAGTCCTGGCCGCCGGCCGGACTGTTCGTGCCCTGCTTTGGGACGGAGATTGATCCACACAATATCGCCTCTGGAAGGAGAATAGGAAATTGACACTACCATTTCTCCTTTCCAACAGGCTTCCCGAACTCGGCTTCCGCATGGATGTTCTTCCGTTTCACGCCGGCTAGCAGCGTCCGAAGGGTGTACACTTTCTTGGTAACCTCTTGCAGAACGATTTTCCCTTTTCTTGCCTCGAGAGACATGAGCGATCCTTCATGAACCTGTGCTTCGTCTACGACATGCCGTGAGAGCCGGATTGCGAGACCGTTCCCCCACTTCTGGACCTTTGTTTCCATGGAATCACTTCCGTGTCTACGATGAAGATACAATACGCACGGTGGAATGTCGAGGCAAAACGATTGACTGAAACGCTGGCCTGGTGACGGGAATCGCAGTGGCCTTCAGGCATAGATGTCCGCCCGTTTACATGCAAGAGAGCGACGGAGAGATTTCTTCATCGGGTGGGTGAAAATCGCTTACCTAACCGCCCAGAGCACATCTGCCGCCGTTTCGCGCTTCCCGTCGAACTTGTAGCGGAACAGCTTTGTCGCATCGAAGGTGTCGAGGTAGGATTTGATGATGCTCTCAAGCCAGCCCAGCTCCGCTTTGAGTCTCCAGTGCTGGCCGTCCGAGGCGTAGAGGACGATGAAGATCCGGTTTTCGAAATGCTTCCTGCGCTGCTGGCTTTGGTGTGTATAGAACCACTCAATGAGTTCGCGCGAGTGTTTCTGCCCGTAGTCGAGATCGTGGTTAAATCCGCGCGGATATGTTGAAATCTTGTGGTCAAAGCTCAGCTCACCTATCCTGAATTCACGCAGCCTGTCGCCCGATTCGCGCGCAGCAGTTACGGCTGGATGCGACGCGAAAATCTGCTCCACGGCCTTCGCTGACCAGAAGTTGTACCACCGGTTCATCGCGTAGCTCTGCATCTCCTTGTAATGCTGCTCAGTGCTGAACCGACCTTCGATTTCTTTGAGGAGGGCTTCGAAGCTGAAAATGTGGTACACGAAATCGGTCTGAGCATCCCATTCATCGCTCTGGCGTTGTCCCCAATCATAGGGATACGCAAACCGCTTCTTCAATTCCCGTTCGCGTGCTTCAAGCGTGATTGCCATAACTGGCCTCGCACTGGATTGGAGGATTCAGCAGGAGGTGTGACCCGTCTATGTGTCTCGGAGTGCACATGACGCATCGGTGGGTTGGTCGTTCGCGTTCGTATCAAGATACAGAATTCCGCATCGATTGCAAATCACGCCAGCCCGACATGGTTCGACGCGCTGCAGGCAGCGCCATCTACGTGCCCGCTTCTGCCCTTGCAGGTGTAACGGATTTCTCCTTGATTTTGGAACGAAATCATCTACTTTTGCTTGGAGTAGTTCTTTTCCTACCTCACTTCGAGAGCTATCCACCTTATGCTCAACTACATCTGGATTGGATTGATCGCCATCGGGATCGTCGTCGCGGTCGGCAACGACGTGAATGATGAGATGCGAAACACCTACCGCAACGGGCAGTCGCTCGAGGGAACATTCACCATAGAAAAGGTCCCCGGTCCGATGAGAACTGCCTGGGAGGGTACGTTCGTCCTTTCAGCCGACGCGTTCAACGCCTTTTATGGCACGGCCGCGGTTACATCTGAGATCCGTCAGCCTCTGACCGTTGCTGAGCTGCCGACGGGTGAGAAATCGGTGACTCTTCCATTGGGCCCTTCAAGTCCTGAATGGTGGAGAAACATGGCCAAAGCGGCCGCGAGCAAGGACAAACTTGTCGGCAGATTGCAGGCGATGACCTTCGATGCTGAGCAAAAGACTGCTCGTGTCACGATGGTGCTGGAGCCAATTCACTACATGCGAACGAAAGCGGTGACGCAGGCGGCGCTCGACTACGCCTCCACTGCGGTGACGATTGCGCTTGGGCTCATCGGCATCATGGCCCTCTGGCTCGGAGTCATGAAGGTCGCTGATGAAGCGGGGCTGCTCAAGATTGTCACACGAATACTGACGCCAGTCACAAAACGGCTCTTTCCTGATGTTCCGCCCGACCATCCTGCGGTTGCAGCGATGATCATGAATATTGCCGCGAATATGCTCGGTCTGAGCAATGCCGCGACTCCGATGGGACTGAAAGCAATGGAAGAGCTCAACAAGCTGAATCCCAAAGTGGGAACGGCAACAAATGCGATGATCACCTTCCTGGCGATCAACACCGGCGGCCTTATTCTCATCCCCGCAACGGCGATCGCAGTGCGGGCTGCGGCGGGATCAGCAAATCCCGGCATTATCATCGGAACGTCGATCTTTGGCGCGACATGCGCGACGTTTGCCGGGGTGACAGCCGCCAAGATCCTTCAGAGGCTCCCCCGGTACCGGAAGGATTTCGAACCGGAGAAGAGCAAGGAGGTGTCCAATGGCTGAGTTCTTCCGTGCTCTGATCAATGCGATCTCTATTCTCGCGATTCCCTTGCTCCTGTTTGTCTTCCTTGGATGGGGAATCATCAAGAAGGTGAAAGTCTATTCCGTGTTCGTCGAAGGGGCGAAGGAGGGCTTCGATACGGCCGTGCGTATCATCCCATATCTTGTGGCGATGTTGTGCGCGATCGGGATCTTCCGTGCGAGTGGCGCAATGGAACTTCTTACCGCGGTGCTGGCGCCTGCGACGAATCTGATCGGCATGCCGCCCGAAACGCTTCCAATGGCACTCATGAGGCCGCTGTCGGGGAGCGGATCGTTGGGCATTATGACGGAGCTGATGAAGGTTCACGGTCCCGACTCGTTCATCGGGGTCCTGGCCTCAACGATGTACGGCAGCTCCGAGACGACCTTTTACGTCCTTGCAGTCTACTTCGGTTCTGTGCAAGTGAAGAACACGCGCCATGCAGTTCCGGCCGGACTCATTGCGGACCTGTTCGGCATGCTTGGCGCCGTGTTGATCTGCAGAATCTTATTTGGAATCTAACATGAACGATCTCCGACTCAGCCGCGTTCTCCTTCTTCTGCTGGCGATAGTCACGACCGTGCTCCCGTTGGCTGGGCAGTCTGATCCGGTGCAGGATCCCCGTCTCGCGATGATGAATCCTCAACAGTCGGTCATGGGCGGTCTTGGTGTGACGGTGATAGACGGGAAGCCGTACTATCTCATGAATATCATGCCCGATCTCTCGTTTGGAAAATGGGGCGTTGGCCTCGATGTGAACCTTCGCATCGGTCAGGATGGCAAGATCCGGCAGGAAGATTTCAAGAATGCTTACGGCTACCTTCGCATGCTGAGGTACATTCGGTATGGCCACAAGAACGATCCCGTGTACGCGCGTCTCGGGGCAATTGATGTCGCGCGACTCGGGCATGGCTCCATTCTCTATCTCTATCGCAACACGGCGAGCTACGATCTTCGGAAAGTCGGCATCGAACTTGACCTCGACCTCGGGAAGGGCGGTCTTGAATCGATGTATAGTGATATCGCAGGAGCGGGCGTGCTTGGATTACGCGGATATCTCAGACCGCTTCAGTTCAGCCAGGCCGGAGCAATTCCGATTCTGGGGAACCTTGAAGTCGGCGCGACCTTCGCGTCAGATTTCAACAGCGATGCGAACAGGACATGGGGAGACGCCACAGGACTTATCAGGAATGCCGAAGGCGGCGGAGTGCTCTCGATAGTCGGATTGGACATAGGCTTGCCGCTCCTGACGCACGAATACGTCCGGACGACTCTCTACGGTGACTACTCGAAGATACTCTCGTATGGAAGCGGCGCGGCACTCGGCCTTGATCTGCGTCTTCGGGGCCTGGGCATTTTCACCGTTGATGCAAAATACGAGCGGCGTTTCGTGGGCAATCAGTACCTTCCGACCTACTTCAATATTTTCTATGAGCGTGACCGATATCAGGTCATTGACACCAGTCATTTCACGTCAAAAGCTCAGACCTTGAAGACCACTCATTCATTCGAAGGGTATTTCGGTGAGATACTTGTGAGCGTACTCGGGACGTTCAATATCATCGGTGGCTATCAGGCGCCTGTCCGTGTGAGAAATGCGGGAATGCTCCATCTCGAGCTTGATGCGGGGAATGCACTCCCCGGAATCCTCGTCTCAGGCGGCTACAATAAGAAGAACGTGGGTCCGATTTTCAAGCTCGACAACAACTCCTTGCTCTATGCTCAGGTCGGATACATGCCGGCACCGTATCTTGTAGTTTCCATGCTCTACCAATGGACATTTACGGAAGTACGTGACGAGAAGTCTGGCGACGTCGTAGGATTCAAATCTCAGAAACGCATCGAGCCGAGGGTTGGCTTCGTCGCGCGGTTCTGAGCGGAAACACAACCGAGTCTCGTAGCGCTGGCGAGAAAGGCGCTGGGGCAGCAGGGAATCACCTCTTAGCGCCAGCTGTCGCAGTTCGCCGAAGCGGAGTTACTTGAGTTCCATGGTTTGGGCCGAGTACGCTGCCAGGACTTCGAGCAGCTCTGAAATCCGCCGGTCTCTCGTTCAGGAAAGGGAAGAGAAGCAGTGAAGAAAGCTAGAAGACCAGTGAACTTCGAGACGATCAACGACTACATCGCAGCCCAGGCGCCTGCGATCCGGCCGGCATTGAAGAAGATTCAGCAAATCATTCGCAAAACCGTCCCGGGTGCTGTGGAGGGCATCAGTTACCAGATGCCGGTGTTCAAATACCATGGCGTTCTCATGTACTTCGCTGTTTTCACGAATCACTACTCCGTGTTCTTCCGGCCGGTACATCTCGACACGTTCCGACATGACCTTGGCGAGTTCCGGACTACGAAGTCCGCAATCAATATCCCGCTCACCAGAAGAGTGCCCGCCGGAATCATAACCAGAATTGCGAAGCACGCTGCCCGCCAGAACCTGTTGAAGGCAAAAGGCACGGTGAGGCGAACCAAGGCAGGGATTCGCAGAAAAGGCTGAGCCTTCGTGCTGTCCTCAAGCCCCCCAGCGGGGGCTTTTCTGTTGCTTTTCTTGGCATGTGTGGGTATCTTTTTCGGCCGTCTCAGGGGCATTTTTGGTCCTGAGATCTGTGTACACACGTCTTTCTTGCACACTTCCTCGCACCTGCTCAACAGAAATTTCTCTTTATGTCCCTTCTGAACAAGCTCGTCGTCACAGTAATGCCTCTGATTCCGAAGGCTATTGTGGGCCGCGTCGCGAGCCGGTATATTGCCGGTACCGCCCTGTCCGACGGAGTCAACGTCGTCTCCGGCTTGAACAAGGCCGGGATGATGGCCACGATGGACCTTCTGGGTGAAGATGTGGCAAACGCTTCCGAAACGGAGCAAGTCCGGGAGAACATCCTGCCGATTCTCAGGGCGATCGAACAACACCGTCTCAATTCGAATGTCTCGATCAAGCCGACTCAGCTTGGCTTGCGGATCGATTCCGAGCTCTGCTACCGGAACATACGGGCAATCCTCGATCAGGCAAAAGCGTTTGGCAACTTCGTCCGGATCGATATGGAGGATGCGACGACAACCGACGCGACGCTGGCGTTGTACCGTCGATTCCGTTCTGAGGGTTATACCAACACCGGAGTTGTCATTCAGTCGTATCTTCACCGCAGTGAATCGGACGTGCGTGCGCTCATCAAAGAGGGCGCCAACATTCGTCTCTGCAAAGGGATCTACAATGAATCGCCATCCATTGCATACAAAGGGCGGGAGGAAATTCAGGAGAACTTCCTGAAGCTCCTCACGATGATCTTCGAAGCCGGTACGTATGTCGGCATCGCAACGCATGATGATGTCTTGATCGATGGGTCGTTTGATCTGATTCGATCATTCGGCTTGAAACCTGCTCAGTATGAATTCCAGATGCTGCTCGGCGTTCGGGAATCGCGGCGTGACCAGATTGTACGAAGCGGCCACCGGCTGCGCGTCTACGTTCCGTTCGGTGAACAATGGTATGCATATTCCACCCGCCGGTTGAAGGAAAATCCTTCGATGGCGTGGTACATCACGAAAGCGATCTTTATCCGTTGAACCTGCTCTCTTAATCAATACGTAAGGAGACTGTTATGGCAGAACCAAAAGGCGGTGAGGGGCTTCGCTACAAGCCTCTTGTTCCGGCCGAGAACACCATGACCGAGTTTTCTGTGAAGGCGCTCATCCTGGGCCTCGTCATGGCGGTCGTGCTCGGCGCAGCAAATGCCTACCTCGGCCTCAAGGCCGGCATGACGATCGCGGCGACATACCCCGCGGCCGTTATTGGAATGGCGTTACTGCGGTTGATGAAAGGAACCATTCTTGAAGAGAACTTCGCCCGAACAGTTGGATCGATCGGCGAGTCGGTGGCAGCCGGAGCGGTGTTCACGATTCCGGCGTTCTTTATCGCCGGGATCTGGCTGGAGTTCTCGACGTGGGGGAATTATCTCATAGCGAGCGTCATCATGCTCGTCGGAGGTTTCCTCGGTGTATTTTTCGTCGCCCTTCTTCGGAGAGTGATGGTCGAGGATGTGGAACTCCCGTTCCCAGAATCTGTGGCCGCCGCGGAGATCCACAAGGCGGGACGCGCGGGCGGAACAGGCGCGAAGTTCCTTTTCGGCGCGATGGGAGCTGGTGCAATCATCCAGGGACTGATTCAATTCAACATCTTTGCGGCAACGAAGCAGTGGTTTGCTGATTTCTCCAAGGTGGTCATCAATCTGGGCGGAAGTGGTTCGGCAACAGCTCAAAGCGGCATGGTCCTCACGCCGCCAAGCGTGAGCCCCGCGTATATCGGTGTCGGGTACATTATTGGACCGAAGCTTGCGTCGCTTAACTTCAGCGGTGGCTTGCTCGCATGGGGATTGTTCGTCCCCATCATCACCTATTTCCTCGGCCCCTCGCTGGTTCCGGAGAGTTCGCTGGGAAATGTTGACACATGGATGGGACTCAGCAACCAGGTGTGGCGCAATATCGTCCGGCCGATAGCGGTTGGCGGTATGCTCATGAGCGCCGCGTTTACGTTGTTCCGCATGCGCAAGAGCCTGCTCGGCGGACTGACCCGCTCTATCGCCGACGTGAAGAAGGCAGCGACCGGTGAGCAAACAACCGTGCGTACAGAACAGGATCTGAGCATCAAGACAGTCATGATCGGTATTGGCGTCACTGCAGTGGCAACCTTCTTCATCTACAACTACTTCACGCAGGATGTCACCGCGGCGATTGTTGCGACGCTCGTGATGGTCATCGCGGGCTTCTTCTTCGCAGCGGTCTCAGGGTATCTTGTCGGTATCATTGGCTCCAGCAACAACCCCATCAGCGGACTCACACTTTCGACGCTCCTCGTCGCAGCGCTCCTGATGGTCGCGCTCGGGATGCAGGGAACACCGGGGGTGGCGGCAGTGCTCGCGGTGGCAGGCGTTGTATGCGTTGCTGCGGCTGTGGCCGGTGAGATGCTGCAGGATCTGAAAGTCGGGCACATTCTCGGAGGCACGCCGTGGAAGATGCAGGTGGGTGACCTTGTCGGTGTGGCGCTTTCCGCCTTCGTCATGTTCCTCCCGTTGATCATGTTGCATGAGGGCGACATCGTGAAGGGCGGCACCGGATTGGGCGGTCCGAACCTTGCTGCTCCGCAGGCAAGCCTGATGGCGATGCTGTCGCAGGGCATTGTGCGCGGTGAAATGGCGTGGCCGCTGATCATCGTAGGCATGGTGATGGGCTTCGGCTTCATCCTCATGCAAGTGCGCAGCCCGATGCTCGTGTGCGTTGGTATGTATCTCTCGCTTGGCACCACCTTCGCGATCTTCGTCGGTGGCTTGATCAAGGGAGCACTCGATCGTGTGAGCGCGAAGAGGCAGATGAACGATGCCCAGAAAGCCCGGATCGAAAACACGGGCGTGCTTCTTGCGGCGGGACTCATCGCAGGTGAAGCGCTGATCGGATTGCTGTTTGCCGGGCTGGCCATTGCAGAGGTTGAGTACGACAAGTGGTTCGTCAGCCTGCTCAGCTTCCTTCCGTTCCCGTTTGAAGTGAGCATCATCATATTCGCGTTCGTGATCTGGCTGTTGATTCAGATTCCGTTGAACAACGCAGGCCGGCCGGAAGATCCCGCGCCGCCGCCAGCTGTGTTCTAAGTACAGATGGTTAGCGCCTATTTCAAAAATACTCACGCAAAGACGCTAAGACGCCAGGGCTATCAGAATAGCAACGATCTTCGCGACTTCGCGGCTTAGCGTGATTCTTTTCTTCGTTTTTGAGATTGGTTTTAGTTGTTTCCGAGCGGGGCAAGGCAATTGCACTTGCTCCGCTCGTTCTGTCCTGAGAGGTTTGCAAATAGTCGCATGAAGAAGCAGTCTGAACCCGTCAACCTTTTTGAGGTTCGCCCCCGACAGCTGGTCGGCTGGGAGCCGGGAGAAAATGGCCTTGCCATCGTCCTGGTGCCGAAATTCCGCAATCGGTTCGCTGTCAGGTGGATCATGCCGCGGCTGAGCAAGCCGCTTGTGCGCGTGAAACTTGACAAGATCGGGAGCTTTGTCTGGAAGCAGTGCGATGGGAAGACGACGGTCGCGGAGATTGCGGATCGAATGAAGGCGGAGTTTGGAGAAGAAGCCGAGCCGGTCGATGAGCGGGTTTCAGCATTCATGGTGAAACTGATGCGTGCAGACCTTCTCAGTCTCCAGGAACATGAGTCAAACGTCACTCACGAATGATCAAGGAGAGAAGCCATGTCCAATCCGATTGAAGGCTTGAAGCCCGAAGGTGTGTGGAAGTACTTCGCGGAAATCAGCAAGATCCCCCGCGGCTCCAAGAACGAAAAACAAATCGCAGCGTATGTTATGCAGAAGGCCAAAGAGTTCGGTCTTGAAGCAAAGCAGGACAAGTACATGAATGTCCTGGTTCGCAAACCTGCCTCCCCTGGCTACGAGAACCGACCCATGATCTGTCTCCAGGGTCACCTTGATATGGTCTGCGAAAAGAACAAGGACAAGGTTCATGATTTTGAGAAGGATCCCATCGAACTTGTCCGTGAAGGGAATGTCATGAGGGCGAACGGGACGACGCTCGGTGCCGACAACGGCATTGCTGTCGCGACGAACCTGGCGATCATGGAGGACAAGTCGCTGGTCCATGGTCCGCTCGAATTTCTCTTCACCATCGATGAAGAAACCGGTCTCACCGGCGCCGCGAACCTGAAGTCGGGATTCGTCCAGAGCAAGACGCTCATGAATCTCGACTCGGAAGAAGAAGGCGAACTGTTTGTGGGCTGCTCTGGCGGCAAGAACACGATCGGAACGTGGAAGATCACATACGAAAAAGCGCCTGGAAAGACCGCCCCTCTGATGGTAAAGGTGAAGGGTTTGAAGGGTGGCCACTCGGGCCTGGAGATCGACAAAGGGCGTGGAAATTCCCTAAAGATCATCAACCGGCTCCTGCTGGCGTTGACCGAGGTCGGTGGCCGGTTGTGCTGCGTAGAGGGTGGGAACAAGAGCAATGCGATTCCGCGTGAGTCAGATGCCCTCATCTATGTTCCTGCAGCGAACCTCAACAAAGCGAAGAAGATAGTTGCGACATTCAATGCCACTGTGAAAGCGGAACTCGCCTCTGTGGAACCTGATCTCGTTGTCGAGGCAGAAGTGAGGAAGGATCTCGCAAAAGGGAAAGTCATGAAGAAGCAGCAACAGGCGCTTCTCCTGAAGACCATCGCCGGACTCCCTCACGGCGTCATGAAGATGAGTGCGGATATCCCAGGGCTCGTCGAGACCTCCACGAACGTGGCTGTCCTGAAAACCGAGAAGTCGAAGGTCACGTTGATTACGAGTCAGCGAAGCTCCGTTGCATCGGAGATCTTAGAGATTTGCGATTCCGTTTCCGCGGTGTTTGAACTTGGCGGTGCGAAAGTGGAACGGACCGAAGGATATCCGGGCTGGAAGCCGAATCTGGCGTCGCCCATTCTGAAGCTCGCGAAGACGACATACCAGCAGCTCTATGGAAAGGAACCCGCGGTCAAGGCAATCCATGCGGGCCTCGAATGCGGAATTATCGGTGAGAAGTATCCCGGTATGGATATGGTTTCCTTTGGACCGACACTACAGGCTGTGCACTCACCGGACGAGAAGATCTATATCGATACTGTGGAGAGATTCTGGAAATTCCTCCTCGGTATTTTGAAGAACGTGAACTAGTCATCGTCGCCCGAACGAACTCGTCCGGGCGGTGATGTGAGAATCGGAAAAGGGCACTGCGCAGATGACATGTCTTCGCAGTGCCCTCTTGTTGTGTCACCAGTGCACCGATGTGCGACATCAATGGAGAACGCCAATTGAGCTCCCCCGGATTTGAACGACCCCAACCGACTGCATTCCTTCGATGGATGGTTCTGTTGCTGATTAGTCTTGCGATGTTCGGCAACTACTACATCTATGACAGCATCAGTCCGCTTGCCGATCTCCTCAAGTCCCAGCTTGGATTTTCGGATTTTGAGATAGGACTCCTGAACGGCATCTACAGCTTCCCGAACATTATCATGGTCCTCATCGGCGGTATTATCATCGATCGCATCGGGACCAGGAAATCGGTGTTCATGTTCACGGTGCTGATCATGCTTGGAGCACTCGTGACAGCTGTGCAGGGGAGTATTTACACTATGGCGGCGGGTCGGCTGATTTTCGGTCTTGGCGCCGAGTCGATGATCGTGGCCATCACCACGATTATTGCACGGTGGTTCAAAGGAAAGCAGCTGTCGTTTGCATTCGGCGTTAATTTGACGGTAGCGCGCGTCGGTTCGTTCATGGCTCTCAATGCACCGACGTGGGGTCGAAGCCTGTATGAATACTGGCAGTCGCCGCTCTGGGTGACTCTTGCTGCCGGCGTTTTCTCCGTGGTATGCATTCTTGTGTACTACTTCGTGGATGTCTATGGTAACCGCCGATACGACCTGCCTGCAGAGGGAAATCAGGACAAGATCGAGGTCAAACAGATCTTCAGCTTTGGTTTCTCCTTCTGGTATGTCACCGCCCTCTGTGTGACGTTCTATTCAGCGATGTTTCCGTTTCAGACGTTTGCGATCAAGTACTTTCAGGAAGCGCATGGTACAACGAGGGAAGTGGGAGGAAACCTCTCAAGCCTTCTGACGCTTGCGGCGATGATCTTTACGCCGCTCTTCGGTCTTCTCGCCGATAAGATCGGAAAACGGTCGTTGCTGATGATGTTTGGATCTCTTCTTATCATCCCTGTCTATCTCATGATGGCTTACAGGATCGACCTTGCCACGCCGCTTGGCATCTCAGGGTCGCTGACGCTCAATCTGGATTTCTTCGATGTTCATTCTGCCATCCCGGCCTACCTGGTGATGCCGATGTCAATGATGGGCATTGCGTTCTCCCTCATTCCTGCGGTCATGTGGCCCTCTGTGGCGTACATCGTCGATCAGTCGAAGCTCGGGACGGCATACGGGCTCATGACAATGATCCAGAACATCGGCCTCTTCGGTTTCAACACGCTGATCGGTTGGGCGAACGACTTTTCAGCGGCGAGCGCCACGAATCCCGGTGGATATGACCTTGGCATGTGGATCTTCTCCTCGCTCGGATTCTTTGGCTTCCTCTTCGCGTACCTTTTACGGAGGAACGAAACCGGTCCAAATGCGCACGGGCTGGAAACGATCAAAGCATCGGGAACAACTAAGAGTGAGAAGTAAGTGCGTGCGCAGTTCCTGGTAGATAGATGTGAGAGAAGGAACAATGGACAAGGCTCACAAGAACCTAAACGCATGGCAAGAAGCTATTGAGCTTGCAAGGATCACGTACAAGATTACCGCGGCCCTGCCTTCAGAAGAAAGGTTCGGATTGCAGGCACAAATGAGGAGGGCAGCCATCTCCGTCCCCTCGAATATCGCTGAAGGTGCTGCAAGACGAACAGCAAAGGACTCCCTCCAATTCTACGTCATCGCGAGAGGATCTCTTAGCGAGCTGGACACGCATGCAACACTCTGCAAAGTGCTTGAGATGCTCGACTCAGAGAATCTGGATCTCTTGGGATATCAAATCGAAAAGGTTGATGCCCTGCTGAGCGGACTCATCAGGTCTAAGAGGTCCAGCAATCCAACCATCAAGCAGTGGTAACCATATATGATCTCAACGACCCGCACTCACACATTTCTTACGTCTTACATCTCACGTCTACCGTCTTACGTCTTTCGTCTAACATCGATCGTCTTACGTCTCTCGTCTAACGTTTTACAATAAAGGAACCTTCTATGAACATCTCCCCCGAACTCTCCTCCGCTGCAATGATCGCTGTTCGCGACTGTATGGGTGCCGTTGCGGGCGAAAAAGTCCTGATTGTGACAGACGAACCGATGCGAACCCTGGGCTACTCCCTCTGGAGGGCCGCAAAGGAGATCGGTGCCGAGGCAATGCTGGTCGAGATGCTTCCCCGGAAAACGAATGGGGAGGAGCCGCCGCGC
>Ga0233421_10000644_pt1 | contig 13766 bp, 10 predicted proteins | sample Watercolumn_Mata_3_FD_182725 | JGI IMG/M metagenome (GOLD analysis project Ga0233421, IMG submission 182725) | Freshwater microbial communities from Lake Matano, South Sulawesi, Indonesia - Watercolumn_Matano_2014_107_MG | ecosystem: Environmental > Aquatic > Freshwater > Lake | place... | reverse complement strand
GCAGAGATAGTCGGCTTGACAGCAGGAAGGATAAAGATATTCGACAAGACGATGGAAGGCAGCATGGCATGCCTCGCAATCTGCATCCTAATAGGCGTTATCTTCTACTACCAAATGGGCGTCAGGCTGTTAGCGGTTGTGCTAGGAGCAGTAGCAGCCACAATAATAGAATTGCTGCCTGTCAGGCTGGACGATAATTTGACGATACCAATAGTTTCTGGGTTAGTTATGAGTTTGTTGTCGATTTGAGTAGCTTTTTTTAAGCCGGCCCGTTACAGACTCCGCCGCCAAAGGATTCTCCTTCGTCGTCGCCGCAGCAGCCATAACCATTGTAACTCCACGCATACTCTCCTATGCCTGCTTCTCCGGTCGCCCATGTGCCACCGCACATCTCACAGACTTCCATGCCTGGCAGAGGTGTTGGCCCTATTTCAGAACCTGAATCGCAGTCCCACCAGCCAAAGCCGACGCATATCGCCAGGTGCCCATTGTCAAGGTCTAGAATCTCGGTGCCGTCTCCTTTATAGCAATCCCCGTTGTATACGCAATGGTTCTCATTCGGACAATATGCAGTGTCATTGTAATCATTGCCGTCGCAGCCGCCTGGCTGGTTGCAAGGACCACCGCCAGTAACATTTGCATAGCTCACATTGTTAATATCAACATATTCTGAAAAGAAGACTCTTTCAGTGTCTTCATAATCACAAGCATCACCAACAGTGTCTAAGTCGATATCGCCTTGGCCTGGATTGAAGACAAGATAGCAATTGTCACAAGCATCTCCAAAGACATCCGGGTCTGAATTAGTCTGCGCTGGGTTGTAATCACTGACACAGTTATCACAGACATCGCCCACAGCATCATCGTCTTCATCCTCTTGACCTGGATTGTAGATTAAAGCGCAGTTGTCACAGACATCGCCCACATCGTCATCATCACCATCAGCCTGATTCTGGTTGGTGACTGCAGGACAGTTATCGCAGACATCACCGAATGTATCGCCATCAGAGTTCAACTGATTCTGATTGCTGACCAAAGGACAGTTATCACAGACATCTCCCACACCATCCAGATCTAGATCCAACTGATTTGCATTGGGAGTGTTCGGACAGTTGTCGCAGACATTCCCTACGCCGTCGCCGTCAGAATCCAGCTGGTTCTGATTGGTGACAAATGGGCAATTGTCGCATGCATCTCCGAAAGCATCGCCGTCTGAATTCAACTGGTCTGGATTAAAAATGACCGGACAATTATCAAAAGCATCCTGCACTCCATCACCATCAGTGTCTGCAAAAGGTATGGCGCGATTAACCACGATATTAGAATATCTCAATATGCCGCCTGTTGCAGAATGGAAGGTCACTGGTGTTGAACAAGTGTTCCCGTTCAAAGAGCAGCCGACACAATTACAAGCACTATGATTCAAAGCCCTGTACAAAGCGCCTGAAAAGTCATCTAAAGGAACATTGCTTTGCTCAAAAGAACCGGAGTAAGACCATTCCCTGACATTATCAACAGTTCCTACTTCAATCCATGGATTAGTTGGATACATCGGCTCATCCCAGGTCACTTTGCTTTCATATAATCTAAATCCGCCGCCGTTCAATGTGTTTAACTTGGATTTTACTTTTAATTGGGCACCGCTTAAACAAGCAGCCGGAACATTCACTGTTCTTGTAAAAGTACCTGAAGCTGAATTAGAATAAAGTGTTATGTAACTGCTTGTAGCATAACTCCAACAATCTAATTTAGCACCGCCTGAACCTGAATAAGTCTTATATTTAAAAGTCCATGTGGCTGAAGTGATGCTTGGCGACCTGTTGTAATACTCATAAACATTGCAGTATTCTCCATAAGTGCAGATGGCTTCTGTATCGTAATTACCATCAACTGCTCTCGATGCAGCGTACTGGAAGTTGCCGTCGCTCTCCCAAGCATCCTGGAACTCGTCATCATTGGCAGTGTAAGAGACTACGCCTGTCACTTTGAAAGTGCCGCTTAATGCCAGGTTGTCTTTGGGCAGGTTGATGTATCTTATGATGTCAGAGCCGCTGAAGGTCATATTTTCAGCTGCCAAGCCGTTGCTGAAGGTCGTGACAGGAGTTTGATCTAAATAAGGCTTATTATCGATACCATCTCCTGGCCCGTCGATGATATAACCTGCAGGGAATCCGTGGCTGACATCGTAATCATCCCAGTAATTGCCTTTAGAAGAGTCATTCCACACATTATTGTTGGAATTGGCGTCTTCGTAAGCATTTACGTTGTTGTTGACCAAGACGTTTCCTATGAATTGGTTGTTTTGCGAATTGACAAGGTTTATTCCTTTGTCAAAGCCTTCTATTTTGCAATTCTTGATGACGACGTTGCTTCTTCCATTAAGATTTATTCCATTTCCACTTCCACTGCCTTTTATCAAGTGGCCGTTGCAATCTAAAGTTATGCCATCATTCTCTATCGTCAAACCGTTTCCAGAGCAAGGAGTTATATCTCTATTCAAAACTTTATCTTGAATAATTAGATTTCCGCATCTTGGCTCTAAATATACAGAAGTAGGATAACTATCAATATCACATTCTCCATAACCAATATTCATGTAACCATTGTCATGGTAATCTGTGCCGTAGCTGTTTTTTACAATCCAGTATTGCCCGGTGTCATTATAGCCGACTATTACAACTGCGTGATTGATGCCGTAATCCGGGTGAGATTCATCACACCACATCACATTATTAGCATTGAAAAACCCCCATCTGTGCGGATTATACATGTCAATAGCCATTGATGTAGCAACAGGACCATTTTCGGCAATATATTGTTTCAATCCTTCTACATCCGGATAGCTGGGGATATCATTATCACGATCATCTATATATTTAAGCCTTGACTGCCAATCACCGCAAAGAATACAGGGCGTGCTAGTCAAATGAGTATAAGGGAAACATGCTTCATCAACTATTCCATAATCTCTGATATAATCTAAAGCTTCATTATGTCCACCACCGCTGCAACCAAAAACAGGTTCACAATAACCATCATTGGAGACTAACTGCTGCTCCGAAAAATCTAAATCAGTGCTTGATCCTTGTCTAATATCGAACATTGACTCTGTCGCTCCGACAGCTGCAAAAGCCCAGCAAGAACCACAAGCACTTTGATCTTTGACAGACGTCGTCCAGTCCTGGCCTAAATAATTTCTCCAGTCTAAAAAAGTCGGTACATCTCTAGAACTGCTTGTTTTTTCAGTTGGTTTGACATTTAATGCAGGTTTATAACTGGCTTTTACTGTTTTTTCAGCTAAATGAGCCAGCTCATTCACAGAACCCATCTCTTTTTTGTTCTTGACGCAGACAGCGTATTCCTCTGAAACAGACTTTGCATCTTTCTTCACTATAGTATTATAGCCTTGTTTTGCGCAGTAATTATATTTCTGGCCGCATTTTCCATTCAAGAAGTCAAACTCCCTGCATTCTGTCTTGTCAGGCAGAATACAAATACCGTATTCGCCTTTTTCATTAATAACAATTTTATAATTATAGCCTAAAACATCCTTGCAATAGACGGCTGCAGGGTTGGCAGTGCCTATGTCCTGCGAGGCATCTTCGACTCCAAAAACCGGAGCATCTAAAGTGACAGTGTCTTTGAACGAAACAGCCGCAACCAATGTGCTGACTAAAACCAACATAAATAGAGACAGTATTATTTTTTTCATGTTATCAGCCTCCAAACTAAGGATTGGAAAGTCGAACAGCTTTTTAAATAATTTGGTTTTTTAAAGCGCACCTGGCGGGGTGACTACAAAAAAGCAAGATGTAGTCACCTAAAACCGAAAAATATAAAAATGTAGTCACCTTTACCTCTTATATGCATCTGGAAATAAGAACAATTGGAAAAAAGAAGAAGTATTACCTTGCCCATTCCCACAGGATAGAAGGCAAAGTGAAGAAAAGCAGAAGATATTTGGGAATGAACCTTACTCAGGAACAGATAAACGCGCTTAGGCCGAGAGCAGAGCAGCTATTGGGTGAGCAGATACATGAACTGCAAAGAATAAGAGACCCCCTGAAAGAAGCGCTTTCCAGCCAAGAAATACGGGAACTGCATAAGATAATCAAGAAAGACAAGATAAAAGTAAAGCATCTTGACAAGAAGGATTGGGAGAAATTCACAGAAGCATTCACCTATAACACCAACGCCATAGAAGGCTCCACTGTAAAGCTGTCTGAAGTGAAAAACATCCTTGAAGAGGACAAATGGCCCGCTGAACGCACAAAGGCAGAGGTATCTGAGACATACGGCGTTGCAAAGGCAATAGGATATATCCGAAAAACAAAAGAACATGTATCGGTGGCTCTAATCAAAAAGCTCCACGGCATTGTTTTTAAGAATTCAAAGCCGTTTTCAGGGAGATTCAGAGACGTCCAAGTTGTGATAAGAGACAGGCAAGGCATCATAATACACGAAGGGGCGCCGTCAAGACAGATAAACAACCTGCTGAAAGAGCTGGTCTCCTGGTACAACAAGAACAAACACAAGTATCATCCAATCGTGCTTGCGACTGTCGTGCATAACCAATTCGAAAACATACACCCCTTCCAAGACGGAAACGGAAGAATGGGAAGGATACTGCTGAACAACATCCTATTGAAACACGAACTTCCTCCTGTCAACATAGAGCTCAAAAACAGGGCTGAATACTATGCTGCTCTAAGAGCCTATGACGTTGATGGCGACATAAAGCCCATGATACGGCTGATACTGAAAGAGTATAAACTGTGATTCTTGGTTTTTTACAAAACCTTTATATATAATATAGTTTTCGTTCTTCTCGGGGTGAAATTCATGGTGAAAATAGGCATTATTGGAGGCACTGGTTTTGACGAGAACATCTTTGAAGATGAGAAAAAGATAGAGAAGAGCACGCCTTACGGCAAGCCGTCTGACAAGATCATCACAGGCAAATATAAAGGCGTGGAAGTTGTTTTCATACCTCGCCATGGAGCAAAGCACACCATCAACCCAACCAATGTCAACTACAGAGCCAACATCTCAGCTCTGAAAGATCTTGGAGTGACGCATATATTGGCTCCGACTGCTTGCGGCTCTCTGAGAGAGAACATGAAGCCCGGCGACTTCATCATGCCAGACCAATTCATAGACCGCACCACCAAAAGAATCCAGACTTTCTACGACAAAGACCAGGTCTGCCATATCTCGATGGCTGATCCTTTCTGCGAAAAATTAAGAAAGCTATTGAACGAGACAGCAGACGAGCTCAAGGTGAGGCATCACAAGAAAGGATGCCTGTTATCAGTGGAAGGGCCGAGGTTCTCGACGAGAGCAGAGAGTTTTCTTTTCAGAAGCTGGAATTGCGACGTCTTGAACATGACCACTGCTCCAGAAGCTACTTTAGCAAGAGAAGCAGGCATATGTTATCAACCCATAGCCACTGTGTCTGATTACGACTGCTGGAAAGAAAGTGAAGAAGCTGTCACGCAAGACATGGTCTCTATGATCGCAAAGAAAAACGCAGAGAACATCAAGAAACTTGTTCTGACGACCATCCCAAAGATTAAAGACTGGGAGTGCTCATGCAGGACAGCTATAGACGTTGCGATAATAAAATGAAAATACTATACGGTGTCTGCGGAGAAGGATTCGGCCACAGTTCTAGAGCTGACACAGTATCTTCTCTTTTTGCAGATGAACACGAAATTCTTTTTGCATCAAGCAAAAAAGCATATGCTTACTTAACCTCTCAAAAAAAGAAGGTGATAGAAATAAATTATAGTGTAAAACATGCTGAAATGAAAGAAAACAAAATAGACTATCTTGCTACTGCGTGGAAAAATAAGGACATACTTAAAGGTTATGCTTTTGTTCCGAAACTTTTGAAGCTTATTAAAAAATTCAACCCGGATCTCGTAATATCTGACTTTGAGCCTTTAACTGCGATAACGGCGAGACTGAGCAAGACACCCTTATTAAGCTTTGACCACCAAAACATCATCACTAGAACCAAGATTGACGTTCCGAGAGAATATTATTTGGAATATCTTGTCGCAAAAGTTATTATAGAAAATATGGTGAAAAATGCAGACCATTATCTTATCAGTTCCTTTTTCTTTCCAAAAATAATAAAGAAAAAAACGACTCTTGTGCCGACCATTTTGCGAGAAAACATTTTCTCAGTAAAACCAGAAAATAAAAATTTCACGTTGGTCTATCAATCATGCGTGCAAATAGAGCGCTTACTGAACATCCTTAAGAAAGTTCCTAAAGAAAAATTTGTGGTTTATGATGAAAGAAAAAAAGAAAAAAGATTAGGCAACATCACCTTAAAGCCGCAAAGCAAGGAAGGCTTTATAAAAGATCTGGCGAGTTCAAAGGCAGTTATAACTACAGGAGGAGACAATCTGATAAGCGAGGCAATATATTCGAAAAAACCCTTGCTGTCAACACCGATATCAGGACATTTTGAACAAACCCTGAGCGCGTATTATATGGAAAAGTTAGGATACGGCAAATATTACGAAACGCTTGATGAGGTAAAAATAATTGGTTTTTTGAACAATTTGGACGAATACAAGAAAAAGCTTAAAAAGGTTGAATGGAACAAGAATAAAGTTTTTGTAAGAAAATTCAGAAATATAACAAAAAACTTGATAACAAATGATTGAAAAAATAAAAAGGTGAAACCCATGGACCTGAAAAAACACATAAGAACCATTCCTCATTGGCCCAAGCAGGGCATAATGTTCAGAGACATAACAACATTAATCAAGAATCCAGAAGCTTTCAGGCACGCGATAAAGCTCTTCAAGGACAGGTACGTCGACAAGGAGATAAACAAGATTCTGGATAGAGGCTCGCGGCTTCATCTTCGGAGCAGCCCTCGCTTACGAATTAGGATTGCCTTTTGTGATTGCAAGGAAACCTGGCAAGCTCCCTGCAGCCACTGAAAAAGTCGAGTACGCATTGGAATACGGCAAAGACAGCATAGAAATCCACAAAGATGCGATTGAAAAAGGAGACAAGGTCTTGATAATAGATGACCTTATAGCTACTGGAGGAACCTTGAAAGCAGCAGCAGACCTGGTCAAGAAGCTTGGCGGAGAAGTCGTGGAATTGGCCTGCGTCATAGACCTGCCAGAGCTCAAAGGCAGAGAGAAGCTGAAAGGATATCCTGTGTTCACCCTCGTAGAATTTGAAGGGGAATAGGAAATAACCATTCATTTCATTCCAAAGATTTATATAAAATCTTATATTCCCTTTTCCTCGGGGGATGTTTTTATGTTAGAACAGGATATGGCTGGCAGTGCTGAAAGAATGTTTCTATTGTATCGTTCGCTGCGCGCTGTATGTCTTGGCGCAAACGATTACATCAAATTGACAATTGAAGATGTCGCAGATGAACTTGCGGAGAGAGCGGAAATAGAAAGGGTTGTGTTGGACGGACAAGAAGTTGAGGCAAAACTGTTGCTGATGCTGCCGATAGATGCGAAAAAAGGGACGGAATTAAGGTATTATATGCATCCGCAAGGAAGTTTATGGGTCAGATCCTCTGAGAGGCGAGAAATACGGAGATTCGAAAGCCCTCTAGATGCGGGATATATAGTGATAAAGAACGGGCGCGAAGACGAAAAGATTACATTAACAAAAAGAGATGCTGAAGATTTCACTCCTTCAAAGAGATATGCTGAATATGTTGACGGGATGAGGCAGATAGGGCTAAAAGAATGGAAGACGTACCTTGCGGAAATAGCTGAAAAAGGAAATCTGGAAATCGACGCCTTGTCCCGACAGTTCCACGCAAATCTTGACCTCTTAATGGCGAGAGCGGCCGGTTTTGCAATGGCAGCGAACACGTATCATCACGATGTCCATTATGCCCTTTCTTGCCTTGACATAGAACTCACTCATTATCGGGAGATGGATCCTTTCACTTCTCCTGTATCCGTTGAGGAAACCTCAGAATCAACTGTATCTATTCCCGGCTCTTGAGTTTTGATGCACTCATATTTTAGGAATGCAATATTACTCAATAAAGTTATCTGGGCTTCTAAACACAAATATGCCTTTAGACGATAATTTTCGAAAGATTTATATATGGTGCTCCCATTACCTTCCTCAATATTAACCATTAATTAATAACTACTTAGTGAAAAGCTTCGTTGGGAGAAAATGGTTGTGACAAGCGACGTCTATTAACGCCAAAAAAGAGAGGCGAGGGGGGATGGCGTTATGAGCAGATCACTAACCGGAATAGTATTAGTCGTTGTCGGAGCAATCGCGGCTTTTGCGAGTCCAATTTCTGCAGGTTTAGAGACAAGAACGATTCAAGAAGAGGTCCAAAGCATTCTGGCAAAAAGAAGCCCTAACACTTGGGTCTTATGGGGGCATGTCAACAACACATCTCCTGGCGAGGTGGTTGCCTTTTACTATGAGGCAGAAGAAGTCGGAAGAGACACCACGCTATACGACCCTCAAAACCCTTCTAACCCGTTCTATGGCGTAATTTTATCTGATTTGCAGACGGGCAATGAAATCCGTGCAGGCACAACAACCGGCAGGCCATGCCCTTTGAGAGCTGTCGATGGACAACCATTGATTTACCGTGCAGGCGAAATAGATAATCGAGATTTAGAGAAAATGACTGAGGTAGGCATCCCTGAATTTGAAGAACCCACAGAAACAACCTGGGGAGCTATAAAGGCATTGTACAAATGAAAAAAATAATGTGGATAACCATACTTGTAACGATTCTCTTAGTTGGCAGCGGATTGGTGCTTTCTATTGAGAAATTCAAGATTATATCTAAACCAATAACTGAAGCAGTAGAAGATGAGACCTATCAATACGACGTGGAAGTTTATTCTCCGAATAACGCGCCAGTCAGAGAGAGAGTTATGGCAGATATAGAAGAAAATGTTCCTGCAGCAGAACCCCTCAAAATAACATTCAGATTATTGGCTGCGCCTGAAAAGATGAGCATAGATGAAAATACCGGCCTGATAACCTGGACACCAATGAATGATGATGCGCTGCCAGGGCAGAACCAGCACGAAGTTGTTGTAGAAGCTCAGGATAGCAAAGGCAACAGGGACAGACAGAGTTTCACCATCACTGTAAAAAATATTAATGATGCTCCTGAAATCCAAGAATTGCCTGAGATCACTTTATCAAAAAATGAACCTTTCACTTTGAATCTTAACGAATACATCACAGACATAGACAATCCATTAGAAGAATTAAAACTTGACATCTCCGGACAAGAGAAGGTCGCGATAGAACTTGCAGATAATGTTGCGACATTCTCGATAGACAATTATTGGTACGGTGCAGACAGCGCTGTCCTGAAAGTCAGTGATGCAGAGTTAAGCGATGAAGCAGAATTGAAGATAACTGTTGAAAAAACCATTCCGCGACCTCCTATAGGAGAAGGCATGCCTGAACTTATCTTGAACGAAGAAGCCAACGTGCCGGCTGCAATACCTAGGCTTGGAGCAACACAGGTCCAAACCATAGAGCTAGTCGAAGGTTGGAATCTCATCTCTTTAGCAGTCAAACCAGAGAACCAAAGCATAGCAAACGTTCTGTCTTCAATACAAGGACAATACGATGTTGTTGAAGCACTGGTCTACACACCGCAAGGGTTGGAATGGAAGGTTTACATACCTGGGTGGCCTCCGGGAGCGAACACTCTCAGATATCTGGACGAGACCACGGGCATCTACATCAAGATGAGAGAAGATGCCACTTTGACAGTCACAGGCCAAGCGATAGAATCCACCACGATAGAGCTGGACAAAGGCTGGAACTTGATAGGATTCCCGTCATTGACCAACAATGACGTTGTACTGGCAACAGAAAACATAGAACCGAGATTGATTGCAATATTCGAATACGAACCAAGGCTAGAACAACCATGGAAATACTACAATCCCAACGTGCCGCCGTTCGTGAGCAACCTCCACTCATTGAAAGAAGGTTATGGCTATTGGATAAACGTCAACTCCCGGATGAGATTAAGCTACGAGAACGGCATCTTCAAGATAGAAGAAGTCGATGACACGCAAGAGCCTGGAGAATACACTTATGTCTACGCGGGGAATGAAAGGCTCATCAAGATAGACAAAGAGACAGATGAAGAGTTCTATTACCACTACGATCATTTAGGCAACACACGAATGATAACTGATGAAGCAGGGCAAACGGTGTGGAAACAAGATTATTATCCGTTCGGAAAACAACTGAGAAGCCAAGGCGAAAATAACAGCTTCAAGTTTGGAGCGAAAGAGTATGATTATGAGACAGAACTGTCGAATTTCGGAGCGAGATATTATGATTCTGAATTGGGGAGGTTCATACAGGTTGACCCTAAATTTAAAGCAGAGCAAAGCCCCTATTCGTATGCTGCCAACAATCCTTTTGGCTTGATAGACCCGACAGGCATGACAGAAGTTCGCCCCACATTTGAAGACAAATTATATGATAGCTTAAACTCTTACATTCGAGAGCATTTTGGCTTGCAAGAAGACGACACAATGTATATTGCGTTCTTCCTTGGCTTTGGAAGCGGTGAAAGACCGAGTGCAGAAGAATATGATGCTGCAGAAGCCCTGGCGGAAGGAATTGAACAGAAAGGCAGAGAATTAGGAATCCCTGTTCAAGTTGATATCTTCGCAGCATATGTGGGCGGCGATAGGGGAGGAAGAAACTCAATTGTAGACAATCTTCTCCAGTTCGGCGGCCTATATACTGGCCTACGAGAGGATTGGCTCTTAGACAATGTAGTAGGATTTGATAGAGACAAGTATCGCGCGTTTATGGCATACAGCGGAGGAAGGTTGATAGCAGAATACTTTGCAGGATATGGAGATAGAGTCCTTGCAATATCGTCTGGTCCAGGATATCCTGGTTCAATGACCAACACGGAAATTATAGGAAACGAAGTATTATCAAAAGCAACCTCTTTTTTCGACAGAAATTCTGACATTACAGATGCAAATGGCCCATCCGGCCATGGCTTAAGCAGAAAAGTTGTCGAATACATATTGGAAAGCTGGGCGGTAGAGTGGCTCCTGACAGGGAGAAGAACTGATGTGCCGTCAAAAGGTAGTTGGATTGGTGTTGAAATTATAAATGGGCACCAAAACCCTGATTCACCATATTATTGGCCTGATAATCCAACACGAGAACAGATTAATGAGATGGAATGGTCTTATGGAGTATGTCTTAGGTGTTATTGGTGATAAAAAAACAAAAAAATAAGAAGTGAAAATCATGAAAATCAACAAACAAAAAATAAGAAGAGGACTTTACGCTGGCTTTGCCACCTTAGAAGGCTTAGCTCTATTGCTCAATACGAGCTGCGCTTCTGCACAAGCTTCAGGATCAAAACTTGAAGACGAAGTGAACGAACAAAACCCTGCTGCTGTACAGCAAGACAGCTTCATAAATCAATACTACGCTTTGAGCCAGAAAGCAGAGCTTCAGATAAAGAGCGGTGATTACAGCGACGCTATGGGCACATTAGAAGACGCGTTAATCCTCTATGATCAAAACCCGCGACTCCAAAGCCAAATAGAGTCTGCCGTATTCAAAAGAGATGCCTCTGCCTTGGCAGGCATGAAAAGACGCTTGTCTGAAAGCGAGCAAATGCCGCAAGACTACAGGGAGCGTGCAAGAAAGGCTTCTGCCCTTCTTTACTTGAGCATAGACGATTACGCCACGGCTCAAGAGATGTATACTGCAACTCCGGATATACTAAAAGACTCTTTTGAAGGGCTTGCAAGAACATATTCTTCTAATGGTGAATACAAAAAAGCTGCAAAGACTTATATGGCTATGGGGGATGAAAAAAGTGCCATTATGATGAGGCTCTTAGACCAAACTTCAGAAGAGACTTTCAGAAACATGATAGAATGGGACATGATCCTAAAAAGGTGGGATGTCGCGGAGAGGATGGCACGCAGAGCTATCGAAGTGCACCAAAACGAGCCAGAAGAATTGGCAGATTATTATGTCATTCTTGGAAAGCTGTATGACCCAGACACCCCGTTCCTGCCTCAAGAAAGACACAACCAAGCAGAGGCGGTTTCATTGTATAAAAAGGCAGAAGAGGTCAGAAAACAATATGAAAACCAATAAAACCTTAATAACTGGAATAATTGTTTTCTTATTTATGACTCTCTCTGCAAGCATCATTTGCGCAGACGCCGGCGGCGGACCTCTTACAGCACCGAATGCTCCTGCAGCATCTTCTCTGCCGGATTACAAAGGAGACAGCACCAACCTTTACACGGGAGATTTCTTGTATTCCTTGCCATTGCTCACAGTTCCTGGCAGAGGCGGACTGGATTATCCTATCTCAGTATCCTATAAATCAGGCATCACCTTGGAGCAGGAAAGCGATTGGGTCGGTTTGGGATGGAGCTTGTCAGCAGATCAAATCACGCAATCAATCATTCCTTATGCTTTCGGGATTCCTGACGAATTCAACCCTCCTGAATACGACTACAACCGATACGCCTCTTTGGGAAGCGTGCTCGGAAAGATCGTGGGAGATGATCCTTACTACTTAGAAAGGGACGGTGTCGGCCTAAAATTCAATTTAGACTTTGAGACATCTTCTGGCGAAAAAGAGATCATATCCAGAGATGGCACAAGATACATCTTTGAAGAATACGAACGCATACAGAACGTGCACAGCGCTTTCTGGTATTGCGATTCAGATGGAACAGATTGCGAATTGAAAGGACCATACTCTTTAGAAGGAGAGCTGCCCGGCAATTCAGAAACCAAGTTCCTCATAGCCAAGATTTTAAGCCCTGATTATTACGACGCCAACCAAAACGGAGAAGCGGACGATGAGGATTACGGCAACTGGATAAAATTTGAATACACGACAGAAAGCTACAGCTATGAAATACCAGAACACAGTTACAATTATGATTGCGGCATATATCCACACCCTAATCTAGGGGACACTAATTTTTACGCCTGTCAAAGCGGCCCTGATGTAAGGCCACGACAATTCACGTTCGACCACATAAGGGCAGACGGAAAATACGTCTATTCTCACAGATGGATTGATAATTATCAAAAGAAATACTTGAAATCGATAGAGACGCCTGGTTATAAAGCTGTTTTCAGCACCAGCAACAGGGTATACACAGAGTTTATAGACAAAAACGGCAAAACACAGAAAAAGCTGGATTCGATAAAGCTTTATTCAAAAGAAACTCTTGAACAGACGCAGGGCAGTAATCTGTGGGTTGAAGATGTCTCGAATGCAGTAGAAACTTATAGCGGTGGAACTGCCGTAGACTTTGATGTGTGGTTTAGAGGATACAATGAGTTCGAATATGGCTATCTTTTTAGTCACATGAATCCACCTGTATGGAGCGATAGATATTTCTCAACCAATCCCCTCAAATTAAAACTTCATTTTATAGCGTACCAGCAAGGCGAAGACATATACCTCAACGAAGGAACCATAACCATAACATACACCGATGACTACCCGAACAATTACCAAGACTTGGCCATCTATCTTCCGGAAGTAAACGGAGAGAAGGAGGACGAGTTTGATTTATACGTCGGCAATGATGGTTCAACTTACTGGGACTCTGCATTGACAGAATACGCAGCGGGGCCATTAAACGCTGCGCCAATAAAAGAGACGAAATTTGTTTATGATTACAGCTTGTCTGGAAAAAAGTTGACTCTAAAAGAAGTTAAAACCATAGGACAAGACGGGG
>Ga0233421_10000643_pt1 | contig 13788 bp, 6 predicted proteins | sample Watercolumn_Mata_3_FD_182725 | JGI IMG/M metagenome (GOLD analysis project Ga0233421, IMG submission 182725) | Freshwater microbial communities from Lake Matano, South Sulawesi, Indonesia - Watercolumn_Matano_2014_107_MG | ecosystem: Environmental > Aquatic > Freshwater > Lake | place... | reverse complement strand
GCCCAACGTGTCAACCAGCGAACCGGTGAAGCCCAGCCCGTCGCGCACGACCTCGCCCGCGCCGGCCAGGTCGTCAACCCCGACGTAGACCCGGATACCCGTCCCCGGCATCTTGTCGACCTTCGACAGGGCGCCCCCCCCGTCTTGTCGCCGGAATCGAACAGCGTGTAGTCACCGCCTTCGCCCCACGACTGGAACTTCTACCCGAAGAGCTTCTCGTAGAACTCCTGTGCTCTCTTCATATCGGTAACCGGAATCTCCCAGTGTACAAGTTCCGGCATTGCTTCCTCCTTTTCAGTCGTTGAGCACAACTTTGACCAGTTGCGGCGTCGCGCCGGTTCGAGCCTCGATGAAGTATGCCCCGGCCGGCAGCCGCCGCCCGGACTGATCGCGCCCGTCCCAGGCGGCGCGACCGGACGCCGACAGCAGGACGTCGCGGACCCACCTGCCGGCAACGTCACGGATCCGCAGCTCGGCTGACGAAGTCCCGTGCTTCATACAGAGAGTTACCGTGCGTCGGAATGGGTTTGGAGAGACCTCGAGCCGCGGCAGGTCGACCGGCCTGACCTCGGCAATGCCGACCTTGCCGTCGATACGCAGCCGGGCCATAACGTCGCCGCTGTTGTAGGCGAACCAGCGCACGGTCGGAGAACCGAAGTACGACCGCCGGTCAATCGGCGTTTCCCGGTCCTCCCCGATCTGCGGACTGACGGCCCTCGCCTGCCAGAATGCCACCAGCCAGAGATCCGCATCCGTATTCAGAAGCGTGTCGGCCATGACATCAATCCAGGATTGCGGCTGGCTGGCCCCCACCGATTCCGCCAGCAGATAGGGGCTGCTGACCTGGGGGGCGTCGCCAGAATCCGGGCAGACGACGACCCGGCTGAAACGGGTCGTGTCATCGACGAAGACCCGGGCTCCAAGCAAATGGAACTGACCGTAGGGAACCGAGAATCTCACCGCCCCGGCCCACTCGTTCGTGGGCGAGCCGTTCTTCATGTACCACGCGTCCGGCTCGCCGTCATCATACCTGAGCTCGCCGGCGTACGAACCTACCAGCTCGGTTCGCAGCGTGTCGTTCGCGGGGAACTCATCGCCGCTCAGAGTCGTGACGAGTTCAAGCTCGCAGCTTTCCTCTGCCGGCACCCAGGCCGGGAACAGGAGCAGTTTCTCGGCCAACGGAGCCAGGTCGGTCACCGTGGTCTCCGCCTCGTAGCCTGCGCCGATGCTCAGCGTCACCGGGAAGGTCGCCGTGCTCCGCCCGGGATTCCACAACTTCACCAGCGGGGCAACGCTGTCTCCGACAAAAGCCTGTCCCACGGGCCGCAGGACCAGTGACGGGCAGACGTCTTTCTGCAGACGGTAGAACCTCACGGCCAGGCTGTCGTGCAGCAGGTTCTGCCCCGGGGTGCCGTCGCGCAGGTACTCAAGACCGATCAACCCGGAGTCGTCCTCGATGCCGACTGAACAGGAATCCGACCCCAGCCGTGCTGCCGGGGGCAACCGCAGATACTGGAAGAGCGCGCTGCCACTCGTATCCAGCACGACCTGGAACGTGCAGCTGTCGCCGGAGCTGCGGAAAGGAACGTCTAGCCAGGTGACTACGAATCGGCCTTGCGCGGTGTCCGCAAGGTAGTAGACCGATCCGCCCTGCGCCGGGTCGAGGTCAGCCCACAGCGGGGCCAGCAGGCTGTTGGGGTCGCGTGTGTCCGGCAACGGGAAGTGGTGAAACTGGTGGCTTTCCGACGTGAAGCTCAGCCAGCCATTGGAGCAGACCCGCACCGAGTCGCATAGCCTGCCGTAGAAATCAATGCTGAACCCGAGGGCAAACGGCCCCTGGTTGTCGTCGTCGCCAAGGGTTATCTTCATACCCGTGCCGGATATGTCTACCCAGTTGAACGTCGGCCCGCCGGGCGCGTCCGAATCAATCCACCGATAGCCACCGCGGTCCGGCCCGTTGCCCATCACCAACGCCGGTAGAATCAGGAGGAGAAAGCAGCGGCTCATCTTGCCCCCAGATACACCACTGACCTGGTCAATGACCGGCCTCCGCCCGTGAACCGGCAGAAGTAGACACCGGGACTCAGGCTCCTGCCTGACTGGTCGGTCCCGTCCCAGAAGACTCGGCACTGCCCGGAGCCCGGAGCCTCCAATCGCTGCACGACTCTGCCTGCGCGGTCCAGTACGACCACGACTGCGTCTGCCGGCCGGTTTGCCGCCAGGCGCACGGCCAGGCGGCCGCGGAACGGGCTGGAGCCGATTGCCGCCCAGCGCTCGGGCAGAGCGCCGCCCGGCGTCTCGGCCACCCCCAGGTCCCAACCATACAGACGCACGGTGGCGTCGACGAGCACCATCAGGTTGCCCTGCTCTTCGTTCGAGAAGACCGCGTAGTGATTGCCCGGCTCGGACAGAACCAGGCTGTGATTCGCCGCCGTCAGGTTCTCGTCGTTCACGAATGCACGGAATGGCTGGCCGCCGAGATAGCCCAGGAACTCGGGTTGAGAAGCAATGAAGAAGTCGGCTGCACCCGGCGTACCGACAAGAGCGTATTCGTTGTAGCCGCCGGAGTTGAAGCAGTCATAGCCATAGACGACTTCCCGGGCCGCGGCATAGCTCACGTCCATCCGGTATCGGTCGAGTGGTGTCCCGCTGTCGGACGTAATCGCCAGCGAGTCGAGCCGGCCCGACAGCGTGCAGGCGTAGAAGAAGCTGCTGCCGGGCGACGCCGCAGCCGAGTCGATGACCTTACCCGCTGCGATGTCGCCGAGCGGACCGCTGAGAGTCAGGTAGTAGTTCTGGTTGTCCCCAAGGACCGTGGTGTAGCGCCCGCTGCGGTCGGTGACACCAAAGAAGCAGTTGATCGTGCCCCCGCCCCAGGCCTCGCTCGAGAGCTTGACGATCTCGCCGTCCACCGGCCTCAGGCACGAATCGTACACCTGCACGGACAGAGTACAGACGTCGCTGTAGGTGCCGATGACGCTTCGCTGCCAGCCGTCGTTGCGCCAGTCCCAGATGGCCGAGCAGTCTTTGCCGCCGCCGTACTTCTTCTCGTACGCGCACCCCGAATCGGCGATGTGCGTGGTCGGGTCATTCGCGTAGGGTATGAACAGGCTATCCCACCATATCTCGTTCCAGACGTGGTCTTCGTTGATATCGTTCACCCCGCCGCAGGGAATCAATGCGGTGCGGGCCGCCGCCTGCAGCAGGTCCTGCATCTCCCCGCAGTTGCCGTTGTGCTCGTGGGCGATGGTCACCGGCTGAATCGGCCGGTTGCCTTCGGCGCCGCGCGGCATGGTCAGCGCAGCCCAGCGCCCGACCACGGCCACCGCCTGCATCGTATCCTCGAACCCGCCGCCCCACGCGTGCTTCTGGCCGTCCCAGAACAACTGCGTCGGGGCGAGCTTCTCGCGCAGCAGCGGGTAGCCGGAGTCATTGCAGTAGAACAGGTACTCTCGCCAGAAATAGTCCATCACGTACTGCGGCAGCTCGTCGGTGCCCTTAGGCATGATAACCCACCAGTAGTAGATGTCGCGTGGAATCTCCACCCAGGTCGTCTCGTTCTGCACGCGGACGCGGTACCTGGTGGTTGAGTAGTAGTTGCCACCCTGCATGGCGTCACCGTAGTCTACTATGTCGACGTATTGCAGCTCGGGGTCGACCTGATACGCCTGCTGGACGTTGTCCGCTAGAATCTGCGCGTTCATCGAAGAGAGCGTTCCCGGCGCCAGGTGCGCGACCTGAAAACAGACTTCGTCATAGTACCGTTTGTCCGGGCAGTTCAGAATTGCCTCGGCGTAGCGGCTCTGCTGAGCGGCACCGAGCCGGCGGAAGTTGTCGGCAAGGTCGTCCTGCAGCCAGTCGGGAGCAATCGCCACCGCCATCGTGGCTGAGTCGTTGAGAAACTGCGGCAGGAGGGTGTCGCGCAGAGACTCGGTGGCGCTGTCGAACACGACTGCCAACCGCTGGCCGGCCGGTATCATCGCGTGCAGCACCAGCGAGTCGAGAAGAGTCCAGCCGGAATCGGGAAGCAGTGGCCGTGGATCAGAAACCGGAGAAGCCGGAACCGGAGGTCGCCCCGGTACGGCCAGGCGCGTGGCCCCGCCCGCCTCTGCCGGCTCGACCTTGACGGTTGCCCCGGGCTCGACCGCCAGGGCCAGGGTAATCGAGCATAAGAGGATGGATAGAATAGCCTGTTTCATGCCCAATCATCTCCCGAAACCTTCCCTTGTCAAGCCCGTGATTTCCGCAACAAACCAGACGCGCTGTCCTACAGGGGCCGCCGAGGCCAGGCTGGAAGCCGGCGGCAGGATGCGAGAAGCTAGAGCGGCCGGACGCTCTGCCTTCTGCACCCTAGCTTCTAGGTTCTAGCTTCGACCGGGTCGCGTCCTACCGCGCCAGGAGGACCTTGGCCATTCGGCGCTCGGACTGGATTCGGGCCGCGATGAAGTACGCACCGGCAGGCAGTCGACGACCGCGCTCGTCTCGGCCATCCCAGGCAGCGATCCGTGCGGCCGGGAGCCGCCGGACGATTCGGCCTGCCACATCGTAGACCTCCAACCGCGGCGGCGAGCCGGCTGCACCATAGCGGATCTGGGCAAGATAGTGAAACGGGTTTGGCCATACGCTGAGACCCGGAGGCAACCCGGGCGCCGCTTCCACTCCGGCGACCGTGACGGGAGGGCCGCGACCGGTCACGCTGACGTCATCCATGTAGAACCCCTCGTCAACCGTGTCGCCGTCGCTCACGAACGCGAATCTCAGTCCGATCTGCTCGCCCACACCAAGCCACGACAGGTCGTACTTCTCCTCGACCCAGCCGCTCTCGTTCACGAGTGGTCTAGTGGTCAAGTGGTCTAGCGGTCGAGTGCTCGGACTTCCGGGCGCCCCGTCCTCACTGGAGCACTGGAACACTGGGCCACTGGACCACTTCCTTCCGAGTGCTCCGCCGGTGCCGAGGAAGTCCAGAGTCTCCTCCGCGCCCTCCCGCATGACGATGACTCGGATGCCGTCGACTCCGTAGTTCGGAGTTTTGAACCAGCGCCAGAAACGGAGCGAGCAGCCTTGTGGCGCGAAGAATGGAGCCGTCATCAAAGACGCATCCATCAAGTTATTGTACTGCCGCGACCCCTCGTTGCCGCAGTACCACGCGCTTGCGCCGGAGTGCGCTCGGAACGAAGTCAGGTGCCACAGGTCGCCGGCGCCGGCGTGAGTCCACTTCGACTCCCCGGATTCCATATCGTCGGAGAACCCGCAGTCGCCGACAAGTAACTCGAACGTATCGAGCTGTTTGTATCCGTCCGCGTTCACCTCCAGCTCCATCATCGCCACGTGGCCGGGCGGGCACGCGCTCGACGCCGCCAGCTCGAAGTTCTCACTGCTGCCGGCGAAAGAGCGGGGCTCGACTTCCCCATACCAGACACTGTCCTTCACAACCGTGACAAGCTCGTCGAGGGAAATCAACCTGCACCATGTGGAATGGCCGTACCCGTACCCGTGGTTCTCGACCCTCACTCCGAGACCGCGGCTCGCGCCCGGCAGCAGCGGCGGCGCGCTGAGCCACTCGCGGTCGAGACTGATGGCGGGAACGCCGACCTGGATCACAGGGACGAACGTCCTCACCACGTAGCACCCAAACAGGTCGAGCCTCAGCTTCAGTGCTGCACCGTCCTGGGCACCTGCAGCCACGGCCACGCGGAAACCGGAATCCACTCGCACGGAGTCACCTGGTGCAATCGCCGGCGCGGTTGCCTCCGAATCGAGCAGAGCGACGAGAGAATCAACGGTGTTCATCCTGATGAGCACCGGGCACGATACGGCGTTGCCGCTGTTCTTGAGCAGCAGCGACAGCGCCAGCGTCTCTCCCGGGTTGGCGACGCCATCGCCATTGCCGGCCCGGTCGTCGATGTGCCAGTCGACGAGGTCAACGTAGTCTCCGCTGTCGCAGCCAATCCTGCCTTCGTAGGGCGCGAAGTTGTGTGCGGTTGCGGTCAGGTCGAGCCGACCGGGCGTTCGGGGCTCTGCTTCAAGCCAGACCCGCCCTGCGCCATCAGTCAGACCCCGGCTGTAGACCTCGCCCGGCTTGGCCAGGCACACGAGCGCGCCGGAAACCGGCGCACCTGCACTCGTCAGCCAGAACTGGTATCGCCCCGGCCCGACACCTACTGCAGTCGGCCCGGTCAGCTCCAGGTGCTGCGGCTGCGCGGTCCAGATCGGCATTTCCGGGTCTCCCATCAGGTTGATCTGGTACTGGTGCCAGCGATAGACGTTCTCGTCGCGCGAGAAGGGGGCGTAGTACTCTTTGGACGCCGCCAGAGCGTCGCCAACGCGGTAGATACCATCGCCGGTGATTGCGTGCCAGAAGCGGCTGTCGAACTTGTCCGAGTAGCCGAAGCCTGGGTTACCGGGCGAGCCCCAGCCGTACGACGAGTTGCCGATGGTTGCGACGGTTCCGCCGTTCGGGTTGGTCACAAGTGCTTCGCCGATGCTCGTGAAGTCGAACGCGGTCGTCCAGCAGCCGATGGAATAGAGAACGCCCAGTCCGACATTCGTGATCGTGTCGGCGTCGGCCGTTCGCATCCGGTTGGACGACCCGCCGCACTCCATCACGTCAATCCAGCCGTGGCCGTCATGGTTCATGAAGTTCTGATTCTCGCGCATCGCCTGCATCACCGCCGGGCGCGTCTCGTTACCGAGGCTCTGGTACAGCTTGGTCAGACCGTAGCCCGAGGCGAACGACTGCCGTTCCATCTTGTTCTTGTGAACGCCCATATCGGTGTAGGGGTCCTGCCACAGTACTTCGGCGAAGAACAGGCCCTTGTTCTGATAGCCCGGCACCGAGGCGTGCTCGTAATCAACTACCTTCCGCACAAACGTCGACGCCTGCGGAACGTCGTTCACCGGCGCCCGGCCGACGCAGATGTCTGCGTACAGATCGATTGAGTCATCCACCTCGCCGAACACGTTGTTGCTGTTCGCATCCCACGAGCCGTCGAGGTCGGCGAAGTACAAGTCGCAGGGCAGCGAGTCTTCACGTGGGTCAGCTCCCCATTCCGCTGCCATCGCAAACGCCTTGCGGAATGGAACCACGCCTCCGTCCCCGCCGAGAAGCACGTACTTCACGCCCGAATCCGGCAGAGTCTTGAGGTAGTTCCGCAACTGCTCGGCCTGGTCGCGGCCGGGGTAATTCGCGTAGACCCAGTCCATCGTGCGGACCACCGCCGGCACGCCCTTTGCCGTCTTCCAGTCCGCCAGCCGCTGGAACGCAGTAGCCATCCCCGCGCCCGTCACAATCACATACTCGACAGGGCCGCCGGCCAACGTCTCCCGGCTCGAGGCTTCGGACCCTCTGGCTTCTAGCTTCTGGCCTCTAGCTTCTGCCTTCGCCTGATACTCAGCCTCGACCCTAACCTGAACCTTCCTGCACACCTCCAGCCGTCGCTCCGCCCCGACATACCTCACCGGATACACCAGCACCTGCACGTAGGTGGACTCGGAAAACGGTGACTGTACCGCGCTTCCCGGCGCTCCGAGGGACTGTCCCCGTTTTCCCCCGTAGCTCACACCCGTCCAGCGCACAGGCACGGGCGGATAGGCCGAATACGACTCATAGATGGCCGGGTTGGGCTGCGTGAATCCGCTCTCATCCTCGCCCGCCATTTTGACCTTTGCATTTTGCAGTTTGAATTCTGGCTTGCGTCCGAGGTCCGTTCCCGCCACCAGCACCTGCTGCTTCTGGCAAGGCAGCACGAGATGTTGTCCTCTAATGGACTTCCACTCACCAGCCTGGAATGTGACGTTGGTGACCTGCTGATGCCCCGCGAGCGCAATCACCACGGGCTCCACCGGTAGCTGCGGCGCGCCCGGCTCATCGCTCACATCCATCCCCTCGCCCAGCACGACCTCGTAGCGCGGGTTGGAGTCGGCGAAAACGGGAACTGTACCGCGCGTCCTCGCGCTCCGAGGGACTGTCCCCGCTTTCGCGCCCGCGTCCCAAGCGGCAGCTGCAGTCTCCGTGCGAAACTGGCTCGGTCTGAACCTGAGGTCAGTCGTGTGCACCGCAGCAACGGCGGACGCGAGCGCAAGCACCAGGACCGCAAAACCTCCGGCGGCTGTCTTGATTGGGTATGCTGCTGTCAGTCTCATCGTACGAGGACCCTGAGATTATAGACGCTGGCAGCGACATTGGGAAGCGGAAACGGCAGCCATCAAGATGGGGATTACCAAACTCGAAGCCCGAAACTCGAATGACGATTGAAGTCCGAAGCCCAATTTGTCACTAGCCTCATTCGAGCTTGATTCGTCATTCGATATTCGTCATTCGAGCTTTCCGCTGGCGCCCGATGCCAGCCGGCGTGGCGTTTGAACGTCGTTCCTGCAAGATGGCCGACTTGAGGAAGCGGAGAGGGCGGCCCATCTGAGACGGCCGGAGCAGTCCCAGTTTCCTATATGTCCTCCTGCGTCCAAGGCCGGAAGTTCGCTAACTTCACTATTCTCAATTCACTATTAACCATTTCCGAATCTCCCCTACCCCGTCCCCCAGGCTATTCCGTACGCTGTTCGCCAAGCTGCCCGGCAAACAGTTCGGGGAGCTGCTCCGCAGGTTACCCGGCGAGGAATGTGGAGAGCTATCTGGCCCGCTGCTCGGTCAACTGCGGGGCGAGCTATCTGGAGAGGAACTCGGCAAGCTGCTCGGCATGTTGCCCGGAAAGTTGCTCCACGGGCTGCTCCTCAGATTGCCCGGAGAACTCCCCGGCAAGCAACCCGGAAAGCAATCTCCCGAGCAATGGGGCAGGGAATCCCCTCAGCTACTCGGAGAGCTATCTGGTGGATTGCCCGGCCAGTTGTTTGGGGAATCCTGACTCGAGCCCGACTCCACTCCCGATTCCCCACTCTCGACTCCCGCCCGCCCTACCTCGTCACCACGACCTTGCGGATTTGTCCAACGTCCCCCGCCCCTCGTCCCTCGCCCCTCACGAAATACACCCCCGGCGCTAGCGTCCGCACGTCATTCGCGCCCGGATGCAGGTCCAGCACCTTGCGGCCATCAATAGAGAGGAGTGAGGAGTTAGCAGTTGGCAGTGAAGGCGGAAGGAACAGGACGCCGCGGACGACCGTCGGCACCCGGTTCACAGCTCGCACTTCCGCGCCCGGCGTTTCCACACCTCCCGGCGGGAAGAACTGGTGTACCTGCAACCCGGAACCGTAGGCGGCAATGTAGACATAGTCGCCATCCACGGCTACGCCCATGGCCATGTCCGGCGTGCCGTGGTAGCCGACCTCAACCGGGTTCGCCGGGTCGGCTATCGAAATGACCCGCAGACCACCGTTGAAGTCCGCAACGTAGGCATAGTCGCCGTTCAGAGCGACACCGAGTGCACGATCCGGTGTATCGCAGTATCCGACCTCAACTGGGTTCGTCGGATCGGCTATCGAAATGACCCGTAACCCTTGGTCGTAGTCCGCAGTATAGGCATAGTCACCGCTCACGACGACGTCCATCTGGAACATGCCCGTCGTGTGGCGATAACCGACCTGAACAGGATGAACCGGGTCCGTGATCGAGATGATGCGCAGCCCCCACGCCCCGTCTGCAACGTACGCATATTCGCCCCGCACGACCACGTCGCACGGGTCCAGCACTTCGCTGCAGGAACCGACGAGTCGGACACCCAACGATTCCTGGGCTGGCGCGAAGCTGGCCAGTAAGCTAACGACGACAAAGAACAGCGTTCTCATTGTCTTCCAGGAGACAAGGAGAGGGCGTCCTTGCGGACGCCCTCCGCCCCGCTACCGATACCAACTGTAGTCACCGTTGGGCACACCACGGCGTAGGCGTCGCACAGCGTCTGGCACGACGTGCACGGCGACCGGGCCGGCGGCGGAGGTGGCTATTGATCTGAGATGTACGCGTCGGCTGTCCAATAGACGGGTGGGACGTGCTGAGAGCACGCGTAGTAGGCCGTCATTGGTGTGTGATTGCAGTTGGGGCACGGCCAGAGATCCAGTGCAAGGGCCACAGTCGCCAGCAGTAGGACAGCCAGACCTGCAATCAAGGCTGTCTTGCCTTTCACGATTCCTCCCTGCTTTGGGGCAGAGCGTCTGCGGCAGCAGGCTGCGCCCCGTCCGGCATGCTGCCTGGACTCCGGGTCAACCTTGCGCTGACCCGAAGGCCAGCTATCAACAGTATCCTCCTCGCACTGTCTGTCAACGAGCGGGCTGTGCCGCGACTGGTGCGCAGATTTCGAGGCCGGCCTCGCAGTTCTGCCGTCCGAAGACGGCGTTCGGCGGTGGCCCGCGGTCCCCGCTTGACATGCTCTGTCGCTGATGGAGCTGAGTCGAATCAGACAAGCCAAACTCACCACGCTACCTCGTGACAACCACCTTCTGGACGGCTTGAGCTTGCGCTTGAGCTGTCCTCACGAAATACACCCCCGGCGCCAGCGCCCGCACATCATTTGCGCCCGGCTGCAGGTTCAGCACCTTCCGCCCGCTCACGTCCATTAGATGGCCCGCGCTTGAGCTTGGGCTTGAGCTTACGCGCTCTCCCAGGTGCAGCACTCCGCGCACGATTGAGGCTCCGTCCGTCGCTCTCCTCGACTGCAAATCCTGGGCCTGCTCGATTCCAGGCACATCACCCAGCCTCGCCCAAAGCCGGTCGCTGCCGTAGTACCGGCCCAGCGCAGTATCGGTCCAGCAACTGAACAGGAGCAGCAACTCCGGGCCACTGCCGTATGCCGCGTCGAATGCGGCTGAACCGGGCAGTCCAAACCAGTCTCCGACGTGGGTGACATTGCCTGCCGTGTCGACCCGGCCCGCGCCGAATGTGGTCGTAGACGGCTGCCACCAATACCAGAGCACCCTGAACCCGGTATCATCGGATGTGACTCGGGGCCTACGCTCATTGCTGCCGCTCACAGCCACCGCAAAGCCACTCGGGTCAAGCACGGTGCCATCTACTTGGACGCGGGCGGCATAGATGTCAGAAGCGAGAGACCGCGTATCCTCCCAGGCCACAAGCGAGCTCGCCGGACCGGGTGCGACGGCCGGAAACAACTGGTCACCCGACGCATCGCTGACAACGAAACGTGGCTTGGTAACCACCCCGGCAGGGCTGACCAGCGCTCCATAGATGTCACTATGACCCTGCCAGTAGCCTTCCATCCAGGCAACGAGATAGTCAGTACCCGTGAAGCACAGCACAGGCCACCAGTCATCAAAGGTGTCTGCTGCCACCGCGAAGCCACCTGGGTCGAGTACGACCCCATCCGGGCTGACCCGCGCCGCACAGATGTCGCCGTTCGTGCCGGAGCTGCGGTCTATCCACACCACGAGGAAGTTCTGGCCATCGAAGCTGATGTCGAGACACTCTTGTGACAACGACTCGTCGCAGACGACCATACCGCCCGAGTCAAGCACTTGGCCTTCAGGACTCACTCGTGCGCAGCAGACGGCGTAGAAAGCGCTGCGATGCTCCGTCCATGCCACCAGATAGAGGGAATCGCCGAACCCGCTCGCCAGATAGCCCACGCCACCCGGTGCATCGATGACCGTGAATCCGACCGGGTCGAGCACGGAGCCATCGGCGCTGATCCGCGAGGCTTGGACCACCTCTCCCTGCGATCGAGTCTCAGTCCAGGTTGCCAGGAAATCGGTACCGTTGGAGGCGCCGTTCGGGTCAGTCTGGGCGTCCGCGCTCAGGGGAAAGAAGACGCCGGAGTCCAGAACTGCGCCATCCGAGCTGATTCGTACGCAACATCCGTTTGCGTCGTTGGTGAGGCTGTCGATAGTGCTGAACGCGACCAAGAAGTTCTCGTGGTCCACAGCCACGTTTGGGTACGCGCAACTATGTTTAGAGGGCGCAGGTCGAATCAGGCTTGAGTCGAGCGGCACACCGTCAACCGTCATCAGCCGCCCGCACACTGTATGGTTACTGGATCCCAACGTATCTCTTTCCTGCCACATCACCAAGTACCTGGTCCCGTCGAACCCGACCGACGGGAACATGTCATTGGTCGGACCACTGCTCAACTGCACGCCGGCGGTGTCGATGAGGTCACCGGATGCCGACACCCGAGCAGCGTAGACATCAGACCGGCCCATGCCTTCTGACCACGCCGCAAGAAAGCAGGTGTCACCGAACGTGACCACGGGCCAAGCCTGCTTCACGGCCGGGTCATGGCGCAGAAGGATGGCGGTATCCAGCAGCACCCCGGCCGCCGACACCCTTCTCGCCCTGGCGGTTGTCCAGTTGCTCGAATCGTACGCAGTCCACGCCACCAAGTACACCCCCTGCCCGAACGCTACCGCTGGCATCAACTCGCGTTGTGAAGGCTCCTGTGCCACCGGTATTGGGATCGTATCAAGCACCTGTCCGCTCGTGGTCAACCGTGCGGCGTAGACATTACGATTCGCCATCCAGACGACGAGGCACGTTGAATCGCCATCGAACGCGACCGCAGGCGAACCTTGGCTGCTGTCACCCTCGAGGACAGACAGTGAGTCGATCAGTACACCGCCTGAGTCCAACCTCGATGCCCAAACGCGGCTGGGAATCCTGCGCGTGGTCCACACAGCGACAAAGCCCGTGCCCGTTCCGACAATCGAACGGACTACACGACCGTTCATACCTGCGTCGTGACCGACAACGCCCACGCCGTCACCAGATAGGAGGCCGTCAGCACCGATTCTGCTAGTATTCACGGAATTGTCGTACTGGGTCCCCCACATCACCCGCCAGCCGTCGCCGTTCGACGCCGCTCCATAGCTGTACTGCGGCCCGCATGCCGGCCCAAGCACCACGCTGGTATCGACCGTAAATGCTTCGCCCAGCCCCCCTGCACGAACGGCATCTGCGGGACTGACGACTGACCGCTGCAGGTTCGGCCTGCCCGGTAACGATGCTAAGGTTCGCCGTCCCGCAGGAGAACGGCTGCTGCCCTGGCCGCGATCTCGGTCCTGCCCAACGATCCGATGACCGACGACCGACAACATTCGTGCCTCCCCGACAACGAACAGGCTCACCAGTGAACACAAGGACGCAACGCAGGCAAATGCCCTACCTGACATGACTCCTCCTTGTCCGGACCGAACCTCGACGTTCGCTACGCGGTGGCACATGCCACCGTGTGAAACTGCTATCAACGACCCACAGGCAGGCAGACAGAAGGGACGGGCGCCAACCCGTCCTTTTTTCGCACGGTGCTGACCTAGTAGTTGACCCAGCCCGGGTAGTAGTATCGGTGAGGGCTTGGACCGCTGCACACGGCGGAGTCGGCGCTGTACCGCTGTCCGCAGCCCGGACATAGCCTGTCAGGCGGGCCAGCCCGCTCGCTTGTGCCATAGGCAGTTGCGGAGAACACTCCGTCCCCGGCACACGTGTAGAATGCAGTCCCCTGGTAGTTGCAGGACTTGCAGTGCCATAGCCACTCGTAGGCGAGTGCCACTGCGAGCAGAAGCACAACGCCAAGCGCGGCGGCTACCATCGGTCTGCGTTTCACATCACCTCCCCAGCTCTGGGGCAGACTGTCTGCGGCTGCCACTGCGCCCCATCCAAGAGGCTGCCGGCCGCCTCCGGGTCAACCTTGCGCTGACCTGAAGGCCAGCTGTCACACAATAGTATCCTCCTCGCACTGTCTGTCAACGAGCAGGCCGTGCCCGACTGGTGCGCAGATTTCGAGGCCGGCCTCGCAGTTCTGCAGTCCGAAGACGGCGTTCAGCGGTAGCCCGTAGTACCCCTTTGTGGACTCGTGCCGCTCTGGAACTCAAGTCCTCAGGTCCGGGGCGCTTGAA
>Ga0233421_10000642_pt1 | contig 13799 bp, 12 predicted proteins | sample Watercolumn_Mata_3_FD_182725 | JGI IMG/M metagenome (GOLD analysis project Ga0233421, IMG submission 182725) | Freshwater microbial communities from Lake Matano, South Sulawesi, Indonesia - Watercolumn_Matano_2014_107_MG | ecosystem: Environmental > Aquatic > Freshwater > Lake | place... | reverse complement strand
GTCTGATAAATCCTGTATTTCTTGAGCCTCCGCCTCCGCCAATTCAAACGCCAAGCAGCACAGATTCTGTTTCCGGTACTTTCTCAACCACCAATTGATTTAACTTATCAATAAAGTTATAAGTAAAATTATATGAAGAGCCTTCGGGGGTTATAGTATTAACTCGAATTTCATTTCTGTCTTCTATTGGCGCCAATTCGGTTTGAAGCATCGGCAGCAAGAGTGCAATAATCAAAATCGATATTCCCATAACAACAAAACCCAGCCAGCGTTTTCTTAAAAATTTTGAGAGAGCATTATCATAAGCAGAAATTAATTTAACAAAGAACGGTTCGGTTAATTGATAAAATCTGCTGTGGTGTGCCGTCCTTTTAATTATTCTTGTGCTTAGCATAGGAGTAAGAGTTAAAGCTACAAAAGCAGAAATAATTACGGAGCCTGCAATTACAATTCCAAATTCTCTGAATAATCTTCCGGTTAATCCTTGTAAAAAGATAATTGGAATAAACACAACCGCAAGCGCAACAGTAGTGGAAATAATTGCAAAGAAAATTTCGGCCGATCCTTTCATGCCGGCTTCTACAGGCTCCATCCCATCTTCTATCTTTTTATATATATTCTCTAAAACAACAATAGCATCATCGACAACTAATCCAATCGCAAGCACAATCCCCAACAAAGTTAACACGTTAATTGTGAAGTTTGAAAAGTACATTATAAAAAATGCACCTATAAGTGAAATGGGAATTGCAAGAATTGGAATTATTGTAGTCCGCCAATCTCTTAAGAATAAAAAGATAATTAATATCACAAGCACAAAAGCAATAAGAATTGTTTCTTCCACTTCGCTTATTGAACGACGGATATATTTTGTTGCGTCAAGTCTAACTTCGCTTACAATATCAGAAGGAACATCTTTCTTAATCTGCTCTAATCTTTTATAACATTCATCAGCAATTTCTATGTGATTCGAACCCGGCTGTGGAAGCAGAACAACGCTTATTAGCGGAATACCGTCCATCTTAATAATAGAATATTCGTTTTCGGGACCAAGTTCTGCATAACCTATATCCGAAAGTCTTACAAACTGTCCGCGGTCTTCTTTAATAATTAAGTTATTGAATTCCTCTTTATTTAACATTCTTCCGCGTGTTCGAATAGTTAATTCTGTACTTCCTCCTTCTATTCTGCCGGAAGGAAGTTCAACATTTTCACTGTTGAGGGAAGAGCGAACATCTTGAGGAGAAATTTTGAACGATGCCATTTTATACGGATCGAGCCAGAGCCTCATCGAATATCTTTTTTCGCCAAAAATATTTACCTGGCTTACGCCGGGAATTGTTTGAAGTCTTTCTTTGTAAACATTTGCCGCAATGTCCGAAAGCTCCAATAAACTTTTTGTTTCGCTTTTAATTGAAATGTACATAATGGGATTTGCATCGGCATCGGTTTTTGTAACAACGGGCGGATCTGCATCCGGTGGAAGATTTGCAACTGCACGCGAAACTCTATCCCTAACATCGTTTGCGGCATCTTCTAAATTAACATCAACATTAAACTCTACTGTAATACTGCTTCTTCCATCGCGGCTTACAGATGTTATAGAACGAATTCCTGCAATACCATTTATATTTTCTTCAAGCGGTTCTGTTATTTGAGATTCGATTATTTCTGCATTTGCACCGGTGTAAGAAACTCCAACTGTAATTATTGGCGGATCGATACTTGGATATTCTCTAACGCCTAAATAAGTAAAACCAATTACTCCAAGCAGAACTATTGTCGTTGACATTACAATCGAAAGAACAGGCCGGCGAATGCTTAATGATGAAAGACTCATTTTGTTCCTTCCCGGTTTTTATTTGTTTTCGATGGAAGTAATTTTAACTTTTGCGCGCGGTCTAAGCTGCATAATTCCCGATGTAATAATTGTATCGCCAATTGCAACGCCGGAAACTATTTGCACATTATCTTCTGTTCTAATTCCGCTTTCAACTTTTTTAAATAATGCCGTTCCGTTTTTATAAATATAAACTCTCTCGCCTGATATATCCAAAGCAAGTGCTTGTGTGGGAATTGTAATTGCGTTTTTTATATCGTTTAAAGAAACATTAACGGTTACATAAGAGCCTGGAAACAATTCACCTCTATCATTGGGGCAAACAGCGCGTAATTGTAACGCGCGCGTTACCGGATCAACTTTTGGTTCCATTGCATATACTTTTGCATTATATACTTTTCCCGCCGCGGTTTTAATTGAAACGGAATTTCCAACCGTTATTGATTGAGCATATCTCTGGGGGATTGAAAAATCTATTTTCACAGGATTTACGCTTTGCAAGGTTGCAATTTTTGAAGTCGGGGTAATATATCCGCCTTCGCTTACATAGCGTAATCCAATTGTGCCGTTAAATGGAGCTCGAATTTCTGTTTTGGATATCTGTGCTTTTAAATTTTCTATATCGGCTTTAGCGGAGTTCAAATCATTTAACGCTGCATCGTAAGTTTCTTGGCTGACGCCTTTTTTTTCCAGCAAAATTCTTTGACGGTATTCTTTATCTTCTGCAAGCTTTTTTCTGATCTCCGCTTTTAAAAGTTGCGCCTGAAGGTCTGCATCATTTACTTTAACAAGAAGATCGCCTTTGTTAACTTTGCCGCCTTCTTTAAATCCTATGCTGGTAATCTTTCCCGAAATCTCTGTTTTAAGTTCAATTTCTTCGTTGCCGATAACCGAGCCGGAAACTTGAAGTTTGTTTTCAAGATTTTCCGGTTTTGCAATTTTTACTGTAACCGAAATTAGATTACCCCGTGGATTTGATTCGCCTCCGGAATTTTCCTTTTTGGAATTTAACCGCGGGATGATTATCAAAGCCAGCAATGCAAGTATAAAACCGGTAATTGAAATTGTTTTCACTGTCTTTTTATTCATATGATATATGTCCACAAATTAATTGTGCCAAATTTAACTTGAAAACTGTTAATATTTCATTGTCGTTCTGTTAATTTTTGTTAACGGCGTTTTGAAAATGCAAATCTTTCGGTTTTGAAAAGGTGAAATGCCTTCTTAAGTTTATCAAAACAAATTAATACAATGCGAAATTTCATTCTACTTATCTCTATAGCTGCCGGAATTCTTTTTCCGTATGGCCATCAGTTTACATTTTTGATACGATATTTCTTAATGGTAATGCTGTACTTCTCGTTCCTTGATATAAGAATGGAAAAAAGTGTTATCAAGAAAATTCATTTTGTAATTCTTCTAACAATTATTTTTTCTCCCTTGCTTTTTTATTCAGTTACAAAATTCTTCGATGGGTATTTAGCGGAGGCTGTGTTTATAACTTCGTTTTCACCAACCGCTATTGCTGCACCTGTAATTATTAGTTTAAAAAAGGGTAAAGTTGAATTTGTAATCTTCTCGCTTCTGTTAAGCAATATCGTTGTTTCTCTTCTAACGCCTTTTATGCTGCCTTTAATTGTTCACACCTCAAAAAATATTTCCGTTGGTGTAGTGTTGTTCCCTGTGCTCTTTACAATTTCGATTCCAATGGTTTTGGCACAAGCAACAAAATTTCTCCTGCCAAAAATTTGGAAAAAATTTATTGCATGGAAAGATTTAACATTCTACATACTTGTTCTAAATATTTATCTGGCGGTTTCTGATGCAACAATGTACATACACGCAGAGTTAACATCGAAACTTTTAATTGTTACTTTAATTGCTGTTTCTTCAGCGCTGCTGTGCATTTTTTATTTTTATCTCGGTAAGGTTATAGGAGGAAAAGAGTTCGGCTCTGAAGCAAGCCAATCATTAGGACAAAAGAATAATGCATTTACACTTTGGATCTCTTTAACATTTATCGGCCCTCTTGCGGCACTCGGGCCAATATTTTATGTATTGTTCCAAAATATTTATATAACTTGGCAATTATACGTCCACAGAAAAACCCTATAAAGAAAAGACTCGGCTGACTTATTAACAAAAATTTTTATTTCTATTTCAGAAAGAAAAATTTAAATTGACAATCAAATTGTCCGCCAAGGAAAGCGGGAGAAAGGTTGTTCTTTAATGAAAAAGTTCTTTAAAATTATTGCATATGTATTCGGGGCGTTGGCAGTACTAATAATAACATTTCTAATTTATTTCAATTCGTCATTTCCTAATGTCGATCCGCCTTCAAACGAAAAAGTTGAAATTACACCAGCACGGCTTGAGCGCGGGAAATATCTTGCAAACCATGTTTCGTTATGCATAGATTGTCACTCAACAAGAGATTGGACAAAATTTTCCGGTCCAATAAAACCCGGAACTTTCGGAATGGGCGGAGAAATTTTTGATGAACACACCGTTGGAGTTCCGGGAGTATTATATGCAAATAATATTACCCCAGCCGGAATTGGTAATTACACTGATGGTGAATTAATGCGAGCAATTACAAATGGAGTTACAAATAAAAATGTTGCACTCTTTCCGTTGATGCCATATATAGGTTATAACAACCTAACAAAAGAAGATTTGCATTCTATTATTGCTTATATCCGTTCTTTAGAGCCTATAAAAAACGATGTGCCCGAAAGATCATTAAATTTTCCTTTGAATTTTATTTTTAAAACAATTCCACCTAAATCTTATAAACCTTCTTCGGAACCAAACAAAAATAATCCTGCCGAGTATGGAAAATACATTGTATCAATCGCCGGTTGCTTTGATTGCCACACACAAATGGTAAAAGGAGAATACATAATGGAAAAATCATTTGCCGGTGGTTTTGAATTTCGATTGCCCGGCGGCGTGGTTCGTTCTTCCAATATAACCCCCGAACCGGTTTCCGGAATTGGAGAATGGACAAAACAAGAATTTGTTGAAAGATTTAAATCTATGGATCCGATAAAATATCCGCCGTTTGAGACAAAGCCAGAAGAGTTCAATACCATAATGCCGTGGACAATGTATTCCGGAATGAATGATGAAGACCTTGGAGCAATTTATGAATATTTAAGAACGGTGAGCCCGGTTAAAAATGCTGTTGTAAAGTATACACCGAATAAATAAAATCCTTTGTAGAGACTCGATTAATCGAGTCTCTACAATAGAAATTTTATTTTGTAACCGATAGAATCCAATCCTTCATAATTTTTAATGCTTCTTCCGAAAAAGTAGTTTCGATTTCTCCATACTCACTCGGCGAACCAGTTTTAGCTTGTTGAAATAAATGATTTAATCCGGGCAATTCGACAATTTTAAATTTTTTATTCCCTCCTGATTTAAGTGCTTTTTCTATTTCCGGAAGATTCTGAAACGGAGGAACTTGTAAATCTTTTTCACCATTCAAGACAAGAACTGGAACAGTGACTTGTTCTATAATTGGTCGCGGATCGTACTTCATAAAAAATTTAAACCATGGCGACAATAACTGTTTAAAACTTTGTTCCGTTGTTTGTTTTTGTGCATCTGCTTTCTTTTTATCCTCCACAGATAAAGAATTATAATAATCCTCATATAAAGATTTTATTTGTTTCTGTGCTTCGTCGTTATTTTCAACATTTAGAACAACATCATAAATTTTTTCAGAAAGAGAATTTGACTTTTCAATTTCCCCGTCTTTTTCGCCGCCTGCTTTGCTTATTAATCTTGCTTGAAGAAGAAGAATTTCTTTCCCGGGAACTCCTGGTCCAGCCAGCAGAACAATAAATGAAACGTCTTTCGATTGAACGGCGCACATCGGTGCAATTAATCCGCCTTCACTATGACCGGTTATTCCAATTTTTGTTGGATCTACTTCCTTTCTTGTTTTTAAATATTCAACTGCGGCTAAAGCGTCGCTTGCAAAATCTTCTGAAGTCGCTGTTGAAAAATTTCCTTTTGATTTTCCGAAACCTCGATCATCATATCGAAGCACAGCAATACCGTTGCGCGTTAAATAATCTGATATAATTAAAAAAGGTTTGTGGTTCATTAAAGATTCATCTCTATCTTGAGGCCCGGAGCCACTTACAAGAACTACTGCGGGATATTTTCCTCCCTCTTTAGGAAACGTAAACGAGCCGGTAAGTGTAATATTTGCAGATTTATTTTCAAACGTAACTTCTTCATCATAATATGGATATGGCTTCTTTGGATTTTGCGGTCTTCGGGGTTCTGTCACCTTGTCTATTTTCTTTAGATTTAAAGGATAAGGGGTGCCGAGCTGTTTGAATGTTCCTCGTATAAGTAAGCTGTCTTTAATAAGTTTGCCGGCATATTCACATGCGAGAGACTGCGCTGAAAACTTCATGCTGTCTTCGGTAAAAGAAATATTTGTAACCGGAAAATCTTTTTCGCTCTGATCCGGGCTTTGCAGAAAAGCATCCAATTTACCTTCTTTATTATCAAACACTTTAACAACAAGCCGCAAAGAAATTGAGCCGAGATTAAGCTTGCCTTCCCATAAGCTTTTATATTTTATCTCATCTTTCTTTAGATTCTCTTGAGCACATATACCACCGTTCAAAATCATGATTACAATTAGAACAAACATTGCAAACCATTTAATAAAATGTTTCATCTTCTCCTCTTAATTAATATTAAAATCATTTATACTGCAAAATTTGTAATGATGCAACCTCTACTTATCAAGATTTGGAGTTTTGCCAAGCACATCTTCAATAGAAAGATTTTTTATTTCACCAAGATTTAATTTCTTAATTCCTTCTTCTACTTTTGTTCTATCTCCGACAACAACTACAATCATTTGTTCAGGAACAATATATTTTTTTGCAACAGCATTAACGTCATTGTTTTTAACACTCAATATTTTATCCATAAAAGTACTAAAATAATTTTCCGGTAAATTATATTGAATCATTTCGTCAAGTTGTCCAGCTATTTCCGCAACAGTTTGAAAACTGCCCGGATAACTTAATGCAACAAGATTTTTTCCTCTCGCCAGCTCGTCTTCGGGAATCGGTTCTCTAATTGCATTCAGTTCGTTGAAAAATTCAAATAGAGCTTTATCAGTAACTTCAGTTTGAACTGAAGAAGAAGCAATAAAACTTCCCGGAATAGGTCTGAAAATAAAACGTGAATTTGCCCCGTAAGTATAACCGTGAATTTCGCGTAAATTATTATTCAGTCTGGAAGTGAATGATCCGCCAAGAATTGTATTCATAACGATTAAAGAATTAAAATCGGCGGTTAATCTTTCCGTTCCTATTCTTCCAATACTAATTACAGATTGCGCCGCAGCGGGTTTATCAATTAAGTAAACAACTCTATTAGCAACTTGTGAGGCTTCTTTTATCTTCTCGGCTTTAATCTCGCCTTTTTTCCATTTGCCAAAAACAGCTTCAAGTTTTTTCTTCAAATCGTTCGCTTTTACATCGCCAACCGCAATTATGGTTGCATTGTTTGCAACAAAATATTTTTTGTAGAAGTTTTTTAAATCGTCCGACGAAAAACTTTTTATTATATATTCGTTTGTCATTCTTCCGTATGGATGTTCTTTCCCAAATAATATTCCGTTGAATGCCGCACTTGCAATTGCTGTTGGTTGATCATACATCTGCAAAAGAGAAGTTAATCTATCTTTCTTTTTTCTATCCAATTCTTTTTGAGGGAAATCCGGGCGAAGAACAATATCGCTCATAATTTTTAATGCTTCGTCAAATTTAGAAAGCGGTGTGCTAAGTGATATGCTGGAAGAATGCATCCCTGCACCTGTTGAAATTCTTGCACCAAGAAAATCAATCGCATCGGCAAGTTCAAGAGATGATTTTCCTGAAGCGCCTTCATCCATCATGTCTAACGTTAAGTTTGCTAGTCCAACTTTATCCGCTTGGTCATTAACGCTTCCGACGTTGATCGAAAGATTTATCTGGACTAAAGGAACCTCGTGTTTTTCAATTAATACAACTTTCAATCCGTTCGAAAGTAAAAATTTTTGAATCTCTGGAATTTTTAATGCCCTGGCTTCCGGAAGTTTTGGTGGTTTTGTTCTATCAACTTCTTGTGCAAAAAATAAATTAACCGAAGCAAAGATGATAATTATTGAAATACAAATTCTTGTTTTCATCTTATTTGCCCTCCGTTTTTGGTTGAACAGCTAAAGCAGTTTTTCCTTTTGGGACAATACTCAACACAACTCTGCCGTTATCGGGTAAATAAGTTTGTGCTGCCGTTTGGATATCATTAACGCTTAGCGCTTTATAACGCGCAAGGTCTTCGTTCGCATAATCTGGATTTCCTGTATAATAAAAATATTCATTCAGTATATTTGCTTTGCCGCCAAATCCACCGGGTCTTTCAAGTTGATTCAAAAATGCAGCTTCGTTTTGATTAACGATTCTTTGAAGCTCTCGCTGTGTCGGCGTTTCATTTTTAATTTTATCTATTTCTGATTGAATTACTTTTTTTATTTCTTCAAGGTCGTGTCCTGCGCGTGCTGTTGCAATTAATTCAAATTGCGAGGAAAGTTTTCCTGAACTTTGAAATGCGCGAACATCTTGAGCAATTTGTAATTCATAAACTAACTTCTGATATAATCTGGAATTTTTTCCGCCGGTTAAAATGCTTGCAAGTACATCCATCTCTGCATCGCCGGGTGCAAATCTTGGCGGCGTAATCCATGCTAAATATAATCGAGGTAATTGAACTCTATCTTCCAGCACAATTATTTTTTCTTCATACAATTTTACCTTGGCTGGATTTTGCAACGGAATCGATTTCCCTGAGGGAATATTTCCAAACCATTTTTCTACAAGCTTTAATGTTTCTTTTGGATTAATATCACCGGCAATTGATAGCGACGCATTATTGGGCACATAATAAGTTTTGAAAAACTCTACAACATCTTCATAAGATGCCGCACTCAAATCCGCCATCGAACCAATTACGGGCCAGCTGTATGGATGTGTTGAAGGATAAAGATTTTTCAAAATTGTTTCTTCGGATAAACCATAGGGACGGTTCTCATAACTTTGTCTTCGTTCGTTCTTAACAACATCGCGTTGAGCATCAACTTTTTGTGCGTTCATCGCATCTACCAAGTAACCCATACGATCGCTATCAAGATAAAGTGCCAGTTCAAGAGCGTTTGAAGGAATATCTTCATAATAATTTGTACGATCTTCTGTGGTAGAGCCGTTATTTTGTCCGCCTGCCGCTTCAAGAAGTTTATCAAATTCACCAACTGCAACGTGACCTGAACCCATGAACATTAAATGTTCAAATAAATGTGCAAATCCGGTGCGTCCTGGTTTTTCATATCCGGAACCAACATGAAACCAAATGTTTACGCTAACTGTTGGAGTGGAATGATCTTCATGCAAAAGAACATTAAGCCCATTTGGAAGAACATGCCTTACATACGGAATTTTTAATTGGTTCTGTGCATTAACAATAGCGCAGAACAAAAATAACATCACAATACTTTTCTTCATGCCTTCTCCTTTTTATTTGAAATTTATGTGGTTATAAAATAAAGAATCTGTGGGAATATTTGTTTCGAATTAGACGATGCCGATTTACTTTTGTTTATTGTTCATCAAAAAGTTTATGTCCATAATTATAAAAATAGACGTAATAAATTCTGCTTTCAGATTTCGGCAGATGGAATTATATAGTCTGAAATTATTTGCAAAACCGTACGTTCATGGATGTCGGCTTCCGTCCAATTATAATACGGGTTGGATGTTGCGGCAATAATCATATTCAAATTTGGAATACAAACTATATATTGCCCGCCGTGTCCAAGCGCGAAAAAAACTTTCTGCCCTGCAACCTGACCCAGCCACCAAAGATATCCATAGCCGCCGTTGCTCAAACTTCCCCACGATGAATTAAAAATGCTGTGGTATAATAACGATTTGTTCACCCACTCTTCCGGAACAATTTGCTGATCATTTAATTTCCCTTTGTTCATATAAAGAAGCCCGAGAACAGCAATATTCCTTGTTGTAAAAAACATTTCGTTGCCGCCAAAATAAATTCCCTGCGGATCACGCGACCAGTCTTTTATTACTATTCCCAAAGGATCAATTAAATATTTTTTTGCAAACTCATAACTGCTCATATGTGTAACTTTCGAAAGTATTCCGGAAATTAGATGAGTCCCCGCTGTTGTATAAAGGCGGCTCGTTCCGGGTTCAAACTTCAATTGCTGTTTAAGAATTGTTTCTATCCAGTTAGTGCTGTTGGTAAAAACAGAATAAATTTCTTCGTCACCTTTAATTCCGCTTCGCATGGTTAAAAGGTTTTCAAGAGTAATATTATTAACTCTTGAATCAGTTACCAATGATTTAAACTCGGGGAAATAATCCATCAGTTTATCTGTAAGCCGCAGATAACCTTTGTCTATTGCAATTCCAATCATGGCAGATAAAAAACTTTTTGAAACCGATCTAACTGTTTGATAGCTGTTAACGTCTCTGCCATTAAAATATTTTTCTGCGGCGATCTTTCCGTTTCTAATTACTATTAAACTGTTAATTGAACCATCGTTGCCCGCAGCATACATTGCCGTTGATAACAACGATTCGTTTAAGTTTAATTCGGCAGGGGTTGCTGTTTGCCATTTAAAACTTCCTTGATCGACCGGTTCGGTTTCGGTTACACAGGAAGTGTAAATTGCAAAACAGAAAACAAGAATAAAACTTTTTCCGAATGTGCTTTTCATAAGCCAAATGTTTTTGAGATCGGTTAAATGTAAATAAAGCCGGGGTATTTTATCAATGCATAAATATTTACAACAGTCTTGAATAAGAACGATTAGTTGGCGATTTTACACAGAGTGTGCCGGACATGTGTTTGGTAATTTTAATAATTAAAATATTTTAAAATGAAATCGAAAATCAAAATTAAAGCAAAGAAGAAGATCCGTATTCCTTTACCTAAGCAAGCGCCAAAAGTGAAAGAATCTGCAAAAGTTTACAAGCGGAATAAAGCGAAATTGATAGAAGATTGAATTTTCGTCTAACTAATTTTTGCAAATGCCTCTTTAGATTCTTCCACAAATCTTTTAACAAGGCCAAAATCCTTTCTGCCATTTTTGGATTCAACGCCGGCATCCATAAGCATTTGTGCTTCCTCTTTATCAATTACTCCGGCTATTTGGATTAGATTTTTCATATCATCTTTTTGTTTTTCAAAAAATAGTCTGAAGAATATTTCCCTCCAAATAACTAAACGTAGAGACGTTTCGCTGAAACGTCTCCTAAAAGAGACGCATCACCGATACGTCTCTACAGTTAGAACAAATTATATCGCTTGATATTGAAGTGTGGGTTGAGCAAATTATAAACAAAAAATTGGAGGTCACAATTTGTGACCTTAAAGAAAGGGCAATACTCCAAGTACTTGCCGTATGCTTTTACAGAACAAGGTGTCGCTATGCTGTCATCTGTTTTAAACAGCGAGCGAGCCGTACAAGTTAACATTGCGATAGTGCGTGCGTTTGTGCGGATGAGAAAATTCTTACAAAGCAACGATATCTTAGCTAAGAAACTGAACGAGCTTGAAAAAGAAACTAAAAAGAAGTTTGCGAAACAGCAGGAACAGATAAAGATTATTTTTGAAGCGATAAAAGAATTAATGATCGAGAGAGAAACGCCCAAAAGAAAGATAGGGTTTTTAAAATGAAAGCCGAATTTTTCAACCATTAATCCAGACTGTAATCTCTTTTAAATTTGTATTCAAATAATACTTTTTTTATGTTTAACCATGTAATGGCAGTAACTTTAGATGTAGATGTAGACGTAGAAGTAACCCCGCCTTTGGCGGACAAGTTTTCGAAGCCTCACCACTTTAAAGCTCTGTCGTAAACAATCAATTATCAACAAATTAAGGAGCTTCTGATATGTCAGAGCGCAAAGTAGGATCTGTTAAATGGTTTAACAGCACAAAAGGTTTTGGTTTCATTTCTCAAGAAGGCGGAGATGATGTATTAGTACATTATCAAGCTATTGTTGGTGACGGCTACAAAACTTTAAACGAAAACGACAAAGTTGAATTTTCAGTTACTCAAGGTCCAAAAGGTCTTCAAGCAGCTGAAGTTAAAGTTCTTAAGTAAGAGCAAGTAGTTTAGATCCTAAATCCCCGATTAAGTCGGGGATTTTTATTTTAAATCAAAATCCTTTCCTTCAAACCAAGTTTTATTAACTCTATTTTGTTCATATCTGCTGTGCCGATATGATGGCGTGTATCTGCATATTCAATATGTTTTGCGTGCGGGTTCAAAGGTTTTTCTTCTCCGAAAAATTCTCTTCTTTTAGCTTCAATTATTTTTAATCCAACTGCATCGCATGCAACGGGATCGGTTCCAACAATAATTCCGTTATACTTCCAAACATAATCCTGGCTGAACCCATGCGGACCTACGCTGTGGAAAAGCGGAGTTAACATAACAAGTATATTTAATTTTGTTTTTCCTTTTACGAGAGGCATATTCCAAATGGTGCCAAGATCTGCGCATGAATCGGGATGATAATCGGACGGTTTTTCTACGAACATAATATAATTTTTGATAAGGCTGCCAACACCGGACCAATAATGAGTACGCATTGGTCTGGAATTAATCAAAGCCGTTGCATTTTGAAAAATCGGATCCCTTAAAATTCCGCGGTCTTTGATAGAAATTTTTTCTTCGGCTACTCCAGCATCCATAACTCTTTTCTTTATAGCATTCTCTAATTCTTTTGGTGTTGCTAAATTATTCCAAACATTTGTTTTAATTCCAACAATATCCTCGGGCCTAATAATACTTTTCCATACAGATATCACATCTTTATTGCCGAATACAACTTTAACAGCATCATCAAGCATTCTTTGTATAACCTCCGGATTCACTTTGTTGCTAGCATCTAGAACATCTGCGTTGCGAATCAATACAACTTTTGTTTTTTCATTTGTCTTGCTAAAAATAGAATGAGGAAATTTCATTAAAAGTGTTGCGCTAGCGGCGAGTGTTCCGGTTTTCAAAAATTCTCTTCGGTTAAAAATTTTCCCTTTCATTTTTATATTCCTGTTGTTGTTAATTACCGACTTTGTTTGCTATAACTGCTTTAGAATCATTAAGCAGGTCTTGAGCTTCATTCTTTGTTCTGCTGTTAAAAACTCCTACGAAAAAATTATTTATCACCATAATTCCTGTCCATTTGCCTTTTTTATCTTTCAGAGTAGAATTCTTTTTCAATTTAGGATTATAGTTTAAGATAAATTTTTCGTTTGCATTAGTGGCGTCTGCGCGGGATAAATATTTTATTATTATCAAAATGGATTTATTATTTTTTTCACTGTACTGCGCGAGAACTGCTTGAGTATTTTGATTAATGTTAAGAATATTTTCGTTTGATATAAACATATGAGAATTCTGCCACACATAATGACGGAAATACTTAACGCTTTCTTTGTCCAATGATTTTTCCGGAAGAAATTTTATTATTTCCGGCAGTTCTCCTTTATCTTGAATCGATGAGTCGAGTATTTCGGCAATTTTATTTAGAATGTTTTTAGATTGTTCCGTTTCCGAAGTTGATGTAATTGAAATATAAAAATTGTTTTTCCAGAAAATGATAGCGCCCGTAGATTCTTGCGACTGTACACCAAATTTATTTTCCACTTTACCGGAAGAAAAGCTAAACACACCGAATGCATCATAAGATGTATTCATGTAAAAAATATCGACTAGAATATCGGGCTGACCATCTTGAGAATAAATTCTATTGAACACTTTCGAAAATCCAAAACTTAAGAACAACTCCGCGCCGCCGTCAATATAATTGTAAAGAGTTTCATTGTTGAAGATTCTATCCTCGGAAATTTTCCA
>Ga0233421_10000640_pt1 | contig 13811 bp, 16 predicted proteins | sample Watercolumn_Mata_3_FD_182725 | JGI IMG/M metagenome (GOLD analysis project Ga0233421, IMG submission 182725) | Freshwater microbial communities from Lake Matano, South Sulawesi, Indonesia - Watercolumn_Matano_2014_107_MG | ecosystem: Environmental > Aquatic > Freshwater > Lake | place... | reverse complement strand
GATTGCGATAGGAATAACGTTTACTTCGCTTTCTCCAAAAATTTCCTTTATGACCTGGATTTCTCTGGCTATTGCAATTCCATTAGCATTTTTAAAAGTTTATAAAAGAAATCTGATTGTGCACAATCTGACAGAGCTAATAATCTACCCTGGAATTGCTGCTATAATCTCACCGCTCCTTAATTTTTTGGGAATTGTTGTTCTTTTTGTTGTAATCTCAATTTATGATATATATGCGGTATGGCATTCAGGCTTTATGCAAAAGATGGCAAAATACCAGATGGAAAAACTTAGACTTTTCTCAGGCTTTTTCGTGCCTTACATAAGTAAAGAACAAAGAAAATTAATAGAGAAGATGAAGAAAAGCAGAAAAGCCAATAAAAAGATTAAAATCAATGTAGCTCTTTTAGGCGGGGGAGATATAGTCTTTCCAATTATCTTAGCCGGAGTAGTCTTGCAAAAATGGGGGTTGATTCCAGCATTATTTATATCGCTAGGAGCAACTATCGCCCTGTCACTATTATTCTATTTCTCTGAGAAAAAAAAGTTTTACCCTGCAATGCCTTTTATTTCAGCAGGATGTTTTTTGGCTTTAGGAATTGATTATCTTTTTAGATTAATCTGACTGTTTAGATTATAAAAGTAGACAATTATTGTTGGCGCGGCCTGATTAATCTACCATTAACAAAAATGTCAAAAATTCCAGGGCAAGAACTTACTTCCCCATATGCAATAGCTGCTAAATCTGCGCCAGGTGGTAAGGGTCTGCGGTCAGAATATGCAACACTTCTAAATTCGCCCCCATTTCCTACTCCAACTTCAACTGAATAATAACTATCTACTCGCCAAGCATTTACATTAATTACAGAAGAAGAATTTACATTAACTGCAAGATTACCGGGCATAGAAGAAATGGCCGACCTGACATCAGGAAAAAGTAGAGCTCTTTCAACAAAAGTCCTACATTCCCTTAGAGCTGTATCAAAATCTCCCAGATCATTTTGCGGTTTCCCGTTTTCTCCCTTTCCTATATTTTCCATAAATTATACTGGCGCCCCCCTCACGGCTGTTTCATTCTAATTAAAAAAACAAATCGCGCATAAATCTGTTTGCTCACGCCTCTTTAATTTGATAGAAGATACTTTGAATCTTTAGACTTCTGCACAACTTTTTAACGTCGTTTAAATACTTATTCTCAAAGATAACGCAAGAACGAATTGGTTTTTCATATTTTAATAAAATACCCTTAGATTTTCTTTTATATTTTCCGCTATGGGACTGAACATTATAAGAAAACAGCTTACGGTTAAACGCTATTCTTGTGGTATCATCCCCTTCAGGAATGTTGTAAATCATTAAAATTTCTTTCATGTGTTTATATAAAACAATAAGTTTATAAGCCTTGTGCTCTTTAGAGAGCATAATGAAAAAGACAAGAATCAATAAAAGTAACATGTTTAGTTTGTATGAAGAGTTCTCAAAGTTATCTGATGTAAGAAGAGCCCAAGGAAAAAGGCATCCGTTAGAGCTTGTAATAATGATTGTAATACTGTCTATAATGAGTGGTTGGGACGGATACCGCGCTGTTGGAGATTTTATTGAAAAAAATAAAAAAGAATTAATTGAATTGCTCAAACCAAAAAAGAACAGACTTCCTTCCTTTTCTACAATAAGAAGAGTAATGAAAAGCGTCAATTTTGATGAATTGTGTGTGCTTTTTGAAAGATGGGCTAAGATTCATATCCGTATCAAAGAAAAAGAATGGATTTCAATAGACGGGAAAGCGATAAGAGGAACGCTTTCAGATGACGAAAAAAGATTCGTTAATCTTGTTTCTTTGTTTTGCGTGGAGAAGAAACAGGTCTTTTCAATGGGCAAAGTAGACGACAAAAGCAATGAAATACCAAAAGTGCAGGAATTAATTGAGAAATTTCCTGTTAAAAAAGTCATTTATAGAATGGATGCAATGCACTGCCAGAAGAAAACTGTGAAAAAGATTTTAAAAAAAGATAGTTTTTACGTTTTACAAGTAAAAGAAAATCAGGAAAAGTTGCTCAAAAAAATAAAATTCATATGCAAATATTTTCCGATTATTTCTTCAAATATTACGAAAGAGAAGAATAGAGGCAGATTAGAAAAAAGAGAGGTTTGCGTTTACAAAGAAGGTTTAGATTTGAAGCATGAATGGAGCGATATTAAACAGGTTATTAAAGTAAGAAGAACTGTTAAAAATAAAGACGAAAAGTCAGAGGAGACAGCTTTTTTTATTACAAATCTCAGCGAGAAAGCCTCATTTTTTAACAAGGGAATTAGAGGCCATTGGAGAATTGAAAACTCTTTGCACTACATAAAAGATGTAGTGCTAAATGAAGACCGTTCAAGAATTAGAACTGGATCTGCCCCACAAAATATGTCTTTATTGAGAACTTTAGTGATTAATATCTTCAGATTAAAAGGATATTCTCGTATAAAACAAGCAACGAGATTAATTTCTGGAAACGTAAAATTAATGTTATCTCTTTTACTTTAGACCTTTTAAACCGATAAATAATCTATTAGGTTAGATTTTTGTATGAAATGTCAGGCGATTTATCTTTTGTTTGCAAAATTAGTCGCGAGTAAGGCCATGATTTATTCAGAATGAAACAGCCGTGGCGCCCCCCTATATAAATCTTTCCAAGTGTCATTTGCTAGTTACAACAACAGAAACATTTAAATACTAGTATTTTATCACTATAACATGATAATAAAGCCTGAGCTTGTTAAGAAAATAAAGGAATATTTTAATTTGAACATTTATGAAACTAAGGTCTGGTTAGCTCTTTTGTCTAAGGGTGTAGCTTCAGCCAGAGAAGTAGCTGAGATATCAGGTGTTCCAAGAAGCAGAACCTATGATGTTCTAGAATCCTTAGAGAAAAGGGGATTTGCGATAATAAAAGTGGGAAAGCCTGTTAAATATATCTCTGTTAAGCCAACAGAAATTATAGAAAAGATGAAATCAAATATTCAGCAAGATGCAAACGAAAGAGTAAAATCTTTAGTTTCTCTGAAAGGAACCCAAGAATATGCTGAGTTAGAGCAGTTGCACAATACCGGGATTTCTCCGATAAAATCTCATGATATAGCTGGTTCTTTAAAAGGCAGGCCAAACGTGCTCGCAAAATTGAGGGATTTGTTAGACAATTCAAAAGATGAATTTATGATATGCACCACTGTATCTGATTTCGAAGATAAATCCAGAATAATCTCCTCTGCTATCGATAAGTTGAACAAAAATAATGTAAAACTTAAAGTTGCCTTATCAGGAGAACATGAGCATGTAAAGAGAATAAGCAATAAATTTAATCTCAAAGCCAAACACATTGACTCCAATGCGAGATTTTTCATCGCTGACAAAAAAGAATCTTTGTTTATTATAACACCTGAAAGCTCAGAAGAAGAAATAGGGGTTTGGTTTAACTCTCCTTTCTTTACAAATTCAATGTCTAGCATTTTAGAGCTTTCTATAAAAAATGGCGCAAATGCTAATGTTAACGGAAAATAGCAGCTATTTATAGTCGAGGACTTTAATATTTGAACAGAAAGTCGTTGACTATCAAGGGAAAGACATACTATTTTGTTCAATTATATACGTCTTTCACTATACCTAAATCTTTAAATATACCTTAAACGTTTGCTAGAAGTGAGTAAGGAATTAGGGCATATTGTGTATTCTGCGAGCACAGCGAATTTTGGAGAAGAATTAAAACCTTGGCTTGATGGAAATGGGTTTTCAAGATATGTAGTAATATCTAATAATTCTTTCTGGGTATTATCCCTGCCTTCTGACCAAATTAGAAGAGTATATGAATTAACTCTCGCCCAGATAGGTGACCCAAGACTTTGCAATTTAGTTAGTGCTTCATTTCCAAGAAAATATCTGCCTGAATCTTTTAGGGGAGAGATTATATTGGGAAATGCGCATGAGCAATCTCAGGCTCTGCTAGAAAATCTGATCCGTTGTAATTCTCATCCAAGTATGCGGCGAGATTTACTCTAGAATAAGACTGTAACTATCATTCACTTAAGCCTAACTGTCTCGAGATTTTTCGGGACTATTGTTTCAACACGATTTTGCTTATAGATGCTTGATGCTAAATCTAAGCATTTCGAAACTTCTCCGTGATTTATAATTATTTTTTTTGGTTTAGGATTCATCCTGCTGATATACTGCATGAGCTCATTTCTTCCTGAATGCGCAGACAATCCAACCAAAGTCTCTACTCTCATCTTTACACTTATTTTTTCATTATTATAATCTTTACCCATGCTTATCTCTTTATTGCCGTCTTGTATCTGTCTTCCTAAAGACCCGATGGCTTGATAACACCCAAACGCAATCATATTATTGGGATTATCTGCCAGATTCATTAGATACTCAACAGAAGCTCCGCCAACCAGCATTCCAGAAGTTGCAATTATAATGCACGGCCCCCCTTCTAAAACCTCTTTCCTTTCTAAAGGGCTGCCGACTCTCTTAAAAATTTCTGAAGTAAATGGATTATTATCTTGGAATATCTGAGTCTTTACAGATGCACTCAGAAAGTCTGGATACGCCGTATGAATTGCATTAATATCCCAAACCATGCCATCTATGTATACTGGAATAGCTGGCAGTTCTCCAGTACGAACTGCTTCTTCAACTCTTAAAAGAGTTTCTTGGGCATGACCTAGTCCTAATTCTGGCAATAGTATTTTCCCCTTTTTCGCGATTACCTCTTTTGCCATTTCAATAAACTTCCTTTCTGTTTCTTGTCTTGGGGGCAGTATGTCCTCTTTTGAGCCATAAGTTGATTCAATAACTAAAGTTTCAACCCTCGGAAAATGATTTATTGCAGGGTCTAATAAGCGGGTTTTTGCATATTTCATATCGCCGCCGTATACAAGATTATGCAAACCATTGCCAATGTTAATATGCACCTGAGATGACCCTAAAACATGTCCTGCATTGTATAAAGTTATTCGAATATCTGGGGTAATATCAGTTACTTCACCATAATCAAGGATAACGGAGTGCCGCACCATTTCTTTTATGTCTCCTGCTTTATATAACGGGGAAGCAGCCTGTTTGTATGCAACCCCCACAAAATCCAAAGCAAGAAGTGCGGCAATATCCCGTGTTGGCTCTGTCATATATACCGGGCCGCGATATCCCATTCGAAACAAATACGGAATTAATCCCGAATGGTCTAAGTGAGCATGAGAGAGGATTATTGCATTTATTGAATTTATGTCCCCTACTTCTGGCACATTTAAGTAAGGAAATTTCTCAGGGTCAGTATCATCTAAAGCAGGGTTTATTCCGCAGTCTAATAGAATTTTGGAATTTGGAGTCTGTAATAAAAGACAGGAACGCCCAACCTGGCGGCCTCCTCCTAGATAAGTTATTCTAGCCCAGATATCTTTCTTTTCAGGGTCCCATTCGTTGTAAATCTTTTTTCCAATTTCATTAAGAAACTTTCTCCGATATATATTATTTGTATATAAAACAGACCTAATTTTCTCAGTTATCTTGCTAGGAATTATCGGGCTTCTTCTAACAGAAGGAGACCACATTGTAGCCTTTTTTATATCATTAAGTATAGAGCCCTGCTTTCCAATTACCAATCCCGGTTTTTTTGCTTCAATTATCAGAGAGCTTCTTTGAATATCAAATACGATATTAGTTATCTCTGCCTCTTCGGGAGCTAGAGCACGAATTGTTTTGTCAGTGTCAGTTTCAGAAGCAAGAATTGTTTTCTCAGCTCTCAGCTCTATTCTTTTTTTTACTTTATCAACTACCTCTTTGATTTTTGCTTCGCCATTCTTAAAAAAGTCTTTATCTTCGGTATAAAGAATTATATTAGCTCCTTCGAATTCCGCGTCAGTTATAACTATGGGTAGTTCATCCTTAATACTTTTTAAAATGTCGCCCATCTGTAAATTAAATTTTATTTATATTCTGCAACAATTTCTTCAGAAACTATGTGCTTGATTCCATCTTTTGTTATGCTGAACACATCTATTCCATTGCCGGAACCAACATCTCTTTGTGTAGAAGCCTTTATGCACTCTTTTGCAAGCTCGACACCTTCTTTAACTGTTATGTCTTTTTTATAAGTTCTTTCAAGCAAGCCGAGAATGTAAGGCATCCCCGATGAGAAGTTTGCATCATAATCTCTTACTTCATAAACGCCGCCAGCTGGTTCAATTGTATAAAGCTCACATTTATCATCTTCATTAACCCCCCCGACAAGCATGCCTACAACATTCATAATCATAGAAGGGGTTCTTATATTTCGGTAAGCCATCATTCCAAAGAGGTTTGCTGCTTCTTTTACAGTTGGTCTTATTTTTGTTTTTAATTCTTTTAATTTCAGTTCTGCAGCCAAAACTCTCTGATTCAATTCTATATCAGAAGCAACTCCTGTTCCAGCAACAGCTATATACTCATTAACTTTAACAATCTTCTTCTCATTCTTACCGAAGATTATCGTGCCCACGGTGCCTCTTCTATCGGCGCCGATTACAACACCATCTTTACAGACAATTCCAACTAAACTTGTATTCGATTTTAATATGTTTTCACTTATATTCTGTTCGTTCGAATTCATAAGAACTTAGAACCTCGTTAAAGATTTATTGGCGCAACGAGTATTTAAGCCTTGCGGTTTTGTTCATCAAATTGTCAAGTTATGAATACTGCGTTACTTGTAGCACTCAAAAAAGCAGTTTTCCAGACAGAGAACTGCGCAAGTTATAGCTCTTTTTGTATGCAGTTCTCTTAACAAAGAAAAAGTTTAAATAATCTCTCTTTCCTAATAAAGTATGCAGAAATTAGAATTATCAAATTCCCTATTTTATTGGAACTTTTACTTTAGCTACTGCTAAAGTAACGTGAATTTTTCTAACTAAATTCTGAACACTTTACAATGCAAACTTATAACCTAAATATACAATCCTGCGCGCCCCTCATAACTCCGAGGCAACTTAAGGCAAAACTGCCAATAAATTCTGCTTTAGAAGAAAGAGTTCTTAGGTGGAGAAAAACAATTGAAAACATTCTTGATGGAACCGATACAAGAAAGATCTTTATTATTGGACCTTGTTCAATCCACGACATACAAGAAGCAAGAGAATACGCAGTTAGATTAAAAAGTTTGGCTGATAAAGTGCAAGATAAGATATCTATCGTTATTCGTGCATATTTTGAGAAACCAAGAACAGGTCCAGATTGGAAAGGTTTGTTGAATGATCCTGACTTAAATGAAACATACAACATAGAAAAGGGAGTATCATTGGCAAGAGAATTTCTTCTTTTCTTAGCCGAAACTGGAATTCCAGCTGCGACTGAAGCTCTAGATCCTTTAATTCCCCCATATTATTCAGACTTAATAACTTATTCCTCAATTGGCGCACGCACTATCGCGTCGCAAATTCATAAAGATATGGCTTCAGGGCTTTCAGCACCAGTCGGATTAAAAAATACAGAAGAAGGAGATATAGAAAAACCCATTAGTGGAATTTCATATATCTGCCGCCCCCATCATTTTCTTGGTCAAGATCAAGAGGGGAGAGTTTGTGTGGTTCATACTCGGGGAAATCTATATGGGCATCTGGTATTAAGGGGAGGAAGAACTCCAAATTACGATGCAGTAAGTGTCAGAAGAGCACACGAGTCTTTATTGGCTAAAAAAGTAAGAGGCTCAATCGTTATTGACTGCAGTCATGGCAACTCTGGAAAAGACTATCGATATCAGCCGGATGTTTTGCGCCATGTTGTCGATCAGATGAGAAATAGCCATAATTATATCGTCGGCGCAATGCTCGAATCAAATCTTCTAGAAGGCAATCAGAAATTTGTGCCTGGCACAAAGCCTGAACAGGGGATCTCAATTACTGACAGTTGCATATCATTTAAGACAACAGAACAAATTGTTTTGGAAGCTTATCATTTGCTGCCTTAAGTGACTTGAAAAGATAAAAGTTGAAAACATTTAAAAGTGAGAAACTTTTCATGTTTGAATGGGAGTGTAGCTCAGTGGGAGAGCACACGACTGAAGCTCGTGGTGTCGGGGGTTCGATTCCCCCCACTCCCATCTATAGATAATACCTTTTGGATTCCTCTTTTTGTATAACACTCAAGTCAGAAAATCCAAAATCTTTATAAAAGCAAGTGCTTCTTCATTATAATGATAAAAAAGAGGAAAGCAGCAATAGAGCTCTCTCTTGGAACGATTATTATCATTGTTCTCGGTGTAACAATGCTGATTTTAGGGATGGTATTGGTCAGAGCAGTTATGTGCAGCGCCATTAGTTTAACTGAAGAAACAGGAAAAAAAGCTTCTTCAGAATTAGAAAAATATTTTGAAGAAAAAGGAGATGAAGTGGTTTGCATAGGGGAAAGCGGAGAAGCTTCGATTGTTCCTGGCGCAAGAAATTATATTTGGTGCAGCTTCGATGCACCAGAAGGAGCAGAGTACACTATCAAATTAGATAATTATTTTCCAACAACAAGCACATTATCTCAAAACACGATTAAAAGTTGGATAGTTTTGTCTGAAGGGAAATGGGCCGTCTCTCCAGGAGACAAAAAAGCAAAGGCCCCAATAATACTAAATGTTCCTAAGAACGCACCAGAAGGGGGTCTTAAACTCACATTACAAGTAAAAAAGAAAATCAGCGGGGGAACAGCTGAAGTTATTCTTTCACCAGAAGTATATTTAAAAGTTACTCGTGTTGGATTTGTTAGATCTGCTATCTGCTAAAAAGAACAAATTAAATGAGTTTGAAAAATTCTAAATCGCTAAAGCTAGCTAAACTGGCGGCTTTGCATATATCGGGGGCGGGTAATAGTTAATAACGCCTTATCCAAACAATGATGCAAGGCCCGCAGCTGACTCAGAAGGTTTTTCTTCTTCTTTCTTTTTTTCTTCGTTTACAGGTGATGCCGCAGCCGGAGCAGTAGCGATATTGCTTGCATTAGCTAGTTCTGCTGTAAGGTCAACCCCTTGAATAGCTGCAATAAGAGTTTTGACTTTTGCTTCATCCACTTGAACGCCTGCTGCAGAAATTACTCTCTTCAAGTTTTCTTCTGAAACCGGTTGGCCAAGTTTGTGCAATAGCAAAGCACCGTATATATATTCCATTATGCGCCCTCCTTTGCGATTGTATCATTAAGTTGCGGTTGAAGAGAAGCAGGTTTATTAATTAGATTTTCAATTGATTTTTCTTCTTTGCTTGCTTTGAGTAAGAAATAAAAGATAGTTTCTCTGCACGGATATTTAATGCTAACGGCGAGGCATAGTGCTTTTCCAATTGATACTCTCAAATTCTCAAGTGTTTCTTTTTTATCTATTTTTATTCCAATATAAACATTAGACGATTTGGAGTCATAAGCTGCAATAGGTTCAAATCCAACTTTCATTGGCATTATATTTAGTTTAGCCATAACGCTCGCGACATTCTCTTTGATAACTTCTCCTTTTTTTACAATTGTTGCAGGTTGCTTTATAGCAAGCTTTCCGCCTTCAACCGCAACTTTTAATCCCACCGAAGACAATTCTGAAATCGCCGGACCGGGAAGCAGATCTGTTGGTCCAGTCTCTACATTGATGTCTTCTAAAGCTAAATCGCCAGGCTTAGCTTTTGCAGGGCTTTGATTTTCACTAAGAAGAGCTGATAATTCAAAAGCATCGAGATCTGATAGAAATATCGCTACATCTGAGGCAATATTTTGTTTTAGAGCTTCTGACCTTTCTAAATTTGCTTGCTCTAATGCCCGCAGAATTATAGACTTTTTTGTGATCTTTATTTCAGCCTTCCCCCGGAGATTCTTTTTAATGGAATGAAAGTGCGCGCTTGGCAAATACTTTGTAGACGCAATTAAAACAGTTCTGCTAGCTTTGATCTTATCTGCAAGCTCTTTTACAAGTTTTATTTTGTATTCTGGAACCTTCTTTTCATTAGCTTTTTTAGGCTCTGCTTTTATTTTAGTCATTATTTAATCTCCACCTTTAAAGGTTTAGTCATAGTAAATTTAAGCATAACTGATTTTACATTATCTCTTTTAGTGGGCAATACATTGATTAATCCCTGGTAAACCGCAAGCGCATTTGAGATTATTTCTTCATCCAGCATATTTTCTTTTCCAACGGCAACTTTAAAGCTGGGTTCTTTAAGCCTGACTTTTATAGAATGAGATATTTTATTTATCAGGGCCTTTATAGAAGCTTCATCTTCATTAGACAACACGCCTAATTGCGGTGAAGGCATTTTCCCAGAAGGGCCTAAAGCTTTACCAAAAGTTGTTGCAACAGAGGGCATTAAAGAAATATTAGATATAAAAAAGTCATATTCTTTTACTAAATTCTTAAGGGCATTTTTGTCTTTATATTTCGGAAAATCTAGAGGGCTAACTGTTTTAACAAAATCATTTCTTTTAGTCAAGAATCCGCATATCTTTTTTTCTTTTACAATGTGGGGGATTGTAATAATCGCTGAGATGTTATCTTTTCTCAAATCTAAGCCTTTCAAATTAATAATTAAATCTATCCCTTGCTGAAAATTTCTCTTCTTGCAATTTCTTAATTCCAAAAGTGCTTCTTTTAATTCCATATCTTATCTCCTACATTATGGCCTCTGCTCATAGAATCTATAGCAGAGATATGTAGTTCTCGCGATAAAGTTATTTGGAAATAGTGTTTTTAAACCTTTATGTTGTAGTCAAGTGGCTGCTTAGCAGATTATAAAACTTTATAAGTTAGATGAAAGATTGATATTTAAGCCGACGTGGGACAATGGTACTCCGCCTGCCTTGAGAGCAGGTTTCCTTCGGGATATCCAGGTTCAATTCCTGGCGTCGGCGTCCTACTCTGAAACCGAACGCAAAATTTTCAAAAGCTTTACTTTATTAGGGCCCAACAAGCACGAGCACATTAGCAAGCTTTAAATACCCAAAATAGGTCAAAATATCAGAATCTAATCGAACGAAGCCTGATAAGCTTAAGTTCACACATGATAAAGATTGAGTTGCGTCTAAAATGAAATATACAAATAACACAATAGATGGCAAAGTTATCAAATCCGCGTTCAGGAAGTTTGCAGTTCTGGCCTCGTAAAAGAGCAGAAAGTATCATTCCCAGTGTTAACTGGGCTCCAGTAAAAGGCAAAGGTCTTCTCGGTTTTATCACGTATAAAGTAGGAATGGCTACAGCTGTAGTAAAAGACAACACGCCCGATTCTTCAACCAAAGGTAAAAAAATAGCCGTTCCAGTTACAATTCTCGAAGCTCCAAACATGAAAATCTTTTCAGTGAGATTTTACAAACAAGGCAAAGTAGTCAAAGACGTGGTAATCTCCAATGACAAAGAACTCAAGAAACTCGTCAAGCTCCCGGAGCAAATTCAACCTTTCGATTCTCAGTTATCTAAAGAGTATGATGACATTAGGTTAATTGTTTATTCTTTGTCTAAACAAACTTCCCTTAAAAAAACCCCAGATCTAGCAGAAATTGCATTTTCTGCAGATAACAAATTGGATTTTGTAAAAAGCCTAATCGGAAAAGAAATTTCTATAAGAAATTCTTTCAATCCGGAATTAATTGATGTGCGGGGGTTGACAACTGGAAAAGGTTTGGTCGGCCCAGTAAAAAGATTTGGAATAACTCTCAAACAGCATAAAACTGAGAAAGGAGTTAGGCGCCCCGGCAGTCTTGCGCCGTGGCATCCAGCGAGAGTTACTTTCAGGACACCCATGGCCGGGCAATTAGGTATGTTTTCTCGAGTTCATTACAACCTGAAGGTTATCAATCAAAACGCTATTGCAGAAAAAGATATCAATCCAATTTCAGGATTTAAGAACTACGGCAAAATTAAATCCAACTATATAATAGTAAAGGGAAGTGTTCAAGGGCCTTCGAAGCGTCAAATATTAATTACATCTTCTTTTAGGCCAACAAAGGCTCAATCAAAAAAGAAGTATGAATTTATGGAGATAGTAATATGAAAACAAAACTATACGACTTTAAAGGAGACCAAAAGTCAGATATAGAGTTGCCGCCGGTGTTTTCTGCTCAGATAAGAGAAGACATTGCTCTAAAATATTTTGAAGTTGAGAAATACAAGATAAAGCAGCCGTATTCTAGTAATCCAGAATCTGGAAAAAGACATTCTGCTTCAGGAAGAATTCGGCACATTAGGCATAAATGGAGAACAGCCTACGGCAAAGGAATATCCAGAGTTCCAAGAAAAACAATGTGGAGAAGAGGGACTCAATTTATGTGGATAGGCGCTGAAGTTGCAAATACGAGAGGCGGAAGGCGCGCTCATCCTCCCCGGGGAATTTATTCTCCAAGGAAGATGAATAAAAAAGAATCAAAAATAGCGTTTGCTTCTGCTTTTGCAGCGACTGCGAGCAAAGAAGCTGTTCTCAAGAGATATGCTAGCCTAAGCAAAATTCCAGTCTTATTGCCAATAGTCTTAGAGTCATTGCCAAACAAAACTAAAGAAATACACTTTCTCTTAAAAAAAATATTCGGGGAATCTTATAGATTAATCGAAAAAAACAGGGTTGTTAGGCCGGGAAGGGGAAAGAGCAGGGGAAGAAGGTACAAGTCCAATGCCGGACTTTTGGTTATTACAGGAAAAGACGAAAAAATAAAATGCAGCACTTTAGATATTAAATCAGCAAACGAAATAAAAATGGCAGATCTTTACCCATTAGGAAGATTAGCTCTTTACACTAAAAAGTCTCTGGAGGAATTAAAAAATGCTGCTTAAACCAATAACCTCTGAAAAAGCAGTGAAAATGATTGAAATAGACAACACACTTTTATTTGAAACTGAAAGAAGAGCCACCAAAACAGAAATAAAAAAAGAAGTAGAAAGTGTTTTCAAAGTTAAAGTTTCTAAAGTTCGGACACATATTCAAGGAAATCTAAAATATGCCTACGTCAAGTTAAATAAATTAAATCCTGCAATAGATATCGCAAATAAACTAGGAGTAATATAAAATGGGCAAAAGAATAATCTCACAAGCAAGAGGACATGGAAGCTTAACCTATAGAGTAAGAAAACAGGCGTTTAGATACAAGATAAAATATCCCATGCAAGAAGGAGAAGCTGAAATAATCAATATTATTCACTCGCCAGCCCACAGTGCCCCCTTATTAAAATTAAAAGTAAACAACGAAATATTTTACAATGCAGCATTTAATGGGGCATTTACCGGGCAGAAGATAAAGATTGGAGGCAGCGAAATTAAAGAGGGCAATATTTTGATGTTAAAATCAGTGCCAACAGGATCAAAAATTTACAACTTAGAATTAAATCCTGGTGACGGTGGAAAAATGGTTCGTGTTGCGGGAGGGAGTGCTATTTTGATAAAATCTTTGGAAAATAACAAATTTGTAGCTCTAATGTCAAACAAAAAAGAAGTAATCCTCAGCGGAGATTGCAGAGTTTCTTTAGGCACAATCGCCGGCGAAGGCAGAATACTCAAGCCATTTATAAAAGCAGGCAAAAAGTTCTATAAAATGAAAGCAAGAAACAAATTATGGCCAAGAACATCAGCTGTTAAAATGAACGCTATAGACCACCCATTTGGTTCTGGAAGAGGGAAAAGAATCAAGTCTAAGATTGCTAAGAGAAATGCTCCGGCTGGAGCTCGTGTTGGCCATATCAGACCAAGAAGAACGGGGAGGGAAAAGAAATAAAATGACAGATGAAACAGTAGTCAAAATAAAAGAACGTTTGTACCGGGGGATAGGAATTGAAGATTTGACTACTGTTTCA
>Ga0233421_10000636_pt1 | contig 13889 bp, 8 predicted proteins | sample Watercolumn_Mata_3_FD_182725 | JGI IMG/M metagenome (GOLD analysis project Ga0233421, IMG submission 182725) | Freshwater microbial communities from Lake Matano, South Sulawesi, Indonesia - Watercolumn_Matano_2014_107_MG | ecosystem: Environmental > Aquatic > Freshwater > Lake | place... | reverse complement strand
GATGAGGATACTATCGATTTTACAATCTTGTTGAGTTCGTTTTTTGTTGGTTCGTCATTTTCTAAATAGAATGTCCAGATATCGTAATCATTTACTTTTAATTTTTCTTTTGGAACATATTGAGATTCAAATTCTTCTATTCCAGAGCTAGAGTATTCGTGAGATCTTTCTCCTAATGTTTTACTGACTGGATCAGGGAAATCGGCATTTTTAAAAATTTCTATTCTGCCTTTTTCTCCTCTTACTATTAGAGCTGGTAATGATTCAGTCGGTTCTTCAATAGAATAACTTTTTGGATATACAAAGGTGTACTTGCTGGAGGAATAAGTTTGAAAATTAGTTGAACCGCAGCCAGAAAAAATTAAGGTCGTGATTGTAATTAGGGTTGAAGGGATGTGTTTTTTCATGGGTTTAAATTTATTTAATTTTCTTAATTGTATAATGTTTAGATGGATTTGTATAAGAAAAAACCCTGCAAAAGTTTTAATCTATGCAGGGTTTTCTAAAAAATGTTCTAAAAACTAAGCTTGTACGGGAGCTGTATATTGAGAGCTTCCGAAAGCTAAAATCGGGAAGAAAATAGGACTTAAGAAAAGTAGTCCTACTGTAAATCCAGCGCCATGTCCAAAAACTTTTGATAAATTATGATACATGGAAATCATAATGAAAAAGTTTACAAGAGGAATCATCATTAGAAGTAACCACCACCAAGGTTTGCCGATAACTCTGAGAAAAACGATGAAATTGTAAATTGGGATGAGGGAGGCCCATCCAGGTTGACCGCCTTTTGTGAAGATTTTCCACATTGAGACGATCATCAAGATCGTTAGTACTCCAACGAAGATGAAGTACGGGATTAGTAACTCTGGCGGAATCGCCATCTCGTAGCTTACGCTTGCTGAGTAATCCATTTTGTGAATTGGTTAGGAATGATAAATATATGTAAAAAAGTCTTTTGTGATAAATTATCACAAAAGACTTTTATTGCCTACTAATTTTGAATTAATCCTTTTTTTTGTCTTTTTTCTCAACGACTTCGGCATCTACGACGTCATCTTTTTTCTTTCCCTTTTCATCTTTGGTGTAGACTTTTACGCCATCATCGTCTTTTTTAGCTTCTTCTTCTGAAGGAGCGGCTGTAGCTTTATATAACTCAGCTCCCACTTTTTGGATTTCTTGGCTTAAAGCTTCGGTTCCTTTTTCGAGTTCTTCTTTGCTGGCGTCTTTTTTCTCGATAACTTTTTTGAGCTCATCGATTTTTTCTTGAACCGGTTTTTTGAGATCGTCGGAAACTTTGGAACCGGCATCTTTTAAAGTTTTTTCGGATTGAATTACTAATGATTCCGCTTTGTTTCTAGCTTCGATTAAATCTTTCTTTTTCTTGTCTTCTTCGGCGTATTTTTCAGCTTCTTTCTTGATTTTTTCGATGTCATCTTTGCTCATATTGGAACTGCCGGTAATGGTAATGTGTTGTTTTTTGCCGGTAGCTTTATCATGAGCTTCAACTTTTAAAATTCCGTTTGAGTCGATGTCAAAAGTTACTTCGATTTGAGGAATGCCGCGTGGTGCCGGTGGAATGCCATCGAGTACAAATTTGCCTAATGATTTATTGTCAGAAGCCATTGGGCGTTCACCTTGTACGGCATGTACTTCTACTGAAGTTTGGCTGTCTGCTGCGGTAGAGAATACTTGTGATTTTGAGGTTGGAACGGCAGTATTTCTTTCGATTAAAACAGTATTTACTCCTCCCAAAGTTTCGATGCCTAGAGATAATGGAGTAACGTCTACCAGGATGATATCTTTTACAGTTGAATCTCCTGACAAAATGCCTCCTTGAATGGCTGCTCCGATAGCTACGGCTTCATCTGGATTTACACTTTGATTTGGTTCTTTGCCGAAAATTTCTTTTACTTTTTCTTGAACGGCAGGCATACGAGTGACACCTCCTACGAGCAAGATTTCATCAATATCGCTGGCGTAAATTTTGGCATCTTCCATTGCTTTACGGCATGGCTCAACAGTTTTTTCAATTAATTCTCCGACCAAATCTTCCAATTTTGAACGAGATAATTTTGTTTCAAAGTGTTTTGGACCATTGGCATCGGAAGTTAAATAAGGAAGAGAAACTGTAGTCTCATGGACTGTAGAAAGTTCAATTCTGCATTTTTCGGCGGCTTCTTTGATTCTTTGTAAGGCCATGCGATCTGTGGAAACGTCGACGCCGATGGATTTTTTTACTTCGGCGATAATCCAATCCATGACAGTTTGATCCATGTCATCACCTCCGAGCTGAGTATCTCCATTAGTTGATTTTACTTGGAAAACTCCTTCTCCAAGTTCAAGGATGGAAATATCAAAAGTACCTCCACCAAAATCGTAAATGGCAATTTTTTTATCAGCTCCTCTTTTGTCTGCGCCGTAGGCAAGAGCGGCAGCGGTTGGTTCGTTGATAATTCTTTTCACATTTAATCCGGCGATTTCTCCGGCATCTTTCGTGGCTTGTCTTTGAGAATCGTTGAAGTATGCCGGAACTGTGATTACGGCTTCGGTAACTTTTTCTCCGAGATATCTTTCAGCGTCAGCTTTTAATTTTTGAAGAACCATTGCGGAAATTTCTGCAGGGCGATGTTGTTTTCCATCAAGGATGATTTCCACTTCTCCTTCTTTTCCTTTTTCACACTTGAAACCAACTCTTTTGATATCGCTTTGACATTCGTCGTATTGGCGACCAATAAAGCGTTTTGCGGAGTAGATAGTGTTGTCTGGATTGGTTGTGGATTGATTTTTCGCAACGATACCAACCATTCTTTCGTCGTTCTTGATAGCGACTACGGATGGAGTAGTGCGATTACCTTCTGCATTTGAAATAACTTTTGTTTCACCGCCTTCCATGACGGCAACGCATGAATTTGTAGTACCTAAATCGATTCCAATAATTTTAGCCATATTGTTATTTGTTATTTTGAAATATTAGCACTCAGTATTATAGAGTGCTAAGAAGATGTAGTCAAGAGTGGATTTATGAAAAATTTAGAATTGTCCCTCGGATAAAGCTGCAAATACTCCAATTCCAATGATAATTGCGAAAATAATTCCAACTGCGATCCAAGCTGCTTTTTGGGAAATTTTAAGTTCTTTTTCGACAACAGGTTGGCCTCCGAATCCGACGAACTTGGTACTGAAATCTTTTGCTATTGTTTCGAGCATTCTTTTGCAGTTTTCATCTGTTGTTGAGATAGGTACGCGAAGAACTTTTTGGTTGGTTCCGTCTTCAGAATAGGTGATTACTATTTGTCCCATAGCTCCAGGTAGATTGGTCAAATTTTTGTCCAATGGTCCATTGCCTGAAAATCCTTTTTCGGCAATGATGGCTCCAGCTATTCCGCCTAATAATTGACCGGCTACTTGTCGGCCGATATTCACTAACCCAAATCCGATTCCGGTGACTTGATTTGCGGGGATGCTTTTGTCTTTGTAGGTGATTAAGTCTTTGCCGACACTGATTTCATGCGTAAAAAACGCAACTTTGTAAGTGAATTTTTCCATAGGTGAAGAGAGTTAAGGTTATTTTAAATTTTAACTTTGAGTTGGAATTTGAGATGAGAGATTTTCGCCATTTCCTACTTTTACTTTGGCGTGACGAATGACTCTTTTCCCAAGGATGTATCCCGTTTCGAGTTCTTCCAAAACTAGATCTTTTTCTCCTGGAGCTTGCATTAAAGCTTCGTGGAAATTGGGATCGAAAGGCTTTCCGACAGTTTCGATTTTTTGGAGGCCGGTGTCTTCCAGGGCTTTATATAGACCTTTTACGGCCATGTCGATTCCTTTGTACCAATCGGCGGCTTGATCAGGAACGTGTTTTTCAGCGAGTTCGAGTGAAGTCAAAATTGGTAAAAGTTTTTTGATTAAATCATAATTGGCCATGAAAATAGTTTCGACTCTTTCTTCTTCAGTGTGACGGCGAAGATTTTGCATATCGGCCATAGTGCGGCGAGCCATTTCAGTCATATCTTCAAGCTCTCTCTTTAGTTTTTCAATTTCTACATTTTTTTCTTCAAGGATTTGATGAAGGTCTCCTTGATCTTTGTGTTCAGCTTGTTTTTTGGCTTCTTTGAGCTTTTTAGCGAGATCGACTTTTTGGTCGTCTTTTTGATTATGTGGATCTGTCATGATGAAAATTAATTACCGAGTAGTTTGCGAACTTCTTCGAGGATAACGATGTTGAAAGGGTAGTTCATGCGTTTTGGTCCGAGTAGACCGATATAACCGTTGAATCCACCTTTGGAATATTTGGTGACTAGAATGCTGCAACTTTGAATTTGAGGAAGAATATTTTCTTCTCCAATGAATGTTTTTACAGAATCGTCTAGATTGAATCCGGCTAGAGTTTTTATAAAATTATCTCCTCTTTCGAGGACTTCGATTACTTCACTGGCGTGAACAGTATCTCCTACGAATTCAGGTTGGCGAAGAACATTGGACATACCGAGAAAGAAAGTGCGAGGGTTGTCCGGAGTGGTGGCAAAACTGGCCATATTGGTGGCGCGGGCAAGAAGAGAAACAGCGTCGTATAAACTCTCGCGAACTTTTTGAGTGGTATATTCGAGTTGAATTTTTTTGAGAGTGGTAAGTGCTTGTTCACGGACTGATTCATAATCGGCCATTTCATCTACGAAGGCGCGATATCCCTTATCTGTTGGAACTCTGCCGGCGGAAGTATGAGGTTGATAAATGTAACCTTGTTCTTCCAAGCTCATCATGTCATTTATGATAGTGGCAGGAGATACATGAAAGTGGTAGCTGACCAAAATGGTTTGAGAACCAACTGGTTCAGCGGTTTGAATGAAATGTTTTACGATTGCGTTTAAGACTTTTTTTCTGCGCTCTTCAGACATGATAAAATATTATTAGCACTGCTTATTATAGGGTGCTAATTCGGGAAGTTCAAGATTTATGAAATTCTTGACTTTTGAGGGGGGAAATGGCATACTTGACATCCTTGAAGAAATATTATGAATATACAAAATTATCTAAAGCAGGCTTTGAACATTTTTGGCCTTACGGAAGGGGAAACTAAGGTGTATTTTGTTTTACTTCAAAAAGGGGCGATGGATGTGTCCTTGATAAAAGTTGAAGTGAAATATAGTACGGCTGGGGTTTATAAGATTGTAAATTCTTTGGTGGAAAAGGGATTTGTTTTCCCAATTGAAAAGAGTGTGCCAATTAATTTTATGGCAGTGCCTTTAAGTAGTGTTAGTAAAAAATTTGCTGTGCAGGGGAGAAAGATGAGTAGAATTGCTGATAAGTTTTCGGAGTTGGGGAGGTTGTCGAAAATTTCAGCAGAGACAGAAATTTATGAAGGAGATTCTTTAACTGATTATTATTTGGATATTCCTTATAAGATTGAGGATACAATTTGGTGTGTAGGATCTTTTGGGGCTTGTGTAAGCTTTATGGGGCCTGAGGTTGAAAAAACTTTTATTAAAACCAGAGTTAAAAAAGGGCATCATGCGACGGCAATTATTTTTGATGAGACGGATCAATCTAGGGATTTGTTTGGTAGAGATAAATTGGAAAAAAGAGAGACCAAATTTATTCATAATGGAGAATATCCGATGGAATTTTCTTGTTTGTATGGTGATAATTATTTGAATTTTTATAAAGATGCTGAAGGTAAAATAAAAATATTGAGATCAAAGTCTCCGGATCTCGCGAAAGCAAAGTTGATTCAGTATCAAATGATGTGGAATTCTACTGTGTAGTAGAAAGGAGTATTGACGATCGGCGGCTTGTAGAAGCCTTCTTTGTCGAATTGGATCTTTTGATTTATACTAAAATGGTCAAATTCGAGAACCCACATACAATATGGTCTTAGAATTAAAAAAATCGATTATGAAAGCCTGTAAACAATGTGGATTTGAATTTGAAATTCCTTTGGAAGATCGTCAGTATTTTGAAATCCATGGAATCAATCATCCGGAGTATTGCAGATTATGTAGCTGGCAGAGGAAGCTGGCTTGGCAAAATGAATATCAAATTTATAAAAGGAAATGTGATGCGACAGGTAAAACTATGGTTTCTGTTTATAAAGATGATGCGAATTGCCCAGTTTATGAAAAGGAGTTTTGGTCTGGTGATGAATGGGTTTTGCCGGAGATGGATTATGATGAGAGTAGGCCATTTTTTGAGCAGTATTGGGAGTTTTCAAAGCAAGTTCCGCGTCCTAGTACTAATCGCGTAGGAGCCGAGAATAGTGAATATGCGCATCTGATTTTCGATTCAAAAAGTTGCTATTTGAGTTTCCAAGTTTTCCAATCTGAGAATTTGATCGGGTGTTATCGGTCTGTGCGCTTGAAAGATAGTGCTAATTCATTTTTCTGTATTGATTCGGAACTTTTATGTGAATGTGTGAATTGTAGCAGGGGATATAATTTGAAGTTTTCAGAGGATTGTGAGAATTGTTCCGATTCAGCATTTTTGTATGATTGTAAGTCCTGTAAAAATTGTTTCATGTGTTGGAATTTAAGAAACAAAGAATACTATTTTAAGAATGAAAAGTTCTCAAAAGAAGAGTATGAGAGGAAAATTGCGGAGTACAATTTAGCTTTACTGGAAGGCCAAAAAAAGGCTAAGCAAGAATTTGAAAGCTTGCGTGGAAATTTTATCGCAAAAGCTTTACGAATGATTAATTGCGAAAATTGTTATGGCGATTATTTAGTTGGTTGTAAAGATTGTAAACATATTTATTTTTCGGATGGATGTCGTGATAGTAAAAGTATTTTAAGAGGAACTGAGGATATAAATTCCTATGATTGCGTGGTCGGAGGAAAGATCGAACTTTGTTACAATTTATTGCAACCGGGGTGGTGTTATATGTGTGCGTTTAATAATAATTGTAATCGTTGTAGTGCGACTTATCTTTCAGAGATGTGTACGGATTGTAATGAATGTACGGGTTGTATTAGCTTGAAAAGAGGGAAGTGGTGTATTTTTAATAAACATTATACTGAGGAAGAATATAATCGTTTGAAGAAACATATTTTTGAGGAACTTCGTGGCGATGATGGATTTGAGGAATTTTTTGATTTGGCTAAATCTCCATTTGCATATGAAGAAACAATTGCCGATTTATATTTTCCGAAAAATGAAATGAAGACTGTGGAGGAGAATTTTGGAGAAGATAAATGTGTGCTTTGTGGCAGAATTTCTCAGGCAACTGAAGCGGAGAAAAAGTTTTACGAGAAAGCTGGTTTGGCTCTTCCGGACAAGTGTTTTTCTTGTAGAATTATGGCTTTAGCCAGACCTTATTCGGTAGTGAAAATGGGAAAAATAAATTGTGCTAATTGTGGAGAGGAAACGATGACTGGAATGAGCGAAAGAGTTTATCAAAAAGTTTATTGTGAAAAGTGTTATTTAGGGCAAGTTTATTAGTTTGACATGTAGAAATGGGAGAGGTTATATTGGTCACCTTTTCTATTTTTCTAATGTTTTAAATATGGGGAAAGGAGAAAATCCAGCGAGTGATTGGCAAGAGTATACAGGGCCAGAAAGAAGGTCTGAATCTCGTTTGTTTTGGGAGCAACATGGAAGAATGCTTAAAGATGGTGATGGAGTTGATTTTATGGAGGGGGCACCTACTGTTGAACAAGGAATCAAGGGGAGATTGGTAAGTTTGCTGGAGGGAGAACAAGATGGCAAAAAAGAAGTTTTTTCCGGTAATGCTCATGGAGTTTTGGAGGCAGAGGCTGGAAATATAATAATTAGAGATGGAGTGATGACTGTTCATACAAATGCGAATGATGTTTTTGGAACTCCTTTGATGGCGCGTGGGACTGATAGAAAATGGCAAGCTGCTCCGGTAAAACCAGGTAATAGAATTGTGGTGAGAAAAGGCCCTTTTGTGACTTTGCCTGAAGTGGCGGAGGACGTGAGAAGTGTTTTATCTAGGGCTGAAGCTGGAAATTTAAAATTTGAATTTACTCCTGCTAGGACGATGGCTGTAGCTAGTTTTGAGAATGGTGCATGGACAAACGCAGAATATGTCCCAACTGGAAATATGGAAATTGGGCCTTTGGCTGATCGTTATGGTCAGGCTTTTTTTGGAGGGAATAGAGCTTTACGCATGAAGAATGGAAAAGTGGCTTTGTTTAGGCCAGATTTTCATGCTAATAGATTTAATGATAATGCTCGAGCTCTTTGTATGCCGGGAGTAGGAAGCGAAGGAAGACTTTTAGGAGAACATGAGCATTTTGATGACTGGCCACAGGTTCCACCGGATGAATTGATTGAAATCTATAAAATGGTGGCTAGGGCGAATGAGGATTATGTTCCTAAAACAGGACAAGGAAGTTTGTATTTGGCTCCCGGAATGAGGGCAACTCGTAATCAGCTTGGAGTAAAGCCAAATATTCAATATGCACTTACTTGTCTGGGAGTGCCTGCCGGCAAAATTTTTGGGAAGCCTGCGGAGCTTTGGATAGAGGAGGTGTTTCATAGGGCTGCGGTTCACGGTATTGGAAGTAAAAAAGCTTCCGGAAATTATGCGCCGACTTTTAGAGCAAAACATCAGGCTCATTTATTGGGGTGTGATGACGTGATTTATTTGGATAATCAAAATCAAGAATTTAGAGAACTTTCTTCTTCCAATTTGTTTTTTATTACTCATGATGGAGTGCTTGTCACTCCGGACTTGAGTGGAGAAATTTTGAATGGGTGTACCAGAGATTCGATTTTAACTATTGCTCAAGAGCTTGTGGAACAGGGAATTTTAACTGGAATAGAGGAGAGAAAAGTGAGCCCTACGGAAACGGGAACTTTTAAGGAGGCTTTTTCTTCAGGAACCGGTGTGACAATTAATGCTATTGAGACTTTCTGTATTGATGGAGGACAAGGCGAGAGAGAAGATGTCTTTCATATGGATATTTCAGCGGGACAAATGGGGCCGAAAACCAGAGCTATTTATGAAAAATTTAATCAAATTTTGGCTGGAGAAGAGATGGATAATCCAAGGTATAAAGATTGGATGGTGGAGATAGATGAATAGATGGTGGTGTGAAATTTAATTTTGGGCAAATTAGGGGCTTGCGGGGGGGCATGTTTTGTGTTATAATGTTGTAATATTTAAAAATAAAAACAAAAATATGAAAACAAAAAACTCTATTTTCAAAATGTTAAAACCATGGATGGCGATTCTGGTGCTATTTAGTTTGCTTACGCAAAGTGTATTCGCGGCAACTTACGTGGTGAATGTTTCCACGGATTCGACGGGTGGTACTTGTACTCCTGGAGGAGATTTGTTGAATGACACTTGCTCTTTGAGAGAGGCTTTGTCTCTTTCAAATAATAATTCGGAAGCGGATTCTATTTCGTTTGATCCTTCTTTCCCGGATATGCTTACTCCAGCAAGTCCTTATGTTTTGGATGGGTATGATTATGGAATTTCTGTAGATGGAGAACTCGCTGATGCGGAAAAAGTGTCCATACAAGCTCAAAGTGTGTACAACGATGTTTTTGATGTTTATGAAAGTAATTCAACGATTCAAAATTTTATTATTTTGGGTGGAGAGGCTGGTATACATGTTAATTCCGGAACTACTAATGTGTCGATTCTTAATAATCAGATTGGATTGAGCGCGGATGATATTGAGGTTCCAAATACGTATGGGGTTAGAGTAACTTCATATTCCGATTACAGTGGATCAATTGTTGGAAATACAATTAGTGGTAATACGTATGGAATTTATATTGAGGCTTCCGGTGGCGGGTTAAGCGGATTACAGATTTATGGAAATAATATTGGGACGGACAGTACGGGGACGGATGATTTTGGAAATGATTATGGTCTTTATTTGAATTGGAATACTTATAGTCCGGGATTGTTGCCATTTGTAATTGGAGATGCAACTCAGGAATCTAATATTATTGCTGGAAATGATATGTATGGAATCTATATTCCATGGGCATATGGTTATTATTCTGTACCTGTAGAAATTCAAAATAATGTTATCGGACTTGCTTCTACTGGAGCTAGTTTTGGGAATAGTATTGGTATTGCAGTCGCGAATCCGTACGTTGATTTAACTATTGGAAATGATGGGGATGAAGTTGATGACGAGAGTGAAGGGAATGTGATTTCAGGAAATGATTCTTATTCTGTCGATGTGGACAGCGCTTATGGTTTAAGAATTGCCGGCAATGCGATAGGAACGGATGAGACGGGGACAGATACTGGTATTAGAAATTATGGTGGAATTAGTATTAATGGTTACAGTTTTGTTGAGGTAATTGAAATTATTGATAATGTGATCGCAGGAGCTACCGGAGGATCTACGTATAGAGCATTGGAAATAGGTTCATCTGTATCATCCAATCTTCCTGTTGTAATACAGGGAAATTATTTTGGACTTGGTTTGGATGGAGTGGCTGATTTGGGAGAGTATGGCTATGGAATTTTTGTAAATGGAGGGACTTTGATTTTTGGTGGTGTCAATAATTTAGAAGCAACAGATGGTGAAGATATTGGTCAAGGTAATGTTGTAGCGAATTTTGTTTATGATAGAGATATTTATGGGATGATGATCGGTGATAGAGCTGCTTTGACTTTAAGTGGGGGGAGTACTATTGCAGAGGCTTTTATCTATGGAAACGTTTTTGGTTTGAGTAGAGGAAATAGTGGACTTTTTGATACTAATGCGGGGAATTCAGTTGGAGATATTCAGATTGATAGTGATAGTTTGAGTTATGTCGAAATTGGAGCGGTTGACTTGGATCATATTGGAAATCCAGCAAGCTCGGTGATTGTAACTGGTTATCTGGATGAAGATGGGTTTGAAGATTTGTCACAATTGCGAAATGTGATTTCCGGATATGATGATCTTGAGGAAAATGAAGATAGTCATAATGGCAGTCCGGCTTTAATTGATTTAAGTGATCTTTGTGATGGAGTGACTGCGGAGGGGGGGACTCCGGATAGTTGTAATGGGGCTGATGCTAGTATTGTAAATGTTGTTAATAATTATATTGGAGGGACCATTACAGTTGAAGGAACTGTTATGACTGGGGATGGGGGTGTTATTGGAGGAATTATGAATAGTGATGATGGTATTAATGTAGAAGATGGAGATTATGTAAATATTGGATGTCGTGAAACAGAGGAAGGGTTTGATACTTGTGATGAAAATTCTGGAAATATAATTAGTGGTTCTAATTTTGGAATTGATATTGAGCCGGATTATGATACCTATTGGGACGGGATGTACCATAACATGGAAGATCCATATGAATTAGGTGGAGTAGTGAGAATTTTGGGTAATTATGTTGGAGTTGATGCTTCCGGAGTCGTGGGATTGCCGAATATTTTTGGACTTTTTGTGGGAGCTGAAATCCCAGGTTCTTATGTTTATGTAGGATATACAGGGGAAGAAGGAGAAATTGGGGAATATTCTAATCCTAGTCCATTGCAATATTCTAGAAATGTGATTAGTGGCAATTTGGTTGCTAATGTAATGACGGGAGCAATGGGTGATAGTGATAATGATTTTGAGTGGTGGGATCCGGAGAATGACAAAAATATTATCAATTTAAAGGGAAATTATATTGGGCCGAATGCTAATGGAGAAAGATTGGAAGTGGTGGATTTGGGGGTTGAAATGACTGATCTTATAGAAATGTTTGAGTCTCAATATAATGCCGATTTAAGTGTCCTGGAGCTTCTCGATGTTAATGATATTGCTTCAGGGCTAATCGGATTTATAATGATTGATCCTTATGAAGCTGTATCGATGGCGGTGGGGGGAGAAAGCGATGAAGAAAGAAATGTGATTCCAGGAAATGGATTTGCCGGGATATTGATGCTGGGAGTGAGTAACGTGCAAATTAGTGGTAACTACATTGGCCTTGCCGCGGATGGAGAGACTGCTTTGCCAAATGGGGTTTTTGATTTTGAAGTATTTTTTAATATTGTAAATGAGGTTGTTTCTCAATTAGGTGATGAAATGGGAGTTCCGGAAGGGTTTGAAGAAATGTTAGTAGGGATAGAAAATATGTTTGAAGATGTTTTGGAGCATATCAATGGGGCGGGAATTGCTGCTATTGATATTGGATTTACTGATGGAGAAGAAACAATGGCTTTGGATATCAGTGACGTGACAATCGCTGATAATTATATCGCTGGTAATGAGGGGCCCGGACTGGTTTTATATCATTTGATGTATTCGGTTGACGAAATTATCAATCTTTTTGATTTTTTTGAGAGTGTTAGTAATTGTGAGGAAGATTGTGGACCTCAATTGCCTGAAGGTATTGAAAATTTTACAATTGGTGGAGGTACTCAAACTTGGGATGGTGAATCTATTAGTAATAATTATTTTGGTTTAGCCAGTGATGGAATAACTCCTGTTGAAAATACGGGAGCAGCGATTTCGATGATTAATATGATGTTTGAGGGTTCTGATGGTATTAAATTTGATGGAGGATATCCTCTTGCGGGAAATACTATGAATGGGGCTGTTTATATGCAGGTGTTGGAGGATGATGGGGCTTCTGCTGAATGGCTTGCCAATAATCTTACATTGATTAATCAAGGACTTACTTTGGATACCTATGTTGATCCTTTGTGGTTTGATCTTTATCATTGGGTTCTTTATATCAGTGATGAGGTTGAAAATCCTGATCCAGAAGCAGATGATTTTGTTATTCCAACTTGTTATTGGGCAAGCGGAGATTCGGTTCTTTGTGGAGTTGATCCAAGACCAAGAACTACGGGCAGAGGAGGTGGTGGTTATCAAAAAACGGAGGAACCAGAAGATCCAGAAGTAATTCCAGAGGTTATTTCAGATGAAGAGCCAGAAGTAGATGTTCCAGATGTGGAGATAACTGATCCTTGGTTGGGAACGGGAGAAGATGTTTCAAATGAGACTGATGCGGAAGTAACGGAAGAAGATAGTGATGAAGAAACTATTGAGATTCCTACGGAACTTGGTTTAGTAGATTCAACAAAAGTTTATTCGGACGATACTTATAGAAATTATGCATTAGCTTTGGTTCTAGATTCAGAAGCATGTGTGGCTGAAGATCCAGCGGTGTGTTTTGCTAAAATTTATGGTCTTCCTGAAACCACTCTTTCTGAAAAAGAATTTACGGATGCAGTGGTATTTGGAAAGAGATCTGGAGAGGTAGTGGTTGAGCCGAGAATTGTAAACTTAGAAGGTACGGTAGGAACTTCTCCTGCTATTTTAGTATTGTCACAGCCAAATGAAGAAGTTTTTGTCGAGATTACTGAAAAGGCTGAAGATCCAGCGGAAACTGATGGAGAAAATGACGTACAATTACAATCAGAATCTGCTTCAGTTGTTAATACTGTAACTGGAATGACTGATGATGAGGGAAAAGCTGTATTAACTTATACATTACCAGCAGGTAATTATACAGCTGCTGTTTATGTTCAAAGAGGCCTTTCAAAAGTATACGGGAAAGAAACATCTGAATTCACAGTAGATTCATCTGTGGATAGTGAATTCTTCGTGGAAGATGTCCAAGTAAATGAGGAATATGAATACAAGAGAATAACCAAATTGTTGGGGAAATTTTCAGAAAATTTATTGGCCGAAGTGGAAGAACGTGAACCAAAATTTGATAAGGATGAATATATTGAATACAAGAGAACAGGCGATAAGATCTATGTAGTTAGAGGAAAGGTTCGAACAGCAGATCAGGCAAATAAAATTGTTTATTTAACATACCAATCGGTAACTCTTGGATCTGCAATCATTGCAGATGCGTCACAAGAAGGTGTATTTATGGCAAAGGTTCCAAAGACACTTGCTGCGGATACTCATGAATTGACAGCATTTGCTTACGATCCAAAGCAAACTAAATCTACAAGCGCTGCT
>Ga0233421_10000626_pt1 | contig 14033 bp, 9 predicted proteins | sample Watercolumn_Mata_3_FD_182725 | JGI IMG/M metagenome (GOLD analysis project Ga0233421, IMG submission 182725) | Freshwater microbial communities from Lake Matano, South Sulawesi, Indonesia - Watercolumn_Matano_2014_107_MG | ecosystem: Environmental > Aquatic > Freshwater > Lake | place... | reverse complement strand
TGTGATGCATCGTAGACGAACCCACCTCCCCCGCGATCGTTCTTTGTTTGAAATAACCCAGACTAATATACAACCACATATCTCGATCAAAATCCAAAACGATATTATTGATCCTCTTCATTGAATCAAATAAATCAGCATAGCAATCATGCGGCTCAATCTGAGTGGTATACATGTTCGCCCCCAGCCCTAAACCTTGTATAAAATTTTTACTCACAGTTAGCCAATCTACTTCAGGATAAGCCACAACATGCGCATTGAAATTTCCAACAGCGCCATTCATTTTACCCATCAGATATTCACCATTCATCGCCAACTCCATTTCTCTTTCCAGCCTAGCCACAACATTAATGAGCTCTTTGCCAAGGGTAGTCGGAGTCGCCGGCTGACCATGAGTTCTGGACTTCATTGGCACACCTTTGTATTCCAAAGCCATTGAATAAATTTCTTGAACAAGACCACTGAGAGTTGGCATATACTCCTTGTCCACAAAGTCTCGAAGCATACAAGCATACGACAAATTATTGATATCTTCGGAAGTACATCCGAAATGAATAAACTCCTGATATTTTTCGATCGGGCCACCCTTGGTCTCTTCCTTGATAAAATATTCCACCGCCTTTACATCATGATTTGTAGTTTTTTCGATTTCCTTCACGCGTCTGGCATTGATCACATCAAATTCTTCATAAATACTTCTGAGAATTTTTAGCTCGGCAGCTTTGAAAGGAGTCGTACCATTCAATTTCACTTCATTAAAAAGATAGATCAACCACTCGATTTCCACCAAAGTGCGATATCTCATCAATGCCGCCTCTGAAAAATATTGAGAAAGATAATCAACCTTAGTGGCATATCTCCCGTCAAGCGGAGAAATCGCCAACAAATTATGCTCATCCATATGTAAAAATTTGTTAAAAATTATTTTTCAAATTTCCCCCAATAAATAGATTTACGAATTTTAATAGCTTTGCGCAAAGCTTCTTCTGCCGTTTTTCCCAATACGGTAAAATGCCCCATTTTTCGTTTCAGCTTAGATTCTTTTTTCTGATATAAATGCAATTTGACATTAGAATCTTCGAAAAGTTTTTCTACTCCCAAAAGATCATTTCCCTTATCACTACCCAAAATATTCACCATAACTACTGGAGACAATAAATCAGTTGACCCCAAAGGCAAGTTACAAACAGCTCTCATTTGATTTTCAAACTGAGACACTATACATCCATCCATCGTATAATGACCAGAATTATGAGGACGAGGAGCAATTTCATTAGCCACAACCTCCCCATTCTTCAATACAAACAATTCCACACAAAAAGTCCCAACCACTTTCAATCTACTAGCTACAGCAAGAGCAATCTCTTTAGCCATCTTTTCTGTTTTCTTAGAAATTCTGGCAGGGACAATAGATATATCTAAAATATTTTCCTTATGAATATTTTCAGGAATTGGATAAATCACTACGTCAGATTCCAAATTTCTAACACAAATTACGCTAATCTCTTTTTCGAAATCAACAAACTTTTCCCATATTAAATCTTGACCTTTCAATTGTTCATAAGCCCTTAAAGCCTGTTTTTTATTTTTAATAACAATTTGCCCTTTTCCATCATATCCAAATCTACAAGTCTTTAAAACCGCAGGATAACCAACTTCCTTATCTGCTTTTTCAAGATCCTTTATCGTTACCACCTTTAAAAAATCACAAACCGGAATTCCATTCTTTCTAAAAAAAGTTTTTTCTAAAATTCTATCCTGACTAATTTCTAATACATGTGAACCAGGAAATATTTTGTAACCAGCTTTTTCAAGATTACGAACCATTTCAACATTAATATTTTCAAATTCATAATTCAGAACATCTGAATCCTTTGCCAAGGATTCAGCCGCCTTTACATCGTCATATGCAGCTACAATTTCTTTATCAGCAAAAAGTCCAGCTGGACACTTAGGGGTAGGATCCAAGGTTATAACATAATATCCAGTTCTTTTAGCTTCCATCGCTAACATTCTACCCAATTGCCCTCCCCCTAAAATACCAATTGTTTTTCCAGGAGAAACAAAATCCATAGTAACATATTTAAATAGTAATACTCTTCACTTCTTCATTTTGTTGATCCATATAATTAATTACTTTGGAAGCAATATCATCATATTTGATTCCCAAAATTCGAGCAGCCAAAAGTCCTGCATTTTGTGAATTTTCAATAGCCACAGTCGCCACAGGTATTCCTCTCGGCATTTGAACAATCGAAAACAAAGAATCTAACCCGCTTAAATTACTAGATTTAACAGGAACTCCGATTACAGGCAAATGAGTTAAGGAAGCCGTCATCCCCGGCAAATGAGCTGCACCTCCAGCTCCAGCAATAATAACCTCTATTCCCCTCCTCGCAGCATTTTTTGCATATTCAAACATCAAATCTGGAGTTCTATGAGCAGAAACAACCTTTTTTTCAAATGCAATCGACAGCTTCTTCAAAATATCACACGCATCCTGCATAGAAGGTAAATCTGACTTACTTCCCATAATAATCCCAACCTTAGGAAACTTTGTATTCATATAAATTAGTTAAGATATTTAGCTAAATTTTGCTCGATGCGAGCATGAGTATCCCCTACTTCAGCCGTAAATGTCTGACCGGTAATCAGTTCAAAAGCTTCGATATATCGGCGAGCTGTCTCCACCTTTACATCATCCGGGATTTCAGGAATTTCTCCTTCTCCTCTAAATCCTCTTTCCGCCAACCATTCTCTTAAATATTCCTTATCAATTTTCTTCTGTTCTTCGCCGGAAGACAATCTTTGTTCATATTCATCCGCATACCAGAATCTGGAAGAATCCGGAGTGTGAATTTCATCAATCAAAGTAATTTTTCCATCGCTATCTAATCCAAACTCATATTTGGTATCAACCAAAATAATGCCTTGTTTAGCCGCAATCTCCACACCTCTTTGATATAATTTCAAAGAAGCAGCCGCGATCTGATCATATTGCTCCTGAGTCAAAACTCCTCTTTTTACAATCTCTTCTCCGGAAACTGATTCATCATGACCACCATGAGCCGCCTTGGTAGAAGGAGTCAAAATCGGAGTATCAAATTTCTGATTCTTTTTCATTCCTTCAGGAAGAACATTGCCACAGAAATTTCTGACACCTTTCTCATAATTGTACCAAGCGCTAGTTGTCGTAACACCAGTCAGATATCCACGAACAATCATTTCCATTTGTAAAGCTTTACATTCTTTTGCCACGACTACATTTGGATCCGGAAATTCGATCACGTGATTGGCCATGATATCGCCGGTTTGTTCAAACCAAAACTTGGCCATCTGATTTAAAACCTGACCTTTGAAAGGCACCAAAGTAATAATACGATCAAAAGCGGAAAGTCTGTCGGAAACGATAATTATTCTTTTTCCGTCCTTAGTATAATTATCGCGAACTTTACCAACATACTTTTCGCCAAGAGTCGGGAAATCCGTCCCATTGAGACAGTATTGCAACTGCGCCAGCAGAGTTTCTTTTGTGAGCATAGAATAAGTTTTTATTTAATAGTTGGCCCAATAATAAAGAATCCCCCGTCAATAATCAAGAAATCGGCAAAATTCCTAAAAATTCTTGGAAAAATATTTATTTCCTCATGTATTTATAATTAAGCAAGAGATTTAAAATAGTTTTACTGTCATTCAGTAAAATTTTCTAATATATTGAAACAGCAATTCTGGTGATGAACTAAAGGGTTTTTTATATCAATTACGCACCGAAAAATGTCTACACAGGCAAAAGTTTTGGCTAACCTGACAGCAGTATTGGGCACTCAATGGGGTGATGAAGGTAAAGGAAAACTGATCGACATTCTCGCATCAAAATTTGATATCATCGCTCGCGCCACAGGCGGAGCAAACGCCGGACATACCATCTATATTCCGGACAAAGACAACCCAGAAGGAAAACCAAAAAAATTTGTTTTTCACCTCGTGCCGGCAGGAATGCTAACCGAAGGCAAAATTTGTGTAGTTGGAAATGGTGTCGCCATGCACTTACCAACTTTCTTTGAAGAAATAAAAGTTTTGGAAGATGCCGGAATCGAAACAGCCGGTCGCATCTTTATTTCAGATAGAGCTCACTTACTTTTCGAATATCACAAAAGCATCGATGAGCTCCAAGAGATGATGAAAGACAAGAAAAAAATCGGTACAACCAAAAGAGGCATCGGTCCTTGCTACACCGATAAAGCTCGCCGCATCGGACTCCGCGTACATGATCTAATCAGCTACGAAACATTTGAAGCTAAATACAAAGAAAATGTCGACATGCTTCAAAAAGCCTACGGCAAATTCAAATATGACATGGCTGGTGAACTCGCCTATTACAAAGAAATCATTCACAGATTAAAACCAATGATCATCGACGGCGCTTACTACTTAAATAGCGCTCTCGAAAAAGGCCAGACCGTTTTGGTGGAAGGAGCAAACGGCACACTTCTCGATATCGATCACGGCACATATCCATACGTCACCTCTTCAAACGCTTCCGCAGGCGGCATCATCACCGGCACCGGAATCGGACCAAAGAAACTCCAAAGTATCATCGGAATTATGAAAGCATATACTACTCGTGTCGGCGAAGGACCATTCCCGACAGAACTACTAGATGACCTCGGCGAAAAAATTCGCACAATCGGCGGAGAATTCGGCGCTACCACAGGCCGTCCACGCAGATGCGGCTGGTTTGACGCTGTCGTCGGAAAGTACAGCGTGATGATCAATAGTTTAACTTCAATCAATCTCACCAAGCTCGATGTCCTCACAGGATTACCAACTCTTAAAATCGGCGTTGGCTACAAATACATGGACGAACAACTAAAATCTTTCCCTGCTAGTTTGGAAATTCTGAAAGACATCGAAGTCGATTACATTGAAATGCCGGGCTGGACCGAAGACCTAAGCAAAATCCGAAAATTCGAAGACCTTCCAAAAAACGCTCAAGCCTACATTTCTAAAATAGAAGAGCTAATCAGCTGCCCTGCAAAATTCATCGGAGTCGGAATCGAAAGAGGAGATATGATTTTTAGAGACTAGACTGCAATTGCATATTCTCCTGCTGAAATTCTGTGATTCTTGGCCTGGCTCCAAATTCTGCCAGCTTCTTTCACGAATTCCAAATATCTAGCTTGTCTCGGAGGCATTCCTGTCATCGGACTTAAATTTTCTAATCTACTTACAAAAACATCCCTACCCATACTAGAGTCAATAGACGAATCGGTTATTGAAGCGACATTAGTTTTCCTATCTTTTTGGATTGAATAAACACATGGGAACACTCTACCTTTTAAGTCAGACCCGTCAGGATAACTCAATTGCAACACCCACATTGGCAATTTTTGATTATCCGTTAACAAATAACAGTTAACTATACTCTTCTCCTCATCATATTCAATTCTATAAGCAGGCTTTGATTTTGTACCATCTTGTAATTGCCAACAAAAATCAATCGTTTTGCCGCCCTCTCTTGGGATTCCAACTAATCCAATTGGCCCATTATAAGGCAATTCCATTACGTGTTCATTGTCTTCATTGCCAAAACGTGTCACAAGCGTTAATTTCGGCTGAACCTTACTTTTTCTATGTTTTTTACCTCCTGCATTTTTCCCTATATTCCAAACTTTCAAAGAATGATCAGCATCAAACAATCTCGTACTCGCTCTTCTAGCAGAAAGAGCTTTTTTCGCGGAAATAGCCACTCTTACACAACGTATTTTAGCTTCCAATATTCTTTTTAGATAAGCCTGTTCTCCCCCGGGTTTAAATTCATCTCCCTTTAGTATTCTAGCATATTTATCCAGCAATTTATGCAATTTTCCTGGGAAATAACGCTGCATATAATCAAGAACTCTTGCATTGGCCAATCTCCCATCAGAATCTTTCTTGGTTAGAATCGTTAAAAGCAAAACAAAAAGTCTCAATTTGTCAGCCGAAAACAAAATCCATCCCTCCTTCATCAAAGCCTCCATATCAACATCCTCTGGAAAAAGATCCTCGTCTCCAAATCCAAATTGTCTTTCATATACCTTCCTAACCTCCTCATCAACATCTCTAATATCATCGAAAGGATCAACTACAGATCTAAATCCAAAATCATATTTATCATTAGAAACAGCCGAAATCAAATCCATCACAAAATTATCGAACCCATTTTCAACCCCCAATTTATTAAACAATAATGCTCTTCGAGATTTCTCATACAACTCATGATCAGCCTCATATTCATCCCTAGGCATATAAGCCAATATCTGAGCCTCCACATCAATTGATCTTGTCACAGGTTCGCCGTCTTCATCAGTAATTCCATTGTCATAAGATGAAGATTTATATTTAAAATTGAAATGGATTCCCCTATGCGCTCCTTTACTAGCTTCATTAGTTTTCCCGGTATCAACAGAATAATCCAAATTGTTAGGATCTACATCATCTCCCAATCTAGCCATCATTAAGCCCAAAACTTTCTCCATGGCTGCTTCTGTCTTTTCTTCATTAAAACTACCATCTCCATCATAACAATCTTCCTTTTTTAAAAAGATTCTCATTCTGGCAAAATCTCCAATTTCAGTAGTATCATACAGATCTTTACGGAAAATTTTATCTATCGTTGAATAAACCGGCTTCCCCTCAGCAACTTCTACTCTATCAACTTCCATCCCAAAATTATCTTCTTCAAAATTAGGAATAGGCTTGCAATCTGGATCTCTAGGTGGATTCATATAACAACGACCATTGGGTAAACTCATACAGAAATCAACCATTTCCTCTCTTAAATTTCTAGAATTATGGACATAAGAAGCAGTATTCACTTCACTCTCATGTAAAAGCATTATATGCATCACTTTTAAAAACAAGTGGGCCTTCTTTAAAAGATCAAAAGATCTTTCATCCACAGGCAATCGATTGGCATACCCTTGCAATTCTGCCACAGAAGCACATTCAGATAACTCTCTTCCCAAAAAAGAAATACCAGACCCAAATTTTGCATCAGCTTCTTGCTTAAAAGTTGCGTCGATATAGGCCTTCGCCTTTTTCATCAAATCACTCAAAAATTCCCCCTCTGAAAGTCCAGACCATCTAGATTGCCATGTTTTTCTAAGATCCATAACCAAGGCTGCAACCTTCCCATGTAAAAGTTGCTCAAAATGCTTTGAAGGTAAAACCCCGGATCTAAAAATAGAAGTTCTGGGATCATTGATCAAATCTTCAGCTCTTGAATCTCTAAATGCACTCTCAATTAAACTTTTATCAACTCCCAAGTAAAATTCGTTTTTCGGATCGGAATCAGAAAAAACACTAACTACAACATTCATATCAAGTCCGGATTTAGAAGCATATCTATTCGCAAAAGCTTCGATTTTCTCAGCAACAGCCGGATTAGCAACATTCATTCTAAATCCAAAAATCGTACTTAGGATCCTAATCGTATCAGCTATTAATTTATTTCTTTTGAGTTCATCAGCTTCAGCCTTACCTTTTGCTTTAACTATAATTGTATGAGCTTTAGGACTAGGCCTAACTTGAACAGATGGACGTAATGGCAACTCAGGAAGAGTCGCTACCGCTCTTTGGCGAATTTTCTCAGCCATGCCTGCAATACGAGCTACTGATCGACGATCTTCTAACCTAGTTAGCTCTTCTCGATGCACTCCAGCACCAGCCATCCCCTCAAAGAGAAGAGTCATAAACTCTTCAGTTTCTCTTAAAGCACGTCTAACTTGCTCAGTAGTTAATCCAGGAGCTGGATTATTAGCTGCACTCACGCCTATCGCAACACTATCAGCCTCATCAATAACAACCCCTGGAAGAACAGGAGCCATTCTTTGCGCAAGATCTCCAATCAAGTTAGTCATTCCAATACAAAGGCCATTTCCTAAACTTAGACCTAAATCTTAACCCTCTTCACCTTTATTTCCCTCATTAGAGTTTTCACTCATTAAACACAATAGTTATACTCATAAATTAAGTATGTAAAATATAACAAAAATCCAAGATTGTCAACAAGGATATCATGGTGGGCGCCAAGGGAGTCGAACCCCTGACCCTCTGGGTGTAAACCAGATGCTCTAGCCAACTGAGCTAGGCGCCCCATTTATCAAAAACCAAGCGTGTAATTTCTATCATACGCCGCTACGAGTTGCAAGCCAAAAATATAAAAAAGTCTGCCGTTTTTTGGTGCCCAGAAGAGGACTTGAACCTCCACCCCCTTGCGAGGACTACCACCTCAAGGTAGCGCGTCTACCAGTTCCGCCATCTGGGCAAGTTCCTAAAAGTTTTAAAAAAACCGCGCGGATTCTAACACAAAATTATTTTTGTTCAAAATCTTTACTACTATTTAGGACAACCTTCACCTCTCTTATCTTTCCAGCTCTCCAAAATTTTACCAAAACTTCTTCTCCAGATTGATAATTTTTAATAGCTTTGTTCAAAGGATAATTCAAATCAATCACTCCATTATTAATTTCTAAAATAACATCTCCCTCCCGAAGTCCTGCTTTATAAACGTTACTTTTTTTAGAAACCGCATCCTTTATTCCAATTGTATCTCCAACCAAAAGCGCCCCATATTCCAAACCTTCATCTAAATCGGCAGCTTCGTTTTTAGAAAGCATCACAAACCTTACTCCCATCGCAGCTCTTTCGATTTCTCCGTTTTTTCTAACTTCAATTAAAGCTTGTTTTAAATCATCTATTGGGATTGCAAAACCTATTCCAAAAGCAGCATCTTCTAAAGCCGTCACCATTCCCACAACTTCACCGTTAAGATTAAACAAAGGCCCTCCGCTATTACCTGAGTTAATCGAAGCATCTATTTGAATAAGTCCTGCCAAATTTTCAGTTGGTCCTCCAAAATCATAATAATAAGCCGAAACATTGCGATTTAAAGCGCTTACTATTCCAGAAACGACCGAGTGATCATAAGTAACCAAAGTATTTCCAATCGCAAAAACTTTTTGTCCCAACATAAGTTCTTCGGAATTTCCTAATTTTACTACCGGAAAATCATTTTTAAATTCATCAGTAACAATTTTCAAAATAGCCACGTCTTCAAATGGATCCTGATCAACTAAAACCGCTTGATATTCATCGCTATTACTAAAAACAACTTCGTAAGCAGCCTTACTTTTATCTCTTTGGATTAAATGTTTATTTGTAACAACTAACCCCGTTTGATCAAAAATAAAACCAGTTCCTCCAGAAATATTCTTCTTTCCTTTAGCGGAATCATCTACTACTCGAATCGATACTACAGCCGGCATCACTTCTCCTACCGCAAAAGTTGCCGCATCTTCCTCCAAGTAAATCCTATCCTGCATCCATCTCCCCATTACTAAAGCAGCTCTAGAATTAAAAGCATACATTCCCAAAAAAGCCGCCAACATTCCAGCAGCAAAAGTAGCAATCAACAACAAAATTACCATCATCCTAAATTTCCCTTTTTGTTTTTTCATAATAAATGAGGTTATAACACAAGCATTCTATTCTACTTTGAAGATTTTTCAATTTACATTTTCAGGTCCCTTCATATAATGAGCGAGGGGAAAATCAATAACCAATACTTCCATGAGTCAAATCCAAGTACAGGATCGCGATTTATTCGAGCTTATCGAAGCCGAAAAAAAGAGACAGGCAGAAGGAATCGAATTAATTCCCTCCGAGAACTACACTTCGGAAGCAGTAATGGAAGCTTGCGGATCAATTTTGACCAATAAATATTCCGAAGGTTATCCCGGAAAAAGATATTACGGCGGCCAGGAAAATGTCGACAAAATCGAAACTCTAGCAATCGAAAGAGCAAAACAACTTTTCGGAGCGGAACACGCCAATGTTCAGCCATATTCAGGATCTCCGGCAAACTATGAAGTATATTTTGCTCTACTTAATTTTGGCGACACCGTAATGGGATTAAAACTTGATCAAGGAGGACATATCACCCACGGACTACCAATCGGATTTTCCGGAAAAGCCTACAACTTCATTCCTTACGAAGTAGATAGAGAAACAGGAAAAATCGACATGGAAAAAGTCCGAGCCCTCGCCTTGGAACACAAACCAAAAATGATCGTTGCCGGATTTACAGCCTATCCTCGAGATATCGAATGGAAGAAATTTAGAGAAATTGCCGACGAAGTCGGCGCAATCGCAATGGCTGACATCTCCCATACAGCCGGACTTATCGCCAGAGGAGAACTTGAAAACCCTGTTCCATACTTCGATGTAGTCATGACTACAACTCACAAGACTCTCCGTGGTCCAAGAGGCGCAATGATCATGTGTAAAGAAAAATACGCCAAAGATATTGATCGCGCTGTATTCCCTGGAATGCAAGGCGGACCTCATGAGCACATCATCGCCGGAAAAGCGGTTGCTTTTGGCGAAGCCTTAAAGCCGGAATTCAAAGAATATGCAAAACAAATTAGAAAAAATGCTCGCCATTTAGCAGAAGAACTGATGAAAAGAGGATTCAAATTGGTTTCAGACGGAACAGACACTCATTTGATTCTCGTAGACCTCACAAATAAAGGCGTTCCTGGAAAAGTAGCTCAAGCAACTCTCGACACAGTTGGAATCACTTTGAATAAAAACACCGTTCCTTTCGATCCACGTTCACCGATGGATCCATCCGGAATCAGACTTGGCACACCGGCTGTCACCACTCGTGGAATGAAAGAACCTGAAATGGAACGCATCGCTGACTGGATCGACAGAGTAATTTCAAACATCGACAACGTCGAAATGCACAAACAAATCAAAGAAGAAGTCCGTGAAATGTGTTTGAAATTCCCTGTACCAGGAATCAAGATCTAAGGCGACACCGCAGGCAAGACTTCTTTAACCATAGTACCAGTTGAGGCCTCCACTTCAGAGATTTCTTCGTCTTTTGGTTTCTCAGCAACAAGCGCGAACATAAGTTGAGATCCATTCTGAGACAATTCTTCTACTTTGACTCCAATTTTTTTAAATCCAGCTTGATCTAACATTCCCCTAATCAAAGACAATTGTTCCATTTTCAAAATTTCAGCATCTGTAATTGTCCCTAATTCAACTTTCCGTCCATCTGGATATCTCAAATATCTACTGCCTGTATCAATCAACAATCCATCCTCTCCATAATGATGGCCCCCATCTCGCCAGCAATATTTCACTCCGCTTGCATCCCATGTAGCCCAATTTTCAACAACTTTGCCATCAACATCTTCTTTGTCCACACCTGTTCCAGTATGCATCTCTTCAGCCCAAGGCATTGTCTCTTTCATTCTTTCCCTCCATTGCAAAACCAATTTGCCTCCCGGAGCCAATAAATCAAAATAATCTTTAACCGCTTTCTGATAATCCTTTTTAGTTAATAAATACATAAAGCTTCTACTCATAACAGTAATTGCATCAAAAGATTTTGGATCAGTTTCACTTAAAGAAGCCTTTATATTTCCCATGTCTCCTATGCCATAATGGACTTCTCCAACTTGTTGTTTCGCTACTTGAGATCTTACTCCTTCACGAACGCCCTCAACTTCTCCAAAAACTTTTTCATGTTTTTCGGCAGCCTCTTTTGCTAAATCCTCCGAATAGTCTCTAGAAACAACTTCAGCTCCAGTACTAGCAAAATAACGACTCGTAGCACCTTGTCCAGATGCAATATCCAACACTCTTTTCCCAGGACCTAAATTTAAATTACAAGAATCTATTAATGGTACTCCTGCAGCAATCGCCATTTCTCCAATAGATTTTGGATTAGCTCTAGCTCCAGTTAACTCACTTTTTCTTTCTGGCTCGACTCTATTAAATTGATCCAGCTTTTGTCCTCCTTCAAGACTATCTGGAACGCTATCAAGCACCAATCCCATTTGTCTTCGATAAAATTCGTCAGCACCACCTTTTAAACCAAATAAAGCTCTGGTTTCAATCTCTACACTATCTTGGTATCCCTTTCCATATCCTGTTTCTTTTGGATCAACTTTACGTGTAACTTCAGCCATATTTATTTTTATTAATTATATTTTTTATTCCGTCCTCTTTACCACAACGATTGTAATATCATCCATCTGTTTGTAGTCGCCACAGAATTGTTTGACGTCACTCAAAATAGCTTCTTTCATAGCCAGAGCTGTAACTAAATCTTTTCCGAAATTCTCAACCGCCTTTTGGAATCTTTCCATGCCATACATTTCATCCTTATTTTTCCAAGCCTCTGGAATTCCATCGGTATAAAAAATCAAATAATCCCCCGGCTGGAAATCCATTTCTTGAGTTTTGATCAATTTTGAAATATCCGGAATCATTCCCAAAGCAATTCCACCGGAAGGAGAAAGTTCAACTTTCTTTTCTTTCGCTTTGTAATGGATAATTTGTTCATGCCCGGCATTCACATAAGTAAATTTCTTTTCAGTCGAATCCCATTCCATCAAACACAACGTCATAAACATATTCGTCATCGTCTTTGCTTTAAAAACTCTATTCACATCTGTCATCACTTTTTCCAAATTTTGCTCCGTGGAGTATCCATAAAAAAGTGCACTCGCAATCGAGCTAACTATACCAGCGGGAACACCATGTCCCGTCACATCTCCCACATAAAATAATAATTTATCATCATTGAGTTTCAAGAAATCATACATATCTCCCCCTATTTCCTCTGCCGGAATAATTCCGGCAGCAATTTCCAACCCTTTAATCTGAGGTAAGGTTTTTGGCAACAATTGTTGTTGAATATTTCCGGCAATTTTAAGCTCACTAGTAACACGCTCTTGATACAATTTAGCATCCACAGATGATTCCAAATCCTTGGCCATTTTATTAAACGCATCACCTAAGAAACTCATTTCGTCTCCAGTTTGAATATCGACTTGCGCTTTGAAATTTCCTTTAGCAATTTCATTAGCTTCATTGACCAATTTGCCAATCGGCTTGGTAATCTTTGACGACATGAAAAATGACATCATCATGCCGAGCATAATACCAAACACCGCCAAATAAATAATTCTATTAGTCATCAAGGCAACTCTTTCATCCAAATGTCTGTAAGAAACATCATAAACCACCGAATACTTTTCTGTAGCCGGCACAACAAAATATTTCAAAAACGTCCCTTGTTCCATTGGCAAAATCCCTCTTTCATTTTTGTCCACATAACTAATTCCACCATCGTCATTTATCTTCAGAAACAAAGTTTCACCTTTCGCCGTTTGTACGGCAATATTTTCTGAAGCCAATTGATCCAACAAAACTTCTTCTGTGACCTTTCTTTCTCCCTCAAAACGTCTCTCTGTGTCATTAATCGAATCATAAACAATTTTCCCATCATATGAAATGATCTTTACGGCTAAAACATTTTCATTTTTATTTAAAATTGAACGAAGTTCTCGATTAAAATAAACAAAGCCATTTTGTTCCAAATATAATTCATAATCATTTACAATTTTTGGAGCTGTTAATTTAGAAAAAGCCAAAACATTCACATAAATATCGTCGGCCATCTCTTGTTTTTTCTCGTTAATAAAAAGACAAGCAACCAACCCAAATAAAGTAACTACAAGCAGTGAAATCGCGATAATCAATTTGTGACGAATTGGCATTTTCATAATTACTTGATGGTTAATTCATCAAAATGAATAATTCCATCGATACGTGGATTAACATCTATTTTATCATTGAAAGCATAAATCGTTTCATATTCAAAAAGAGGAACTCCAAAATAATCATCATTTACCAAGACCTTCATTGCTTCTTGCATATTTTTTTGACGAGTAGTTAGATCCATTTCAACCATCACCCCATCCAATAATTTATCAACATATTCATTCTCATATCCCCAATAACTATAAAGACCAACGCTATGCACAATCGAATGTAAAAACGGCAAAGCCTCTCCCATTTCCGATTTAAATCCTAAGAAATAAAGATCCGCCTTCCCTTCAGCCATAGAAGCGAATAACTCTGCTCCATCCAAATAAGAAACAACTACATTTACCCCCACATTCCCCAAT
>Ga0233421_10000623_pt1:7500-14089 | contig 14089 bp, 9 predicted proteins | sample Watercolumn_Mata_3_FD_182725 | JGI IMG/M metagenome (GOLD analysis project Ga0233421, IMG submission 182725) | Freshwater microbial communities from Lake Matano, South Sulawesi, Indonesia - Watercolumn_Matano_2014_107_MG | ecosystem: Environmental > Aquatic > Freshwater > Lake... | reverse complement strand
CAGCCTCATTCAGGCCGCCAAAGCTCGTGCACGAGGCTATCGTACCAACAGGAATCTGATCAACATGATCTACCTCATCAACGGCAAACTTAATTTCGGCTTACCCACTTGAAACAGCGAGGAGCCTTTTTTAGCCAATCCAATTCAACCTTAAGTCTGCCTATTTCGGTGTACAGCTTTTCGGGGTCTGCGGTAGGCTCGGTAGACTTCGGACCCCGTCTGACCTCGAACAGACCTGCGGCATTCTCTTGAAGCTCACGCTTCCATAGTCCAACCTGTGTAGGATGAACACCGAATTCCTTGGCAATTTCATTCAGTGTTTTCTCGCCCCTTATGGCTTCAATCGCCACTTTGGCCTTGAACTGTGACGTAAAGCTGTTCCTTTTCTTTTCGCTCATAACTTGTCCCGTTTTAGGGCAAGTTACCACCTTAAACCTCTGTCTGAAAATCGGGGTCCATTATACCCACATAAACATTATCAGTGCTGATTTTTTTTGTAGTTATTCGAGTTTGAGCGGGCTTCCGTCGGACGGGTTGCCGGAGATTGTGTTTGTCGGGCGGTCGAATCTGGGGAAGTCTTCGCTGCTCAATTCGCTGTGCGCTCGCAAGGGGCTGGCCAAGACCAGTTCGACTCCCGGCAACACACAGATGCCTTATGGAGCACCAGTTATGCGCTTGTTTACATCTTGCAATTAACGAAACAATGTGTTACCATGTCACCAATACGCTCACCCCGCTTCCCGTCAGATCAGCGCGCTCAGGGTGAGCTTTTTGTTTTTATACTGCCATGACCTCTCAGTATAGCAAACCTCCACTCTCTTATTTCGGCCAGCTTCACCATTCGGTGTCGCGCAGTACTGCTTCATGCTACCGGCTTGAACGTCAGCTCTACACCGATTGCTTTGAGGACGGCTTTGACGGTTGAATAGCGTGGGCTTGCTCCTGGGCGGAATGCTTTATAGAGGCTTTCTCGACCAAGCCCTGTTTTTCTGGCAATCTCAGCCATACCCTTTGCTCGCGCAACATCGCCCAAAGCTCCAAGAAAGACTTCGGGATTCGGGTCTTCTGCGGTTGCTTTGAGGTATTCGACAATCATTTCATCGCTGTCGAGATAGTTGGCCGGGTCAAAATCCCGGATCGTCACCGTGTTTATAGTTTCCATTTCTGATTTCCCTTGCAAGTTCTTTGGCCCAATCGATGTCCTTTTGTTGTGTTGCCTTGTTGCCGCCAACGAGCAGAATGTACATCGTCAAGCCGTGCTGCATGAAATAGATCCGGTAGCCGGAGCGCCCGTGGATGCGCATTTCCGAAACCCCTCTACCGACCGGCTTGCAATCTCCAAAATTTCCCTTCTCGACGCTCTTGATTCGCGCGACAATCTTTGCGCGAGCCGGTATGTTTTTTAGCGCCTTCAGCCAGCGTTCAAATCCGGCAGTAGCTTTTATGGTGATTGCGTTGCTCATAATGTATCTTGAAAGATACTTTAAGCGAGCTGCTTTTGCAACTCTTTTCTGAACATCCCTTGCGCGAAAGAATTCCAGTGGGCTTTGTGCTTTTTCCCATCACTGCGGGATTTTCCCCGGAGCTTTTTTAGCTTTGCCTTTCGGTTTCACGCAACGCCCGCCTCACGTTTTCATCCCGAACATCCGATACCGACTCCGCCGCCGCCAAACGTGCGTTCGATGCGATGCTGGGGATGAAAAAGATCGACATCGCCGCAATCGAGGCGGCACACCACGGCTGACGTTGCCATTACCGGGGGGTAAGGAGTGGGGATGTCAGAACCCCCGTTTGTCCTATGGGATTTTTATGCCGCAAATTTGAAAGCCGGTTGGCAAGGTTGAACAATTGGGTTTTACGGTCAGGTTTTTTAGCTTACCCCTTCTTTGCGCCGCGATGATCGCGGCGTGATTCTTTATGAGGATTCCTCCATGAACATCACCAGCGCTGAATTTTTTTGCAGTTACTCAAGCCTCAGCGGACTTCCGTCGGATGGTCGTCCGGAAATTGTTTTTGTGGGGCGGTCGAATGTAGGGAAGTCTTCGCTGCTCAATTCGCTCTGCGCCCGCAAGGGGCTGGCCAAGACCAGTTCGACGCCTGGGAAGACCCGGCTTATCAACTATTTCCTTATCAATAAAGCGCTCTGTTTTGTCGATCTGCCGGGGTACGGGTATGCTTCGGTCGGGAAAAGTGAGCGGGAGAGCTGGGGGCCGCTCCTGTCGGACTACATCCGTTATCGCAAAGGGATTTCGCTGGTGGTGGTGCTTATCGATTCGCGCCATCCGGGCATGGCCTCGGACCTCGAGATGATTGACTATCTCGATTACTGTGAGCGTCCGTACGGGCTTGTGCTGACCAAGTGGGACAAGCTGAAGCAGGCAGAAAAGTCCAAGGCGCGTCGGACGATGGAAAGTTGCGCTCCGAAAGCCAAATTTATTGTAAATTATTCATCTTTTTCTGGCGAGGGCAGGGAGAAACTCCTGACTCATCTCGATACTTTTTCTCAGTAAACAACCAGGCGACGTGGAAGAAAGAACATTCAGCAGGCCGGCGGCATCTGCAACCGTGCTTGTGGGCACGCAGTTTGGCGACGAGGGTAAGGGCAAGCTGGTCGATTACCTTTCGGATCAATATGATATCGTGGTCAGGTACCAGGGCGGTGCCAATGCGGGCCACACCATCTGCTTCGATGGCAAAACCGTGGTGCTGCACCTCATTCCCTCCGGTATCTTCAACAAGGATTGCATCTGTGTGATCGGTAACGGTGTGGTGATCGATCCGAATGCGCTGATGGAGGAGATTCAGAAGGTTGAGGAGCTGGGCTATGATGTGAAGGGTCGTCTTTTCATCAGCCACAATGCGCATCTGATCATGCCGTACCACAAGCATCTCGATTGCCTGAGCGAGTCGTGCCTGAGCGGGAACCAGAAGATCGGTACGACCGGCCGTGGCATCGGCCCGAGCTACGAGGACAAGTTTGCCCGTAAAGGTATCCGGGTTGTCGATCTGCTCAACCGTGAGGTGCTGAAGGATAAGCTGCGTGAGAACCTCACGGCCAAGAACAAACTGATCAGCAAGGTTTATGAACAGGAGGAGATCGACGTCGAGGCGATCATCAGCGACTATGAGGCGTTCGACAAGGTGATCGATCCCTATGTTACCAACACACAGCTCTACCTGAACCGGCAGATCAGGGAAGGCAAGACCGTGCTGCTCGAAGGGGCGCAGGGTTGCCTGCTTGACGTGGATCATGGCACCTATCCCTATGTTACCTCTTCCAATCCTACCTCTGGCGGTGCAAGCACCGGTTCCGGCGTGGCTCCTAACCATATCGGCAAAGTGATTGGCGTCTGCAAGGCCTATACTACAAGGGTGGGCAACGGCGCGTTTCCGACGGAGCTTGAAGATGAGACGGGCGAGACGCTTGGCCGTATAGGCTGTGAGTTCGGTGCTACCACGGGGCGAAAGCGGCGCTGCGGCTGGATCGACCTGGTTGCGCTGCGTTACTCGCTGACCATCAGCGGTGTGACCGAACTTGCGCTGACCAAGCTCGATGTGCTCGATACTTTCGAGGAGATCAAGGTGTGCACCTCGTACATGCTCGATGGCAAGGAGATTCACGAATTTCCGTCCGAACACCAGACACTTTCGAAAGTGCAGCCGGTTTACAAGAGCCTGAAGGGGTGGATGGCTTCGAACGCTCATGCCCGTTCGTTCTCTGAACTGCATCCGAACACCCAGGCATACATCACCTACCTCGAAGAGGCTCTGGAGGTTCCGGTGACCTTCATTTCGGTAGGTCCGGGACGCGAAGAGACGGTTTTCAAGTAAGCTGACGAATCCGGCGGTATGGCGCTTCTCGAAATAACGGTGATACCACTCGGCACTGCGGGCAGCGGTTTGAGCACCTGGATTGCAGGTCTCGAAACGCTGCTCGATGAGAGCGGTCTGCCTTTTCGTCTCAACGACATGGGCACTATCGTCGAAGGTTCGGCGGAGGAACTGTTTGCCGTCGCCCGAAAGCTCCACGAGCATTGCTTCGGTTTGGGTGTGGAGAGGGTCTATACCGTGATGAAGATTGACGACCGGCGCGACAAGGCGGTGTCTATCGGCGACAAGGTCGCCTCGGTTATGGCCCACAAGACCGTTAAACCGGATAAATGAAAAAATATTTTTATCTTTGCGTTCTCAATATACAGGGTTGAAGCCCGGAACCATTTCGGAGCTGCCAGCACCATCTTTAAAGAAATAATGCCATGATGCCGGTTTCAAGCGATTGCCAGATTCTCAAGGAGGATAACGTAACCCACAGCTTCTGCGGTCTGGCCTGCGTTGGCTGGCTTTACCAGAAGATCAAGGACAGTTTTTTCCTCATTCTCGGCACCCACACCTGCGCCCATTTTCTCCAGAACGCCCTCGGCATGATGATCTTCGCCAAACCGCGATTCGGTGTGGCACTGATAGAGGAGGCTGATCTTTCACGAGCCGAGCCACAGCTCGAAGCGGTGATCGAGGAGATCAAGCGCGACCATAATCCGTCGGTGATTTTCCTGCTCTCCTCCTGCACCCCTGAAGTGATGAAGGTGGACTTCAAGGGCCTTGCCCATCATCTCAGCACCGACAAGACGCCTGTGCTGTTTGTGCCGGCCAGCGGTCTGGTCTTCAACTTCACCCAGGCTGAGGATTCGGTGCTCCAGGCGCTCGTGCCTTATTGCCCCGAAGCTCCCGCCGGTGACAAAAAGGTGGTCTTTGTTGGTTCGGTGAACGATGTGACGGCGGACGATCTTCGTGCGGAGGCTGAACAGCTCGGTATTCCGGTGGGAGGATTCCTGCCCGAAAGCCGTTTCGACAAGCTTCCTGCCGTCGGACCCGACACGGTGCTCGCTCCTATCCAGCCCTATCTGTCGCGCGTCTGCTCCCGCCTGAACCGTGAACGTGGCTCGCAGGTGCTCAGTTCGCTTTTCCCGTTTGGCCCGGACGGCACCAAAACCTTCTGGGAAGACCTGGCCGCAATGTTCGGCATCAAAGTTGATCTTTCCGACCGTGCGGAGGCTGCCTGGCAGAAGATCAAGCCGCAGACCGATCTGTTGAAGGGCAAGAAGATTTTTCTTACCGCCGACACCATGATGGAGCTGCCTCTGGCCCGCTTCCTCAAGAATGCCGGTGCCGATGTGGTGGAGTGCAGCAGTGCGTACATCAACAAGAAGTTTCATGCCCGCGAACTCGAAGCTCTCGAAGGGATCAGGGTTGTCGAACAGCCAAACTTCCATCGTCAGCTCGAAGAGATCAGGGCTACCAGGCCCGACATGATTGTCACCTCGCTCATGACGGCCAATCCGTTTGTCGGAAACGGCTTCATCGTGAAGTGGAGCATGGAGTTCACGCTCATGTCCATTCACAGCTGGTCGGGCGTTTTCACCCTTGCCAACCTGTTCGTTTCGCCGCTTCTTCGTCGTCAGTCGTTGCCGGCCTTCGACGAGTCGGTCTGGCTCGAAGGGGTGATGCCCAGCTCACGGTAAATTCAAAGACGAAAACCAACGAAAAACCATGCGTTTAGCTTTCTGGCTCTATGAAGGGACCGCGCTGCACGGCGTCAGCCGTGTGACCAACAGTATGAAAGGGGTCCATACCGTTTACCATGCCCCGCAGGGGGACGACTACATCACGGCGACCTACACCATGCTCGAAAGGACGCCGGAGTTTCCCAAGCTCTCCATCAGCGTGGTTCGTGGCCAGGATCTCGCACGCGGCACCTCGCGCCTGCCCGGCACGGTCAAGCAGGTGGATGAGCACTATCATCCCGAACTGGTCGTTGTGGCTCCGAGTTGCAGCACGGCCCTGCTTCAGGAAGACCTCGGCCAGATGGCGCGGGCGTCCGGTGTCGATCAGGACAGGATTATGGTTTATGCGGTCAACCCCTTCAGGGTGGCCGAAAATGAGGCTGCCGAAGGACTTTTCACCGAACTGGTGAAGCGTTACGCCGCAGAATGCCCGAAAACGGGCAAACCCTCGGTCAATCTTCTCGGCTTCACCTCACTCGGTTTCCATCTCCGTTCCAACCTTACCACTCTCCGCCGGATGCTCCAGACTCTCGGCATCGAGGTGAACGTTGTGGCTCCGTGGGGCGCGGGTATCGATAACCTGAAGAGGCTTCCGTCCGCATGGGTAAACATCGCACCCTTCCGTGAAATCGGCTGCCAGGCTGCCGGTTACCTGAAAGAGAAGTTCGGTATGCCTTCAATCACCGAGGCTCCGATCGGTGTCAATGCCACTTTGCGCTGGCTTGAGTCGGTTATTGCTGAAGTGAACAGGATCGGCGCTGAAAAGGGAATGGCCCCGATCGTCATGCCGGAGCTTCGCAAATTCTCGCTCGACGGCCAGAGCGCTCCGAGTGGCGTGCCGTGGTTCGCGCGCACGGCGGACATGGAGAGCTTCAGCAATAAGCGTGCTTTCGTGTTCGGTGATGCTACCCAGGTGGTGGGTGTGACGAAGTTCCTCAAGGATGAGCTCGGCATGAAAATCATCGGTGCAGGTACCTACCTGCCGAAACAGGCCGATTGGGTGCGTTCGCAGCTCGAAGGGTATCTGC
>Ga0233421_10000618_pt1 | contig 14147 bp, 15 predicted proteins | sample Watercolumn_Mata_3_FD_182725 | JGI IMG/M metagenome (GOLD analysis project Ga0233421, IMG submission 182725) | Freshwater microbial communities from Lake Matano, South Sulawesi, Indonesia - Watercolumn_Matano_2014_107_MG | ecosystem: Environmental > Aquatic > Freshwater > Lake | place... | reverse complement strand
TTCTCATTTTGCTGTTCTTTGTGTTGGCGCGACGCGAGAATCGGCGGAACGAAGAATGAAGCAAGCGGACTGATGGTTCGACGCGCGGTGAGACAAGATCATCGCGCGTCTTTTTGCGTTTTTATGGGATTGAATATATCATAGCCAGCAAGATGATTCCGAAACATCTCGGACAGTCGAATCCAGTATTGCCACAGAGGAGCCAAGGTCATGATCGAATCCCACCCGGAATCACTGAGCGGTTCGGTTACACAAGATAGGCCGTGGCCGAAGTGGTTTGTGCGCGATGGGCGATTGCGGTCGGGATGGCGCGTCGCGTTGTACATGGTCCTCGCGCGGGTTCTTCAGATTGTCGCCGCGGTCGTTTTTGGCTTGGCGATTGGCGCGGTCTTGTCCGTCCTTTGGTCTGGGGCAGGGTGGACGACGGAACAGGTCATGGGGCGATTGCTCGAAGAGTTGTCTACCGTCGCCACCTTTTCGCCATTCGCGTTCGGGTTCCGCCTGTGGGAGACCATCGTCCTTCTCGTCATCGTGTTTGTTTTTCGGCGACTTGTTTACCGGCGTTCGTTTCGCGCGCTCGGTTTTCAATTGTCGCGCGGCTGGTGGCAAGAAGCGCTTGCTGGATTCGGGTTCGCCGTCGGCGCATGGGGCGTAATTTTCGCGCTGGCGATTGTTCTGGGCGCGGCGACGATAACGGGATTCGCCTGGGAGAAGAGTGGTTGGTTGACGGTTTTCGGCGCGCTCGTCAACGGATTGCTCTTCAACATTTTGGTTGGGATTGCGGAAGAGATGGACGCGCGCGGCTACATCCTGCAGAATCTTACCGATGGCATTCGATTCGTGCCGGCGGTGATCGTCTCGTCGGCGTATTTTGGCGCGCTGCACTTGCTGAATCCGGGCGCGGGGCTGATGTCCACCATCGGCATTTTCTGCGCGGGCGTTTTGCTCGCGATGGGCTATTACGTGACGCGGCGGTTGTGGTTTTCGATTGGGATGCACGCGGCGTGGAATTTCGCCGAAGGACCGCTGTTTGGCTTTCCCGTGAGCGGGCTGGATATGGGTGGGCTGTTTCGTCTGAGCATCACGGGGCCCGAGTGGTTGATTGGCGGTGAGTTCGGTCCCGAAGCGGGCGCGCTCACGATCGCCGTGGAGATCGCGATGTTTGCGGCACTGTGGGCATGGATGCGGCGAAAGGGGCTTGGCATGACCCGAGCAGCGGCGAACCAAGCGCCTGTGGACAATCCGGAGTAGACAACCCAAGGATATGAGGAATGCAATGGAGAAAAACACATCATCCGGGTTTCGAACGAAATCAGGCATTTGTACGATTACGCCGGAAGAGATTAGTTTCGCGCGACCAGACCCGACGGCGCGCGGTTCCTCGCGCACATCGCCGCTCGCCGTCTTGTTTGCGAGTTTGTTCTTTGGGTTTGGCGTCTTTCTTATTCTATTTGGCGAAACCCTGATTGGAGTGATCTGGGTGATCCTTGGACTCGCGTTGCGCTGGCAGCAAGTCAGAGGGAATGCGGCGGTACACGCGCCCACTATTCCGCGCCAGGCGGTCCGCAAGATCGAAACGCACGCGCCGCTGTGGCTGCTCATGCCGGGCTATTTTGTCGTGTGGTTGGAAATGGGTGGCAAGATGTTTCGGCAGCGGATTATTGTGCAAGGCGGTAAAGGCGAGTACTTGCGCGCGGTGGAATTGATGCGTGCGGCGGGGCTGCTGCAATCGTGAACGGGCAGCCGCTGTTCGATCTGCAAGCAGTTGGCGTGGAAGAGGGCGCGCAGACGAGTGTATATCTTGCCATATCGCCGGAGGTTGCAGGCGTGACGGGAAAATATTACGTGCAATGCAAACCGCGCGCGTTGTCGCCGGCGTCGTATGATGAGCAAGCGCAGAAACGGTTGTGGCGGGTGAGCGCGGAGATGGTTGGACTGACAGATGAAGGATGAAGGCAAAGGTCAGCCTCAAAGTGCTGCTCGCGCGGGTGCCGGTGGGATAGAGTTTGATAGTTTGGTAGTTGGATAGTTGGATGGTTATGGAACTGTCAGGCAGGCGCGTTTTGATTACCGGCGCCAACGGTTTCATCGGCGGACGCTTGGCGGAGCGGTTGAGCGCGCAGGAAGGTGCGCGCGTGCGCGGGCTAGCGCGCGATGCGCTCATCGCGCAAGGGCGCGCCAACCGCGCAACGGAGCACGCCTCACGCAACACGGCGCATGTTTGTGAGCGCGTGGCTGGCGATGTGATTGACGCGCACGCGATGCAGCGCGCGGTCATAGGTTGCGATATAGTCATTCATTGCGCGGCGATGCAGGGGGGACGCGCGCACATGGATGATTATCGACGCGTCAATGTGGGGGGTACGCTGAATCTGCTGCGCGCGGCGCGGGATGCGAATGTCGCGCGCTTTATCCATCTCGGCACAATCAACGTGCATGGCGTACCGCCGCCTCGCGACGCGCACGCAGAGTCGCCATTATGTTTCTGTGGCGATTTCTACTCCGTTAGCAAGGCGGAGGGCGAACGCGCGGCGTGGCAGTTCGCGCGCGATAACAAGATTGCGTTGACGGTGATTCGACCTGGGTGCACGTACGGTCCCGGGTCACGGGCGTGGACGCTGACACCGCTCCAACGCGTCAAGCGAGGTCGTCCGGTTCTGCTTGACGGTGGGAATGGGATTTGCAACGCGGTCTATATTGATAACCTCGTTGATCTGATCCTGCTCGCGCTGAAGAATGATACGGCGGTCGGTCACGCTTTTATCGGGACGGAGGGACGCGGCGTGACGTGGTGCGAGTTTTATGGCGCGTACGCGCGGATGCTCGGGGGCAAACGATTACGCGGGATGCCGCGCGCCGTTGCGCTTGCGCTGGTGATGCCGTTCGAAATCCTCTCGCGCCTCAGCGGCTATCCGCCGCGCCTGGCGCGCTCCAGCGTTGAGTTTTATTCGCACCGCGTTGTGTTCGACATTGAAAAATCGAAACGGATGCTTGGTTACGCGCCGCGCGTGTCGTTCGAGGAAGGGATGGCTAGAACCGAAGCGTGGTTAGCCGCAAACATGCGAGAAGAGATGATGGATGGAAGATGGGAGAGGAAAGATAAGCGATGAAGGACACTTGCACCTGCGATTACGCAAGTGCTAGGTGTGAGAGATGAAAGAAAGAGACGTATGTGACGAGCGAAAACCGAAAATCGTAGATCGAAAGTCAAAATTCCCTTTGATCGTTGTCGTCAACGACGATGGCATTAGGTCGCCTGGGTTGCGCGCGTTGGCGCAGGCGATGACGAGTCTGGGTGAAATCCTGATCGTCGCGCCGCGCGACCAACAGACTTCAATGGGGCGGGCGTTCATCGGCGGCGGTGTTGCCGAGCCGGTGGATTTCTCGTTGGATGGCAAGCGCGTGCGCGCATTTGCCGTCGCCGCATCGCCCGCCATGGCGGTGCGGTACGCCGTTCTGATTTGCGCAGAGCGCTGCCCCGCGCTCGTCGTTTCGGGAATTAACTATGGCGAGAATGTCGGGAACGGCGTGACGATCTCGGGCACGGTCGGCGCGGCGCTTGAGGCGGCAAGCATGGGTTTTCCCGCGCTCGCGGCGTCACGCGTGGTGCACACCAAATACCATTTCACGCACAGCGACGAAATTGATTTCGCAACCGCCGCGCGTTTTGTCAAGAGATTCGCGCGGCGGATTCTCGAACGCGGGATGCCGCGCGGCGCAGATGTGGTCAACGTGAATGTGCCGGAGAACGCGCAGACGACGACGCCGTGGCGCTGGACGCACATGTCGCGCAAGAACCACTATCGTTCGGTGATTACGCCGACGCCGCGCGGCAAGACGCTTGACACGTACGAAATGGTGCTGGATCCCGATCCGCCCGAGCCGGATTCGGATGTCCACGCTGTCCTGATTGATCAGGTTGTTTCAGTCTCGTTGTTGACGCTCGATCTGACGTCGCGCGTATCGGAGAACGAAAAAGCGCGGTGGGGGAGATGACAGAGGACGAACGACGGAGGATGAAAGATGGAGGGCGAACGACGGAAGTCGGAGAGTCAGTATCCTCCTTCGGAAGTTGTTCGGGGAATGTAACTTTTCGGTGGGTTGCGCGTAAATCAAGTGATTGCGATCACAGCACGGCGCGCGATACACGAATGGGCGAGAGACGCGCAATTCCAAGAAAGATGATCGCGGCAAAGACGCCGGAGAGCGCAGTGAGGGGCCACAGCGCGATCGGCACAAGATGATCGCTGATCAAGCCGCCGATGATCGGTCCGATGCCGAAACCAACGCTCCACGTCAATCCTAATATGCCCATATAGCGTCCCCTTAGTTCGGCGGGCGCGAGATCGGCAGTGACGGCGGTCGAGGTTGGAACGAGAACCATCTCGCCGAACGTGTAGACTACCATCGCCGCGATGAAATGCGGGAATGCGCTGCCGAGCGCGATGCTGCCAACGCCGGAGGCGTACAGCAGCGCACCGGCGGCAGTGAGCGCGAGGCGCGGAAGTGTCCGCGTCAGGCGCGTGATCGGAAGTTGGAGCAAAACAACCATCGTTGCATTCGTTGTCATCACCCAGCCGAAATAGGTTTCGCCTAATCCAAACTGATCTTTCATGTACACGGGCAGAACCGCCATCATTTGCGCAGCCAGGATCGTGCACATGATTCCGCCAATGCAGAAAACGACGAAACGCGTATCGCGCAGAACCGTCATCAGATTGCCCGGCGCGGCGTCGGCGGCATGAGATGGCAGCGCGCGCGCTTTGGTTTCGCGCATCAGGAACAGCGTGATCAGAAAATAGGTGAACGTCGCGCTCGCGCTGCTCAAGAAGGTGATGAGATAGGATTGCGCGGTGAGAAAACCGCCGATCGCCGGACCGATCGCGATGCCCAAATTCGCGACAACGCGGATCAAGCCGTACGCCTGCGGTCGCTTGTCCGCTTCGACCAGATCGGCGATCATCGCGTCGCGCGCGGGCTGATAGAGCGCGTTCGTGAAACCGGTGAGCGCCACGACGATTGACGCCGTGGCGAACGAATCGGCAAGACCAAAGAGTACGAGCATGACCGCGCTGCTGGCGAGACTGCCGACCATCAAGCGTTTCCGCCCAAAGCGGTCGGCGAATGAACCGCCGACGATCTGACCGACCAGTCCGCTGGCTGCCCAGAACATCAAGATTACGCCGACGTAGGTCATCGAGACGTTGAGCCGCTGGCGCAGGTACAGCGTGATGAATGGAAATATCATGCCGCTGCCGGTCGAATTGATCAGCGTGCCGCCGAAGATGATCCAGAATTGGCGCGGAAAATCCGTGATGACCTTGTGCAGGTATTGCATTGTGACTCCAACAGAACGATGCGACTATACCCGGGGTTGGAGTGTTTGTCAAATGAATTTGGGATTTCGATCTCAGTTTTGTGATTTGGCAACTCAAGGTGATTTCCAAATCCTAAATCAGAAATGGGGGCTGCAATGGACTATGGCAAGATAATGACGCGTGCTTTTGAAACCACGCGCAAGTATCGCGCGTTGTGGTTGTTCGGCATTTTGCTCGCGCTCTTCGGCGGCGGGAGCGGCGGCAACTTTAACTTCGGCAACCTGCCAAGCGGCGGCGGTGGGCGTGACCGAGATTGGGGCGATCTACCAACGATGCCTGCGGTGTCATCCGAAACCTGGCAACTCGTCACGATTTTGATCGGCGCGCTCGTGTGCTTTTTCCTCGTCTGGCTGTTGCTTTCGATCATTCTGCGTTTTGTCAGCCGCGCGGCGTTGATCGGGTTGGTGCAGGAATTGGAAGCGAACGAATCTCAGCCGACCGTCAAACGCGGATTCAGCATCGGCGTGGAGCGGTTTTGGAAATTGCTTGGCATCGCGCTGGTGATTCATATTCCCCTGGCGGTCATTTCGTTGGGATTGATTCTGCTGGCTGCCTTGCCGCTGCTGGCTGCGCTAGTACCGCTCGTCAATGCAGGACGAACCGCACCGCGTGAGTTGGTCGGGATTGTGGTTGCGGGCGGCGTTGGTTCGCTCGCGCTGATTTGTTGTGTTGCGCTTTTTCTGGCGTTGGTGGGTTTGATTATTCACCCGTTCTATGAGTTCATCGTGAGAGTGTGCGTCATCAAAAAGAGCGGCGTGATGGATTCGATCCGCGAGGGGTACCGGATCGTGCGCTCGAATTTGGGCAATATCGCCGTGCTGTACATCCTGGCAATCGGCATCGGCATCGGCTTTGGCTTGCTGATGATCCCGATTGCGTTGATTCTGATCGTAATTCCAGCCGCTGCGGGTTTGCTCGTTTACCTGTTGGCAAATTCAGTCACCAGCGCGGTTGTGGCAGGTGTTGTCTTGGGGGTTCCGATGCTGTTAATTCTACTGTTCATTAGCGGATTGTATTGCGTATTCCAATCCGCATATTGGACGGAGGGATACCTCGCGGTGACGACCGGCAAGTCAGAAGGATGAAGGATAGAAAGGTTCATCAACGTACTTCATGCTTTGGATTGTAACCTTTGCGCGATTTCCCCGTAGATGGTATTGAGAGGACAAGGTTGGAAGAGCAGTTGCTCGTGGTGCGCGCCCAACGCGGCGATCAAAGTGCGTTTACTCAGCTCGTCGAGGTCTACCAGACGCCGGTGTACAACCTAGCGTATCGAATGTTGGGCAACGCGACCGATGCCGAGGACGCGGCGCAGGAAACCTTCCTACGCGCGTACACGCAGATGAAAACCTTTCGCGTCGATCAAAAGTTCGCGACGTGGCTGCTTTCGATCGCCGCGCATCACTGCATTGACCGGCTGCGCCGGCGCAAGTTCTTGTGGCTCTCGCTCGAGGAGGGCACGCTGGACGAATCGTTGGCGAGCGACGCGCCTGAACCGGATGACGAGGCGCTGCGGCATGAGAGCGCGCAGCAAGTCGCGTTATCGCTGGAGCGTTTGTCGCCGGCGTATCGCTTGGTGATCGTGCTCAAGTACTGGCACGAGCAATCCGTCGAAGAGATTGCGCGGACGACAGGCGATTCAGTCGGCGCGGTCAAGGTCAAGTTGCATCGCGCGCGGCAGATGTTGGCGCGTGCGATGGCGGATGACCGAAGACGGACAACCGACGCGTTGCCGCTTCGGTCGCCGGTTAATGGTCTGCGGTCAAGGGAGGCAACTCATGCGAGATGAAATGTGTTTTGCGATGGTGCCGCCTGCCCCTGGCTTTACCGCACGCGTGATGAGGCGTGTTGCTGAACGTGAACGCACGCGCACGCGGCAGCGGGCATTGATTGGATCAGTTTTGCTCGCTGGCGCGGCGGGCGCGGTGCTGTGGATCACGGCGGCTCAACTGGTCGCGGTGTTGTGGGTTCTGATGACGAACCCACGGGTGATCTTGATCACGGTTGACGCATTCCGAGTCCCCGCGTTTTGGACAGGCAAGGTTTTGGAGGCGCTGTGGGTTGCCGCAACTGCAATCGCAGAGAATCTGGATCCGCTGCAACTGATGTTGGTCGCGGTGATGGTCTTTGGCTTGACCATGTTGTGGGCGCATGTGGTGACTGGCACATTCCAATCCCTACAGGACTGCGCTACTGCGCGTTCGCGATTTGCCCTCTCGAAAAATCACGTGGGAGGTCTACGAAAATGAAACGCTTGATGGGAATTCTAATCGCGCTTGGGTTGTTCGTGTTCGTGGCGCCACCTGCATTTGCGCAGGGACCGCGCGACCACGTCTGCTTCGGCGGGAGCACGCTGGTGCGCCCGGAGGAAGCCGTTCAGAGTGTAGTGTTATTCGGATGCGGCGCGCGCATTCAGAGTGGGGCGCGCGTACAACGCGACGTTGTCTCGTTCGGCGGCGATGTGGTGCTGGAAGAGGATACGCGCGTTGAGGGCGATGTCGTGGTTTTTGGCGGTAATCTGCAAATCGCGGGACAGGTGAGCGACGAAGTCGTCGGGTTTGGCGGACGCGTGATGCTCGAGCCAACGGCGGTTGTCGAAAGAAATATCATTGTCATGGGTGGCTCGGTTGACCGGAAAGAAGGCGCTGTCGTGCGTGGACGGATCGAACAGAATGGGCGAGTTCAGACGCACGTGCAAGTGCCCCCCATCGTTCCGCGCGTACCGCCGATCCCGCCCATTCCATCATACCGCGACGGCGAATGGGGCTTGTTTAGTGGGATGGTCTCAGGATTTTTCCGGAGCCTTTTCGGCATGATCTCGCTCGCCGCGCTTGGCGCGCTGCTCCTTGTGTTCCTGCCGACGCAGTTGAATCAGGTGGCAGTTGTCGCGCAAAATCAGGCTGCGCCGAGTCTGGGAGTCGGTTGCCTGACCTGGCTCGTCGTCCCGCCGCTGATGATTCTTTTCGTCGTCACGTGCCTCGGCATTCCACTTGCGCTTGTGCTGGGAATCGCGTTTGTCGCGGCGATTGCTCTGGGCTGGCTCGCGATCAGCGCCATCGTCGGTGAGCGCTTGTTGAGTGGGCTAAAGGCGAAGAACATCGTACCGATTCTCGCGATGGTCGTCGGCGTCGTCGTGTTGTGGCTCGTGACCGCGGTGCCGATACTTGGCTGGATTGTGTGGCTGTTCATCGCGGCGCTCGCAGTCGGCGCGGTCGTGCTGACACGCTTTGGCACGCGACCGTATCCGCCAACTGCGGTTGCCTCTGTCGCGCCGACACCGCCGATTCCGCCTGTCACGCCGTCCACACCGCCGCCTTCGGACGACAGCGGCGCGAATATCTAGCCACGCGTTTCGCCAACTGCCGCGCGACATCTGCGGGGGAGCAGTGGCGCAGAGGCGCAAGGGGGAATTTGCTCCTTTGCTCCTCTGCACCTCAGCTCCCCTTCTATCCCTACAGGATGCTTCGCGATTTTCGATTTGACCGTTTTGCCAATTGTCGTATTATGCAGTTAGGAGTAAGTATGTCGCAACGCAATTGACTCGTCTTGGGATTTGTCCTCGCATTGCTAGTGGGCAGCTTGTGGCTGCTCAGCGCGCTGAAAAGCACAGGCGTCGCAACACCTCGCGCGGCGGCAAATCCAACCCCAGCCGTGGTGGCTGAATCTGTGGTCACTGCAAAAGGGAACATCGTCCCGAACCAATTCGCGCGGCTGTCGTTTGGGGTGAGCGGGACGGTCGTGCGGGTGTTCGCAAAAGAGAATGACAAGGTGAGAGCCGGCGACGCGATTGCGGAACTTGACTCGCGCGACTTGAGATTGCAGGCGCAGAACGCGCGGGATGCGCTTAACGTGGCAGCCAAGATGCTTGCGCAAGCCAAAACGCCCGCGACGCCTGAAGAAATTTCCGCCGCAGAGGCGAACTTGCGGACTGCCAGGGCAAATGATGCAAAGGTGAAGAGCGGGGTGAGCGGTCCCGAACTGCAAATTGCGCAGGCGAATCTGGCAAAAGCCCAAGCCGCAGTCGCCCAAGCCCAAGCCGCCTATGATCGGATTGGCGGCGCAAGCAATCCAGAGATCGGAATGACGCCGCAAGCACTCACCTTGCAGCAAGCCACGCTGGATTATCAGATCGCGAAAGCGAGCCATGAGCTGAAACTGAAAGAAGATGCTGCGGCGCTGGCTGCCGCGGAAGCCGCCGTGCTCAATGCGCAGGCAGTGCTCAACGCGAAGAAGAACGGCGCGCATCCCGCCGATCTCGCCGTCCTCGACGCGCGCGTGCAGCAGGCGCGGACCGCCCTCGAGCAAGCCGAAACCGCGCTCGCGAAAACTGTCCTGACTGCGCCGTTCGATGGGACGCTCACCCATCTCGCGCTGCGTCAAGGCGAGAGCGTCAGTGCGGGGGCGATCATTGCGACGATTGCGGACACGTCGCGGTGGCGCGTCGAGACGACTGATTTGGATGAGTGGGGAGCGGCGCGCGTCAAGGTGGGGCAGTCCGTCAAAGTCACGGTGAGCGCGCTGGCAAACAAGGTGCTGGCGAGCAAAGTGATGAACATTGCATCCCAGGCGGTTGTGCTCTCGACTGGCGAAGTCTCGTACGTGGTGGCGCTCCTGCTCGAGCCAACAGACGTTGAATTGCGCTGGGGCATGAGTGTCAAGGTCGAGTTCCAAAAGCAGTAGGCAGTTGGCAGAAGGCAGTATGCGGCGAACAATCAATTGCCATCTGCTGTCTGCCAATCGCCTACTTTAAATGCGCGAGCGCCACGCGTTCTTCTTCATTGGCGCGTTAGCAGGACTTTATCAATTCTCGGTCCGCTCATGCCGGTGACCGTCAGTTTCATGTCGCCAATCTGGAGTTGTTCGCCTTCTTGGGGAATGTGGCGCAGCGTGTGCAGAATGTATCCCGCGATCGTCGTGTACTCGTCACTTTCGGGCACGCGCAAACCTAACCGTGCGTTGGCTTCTTCGACGTGTAATTGCGCATCAATCTGCGTCGTGTGGGCGTCAATCGCTTGCATGAGCGGCGGCTCGTGCGCGAATTCGTCCTGCAGGCTGCCCACGATCTCTTCGATCAATTCCTCCATCGTAATCATGCCAGCGGTGCCGCCGAATTCGTCAATCACGATGGCGATCTGGATTTTCTGCGCCTGCATCTCCGTGAACAGCGCGCCGCTGTGCTTTGACTCGGGAATGAAGAGCGCCGGGCGAGCCAGCGTGCGAACTACCTGATCGAGGGCAGACGCGCCCTGGAATGAGATCGCGCGCAAGACATCTTTGATCGCAATAAAGCCAGTGATGTTGTCAATGCTGCCTGCATAGATGGGAAAGCGTGAATGGCTCGTCGCGCTGAAGGTTTGCAAAAAGTCGGCGATCGTGGTATCTTCGGCGATGGCGATCATATCTGGACGCGGAATCATCACGTCGCGTACCAATCGGTCGTTGAATTCGAAAACATTGTGGAGCATTTCTTTTTCGTGTTGCTCGAGTTCGCCTGAATCGGTGCTGGCGCTGACCAGCATCTTGAGTTCTTCCACTGAGTGCACGAGTTGGTGTCCCGTCGGTCGTCGCAAGCCGATCACTTTGAGCAAGCCGTTGCCCGCGCCGTTCAAGAGCCAGATGGCGGGACGGAAGATATTCTCAAATAGGATTGTCAGGCGTGCAACCCCTAGTGCCGTCTGTTCTGGATAAGCCAGCGCAATGGACTTGGGTGCTAGCTCGCCGATGACGACGTGGAGAAACGTAATCAGCACGAAGCCGACGGCACTCGCCGCAACGATGTGCGCGCTTGGCGCGACCCATTGCGGCGGAAGGACCCAGAAAACGGGTTCGATCAGATGCGCGAGCGCGGGTTCGGCGATCCAGCCCAACCCCAGACTGGCGATCGTGATGCCGAGTTGCGTCGCGGCAATAAAGCGATCGGGATCACGGATGATTTTTTTAACGATCGTGGCAGTCTGATTGCCTTCGGCGATGAGTTCTTCGACCCGCGTGCGGCGGACGCTGACCAATGCAAACTCGGCGGCGACGAAAAAGCCGTTCATGAACAACAACGCGGCAACGGCAGCAAGTTGCCCAAGCAGTGGAGCGATTTCTGGATTCATCGAAAAGACTCCTTGCCGTAATTATAACACAAAAGGAGGTCAAGCAGGCAATCAGACCCCAGGCTGCCCAACCGACTGTTTGACCGATAGCCGATTGCCGATGAGTGTCGCAACAGCCCCCGGAAAAATCATCCTCTTTGGCGAACACGCCGTCGTATACGCACGACCCGCGATCGCAGTGCCGGTGTTTCAGGCGCGCGCCCAAGCGACAATCCAAACGTGCCGTGATCCGGACGTCGCGATCGAGGCAGTAGACCTGGCGCGCCAGTACACTCTCCGCGACGCGCCGGCTGACGATCCGCTCGCGGCGATCATTCGCCTGACCTGCACGCGCTTGAACATAGCGCCGCAGGGTTTTTCTGTGCGCGTCCATTCGACCATTCCGTTGGCGAGCGGGTTGGGCAGTGGCGCGGCGGTGTCGGTTGCCGTTGTGCGCGCGCTGGCGCGGCGCTGCGGGCGTGAGTTGTCGCGCGGGGAAATCGCCGCGCTCGCTTATGAGACCGAAAAGTTGCACCACGGGACGCCGAGCGGAATTGACAACACGGTAATCGCCTTCGAGCAGCCCGTCTATTTTGTCAAGAACCAGCCGCTCGAATTGTTCCGGGTGGCGCGTCCATTCACGATTGCGATTGCCGATACGGGCATTGCCGCGCCAACGAAGGTCGCAGTGGGAGATGTGCGCCGCGCGTGGCAAGCCCACCGCGCGCAGTACGAAGCGTTGTTCGATCAAATCGGCGCGGTCGTCCGGTCGGCGCGTCGCGCCATCGAAGGGGGGGCAATAGATACGCTCGGCGGGTTGATGAATGCAAACCAGGTATTGCTGCGCGAGATCGGCGTGTCGTTGCCGGAAATCGAGGCGCTCGCGCGCGCGGCGTTGCAAACGGGCGCGCGCGGCGCGAAACTTTCCGGGGCGGGGCGCGGGGGTAATGTGATTGCGCTGGTGAATGAGGTTACACAAGACAGAGTCGAGCGCGCGCTGCTGGCAGCGGGCGCCAAGCGCGTGATTGTTACGCGCGTCGCGGGAGTGAATGATAGCCGGCAAACGAATCAAGGGGGAGAATCCAATTGACGCAACAAATGATTACAGACGCGGATCGCGCGATGGCGCAGGTATGTGTGAATTGCCCTGTGTGCAGTCACGCGCGCAAGACGCAGAGGGGCATTGCGTACTGGTCGGTCAAAAATATCGAGACGCGTGTTTGCCCATTTTGCAGAGCGTACGAAAAAGTGTATGGCAAAAAAGCGTACGAGTCAGGCGAGAGGTAATGCTAACCGAGATCGAATTCTACGACCGGCTTGCGGAATTTTTCGACGTGATGACCGATTGGCAGAGCCGCCTTGTGGTCGAACTGCCATTTCTTGAGCAGATATTTGCGCGCCATTGTGTTCAAACGGTGCTCGACTGTGCGTGCGGGACGGGCGGTCACGCGATTGCACTTGCGCAGCGCGGCTATTGCGTCACGGGCAGCGATATCAGCGCGCAGATGATCGCGCGCGCACAGACGAATGCGGAGCGCGCCGGGCTCGCGATTCCGTTTGCCGTCGCGCGCTTTCAAGATTTGTATTCCACGATCAACGCGCAGTTCGACGCAGTGTTATGCTTGGGCAACTCGTTGCCGCATGTTCTGACGGATGCCGCCGCGCTGGAGAGTCTGCTGAATATGCGCGTCTGCCTGCGCTCGGGCGGCACGCTGATTCTGCACAATCTGAATTACGATAAACGCTGGAAAGAAAGACCGCGCTGGTTCACGGTGAATGCAGGCACGCTGGAAGATCGCGAGGCGCTCGTGTGGCGATTCGCGGATTACGATGAGACGGCAGGCCTGATTGCGTTCAACATCGCGCTTTTTACGAAAAACGAGAGTGGCGCGTGGTCGGTGGATGTGCAGAGCACGCTCCAGCATCCATATCGGCAAAGCGAAATCGAATTGCTGTTGCGCCGCGCTGGATTTCGCGAGATTGCGTTCTACGGTAATTTGCAGGGCGTTCCGTTTGATGTAGAGCAGTCGGCGGATGTGGTTGCAGTGGCAGTGGCGGAGTAAGATTTAATACAAGAAGGACTCGATGAGGGAAAAACAATCATCACTCAAGCCTTGGATTGCGGCGCATCGCGCACAATCGTCCGTGCTGATCGCGCTGATCGTCGTGACGCTGCTCAACTCGTTGTTGGCGGAAGCGCTCACGGTGACCGGCTTGATCGAAGAAGTGACCGGCACCGATTTCTTCGATCCCGAAGTGAACACGTTGATTGATTGGTTCGAGTGGGGCGTGATCGCGCTGATTGTTGTTTTCTGGATCGCGAATTTCGCGCGCGCGGCGCGGTGGACGACGCTCGTGTACCTGGGGTACGTGACGTTCACATTGGCGGCAAGTGTGCTGGGTTTGATTTTTACGCTGACCGAACGCAAAACGCCCGACGCCGCGTTCGATTTGTTGTGGGATGCGTTCGTCGTGTGGACGATCAATGTGATCATTTTCAGTGTGTGGTATTGGCTGGTGGATGGCGGCGGCGCGGACAAACGCGCCCGCGCGCAAGTGACGCGCCCTGATTTCGTTTTCCCGCAACAGTCAAATGAAATTCCCGGCTGGGTGGAATGGAAACCCGGTTGGTTCGATTATCTATTTCTCGCGTTCAGTCACAGCACCGCGTTCAGCGCGACCGATACGG